>Ga0326728_10015181_pt1 | contig 16086 bp, 10 predicted proteins | sample MB3enrmetagenome_FD_207602 | JGI IMG/M metagenome (GOLD analysis project Ga0326728, IMG submission 207602) | Lab enriched peat soil microbial communities from McLean, Ithaca, NY, United States - MB31MN | ecosystem: Environmental > Terrestrial > Soil > Wetlands > Peat | place: USA: New York...
AGGCCTTCCAGGCTGGCCTGGATCCCCGTCTCCAGCTCCTTCGTCTGCTGCGCTTGCATCTCGACGAGCGTCGCTCGCAGTTGCTCGCGGTGGGACGTCGACTTCTCCGTCGCTTCGCTCTCCAGCGCGGTCAAGGCCGATTCCCGTACCGCACTTAACTGCTTCTGCGTCTCCTCTACAGACTGCTCTTGACTCTCGTGAATCTTGGCGCGCAGAGTTTCCAGCAGGCCTTCCAGGCTGGCCTGGATCCCCGTCTCCAGCTCCTTCGTCTGCTGCGCTTGCATCTCGACGAGCGTCGCTCGCAGTTGCTCGCGGTGGGACGTCGACTTCTCCGTCGCTTCGCTCTCCAGCGTGGCCAAGGCCGATTCCCGTACCGCACTTAACTGCTTCTGCGTCTCCTCTACAGATTGCTCTTGAGTCTCGTGAATCTTGGCGTGCAGAGTTTCCAGTAGGCCTTCCAGACTGGCCTGAATCCCCGTCTCCAGCTCCTTCGTCTGCTGCGCTTGCATCTCGACGAGCGCCGCCCGCAGTTGCTCCCGGTAGGACGCCGACTTCTCCGTCGCTTCGCTCTCTAGCGTGGCCAAGGCCGATTCCCGCACCGCACTCAACTGCTTCTGCGTCTCCTCTACAGATTGCTCTTGAGTCTCGTGAATCTTGGCGTGCAGAGTTTCCAGTAGGCCTTCCAGACTGGCCTGGATGCCCGTCTCCATCTCCTTCGTCTGCTGCGCTTGCATCTCGACGAGCGCCGCCCGCAGTTGCTCCCGGTAAGACGCGGACTTCTCCGTCGCTTCGCTCTCTAGCCCGGTCAAGGCCGATTCGCGCGCCGCGCCCAACTGCTTCTGGGCCTCCTCCACGCACTGTTCGCGAGCCGACCGGAGCCCCTCTTTCAGCAGTTCGAGAGCTTCCTCGGCTTGTTTGTTGAAGTCTCTGACCACCACTTCCAGCGCCGATTCAACACTGCCTTCAAGCTTTTCCGAAGCCTGCTCGCTGGCCTTCGCCGAAGACTCGCGGGCCGCAGATTCCAATGCGGATCGTAACTGGCCTGCCAACGCCTCCGCCTCGGCGTGAAACTTCTCGAGCTGCGATGCCGATTCGCTGGCCAGGCGCGGCAGACTCTCCTCGGCCTTCTTCAAACTGAGCTCCAGGTTCTGGCGGGCCCCCTGCAATCGTGCGGCGGCCTCGTCGCCAGCTCGATTCAGTAAGTCCACGGCAGAGTCCACGCATACGGAAATTGCCTTGACGGCGGTGCCGGATTCTTCCTTGCAAATCTTCCTGGCTTCGGTTCCCGCGTTCAGAGTGTCCGCCTGAATTTCCTGCCGCAGTGCTTCGAAACTCTGCTGGAGCGATTCCTCACTGCTCCTGCGGGCGCCCTCAATTTGCGACTTGGCTTCCTCGGAGACTTGAGTGGTGCGGGACAGGAGGTTCTCCACTTCCCCGCGCGCAGCTTGCATGCGGTTCAAAAGGGCGTTCAATTCCTCCTTGAGCAACTGCGCCTCATCGATGGTCTTTTGCAAAGATTCGAATGCCACGAGGCCGGCGTCTTGAGCCGGTACGGAAGGCGCTTGGGCGGGCACGGACTCCTGCCGGGGCGCCGCCGGCGGGGTTGAAGGCGCCGCGGTCTCCCCGGCTAGGCGAGTCAAGGCGTGCACTGCCATGTTGAATTGGCTCAGGCCCCCGGTCTGATCTGCTGCTTCCACCGGCATTCCTCCTGGCGCAAGGTGCGTCGTCTCCATCTGAAGGTCGTCCTCGGGAGGCGCAGCGGCCGTCGCCGGAGGGCCAGTCTCGGCATGTGGGCTCGCGTCTTTCCGCCCATCCAGGACGCTCTGCCGTTCCTTCGCCCAATCCTCAGGGGGAAGTCTGACTCCCCAGACATTCTGCGCTTCCAGGAGTTCGACACAGACTTCGAAGGGGTCTTCTGCAAAACGCTTCTCACAGACTCTGTTGACCCGGCCGCGGGCGGACCGTCCAAGCAGTGGATTCTCGATCAAGACCTGATCGTCAACCGCCAGGCGGTGGAATGTGGCGATTCTGCCGCCATGCTTGTTAACACTGATCGTCCAGGTGTTCTCCTTGAAGGACTGCCCCGTGGCGTCAGTGCCGTGCACGGTTATCGGGACGATGATCGAAAGGCGGGCGCTCCGACGGCCCACTACGCCGGGAATTTCGGGTTCATCAGGAGTCGGCAGCATATTAAGCTGAGAAAATCTTAGAGGATTGAGGAGGGCAAGTCAACAGAAGAGGCATGGTACGGAGGTACCGTCGCGTGCAGTACCTAGGATTGACTCATCGTGCATTACTCGCTGCTGCACTTGTATGGACGTAGACGGATTCGCGCGCCCCTGGCCTCCTCCAAAACGCTCCCCCCTCACGCAAAGCGGCCCGGCCGATACGGCTCCAGAGGGAAAGAAGCGGCGCGGCCGAGAACCAGTTCGGAGATTTCCTGAGCGGTGATGGGGGCCAGGAGAATGCCATGGCGAAAGTGGCCAGTAGCAAGTATGAGATTATCCAGTTTACTATAACCTAGAATGGGCAGATGATCCGAAGTATCAGGGCGCAGTCCTGCCCAGGAGCGAAGGAAGGCACACTCCTTCAGGAAAGGCGCGAACTTCATGGCTCCATTGAGGATGGATTGCAGTCCTTCGGCGGTCACGCGTTTTTCGAACCCGGCGTACTCGGCTGTCGTGCCGACGACGACCCGCCGGGCAGAGCGCGGCACGAGGTAATGCGTTCCGGCGCGGACCACGTGGGGAATTTCACGAGGCGATTCGAATTCCATCATTTGGCCTCGACAAGGCTGCATGGCGAGCTGCAGCCCCGCCTGCGCGGCGAGCCCTCCCGACCAGCAGCCCGCCGCCAGCACGAACGAGCCTGCCGAAAGCAGTGCGGGCGCGCCGTCATGAGAGCCGGTCCGGGTGTGAACGGCTTCCACGCGGTCGTCGCGGACGACCCAGTCCTCCACCGCGCAGCGAGATTGAAATTTCACCCCCAGGCGGTGAGCGGCCTCGATCACGGCCCGCGTCAATTTCTCATTATCCACCCAATGGTCCTCAGAAGCGCCGAGGGCGAGGCGGATCTTCTTCGAAAGCCCCGGCATTTTATGTTCGAGGCTGGCCACCGTGAGCCTTTCCAGCGGCAGCCCGGCCCGGGACTGGTTCCAGAAAAGCTTCTCGAGGTTTGCGACTTGCTTTTCGTCGGTTGCAATCAGCAGGCTCCCGTCGCGACGAAACCCGACGTCCTGCCCACTCAAATCCTCAATTTCCGCGACGAAATCAGGAAACAGAGCGTGGCTGGCTGCGCACAAGGCGAAAAACGCATCCGGCACTGCGGTTTCACCCTGCGGACCGATCATTCCCGCCGCCGCACTGCTGGCCTCGGCCCCGGGCTCGCCACGATCGAAAACCGAGACTCGCAGCTTGGCCTGGGCCAAGCGCAGCGCTATGGATGAACCGATGAGGCCGCCTCCAATAACGATCACGTCTGGGTTGTTCGCTGAGGTGGATGTGGACGTCATGGAATTATTGTATCACTAGTGTTCCCGGGGCGGCTTCGTGTTGTCGCAGCGTCCGTTGTGGCGGTCCGGGGAGAACCGTGCGGGTTGCCCTTGCACCCCTGCCGAATGCCCGAAAGTTATGTCATAATCGAAGCTCCGTCCCACGCGGTCGGCGCTCAGTGCCGTCCGAGGAGCCAAGCCTTGATCTGCCCGATCTGCAATAAACGCAAGGCAAAGAGGTTCTGCCCCGCCCGGGGAGACAGCATCTGCGCGATTTGTTGTGGAACCGAACGCGAAGTATCCATCGACTGTCCCTCGGACTGTCCTCACCTGGTGGCCAGCCGCAAGTATGTTGCCGAGCGGCGCCAAATCGACTGGAGCAACATCCCGTTTTCCGATGCTGAAATCTCGCAAGGTTTCGCCGAGGCCCACTCCCCGCTGATGATGGCGCTGCTTTCTTGCATTGAGCGATATAGCCGGGGCCACCGCCAGGTGGTGGACACGGACGTGGTGGCGTCGCTGCAGGCGCTGGCCGAATCCTACCGTACGCTTTCGAGCGGCCTCTATTATGAGAAACCTCCCGACTATCTTTACCAGCGAGAGCTCTACCAGGAACTGAAAGGCGCCCTGGAAGAATTCCAACGGAACGAAACTCAAAGGCAAGGCCTGATCAGCACGCGGAACAGCGACATTCGCGATGCCTTGATCTACCTAACCAGGCTCGGCGCCGTACGGTCCAACGGCCGGCCGAAGGGCCGAGCCTTCCTGGACCTGATCCGGGAGGTTGCTCCCGACGAATCCGCCAAAGCCGACTCGAAGATCGTGCTTCTCAGCTAGATAACAGGCGGTCGTTTGTTTTCATAGACATTCTCGCTTTGTTCCGTCGAATTCAAGTCGAGTAGTCGAGAGTTGAGAGTCGAAGAGCGACAAACCGTCGGCATCCTACCGCTTGACTTCCTGGTTCGGCTTCACGACTGCTCGACCTCTCGACTTCTCGACTGTTTGTTTTCATAGACATTCTCGCTTTGTTCCCTCGAATTCAAGTCGAGAAGTCGAGAGTTGAGAGTCGAAGAGTGACAAACCGTCGGCATCCGACCCGACCTCTGGATTTGGCCCTACAACTCCTCGACTCCTCGACTGTTTGTTTTCATAGACATTCCCGGTTCGTTCGTTCAATTTTGGAGTCGAATCACCAAGACTCTCGGTTTTTTCCTTCCAAAGGTCCTTCCCGCGGCCAGCCGGGCGTATCTCGTTCCGCACCGAAAGCGAGGGCTGCGGCCGACAACCGGCAGCCTGGCGCACCGCATCTCACGCGGATAGGCTATTATAACGCGGACGATGATGTCAATAGAAATCAATTGAAGGCACAGCCCGTTGGGCCGGAACGCGTGAAACGACCGGCGGACGGAGGTCAGAAAGAGGGCTCATGAAGGACAGTCGGGGGTGAGGAATGCCGGGGCCGCCGCTTTGTCACAGAACTCTGAACTTGATCGTGTCCGGTATCTTCTCAAGTGCACGAACCAAACCGTCATCCCAGTCATGGCTAATGTCCAGGATGGCGTAGCCAACTGCGCCTTTGGTCTCGTAGACCTGCCGCTCGACGTTGATCCCTCGGTCCGCAAACACCCGGTTGATGGCCAGCAGCATTCCAGGAATGTTCCTGTGGATATGCGCCAGCCGGTGAGTCTGCGGCGTGCTCTCGAGTTGGCAGTTTGGCAAATTCACGCTGAGCTTGGAACTGCCGCTCTGCAAGTAGCGGTGGACCTGCGCCGAAACGAATTGTCCGATGCTTTGCTGAGCTTCCTCGGTGCTTCCGCCCACGTGCGGCGTCAGAATTACGTTGGCCAGGTTTTGGAGCGAATCGGAAAACAACTCGCCGCTGGCCGGTTCCTCGGGAAAGACATCGACGGCCGCCCCGCTCAGCTTGCCGCTCCTCAGATTCTCCGCCAGCGCTTCGTGATTCACCACAAAGCCGCGGCTCAGGTTCAGGAAGAACGCGCCCTTTTTCATGATCCGGAATTCCTCTTCACCGAAGAGATTCCTGTTTTGCGGCTTGCCGTCGACGTGGAGAGATACCACGTCGGCGGTTTGGAGCAGCTCCGAGAAGGTGCAGTTCCTGGCGTTACCGCGCGCCAGGACGTCCGCCACATCGCAGAAGACGACTTTCATGCCGATCGCTTCCGCCAGCTCGGAAAGCTGCGAGCCGATCTTGCCATAGCCTACAATGCCGAGGGTCAGACCGCGAACTTCATGACATCCTTTGGCGCTCTTGTGCCAGACGCCGCGGTGCAGGGCGAAACTGCTGTGAAAAACCCGCCGCACCAGCATGATGATTTCCCCCAAGGCGAGCTCGGCCACGGAGCGGGTGTTGCTGTGGGGGTCATTGAACACGGCGATGCCCCGAGCGGTGCAACTCGCCAAGTCGATGTGCTCGACGCCGATGCAATACGCGCCTACGACAAGCAATTCAGGAGCAGATTCGAGGACGGCCTTGGTGACTTTTGTCTTGGACCGGACGCCGAGGACGCTGACATCCCGGAGTACCTGAAGGAGTACGCCCTCATTCGGGCTTCCCGGCAAGGTCCTGACTTCGTAGCCGGCGCGTGAAAACGTTGCGACCGCATCTTCATGCACGCCCTCGAAGAACAAAGCTTTCATCGCCATCTCGTTCCCTCGCCAAAAAAAGTGATGCGTTTATAGCATACTTCCGAGAAGTTGCTGAAAGAATAGTACTTTAGAGTCTAGAATAGACAAATCCGTGGAGGCGGCCCTCGCGGCCGACCTGGAGCCATCACGGGGTTGCTGCTACTTGGGGGGTGAAATGCCCAGGCGATTGGAAAACTACGTGGAAGGCGGCTGGCGCGCTTCTCGCGCCACCGAGTCATTGAACGTACTGAACCCGGCGTCGACGCAGGTGTTGGCGGAGGTTCCGCTCTCACCGCCCGAGGAAGTGGACGCGGCGGCGCTTGCAGCCGAGCGGGCATTTCCAGAGTGGCGGCGCAGGCCGGCGGGAGAGCGGACTCAGCCGCTCTTCAAGCTTAAGGCGCTGCTCGAGGAGCACCTGGACGACCTGGCGCGCAGCGTCACCGAGGAGTGCGGCAAGACCAAGGCTGAAAGCGTTGGCGAACTGCGGCGCGCCATCGAGAATGTGGAGGTCGCTTGCGGCATCCCGAGCCTGATGCAGGGCTATAACAGCGAAGATATTGCGCCGGGGATTGACGAGCACATGATCCGGCAGCCGTTAGGCGTGGTGGCGGCCGTCACGCCGTTCAATTTTCCCGCCATGATCCCGTTTTGGTTCATGCCCTATGCCCTGGCGACGGGAAACTGCTTCATCCTGAAACCCTCGGAGCGCGTGCCGCTGACTTCCAGTAAACTGTTCCACTTGCTCGAGGCCTCGGGTTTTCCCCCCGGCGTGGTGCAGTTGGTGCACGGCGGCAAAGAGACGGTTAACTCGCTGCTCGATCATCCGGCCATCCGGGCGATCAGCTTCGTAGGCTCGACTGCGACGGCGCGCCACATCTACAGCCGGGCGGCGGCCAACGGGAAGCGCGCCCAATGCCAAGGCGGGGCCAAGAACCCGGTGGTGGTGATGCCGGATGCCGACCTGGAGATGACCACCCGGATCCTGGCCGATTCCGCCTTCGGTTGCGCCGGGCAGCGCTGCCTGGCGGCCTCCGTCGCCATCACCGTGGGCGAGGCAAGAAGAGCTTTGACGGAACAACTGGAGGAGGCCGCCAGCAGCCGCAAGGTCGGATACGGCCTGGACGAAGGCGTGGAGATGGGGCCCGTCATCTCGTTTGAAAGCAAAACGCGGATCGAAGCGTTGATCGCCAAGGGCGAGCGCGAAGGAGCGAGCTTGCGCGTGGACGGGCGGGGCAAAAAAGTGAAGGACTACGAGGAGGGATTCTTCGTTTTTCCCACCGTCCTGGACGGGGTTTCGCCGCAAGGTGAAATCGCTCGCACCGAGATCTTCGGCCCCGTCTTGAGCCTCATGCACGCCTCCTCGCTCGACGAGGCGATACAAATGGTCAATGCACGCAGCTACGGCAACATGGCCTGCGTTTTCACACGCGATGGCGCGACAGCGCGGCGTTTTCGGCACGAAGTCAACGCCGGCAATATCGGCGTCAATATCGGTGTGGCCGCGCCTCTGGCAACCTTTCCCTTCAGCGGTTGGGGAGAGAGTTTCTTCGGCGACTTGCACGCCCAGGCACGGCACGGCGTCGAGTTTTATACACAGACGAAGGTCGTGATCGAGCGTTGGCCGCGGGAATGGAACCGGAAGTTTTGATTGATTCATTGGGGCATTGAGTCATTGAGTCATTGACTCAATTGACCCGGCACGAAGTTTGCGGCTGTTCCCACCATGACTCTCTAAACGCCGCAGACCTGCAAAGGGACGTAAGCAGAGTCTACGTAATGAGGTGGTTTTGTGATCACTATCACAGCAACGGAATTGCGACGCAATCTAAGACGGGTGCTTGAACGTCTGGTCATCGAGGGTGAAGAAATTGTTGTCGAACGCAACCGCGAGCAAGTCGCGCGTCTTCTCCCTGGCCCGGCGCGTCAGACTGCGCTCGAGGCGATGGCTGACCTTTACCACACTCTTCCGGAAGGCGCCGCGGCCACATGGGAGGCAGACAGCCGCCGGGGGAGATGGAGAGGAAGCCGGCTAGATAAGGGGCTACGAGAACCGTGAGGTTGCTAGTAGAGTCGGGCAGGGCCTGGAGGATACAATGGCGAACGACTACGCTTTCGAGATGGCGACCTCAGCCGTTCGCTTCGGCTTTGGCGTAACCCGCGAAGTGGGCGCGGAACTGGCGGACCAGGGGAAGGGGCACGCATTGGTCTTCACTGATGCCAACTTGCGCGCCTTGCCCCCGGTGTCCACGGTGCTCGAATCGCTCGGCGAGCACAAGATTCGTTATTCAGTCTTTGACCGCGTGCGCGTCGAGCCCAGCGATGAATCGTTTTGCGAAGCGATCACTGCCGCTCAGGCCGACAACTTTGATTGCATGGTCGCCGTGGGCGGGGGATCTACAATCGACACTGCCAAGGCGGCCAATCTCTATAGCACTTATCCAGCCGATTTCCTCGACTATGTTAATCCACCCATTGGCAAGGGCAAGCCCGTGCCCGGCCCTCTCAATACGCTGATTGCCGTTCCCACCACCGCGGGGACCGGAAGCGAAACCACGGGAGTGGCCATTTTCGACCTGACTCGAATCCATGCCAAAACCGGCATCGCGCACCGCCGCCTGAAACCAACCTTGGGCCTTCTCGACCCGGAGAACACCCGGACGCAGCCGCCCGCCGTGGCCGCTTCCGCCGGGCTGGACGTGTTGAGCCACTCTGTGGAGTCGTATACAACCTTGCCCTTCGATAAGCGCCCGCTGCCCGCGCGGCCGATGCTGCGCCCGGCGTATCAGGGGTCGAATCCCATCAGCGACGTTTGGAGCCTGGAGGCTCTGAGGCTTGTGGCGACTTACTTGCGTCGCGCGGTAGCGGATCCGGGGGACGACCAGGCGCGCGCCGCCATGCTGCTCGCCGCATCCTATGCGGGGATCGGATTCGGAAATGCCGGATTGCATTTGCCTCACGGCATGTCCTATGCCGTCTCCGGCCTGGTGCGGGATTACCGGGCGCCAGGCTATGGCGCCGGACATCCTCTGGTACCGCACGGAATCTCGGTGATTCTCAACGCCCCGGCGGCATTCCGCTTCACCGCGCCGGCCTGTCCCGAGCGCCACCTCAAGGCGGCGGAAATACTCGGCGCCAAGATCAACGGCGCTCGCGCGGAAGACGCGGGTAAGGTCTTGGCCGGGCAGATCCTCGGCTTCATGCAGGATCTGCGAATCCCTAACGGGTTGCGAGCGCTCGGCTATCAAACTTCCGACATCCCCGCCCTCGTCGAGGGCACCCTGCCTCAACACCGCGTCACCAAGCTATCGCCCCGCACGTTCGAGCCGGAAGACCTGGCTCAAATCTTCAGCGAAGCCATGGTGGCTTGGTAGGAATTATTTGCTGGGCACGCGGGGGAAGGAACGCGGGATAATGCCGGTACCTTCTTTCACCGTGATGATCTGGTTGATGGGGACGTTCGTGAGCTTATCCACGATGCCACTGGGCCAGGTGATTTCCAGGCTCTCGATGCTCTTGCGCTTTCCGAGGCCGAAGTGAATGCGCGGATCTTGGGCGGACATGTAACTCATGCCGCCCTTCCGCTGCTGATACTGCGTGAATCCTTCTGAGACCAACTTCAGCGCCGCGCCCACGCCGTCGCGATTCGACTTGGTTCCTACCAACATCACTTCCAGCCAGTTGTTGGCATTGCCGCCGTCGTTGCGCAGCAGTTGAGGGTAATCGCCGCTGACCGAAACGGCGATATCAAGATCGCCGTCGTTATCGAAGTCGGCGACGGCCGAGCCTCGCCCCACGACCGGCTTCATGAAGTCGGGGCCCAGAAGTTCCGAGACCTTCTCAAATTTTCCCTGGCCCACGTTGCGGAACATCAGTTTGGGTTCCGGGAAGGTCTCTTCGCTGTGATAGAGCTTAATATTATCCAGCATCGATCCGTTAACTTGAAATATATCCACCCAGCCGTCGTTATCGTAATCGAAGAGCTTGCCGCTGACCCCGCTCAAGAAGATTGCCTTGTTGCCCATCCCGCAACTGTAAGTGGCATCGTCGAACGAATTGTCGTGATTGTTGTGGTAAAGGCGGTTGAGCTCGAAGTCCAGGTGGGTGACGTAGATGTCGAACCAGCCATCGCCGTCCACGTCGGCGGCGTCGGTGCCCATTCCCGCCTCGTATTTTCCATCCTCGCTGGCCGCCACGCCGGACATGAAAGACACATCTTCAAAGGTGCCGTTCTTCTTGTTGATGAAGAGCGAATTCGGCCACGTGTCATTGGCAACGAAGACGTCCGTCCAGCCGTCGTTGTTGAAATCCGCGAGGACCAGGCCCATGCCCTTTACTTCGGGGATACCCAGGCCGGATTTCTCACTGACATCGGTAAACGTGCCGTCGTGATTATTGTGGTAAAGCTTCAGCCGCAACCCGCGATAGTTATCCGGATGGCAGTAGGCGCGGTAGCCGGGCCGGTGCTCGCCGCAATACAGGTTGTTCTTGGGCGTCCAGTCGATGTAGTTGCAGACGAGGAGGTCGAGGTATCCGTCCTTGTCGTAATCAAACCAGCCGGCACTGGTGGACCACTGGCCTTCGTCGGCGACGCCGGCCTTGGCGGTCACGTCCGTGAAAGTGCCGTTGCCGTTGTTGTGGTAAAGGATGGCGTGGCCGAAGCCGGTGACGTAAAGGTCCGGGTACCCGTCGTTGTCGTAATCGCCCACCGCGACGCCCTGGCCGTAGAGGCCCACGGCGCCCACCCCCGCCTTCTCCGTCACGTCCGTGAAGGTGCCATCGCCATTGTTATGATAGAGAGCGGAACGCAGCGGGTGAGGAGGCTTGTACCACTCGGTCTCGGCCGTCTGCACCAGGTAAAGGTCCATCAACCCATCCTGGTCGTAATCGATCCAGCCCAGGCCGTTGCCCATGGTCTCGATGTAGTTCTTTTCCGCCGTAAAGGTGTGGTCGTGCTGGAAAGCGATGCCGGCTGACTCGCGGACGTCCGTAAAGCGAACCGGGACGGAGATGGGAGGTGCTGCGGCCGGTTCGCCGCTCAAGTGTTCCAGCGTCCCAAGGATTGCACCCAAAACCGATACGAGGAGGATCGTCGGAACGAGCCGCCTGAGTCTGTTTCCTAAGCGAGGTGAAACCAGAGCCATATTATTCAGCAAGCCAGTTCTCGACCGCGATATCGCTGAGGCGCGAAAGACGTGCGAAGTCGCTGTCGGCGGTCACGACCGTCAATCCATGGCGCTGCGCAACCGCAGCGATCCATAAATCGTTTTCCTGAAATCCCAAGTCGGCTAGCCGCGTTGTTTTGCGTCGGGACTTCTCTCTTGGACCAAACCGTTCAAACACTGCCGCCTTGAGTTCTCCGTAGCGATCGGCTGTGTCGCGATCGAGAGGCAACACTTCGATGGCTCTCAGGAGTTGGCTGACGCGCTCCGCGTTCGCCGACGGATGGTCGGATTTACGTGCCATATAGACGAGTTCTCCCTGCACGATCACGCAGGTCGCGGCGGAGGTATACCTCAAATCCTCCATCTTTCGAATCAGGCTCGGGTGTCCCTTCAGAAGAGAGCTGCAGTGATTGGTGTCAAGGAGATAACCACTCAAAATTCCGCCCGCCCCCGCGACGCATAAACTTCCTTGAGTCGCTCCTCAAGATCGTCGCCGACCCAAGTGCCCGCGAACTTGAGCAAGGAGCCGACGGTGGAAGATCCAGCGCGTTGGGCGCGCTGCTCGGCCGGGGGTCCCTGACGTGGATGGTTTTGGTTGGCCAGGTTGGTGATCCCTTCTCGCTGAAGAGCGCCGCGTGGCTTCGCTTCGCCGCGCTCCCACCGCGCCCAGGTGTTGGGGCTTACCCGCACTAACGCCGCGGCCGCCGCTTGCGTGAGCTTGAGGCGCAGACGGAGTTGTCTTAGAGATCGTGGGCTCATAAGAGCATTCAACAAGTCGCGAATTCTAACAAGACCAACGGCCGCACAGATTGCAGACACCGGTCGCAGAACCAACTATACATACGTATGGGCAGAAGGGTAAAGGTTAAAGTTTAAAGGCGGACTTCACCCTCTGGCCTTTATCCTTTACCCTTTAACCCTTAGCCCTCAATCTTCTCACTGCCCCAACAATTGCAAGTACCTCCCCACCGCGTCAATCCCACGATAGAAATTGGGCAGATGGAACTTCTCGTTGGGAGCGTGCAGGTTGTCGTCCGGCAGACCGAAGCCCATCATCACGCTGGGGATTCCCAGGTTCTTCTGGAACACTCCCACGATGGGAATGGAGCCCCCGGAGCGCATGTAAACCGTCTTGTTCTTGAAGACCTGCTCCATAGCTTCGGCCGCAGCAGCAATCCACTTGCTCTCCGTGCTCACCACCGAAGCGGGCGCCGAGCTGATCACTCGCACCGAGGTCTTGATTCCCTTGGGCGTGATCTTTTTCACGAAGGCAGTGTATTGGCGAATGACTTCCTTGGGATTCATCTCCGGAACGAGGCGCATGCTGATCTTCGCCACGCCAACGGCGGGGATCACGGTCTTGGCGCCTTCGCCCGTAAAGCCTCCCCGGAAGCCATGGACCTCAAGGGTCGGTCTGGCCCAAGTGCGCTCGAGCACCGAGAAGCCCTTCTCTCCCGTCAGGGCGATCGCGCCGACTTCTTTGCGCAGATATGCCTTCTCATTAAATGGCAGGCGTTTCCACGCGGCCAACTCCTTCGCGCTGGGTTTCTTCACGCGCTGGTAAAAGCCCGGAATGCGGATCTTCCCGTCCGGCCCCTTGAGCTGGTTGATCATCTCGGCCAGGGCTTGGAAGGGGTTGGGCGCCGCTCCGCCATAGACCCCGGAGTGAAGGTCGTGATCCGCGCCCCGCGCTTCCAGTTCGGTGTAGACCAAGCCGCGCAGGCCGGTGGTAATGGTCGGCAGTTCGGGCGCGAACATTTCCGTGTCGCAGACCAACGCGGCATCGGCCTTCAGCCGGTCCGGATGGGCCGCCACGTACTCCTCGATGTGTTCTCCGCCCACTTCCTCTTCGCCTTCCAGGAGGAATTTGATGTTGATGGGAAGCTTGCCTTCGGTCTTCAGAAATCCTTCCACGGCTTTCACCAGGAGATATGTCTGCCCCTTGTCATCCACGGCGCCGCGGGCATAGATGTTCTGGTTGCGGATCGTGGGTTCGAAGGGCGGCGACACCCATTCCTCGAGCGGATCGGGCGGCTGCACATCGTAGTGCCCGTAAAGCAACAAGGTGGGCTTTCCGGGCGCCTCCAACCACTCCGCGTAAAGGAGCGGATGCTGGCTTTCTTTGCCCGCGATAATCTCGACGTTCTTCATCCCCATGGCGCGAAGTTCATTGGCCAGGAACTCGATCGCGCGCTGCATATCCGGCTTGTGTTCAGGCAAGGTGCTGATGCTGGGAATCTTCAGCAGGTCCGTCAACCCTTGCAGAAATCGGTCACGATTCTCGTGATAATATTCAAATATAGTGGTTGCCACAGTTAATACCCCCGATGTTGAGATTTTGAAACGCTCGCTCGAAGAGTCGAGAAGTCAAGGAGTCGAGGAGTTGAGAAGTCAAAAAGCCGAAACGTCGAGAAGTCGAAAAATACAGAACACGACTTCCGGACTTTCCGACTTTTTGATTTCTCGCCGTCTTCGCTCCTCGACTTCTTGACTCCTCGACTTCTGAACTCCTTGACTTCCCGACTTATTCCGCGTGCTGCCCATAACGCTTGCGGACCACCACCCCATAATGAATGCCGGAAACGACGGTGAGGACCGCGGCGAGGTAGCCTAAAGCTCGCACCATGCCCCCCATAACAAACGGCACGTGGGCCTGGAAACTGACCGCCGCAAAAACGGTCAACACCTGGGCGACCGTGGAGGCCTTTCCCAGGGTCGTAGGATAGAAGGGCCGATAACCGGCCACCAGGCTGATCAGCAGCGCGGTAATGATAATGGCGGCATCGCGGCTGATCACGATTATGGTCAACCACCAGGGAATCGCCTGGCGAAAAGCCAGGGCGAGATAGGCGGTCGTCATCAGGAGTTTGTCCGCGATCGGGTCCAGCGCCACGCCGAGGGGAGTCTCCTGCTTGAGCAGGCGCGCCACAATCCCGTCGGTCATATCCGAGAGCGCAGCCGCGGCAAGCACCACCAATGCGCCGCGGTACCGCTGGTCAACGACCAGGATGGCGAAAAATGGAATAAAGGCCAGACGCAGGATGGTGATCTGGTTGGCCGGCGTCAGGATACGGGAAGTCATGGCTACGAGACAATATTGCGGCGCGGCTTCGCAGATGTCAAATTCACCCTCGCTCGCCTAGCGTCTTGATTTGATTCGCAGCGCTGGCCGCCGCAGTGGGGGCGTAGGGGACAATCCTTCGTTTTCACCTTGGGCGCCCGTAAGACGTTCCCTTACTGGTGCTTGGCGGCAAGCAAGAGAAACCAGGGTGTGGCGCGCAACCCGCCCCACGTATCGGGCCGATGGTTAGCGACGAAGATCTTTCGCAGCGTCTCATCGTACGGAAAACTATGGCTCTCTCGAAGCCCCACACGCCCCGGCGGTGAAGACAAGAGGAGGGTACGTGGCTACTCGACCCGGATGTTGCCTGAGACGGTGCTCACGTCCAACAGGAATCCACCATCGCCGACTTTGCCTTCCAGATCGTGTTTGCTCAGTGTGCCTTGCACCGTCATCTCTCGTTGAGAATGAACGGTGCCGGAAACCGTGTGGGCCCGGAGCGTGAAGCCTTGCTGGCTGGGCAGGCGCACCGTGACGTTGCCGGAAGCGGTGGACAGCCGCCAGGATTCCCGGCCTTCCCCTTCCACCACGATGTTTCCGCTGGCGGTCTGGGCACGCACGTGCCCGTGAACGCCTTCGAGTTGCAGCGTGCCGGAGCCGGTATTCACCTCCACATCGCCTGGCGCGGTCTGCCGCAGGGTGACGCTGCCGCTGCCCGTCGAGGCGTGCAGGCCGCCCGCCACTCCTGTGGCCTGGATTTCGCCGCTCCCCGTTGACGCGTGCACTTCTCCCTTAGCACCATCCACCGAAATACGGCCGGACCCGGTTGAAACCCTGACGGCGTCTCCGATATTGGTCAGGCGGAGGTGACCGGAACCGGAAGACGCCTCCACGGGGCCGCGCAGGCCGTTAATACTCTGTTCCCCGGAACCTGTGTTGGAGCGCAGGCGGGTCTCAGTGGGCACCACAATCTCGTAACTAATCGAGATGTTGTGCTCCATTTCGTGATTTTCAACGTGACCGATCTTGATGAGATTGCCGTGTTGCTCAATTGGCGGATTACTTTCCAGGTACCGGATCTTGCTTTCCGCATCCGAGCTATCGAACCAGCCGTTTGAAGACCGGATCGTGCCGGTGATGCGCACGCTGGAGCTGTCACCGGTGCGCACGTCGACGGTTCCAGAGCCCGTCTGGACCTCGAGGTCGACCGGGCCGGAGACTTGCAAGGTGCGGGCAAAGTGTCCCTCCGCGGCGCGAGCGGCGGCGGGGACGTACAAAGACAAAACAGCGACGATCAGAATACTCATGGGGAGCCAGCGGCTTGACTTCATAAACACATTCTCCTTTTTTGGCACGTGCTTCTTATCGGTTATACGCATCAGGTGCTCGTTTTGTTTAGACGCGCGAAGCCCTGCTCCGTGAGCTTTCGGCTTGTAGGGGGACGGCTTGCCGTCCCCTGATGAGCCGGGTAGGGCAAGCCCTACCCCTACACGTCTTCAAAGCAGGCGGCGCGCCCGCGCGAAATCCTTCAGCGCCCGACGCTACTTGAGCCCGGCTGTGTCACAATGCTAAGCTCCAATCCATGGATGAAGCAGCCGAAAGACAAGCCGAGAGGGCCTCCGCCGTCGAACAGTATCGCGCCTTGCTTGAGATTTCTGAGTCTATTGCCACGCATCGCGACCTGCCGGCGCTCTTTCATGCCATTGCTGAACGACTTCATCGGCTGG
>Ga0326728_10015182_pt1 | contig 16085 bp, 17 predicted proteins | sample MB3enrmetagenome_FD_207602 | JGI IMG/M metagenome (GOLD analysis project Ga0326728, IMG submission 207602) | Lab enriched peat soil microbial communities from McLean, Ithaca, NY, United States - MB31MN | ecosystem: Environmental > Terrestrial > Soil > Wetlands > Peat | place: USA: New York...
CGCGTTCGAGGACCTCGGAGCCACTTTCGTGGCCGAGCACGGATATGTGGACGGGCACTGCGACCGGCTCGTCGGCGCGCGGATCGTACTCCAGTTCCCGAGTCACACGGCGACCGACAACATCCTGATGGCGGCCGTGCTCGCCCAGGGCACGACCGTGATCGAGAATGCCGCCCGAGAACCTGAGATCTCCGACCTCGCGTCGATGTTGACCGAGATGGGAGCGCACATCCGCGGCGCCGGGACATCTCGCATCGAAGTGGAGGGAGTGGACGAGCTGCGCCCCGCGGATCACCGGGCCATCCCCGACCGGGTGGAGGCGGCCACCTTTGTGACCGCGGTGGGACTCGCTGGCGGGGAAGTGCTCGTGAAAGGTGCGCGTCCTGAGCACATGGACATGCTCCTCGAGAAGCTCCGCCAAATGGGCATGGACTGCACTGCGACCGACGAGGGCGTCCTTGTCGCCGCTGAGGGGCGCCTGCGGTCGGTCGACGTCGCTACTCTTCCCTATCCCGGCGTCGCGACGGACTACAAGCCGCTGCTTGTGACGCTGCTGTCGGTCGCGGTCGGGGTCGCGATCGTGAGCGAGAACCTGTTTGCCGGTCGCTTCCGCTACATCGACGAGCTGAGGCGCATGGGAGCGAAGATCAAGACCGAAGGGCACCACGCGATAGTGCGCGGCGTGCCGAGGCTGTCAGGCGCTCGGGTCCGGGCACTGGACATCCGCGCGGGGGCGGCGCTCGTGCTGGCCGGCCTTGCAGCCGACGGTGTCACCGACGTGAGCGGCGCCGAGCACATAGACCGCGGTTACGAGAACCTCGAAGAACGCCTTCGTTCGCTCGGTGCGAACATCGAGCGCGTCTCAGCGCCGTGAGACGCAGCCTGACGGGCGCTGGCACAGCTGAGCTGTTTCAAGCCGCCGCCTCGGGCGACCGCAGGGCCCTCGCTCGCCTGCTCTCGGTCGTCGAGCGAGGAGGGGAGGAAGGCCGCGAGCTTGCAGGGCTGACTTTCAGGCGAGCCGGGAACGCCTACGCCATAGGCTTGACCGGCGCACCCGGCTCTGGAAAGTCGACGCTCGCCAGTGCCGTGCTCGTCGACGTCCGCAAACGCCTCGACATTCCGGTGGCGGTATTGGCCGTTGATCCCTCCTCGCCCGTGACTGGGGGAGCAATTCTCGGAGACCGGGTACGCATGCAGCAGCACGCGCTCGACGACGCAGTCTTCATTCGCTCGATGGCTACACGAGGCCATCTAGGTGGCCTCGCAGCCGCCGTGCCCGAAGCGGTCCGCCTGCTCGACGCATCGGGGTGGCCGCTCGTGATAGTCGAGACAGTCGGCGTCGGCCAGGTCGAGGTCGAGGTCGCCGCTACCTGCGACACCGTCGTGGTGGTGGTGAATCCCGGCTGGGGAGACGCTGTGCAAGCCAACAAGGCGGGGCTCCTGGAGATCGCCGATGTCCTGGTCATCAACAAAGCCGACCGACCGGGTGTTCAGGAGACGGCGCGTGACTTGAGGCTCATGGTGCAGCTCTCGGGAACCCTCGAGTGGACACCGCCCATCGTGAAGACCGTCGCTTCGACCGGCGAGGGCGTCGCCGAGCTTTGGAACGCCATAGCCTCACATCGCGAGCATCTCGAGCGCCGTGGAGAGCTCGAGGTCAGGCGCGCGGAGCGTGCGAGGGAGGAAGCACTGAAGATCGCGAAGGGACGTTTCGAAACCGCACTCGCCGCGGCGGTGGCCGGTCCTGTCAACGCCGGCCTGCTGACAGCGCTGAGACGCAGGCAGATGGACCCCGATCAAGCAGCTGGCCGGCTCGTCGAGGAGGTTGCGCGTGAGCTCGGCGGCAGGTCCGGGCCGCCCTCTAATTGAAGCGGTCGCTCCCGGCCGTGGACCGGTTCGTCGAGTCGTTCTCGATCCGCTCCCGGGATGGCGATCTTCCAACCGTGACGACGATGTCAAGCTCCATCAGGACGAAGTCACGTTCCTCGCGCCAGCGCGGCAGGGTCGCGGTGACCACATAGCCTCGCTCGGCGTAGAACTGCTCCGCTGCGCCGCCGGCGAGCGTCTCGAGCCGGACCCGGGCGCATCCCCTCTCGAGACCGTGCCGCTCCAAGGTGCGCAGCAAGTGTGAACCGACGCCCAGGTTCCGCCATTCGGGGCTGACGATCAACCGGCCGATCCTCAAGACCGGACCCCTGATCTCGCCGTCGGCGAACCCGACAAGACGGCCGTCGGCTCTGGCGACGAGCGCGTAGGGCTTGATCGGACGGACCGCCTCGCCGTAGCGCTGTCTCGAGTAGCTTGCCCATTGCTCGTCGGCCCAGGCAGCAACGACAGGGTCAGGGAGTTCGACCACTGAGAGCTCCAGATCGAGACTTCCTCGCCCGGCCACCACGGGTCTCCCCAATGCTGTGTCGGCCAGCGGTTGCCAACGATGACTGGCGTCCTGCTCAAGAACGGTTACCCGCTCGAAACAGTACGTGGCCCGATAGTCGGCCATCGCGGCCAGTGCGTGTGGCAGTCGGCCGGGCTCGATCCGTTGGTCAAGGGTGAGGTGCGGTACGAAGCCGCGTTCGGCGCGAGTCGAAGGTGGCGCAAGCGGGCCGGTCGCAAGGTTGCCTCTGAGCACTGTCATGGCGTCGAGGTCCCCGCTGACCGCGAGATAGAGCACGGGCGCACGCGGCCAGAAAGTGGCCGGCGGCCCCAGATTCACCGAAATGGGAGCGCTCTTCATGGCGACGGTGCGGACGTGCGAGAGAACGGCCTCGAGGCTCTCTTCGCGGACATTCACCGGAGCGACGAGCGTGCAGTGTGGAGCGATGCGCTCCAGAGCTTTGGCTCCCAGGGCTCCGCGCAAGCCGTCGATCTCGTTGGCAACCGATCCGGTCACCACGAGGGCAACCGTCAGCCGGCGTCTTGGGGGCACGGCGCGAGGTTAGGGCCCGGCGCGGCCGCGGGGCACCAATGGCGGGGCGCCGCATTTCGCCCTGTTACCTGTGCCCTATGGCGCGGGCGCGATCGCGTTGGATATCGCGCGGAACTGCACCCGCCGGGCTCAAGAGCCCACACTGGCGCACGACACGCCGAGCTCGCCTTGCTACAGCTCGCGAGCGATTGTCAGGACTCAGCCCAAAGCGCTGAAGGCCTCCGCCAACGGTTCAAGCACGGCGGGCGTGAGGGGCGGACGGAGATAGACGATGGCCAGCCCTGCGCCGGCCTCGGCAAGCGCCGCGGCGGCAGCCGCCGCCGCGACCGGGTCTGCATCGAAGCGCACATGGCTCGAGAGCAAGATCTCTGCCGGGTCCCGCCCCAGGTCCGCGCAGTGCTGGTGGAGCACGTCCCGCTTGTGGGCGAACTCCTCAACTGTGCCACCGAGGAAGTTCCAGTGCTGGGCGAAACGGGCCGCCGTGCGCAGCGTGCGATGCTCACCATTGCCGCCGATGCAGATCGGCGGATGTGGCCGCTGGATCGGCTTGGGATTGCAGCGAGCATCCGTCAGCTCGTAATAGGTCCCCCTGAAGGAGGTCGTTTCTTCGGAGAGGAGGCCGACGATGACTTCACACGCCTCTTCAAAGCGGTCGCTGCGATCCTTCGGGGTTCCGAGCGGGATGCCGTATGCACCCGACTCCTCTTCGTTCCAGCCGGCCCCGATGCCGACCTCGAGCCGTCCCTCCGAGACGATGTCGAGCGTCGCCACCATGTTCGCGAGCACGGCCGGGTGCCGGTAGTGAATTCCGGTCACGAGCGTGCCGAGTCGAAGGCGCTTGGTCGCCTGGGCCAAAGCGGTCAGGGTGACCCATCCCTCGAGACAGGGCCCCGTCGAATCCGAGTAGATCGGGTAGAAGTGGTCGAAGAGCCAGCCGGACTCGAACAACTCGATGTCGTCGGCTGCGCGCCAGACATCGAGCATGTCGTGCCAGTTCGTGTGCTGCGGTGCGGTCTTGAAAGCGAGGCGCATCCCGTAAATTCTAGCCGCCCTCGGGTCGCCGCCGCAGCGCCCGCCCAAGCTCGGCCGATGCAGTCTTAGTGGTGGCCTTGACCGGCACGCCAAAGGGTCGCGGCCTCTATGCGCACCCGCGCGGCGGCGCGCGCCCGAAGGTGATGAAGGTCAGAAAGGTGCACGTTCTCAGCAGCTTGGAGCGCGCGCCGGGCGCGCTCGACGTCGATCTCTTCGGCGAGCTCGGCCACACCGGCGATGATCGTCACCCTGTTGTCAGCCACCTTGACGAAACCACCGTGCACCGCAGCACAAACCTCGCCAGGTGGGGTCGGCTCCCCTGGGCCGGCCGCGCCACTGGCTGGGGTGGCAGAACCGCTGGCTGGACCGGCCGCGCCTGCGGCCGCAACACCGGCACTTGACTCTCCGGTGGCGTATACGCCCTGGATCCGCAGCACGCAGAAGTCGACGGCACCGATGTAGTCCATGTGGTTCGCAAGGAAGGTCGTGTCGGCTCCGTCTGCGCGCAATATGACCGCTTCGGCCTGGCCCGAGAACAGGACGCGTTCGGGCGTTATGAGCTCGGCGTAGGTCAGGTTCGCCATGGAGCCCGCTCAGCCCCGCTCGATGGTCTTGGCCTTCGTCATCACGTCGTCCACGCCGCCCGCATTCAAGAACGCTTGTTCCGGAACATCGTCGAGTTCGCCGCCGACGAGCGCTTCGAAGCTCCGCACGGTCTCGTCGATCGGGACGTAGATGCCGGGCAGGCTGGTGAAGACCTCCGCGACAAACAGCGGCTGCGACAAGAACCGCTGGATCTTGCGTGCCCGGGTGACGCTCAGACGGTCCTCTTCCGAGAGCTCGTCAAGGCCGAGAATAGCGATGATGTCCTGAAGTTCGCGGGCCCGCTGCAGCACTTCTTGGACTCGTCGCGCGCACTGGTAGTGCCGATCCCCGACGACCTCGGGCGCGAGGATGTTGCTCGTCGAGGCAAGGGGATCGACCGCCGGATAGATGCCGAGAGCCGCGGTCTGGCGAGACAGCTCGGTGGTCGCGTCGAGGTGTGTGAACGTCGTGAACGGTGCCGGGTCGGTGTAGTCGTCGGCAGGCACATAGACGGCCTGCATCGAAGTGATGGAGTGGCCCCTTGTGGACGTGATCCGCTCCTGCAACTCGCCCATCTCGTCGGCAAGCGTCGGCTGGTAGCCGACGGCCGAGGGCATGCGGCCGAGAAGCGTTGACACCTCCGACCCCGCCTGAACGAAACGGAAGATGTTGTCAATGAACAGCAACACGTCCTGGTTCTTCACGTCCCGGAAGTACTCCGCCATCGTCAGCGCCGACAGCGCCACGCGAAGCCGTACGCCCGGCGGCTCATCCATCTGCCCGTAAACCAGCGCCGCCTTGTTGATAACACCGGACTCCTGCATCTCGAGCCAGAGGTCGGTGCCCTCACGAGTGCGCTCGCCGACGCCTGCAAACACGGACACTCCCCCGTGCTCTTGGGCGACCCGGTGGATCATTTCCTGGATGAGCACGGTCTTGCCCACACCGGCACCGCCGAACAGCCCGATCTTGCCGCCCTGCACATAGGGCTCCAGGAGGTCGATGACCTTGATGCCGGTCTCGAACATCTGTCGCCTCGGTTCGAGCGCGTCGAAGTCCGGAGCCGGGCGGTGTATCTCCCACCACGCGTCGGGCTCATCCATTTCGCCGGCATCAAGCCTTTCGCCGATCACGTTGAAGACGTGACCGAGCACAGCGTCGCCTACAGGAACGGTGATGCCGCGACCGGTGTTGACCACTGTCGCCCCGCGAGCAAGCCCGTCGGTCGGCTTCAGGCAGATGCAGCGCGCCCGACCCTCACCGATCTGCTGGGCGACCTCCGCGGTGATGAGAACCTCGTTGCCGTCAACGACGAGCCGTACCTCGACAGCCGTGTTGATCTCAGGCAGCGCGTTGGGCGGGAACTCGACGTCGATGACCGGGCCTGCGATCGCGACGATGCGGCCGTGTTCGAGTTGGGGTGCCTCAGGAGTGGCGGAGGCAACGGTGGTCATAGGTTCTGCTCCTCGGTTGCTTGCGGATGAGTGAGGTCCTGGGGCACACCGCCGGCCGAGCGCAGTGCCTCGGAACCTCCGACGATCTCCATGATCTCGGTCGTGATCGAGTCCTGGCGGGCACGGTTCATCACTCGCTTGAGGGTCTTGAGCAGCTCTTCGGCATTCTCGGTGGCTGCCGACATGGCCCGCTGGCGCGAAGCGTGCTCCGAAGCGGACGCCTCCAGCAACGCGCCATAGATCGAGGCCTCCGAGTACCGCGGGATCAGCTGCGTCAGCAGGTTCTCGACGTCCGGCTCGAACTCGAAGTAGCCGAGTTTGGGCTCGGGTGCGGCGGAACCGCGATCGCCGGTTCCCGGCTCAGCACCGCTCATGCTGGTGTCTCCAGCCAGGTGCACATCGGGTGAGACGCCGGAGGGCAGTTGGCGAAGCTGCCTCGGGCTCGGCAACACCGGAAGCAGCTGCCGAGTCTCGACGACCTGGCTGCTCGTGGAGCGGATCCGGGTCGAGATGATCTGCACAAGGTCGACCTCGCCTTCGAGGAACGGTGGCACGATCACGGCAGCCACCTGTTGGGAGTCCTCGTAAGTGGGCCGGTCGGACATGCCGACGAACTGCCGCTCGACGGGCTGGTGTCGAAACCGGAAGAAGGCCTGTGCTTTCTTGCCGATCGCCATCACGCGGTAGCTCCGGCCCTCCTGCGACCCGGAGAGGATAAGGCGCTCGGCGACGCGCAAGACGCTCGAGTTGTAGGCACCCGCCAAGCCCCTGTCTGCCACGATCACGAGCGCGAGGACGTTCTGCGGTGACTCGGGGATCCCGAGCAGCCGTGTCGAGTTGCCTCCCTCGTGGGCGGTCTCCGCCAGGATGTCCGAGATCGCCTTGAGATACGGGCGCGAACCGGCAATGCGTCCTTGGGCGCGCGAGATCTGTGACGCCGCGATGAGCTCGAACGACCGGGTGATCTTCTTCGTCGACTCGATGGTGCGGATGCGCCGACGAAGGATCCGCTCCTGACCTCCTGCCATGTGCTTACCCGGCCTCGGTCTCGCCCACGACCGGGACGCTCGCCTCGGTTGAGCCGACCGCGCCGCCAGCCGCGCTCGCCTCGGTTGAGCCGACCGCGCCGCCAGCCGCGCTCGCCTCGGTTGAGCCGTCGAAGGGGCCGAAACCCCGCTTGAACTCCAAGATCGCAGCCTCGAGATCACTCTCGTCCGGGAGGGCGCCCGTTGAGGCGATCTGCTCGAGGATGTCGGCGTGGCGCGCACGCATGAAGGTCCGCAGCTCGGCCTCGAAGCGTTGCACATTGGCAACGGGCACGTCGTCGATGTGTCCGCGCACACCCGCGTAGATGACGACGACCTGCTCTTGGACCGGCAAGGGGACGTTCAGGCCTTGCTTGAGGAGCTCGGTGAGGCGATAGCCGCGGTCCAGTTGGGCCTGCGAGGCCTTGTCCAGCTCGGAGCCGAACGTGGCGAACGCCTCGAGCTCGCGAAACTGCGCCAGGTCTATCTTGAGCGTGCCCACAACCGACTTCATCGCCTTGATCTGGGCCGCGCCCCCAACTCGTGACACCGAGTTGCCGACGTTGAACGCGGGGCGCACGCCCGAGTAAAAGAGCTCACTTTCGAGAAAGATCTGTCCGTCGGTGATCGAGATGACGTTGGTCGGGATGTAGGCAGAGATGTCACCTGCCTTGGTCTCGATTATCGGCAACGCCGTGAGCGACCCGCCGCCCATCTTGTCGGAGAGCTTTGCCGCTCTCTCGAGGAGACGGCTGTGGAGATAGAAGACGTCACCGGGATAGGCCTCCCGGCCTGGGGGACGGCGAAGGAGAAGGGAGATCTGTCGGTAAGCCTCGGCTTGTTTCGAGAGGTCGTCGTAGACGACGAGCGCGTGCTCGCCGTTCTCCATCCAGTGCTGGCCCATCGCGCAACCCGCATACGGCGCGAGGTACTTGAACGGTGCGGGCTCGGAAGCCGGCGCCGCTACAACGACGGTGTAGGCCAGGGCTCCGTGCTCGGCAAATGTCGCGACCGTCTGGGAGATGGTCGATCCCTTCTGGCCGATCGCGACATAGATGCACTTCACCCCGGCGCCGCGCTGGTTGATGATCGTGTCGGTCGCGATCGTCGTCTTGCCTGTCTTGCGGTCGCCGATGATGAGCTCGCGCTGGCCACGACCGATCGGTGTCATCGCGTCGATGACCTTGATGCCGGTTTGCAATGGTTCAAAGACCGGCTGGCGCGACACAATACCCGGTGCCTGGATCTCGAGACGCCGATCAATCGTGGCGCCGAGCGGCCCCTTCCCGTCAATCGGCTCACCGAGGGGGTTCACGACGCGGCCCAGGAGCGCGTCGCCCACAGGCACCGACAAGATCCTGCCGGTCGAACGGACCACCTGCCCCTCGTCGAGTCCGTCCATCGTGCCGAGCACGACCGCGCCAATCGACTCCTCGTCAAGGTTCAGGGCGAGGCCTACGGTTCCATTCTCGAATTCGAGCAATTCGTTGACGGTGGCCCCAGGCAAGCCGGTGACCCGTGCGATGCCGTCGCCGACCTCGGCAACGCGGCCAACCTGCTCGGCCTCCGTCCCGGTCGTGAAGTCGCTGACATTACGCGCCAGCGCAGCGGCGATGTCATCGGCGTTGATCGTGAGCTGAGGCATGGGTGGAGATCCTTTGTCCTATTCGTCTATTTCAGGAACGGTCATGCTCGATAGTCGACAGGTCCCGCAAGGCCGTCGACGGGGCCAGGGTTTCGCGGAGCTGGTCGAGGCGGTGCCGCACGGAGCCGTCGATGACCGTATCCCCGATCGCGACGGCCATCCCGCCCAAGAGCGAGGGCTCGACCTGCACCCGCACTTCGACCGGATGACCCGTCGTGCGCTCGAGCGCCTCGGCGAGCCGTCGATATTCGGCATCGTCAAGCTCGACGGCCGAACGCACCTCGGCGACACGCCGCCCGCGCTCGGCGGCGGCGAGCCCAGCGAACCACTCGAAAGTGCCGACGAGATCCCTGATGTGGCCGGCTTTCAGCACATAGCCAACAAGCCGTGCGGTGGCAGGCTGCACCTTGCCCGCTAAGAGATCCTCGACCAGCTCGACGCGCTGGGCGACCGCGATTGACGGGTTCCCGAGCGCCTGGCGCAAAGCACGGCTCGAATCGACGATCCTCGCGAACCGGACCACCTCATCCTCGAGGTCGTCAATACGCTCCAGCCGGTCGACCTCCTGAAACAATCGATCGGCGTAGCCGCGAATCCGCTCGCGCACCGCCGTGCGGCCGCCGAGCAGCTCCTCGGCGGGGATGGGCAGGACTTGGCCTGCTTCCACCGCATCGGCGATCTGGCAAGCGAGCTCGACCAGCGCAAGCACGGCAACTGGGAGCTCGGCGGCAGGCTCCACAAGTGCAGCCCAGGAAACGAGCGCCTGAGACTCGGCTGCAGCCTTTCCCTCCAACAGATCGTGCACCACACCGCGACGTGCCCGAGGCGGGATGGCCACGTCCGTGAGCGCGTTGCGGAGCGGGTCAGACTCGGTGAGGGCCCGCGAGAACGCGTCCAGATCATTCGCGACCTGGCGAGCGTGCCCTGCCGTCTCGGCGGACTCGAAGACCGCGGTCGCGTATCCGCGCAACAAGTCCCTCATGCCATCGCCTCGGCGGCATCGATGGTCTCACCGATGAACACCCGCTGGAGCGACGCGTCGATCTCGGCGGCCACGACGCGCTCGGTCGCGGCCATCACAATGGCGCCAACCTGTCGCGCGACTTCCTCTCGGGCGCGCTGGCGCTCGAACTCGGCCTCGGCTGCGGCGCTCGTGACGAGCCTGTCGTACTGGTCGCGCCCACGGCCCTCGCCTTCGGCAAGGAGCTGGGCTGAGGTCTCATGCGCCTGCTCGATTATGGCCATCGCGTCCGAATGCGCCGCCTCCAGGGCCGCGCGTGCGTCGGCGAGCATCTGCTGGCTGCTCTCCAACCCGGCATCTGCTGAGGCGAGCGACGATCGGATCGACTCGGCTTGGTTGTCCATCAACTTTCTGAGCAAAGGCCACGCATAGCGGTAGGTGGCGGCGATCAACAACACGAAGCCGACTACCTCGGCCAGATACGACGCCACGGTTAAAGCGCTCCGCCGTCGGTGGCCGCGGCCGCGGCAACCGCCTCGTCGATCAGGCCACGATGCCGCTCGGCGTCGACGCGACTGCCGAGCACGCGCTCGGCCGCGGCCACCACGAGGGTGTCGAGCCGCCCTCCGAGCTCGGCAAGGGCTCGTCGGCACTGGTCTGAGCTCTGCGCCCGGGAAGCGTCGACCAAGCGCTCGTACTCCCGTTGGCCCTGCTGCCGTCCTTTTTCGAGTGCCAGATCCGCGCCTTGATTCGCCTGGTCGATGATGGCACGTGCCTGGGCTCGCGCCTCGCTCAACACCCGGTCGCGCTCAGCGAGCACGCGCTGGCTCTCTGCGCGTGCTTCCTCCGCCTTCTGCAACGCAGAGTTGATGCGAAGCCGACGTGTCTCGGCCACTTCCTGCAGCGGCGGCAGGATCCACTTCGCGATGACCCCGAGCACGACCAGGAAAATGACCAGCTCGACGACGAACGTGCCGTTCGGGATGAGGAAGTTCCCACCGTTGCCGGAGCTGGCGGCCCCGGCGCTTGCAAACAGCATCCAGCAAGACCTCCGTCGCTACTTCTTGGCGAGGACGAAAACGAACAGGACCATGAACACGAGGTTGATGAAGTACATGGCCTCGACGAGACCCACGATGATGAACATGATCGTGAACAGTCGGCCTTGCGCCTCGGGTTGGCGGGCGACGCCGGCGATTGTCTGGCTGCCGGCCAGGCCGTCGCCTACGGCCGCGCCGATTGCGCCGCCACCGAGGGCGAGTCCGCCACCGACCATGGCGCCGGCAAGCTCGATCGCCTGGTTGAGGTCATTTGCCATTGGGTTTACCTACTGCCTTTCTGGACGTTGGGATCTGATCGACGGCTCCACCGAAGCGGGGTCGCGCATCTGTGTGGTGACGAGATTGCTCAATGTTCTCCTGACATCGCGGTCTGGAAGTAGAGGATCGTAAGCAAGGAGAAGATGAACGCCTGGATCGGCGCGACGAACAGGCCGTCGAAGGCCTTCCATACCAAGTCCCCGATCGGGACGACGAACCAGGGGAGGAGCGCCCAGATCAACAACACCATTATCCCGCCGGAAAAGATGTTGCCGAAGAGTCGGAGAGCCAGGGTGAGCGGCTTCGCGATCTCCTCGATCAGGTTGATGGGAAAGAGCACTTTGTAGGGCCGGAAGTAGTGGCTGAGGTACTGACCCAAGCCCTGAGTCCGGATCCAGGTCGCGTGCACGAGGATGATCACTGTGAGCGCCATCGCGTAGGTGAGGTTCACGTCGCCGGTCGGGGACGGCAGGTACTGCGGAGCGTGACCCGTGGGGATCATCTCGAGCCAGTTGCAGAACAGGATGTAGAGAAACAATGTCATCGCGAGCGGCACGATCCGCCGCCCCTTGGAGCCGATAGACGACTCGACCTGGTTCGAAACGGTATTCGAGAGAGCCTCGAAGGCGAGCTGCATCTTGCCGGGCACACCGGCCGTGACACGGACGCGTACGGCGAGCCCGATCCCGATCACGAGCACTCCGGCGATGAGAGAGGCGATCACGTCGTATTTGTTGACGGTGAGCCCGAGCAGCTTGATCGTGGGGGCGTTGCCTATGTTGATGGCACCCGCACCGGCTAACAATCCAACACCACTCATGTGACGGCTCCCCGCCGAAGCAGCGTAGCCACAAGGCTCACGACAAAGAGGAAGTAGAACGTCGCGACGCCGCCGAGCACGCCCATCCCGAGGGGCAGGTTCACCACGACCAGAACGATCGCGACCACCGTCGTGAGAGCGAGACGCATCAGGGTGTTCATCGCCATCGGACGCTTGATCTCGGTCGTGCCCAGAGCGTTCAGCCGCGAGGCAGTCGACATCACGAGACGGATGTTCGCGAGTCCAAGACCAAGACCGATGCAGGCGCCCAGGCCGGCGAGCGGGTAACCGACGATCGACAGCACCACGAGCGCGACGACGCCGATGCCGAGCGCGGCGAACACCGTGCGCCGGAGCATTCTCGAGATCTCCGGCAGGTCAAGCTGCTCCAGTACCGCTGCGAGTCGCTCCATGCCCTCTTCTTGATCAGCTCGAGGCCAGCAGGCAAGCGACCCGTTGGGGCCGGCCCCGCTGCTGACTCTCAGAGAAATGTTTTGACATCGGAGTAGACCACTGCAACCGCGGCGATCACCCCGAGCGCCAGACCGATGAACGTGAGCAGCTCACCGGTGTGGAACGTCCTGTCCAGCCAGTACCCGCCGCCCACTCCGACGGCGACACACAAAGCCGTTGCGACGCCCATACCGATCAGCGTGCTGAAGCTCGGCGAGGGCTTCCTGCTCACTCCGGCCGCCAATCCTGGCATTGCCGCCACCAAGTCGACAAGACACTACCCCTGTTCGCGCTGGCCCCCATCGCGCACCCGGCCTCGCAGATGATGAGGACGTTCGTCACCCGGCTGACGCGACACCACCCGGGTAGGGGTCGAACCGGCGGCACAGCTCGCTGACGGCGCCGCGAACCGAAGCAAGCTCGTCCTCATCCTCTCGCCCGCGAAGAGCCCGTGCAATGAGCGACGCGACCTCGACCATCTCCGCCTCACCGAGCCCAGCAGTCGTCTCTGCCGCCGATCCCAGCCTCAGTCCACTCGCCACGAAGGGAGGCCTCGGATCGTTCGGGATCGCGTTGCGATTGCAAGTGATCCCGGTCCTGTCCAGGGCCTCCTGGGCGATCTTGCCGGTGAGCTCCGCCTCGAAGGTGCGCAAGTCGACGAGCACGAGATGATTGTCGGTTCCCCCGGCGACGAGCCGGAACCCTTGAGCGGTGAGCGCCTCTGCAAGTGCCGCCGCGTTGCGCACCACCCTGGACGCGTAGTCGCGGAACTCGGGCTTGAGGGCCTCCCCGAACGCCACGGCTTTGGCCGCGATCACGTGCTCGAGCGGTCCGCCCTGCAGGCCCGGGAAGACCGCCGAGTCGACAGATTTCGCGAGGTCCGCGTCGCACAGGATGGCACCGCCCCGCGGGCCGCGAAGGGTCTTATGGGTGGTGAAAGTCACGATGTCCGCGATACCCACTGGGCTCGGGTGGACCTTGCCGGCGATGAGGCCGGCTGGGTGCGCCGCGTCGAACATGAATCGGGCGCCGACCTCATCGGCGATCTCCCGGAACGGCTGCGGGTCGATCGCACGGGAATAGGCGGTAGCTCCTGCCACGATCAGCCGAGGCCGCTCACGGATGGCAAGGTCTCGAACCATGTCCAGGTCGATCCGCTCGCCCGAACCGTCGGCAGCCGCGGGTGTGACCCCGTAGGCGACGAACCGGTACAGCTTTCCCGTGATGCTGACAGGGGAGCCGTGGGTCAGGTGCCCACCCTGATCCAAGCGCATCGCCATGATCGTGTCGCCCGGCTCGACGAGCGCGAGATAAGCCGCCAGGTTGGCGTTCGCGCCTGCGTGCGGCTGAACGTTGGCATGTTCCGCGCCGAACAGCTCCATCGCGCGCGTCCGTGCGAGGTCCTCCACCTGATCCGCGACGACGTTCCCGCCGTAATAGCGCCGCCCGGGGTAGCCCTCGGCGTACTTGTTCGTCAGCACCGAGGCCGAGGCTGCGAGCACAGCAGGAGACGTGAAGTTCTCCGACGCAATCAACTGAAGGTTCGTTCGCTGTCGCTCGAGCTCACGCTCGAGCAGGGCGTGCACTTCGGGGTCCCCTGCCAGCGCGCCCGGCAGGAAGGCGCTCGCGCCGGACGGCTCGGCGGTAGGCATTGTCATTTACAGGCTCCTTCCAAGACGTGCCATGGTCCGGCTCCTGGCGTCAGGACTCGCTGCGCTCGAGAGCGGCGATCTTCTCGATTCTGCGGAGGTGACGGCCCCCTTCGAACTCGCTGCGCAAGAACGTCTCCAACGCGTCGGTCGCGACGACGGTGCCCACAAGGCGCGCGCCGAAGCAGATCACGTTTGCGTTGTCGTGCTCGTGGGCCAGGCGCGCCGAGCTCACGTCGTGCACCACTGCCGCACGCACGCCATGGACTTTGTTCGCCGCGATCGCGATGCCCATCCCGGTGCCGCACGCGCAGACTCCCAGATCGGTATCGCCCGATGCGACACTGCGACCGACTGCAGCACCAAAGTCCGGGTAGTCCACCGGCTCCGGCGAGTTCGTACCGAGATCCACCACCTCGTGCCCCAGGAAAGTGAGGTGCTCGATCAAGAGCCGTTTCAACTCGTAGCCGGCATGGTCCGATCCGACTGAGACGCGCACGCGGCGAGTCTACAGGGCGGCTTTGTCACCCTTGGCGGCCGGAATGTGCCCTTTTGAGGTTGACTAGGTTGGGCGACATGGAACTGGCGGTCTCGGTTCGCGCTCTGCACAAGGATTTCGGTGCTGTCAAGGCTGTCCGCGGCGTGGATCTCGAGGTTCAAAGTGGCGAGGTCCTCGCGCTGCTCGGACCAAACGGTGCAGGCAAGACCACAATCGTCGAGATCCTGGAGGGCTACCAGACCGCGGGCACCGGCAATGTGTCCGTGCTCGGCCTCGACCCCAGGCACGACCGCCGACGCATGCTCGAGCGCGTCGGGATAGTCCTGCAGGAGACGGCCGTGGAACAATTCCTCACGGTCCGCGAAGTTGTCAGGCGGCGGGCGGAGTACTACCCACATCCGCGCGAACCCGATGCGGTGATCGAGCTCGTCGGGCTCGGTGAGAAGGCGGGCGCCCGGGTCCGGACGCTGTCGGGTGGCCAGCAGCGCAGGCTGGATCTTGGCTTGGCGCTAGTCGGAGATCCAGAGCTTCTGTTCCTGGACGAACCGACGACCGGCTTCGATCCCAACGCACGCCGCGAAGCATGGGACATCGTCCGCAGCCTCACCGGCGAAGGCCGAACCGTGCTTCTCACGACGCACTACATGGACGAGGCACAGGTGCTCGCGGACCGCGTGGCGGTGATCGCCAAGGGGGTCATCGTCGCCACGGGGACTCCTGACTCGATCGGGGGACGGGACACAGGGACCGCGAAGATCCGTTTCGTGCTGCCCGCGCAGGCCGCCGGCGCCGCTGAACTAGGGCTCGCCGACACCGACCTCACCATTAGTCCGATCGACGGCCGCCGCATAGTCGAGGTCGACACCGATTCGCCCACGCTGGCATTGCACCGGCTCACCTCTTGGGCGGTCGCACACGAGATCGAGCTCGAGGGCCTCGAAGTGGCCCGGCCGAGCCTGGAGGACGTGTACCTGGAGCTCACCGCAGAGGACAACCCGTGAAATCCCTCCGTATCGTCCTGAGCGAGCTCTGGTACCAGCAGCTCGCCTACTGGCGCAACCCGATGAGTGCCTTCTTCACATTCTTCATGCCGGTGATGTTCCTCGTCATCTTCGCCTCGCTCTACAGAGGTGCCCACTATGACGGGCTCAATCTCGACCAATACTTCATCCCGGGGATCATGACCTTCGGGGTGATCTCGGCGTGCTACACGAATCTCTCGATGACCCTCACCAATCAGCGGGAGCAGGGCATATTGAAGCGGTTCCGCGGCACACCGCTTCCCCCGTGGGCCTACATGGTGGCGACCGTGGCGAGCTGCGTGATCCGCGCGCTGGTGCTGGTTGCCCTCACACTCGGCGTCGGCGTGGCTTTCTACGGTCTCGTCGTCCCCGCGCACGCCTACGGTGCCATCGCGGTCATCGTTGTGCTCGGCGCCGCGACGTTCTGCGCGCTCGGGGTCGCGATCACAGTGATCATCCCGAACGCGGACGCTGCGCCAGCCATCGTGAACGGCGTCTACCTCCCTCTCATGTTCATCTCCGGCACCTTCTTCCCGCTCTCGTCGAGCTCGGTGCTCGCAAAGATCGCCTCTTACTTCCCGATACGGCCCTTCGTCCTCGCCAGCTACAACGCCATGAACCCGCTGGTTCACAGCGACTTGATCCACGCGGTATGGCTCGAGAACCTCGCGATCTGGTGCGTGGTGGCGTTGGTG
>Ga0326728_10015183_pt1 | contig 16085 bp, 15 predicted proteins | sample MB3enrmetagenome_FD_207602 | JGI IMG/M metagenome (GOLD analysis project Ga0326728, IMG submission 207602) | Lab enriched peat soil microbial communities from McLean, Ithaca, NY, United States - MB31MN | ecosystem: Environmental > Terrestrial > Soil > Wetlands > Peat | place: USA: New York...
CGGACCAAGGGGCGGTTGGGGGAACTTACCATGAGGGCGGATCATGCCGGCCGCCCCGCAAGAAGGCGATCCAAATCACAGGGAAATCCGAAAAGCGTCATGACCCTTGATCGCGTCCTCTCGCGATTTGGGCTGGCGTCGCGCACAACCGCGCGGGAAGCCATCCTTGGGGGGCGGCTGAAGGTCAACGGCAAAGTGGTTCGCGATCCCGATCTCTGGGTCCGGCCGGACCGGGATTCTGTGCAGCTCGACGGGCAACGCCTGAAGCCCGTGCCCAAAGCTTACTTTCTTTTCTACAAACCAAAAGGTGTAATCACAACTCACGGCGATCCGGGTGAGCGAAGAACCGTGTACGAGTACCTGGGGGATATTGGGAAGTGGGTGTCGCCGGTGGGCAGGCTTGATAAGGACACCTCCGGACTTCTGCTTCTGACCAACGATACGGAATTTGCCGACCACGTTACCAACCCGGCCAGCGTGGTTGCCAAGACCTACCTTGTCAAGGCCAGCGGGATTCTGAGCGATGAAACTGTTGCCGCGCTTGGCGGCGGCGTCGAGATGAAGCGCGGCGACTGGGCAAGGCCCGTGAGCGTCCGCCGGGTGGAGGATCGCGGCAAATACACCTGGCTGGAAGTCGTGCTCACGGAAGGAAAGAACCGGGAGGTTCGCCGCATGATCGAAGCGGTGGGCTTCAAAGTCCTGAAGCTGGTCCGCACGCGCATCGGCCCTCTGACCTTAGCCGGGTTGGAAGTAGGGAAGTGGCGCGAACTCGCGTCCGGTGAGGTGGCGGCGATCCGCAGAAGTTGAACGGACTTGAGGAAAGACAGTTCCGGGCTGGGTCGTGGCGTTATTTGGAATGGCGACCTTTCCGGAACATTGGCCATTCCCGCCCTTCGCCTGTCGTCCTGAGCCCGTTCGCTGTCATCCTGAGCGAAGCGAAGGATCTTGCTCTGCTCAGGGTAAGTATCCGGGCGGCAACGGTTCGCATCCTCCACCCCGGGAGGCGCGATCTCCTCAACCGGCCATGGGTGCGGGGAGATTGAAGGGCTCGAGACCGGCAGCCAACTCGCCGGCTGACACGAAGTGCAAGGCATGAAGACCCACCGCCCGTGCGCCCTCCACGTTCTCAGCCCGATCGTCTATAAAGAGGCACTCTTCAGGTCTTGAGTGGACGGCTTCGAGGCAGGCGCGAAAAATGGGGGCTTCCGGTTTGGCGAGCTGTACTTCAGCGGAGAAACAGACGTGATCGAAATCCATAAACCATGGGGCGGACTGCCGCATATACCGGGAGATCTCGATCGGCATGTTTGAGAGGATGGCGATTTTCAGCCCGCTTCGCTTCAGGGTTTGGACCCAACTCATCATCACCGGATTCGTTCGCATCCAGAATGCAGTGTCCTGGGCGATCAGGGTCTCAATGCGGGCCGGCGTGAATTCCTTTCCGGTGGCCTTCGCAATGCGCCGCCAATAGGTAGGACCGTCAATTGTCCCGCGGTCATATTCGGCGCGGTGGGCCCAGTAAATCTCGTTAAAGAGCGCTTCCTTGATTCCTCCCAGCTCCGCCAATTTTTTGTAGTGGCAGGGCTCGGGCGGGAGGCTTAGGACACAGCCAAAATCGAAGATCACGGTATTGATTCTGTTGCTCATCTGTTTGTGCCGGGGTCAAGCGGTGGCCGGCGCTGGCTGCCGGATCCTGCCCGCCGGGCCGTTCAGGATTCAAAAAGTGATTTCACGAACTCACTCGGGCTGAAGGGGAGAAGATCGTCCACCTTTTCGCCGACGCCGATGAACTGGATGGGCAGGCCGAGTTCGCGAGCGATGGCAATCACAACCCCGCCTTTGGCCGTCCCATCGAGCTTGGTGAGAATTATGCCGGTTGCTCCACCATGATCGAGGAACTGGCGCGCCTGCGAAAGGCCGTTCTGCCCGGTGGTGGCATCGATGACCAGCAGGACCTCGTGCGGCGCGTCCGCAATTTCGCGAGCGGCGATCCGGCACATCTTCTCGAGTTCGGCCATCAGGTTGTGCTTCGTGTGCAGCCTTCCCGCGGTATCCACGATGACCATGTCGTAGTGATGTGTCCGGGCGGCGGCCAGCGCGTCGAAGAGTACGGCAGAGGGATCCGCGCCGGGCTTCTGCTTGACAATGTCAAGGTTGAGCCGGTCCGCCCATATTTCGAGCTGCTCCGTCGCGGCCGCGCGGAACGTGTCCGCCGCGCACAGCAGCGGTTTGCGGTTCTCACGCAGGTAGAAGTTCGCCAGTTTGGCGATACTGGTTGTCTTGCCCACCCCGTTGACTCCGACCACGAAGATCACGGCGGGCATTCCGGCCGGGGGGGTCTTGGCCGTGGGGGCGGCGGCTGGCCTGCCTTCCACCGGACTTTCAAGTATCTTGAGAATCTCCCGCTCGACAGCGGCGCGAAGCAGACGGGGTTCCGTGAGGCTTCCGTGGCGGACCTGCTCACGCAGGCCGTCGAGGATCACGGCCGTTGTACCGACTCCCAGATCAGCGGTGATGAGCGTGGCCTCGAGGTCATCGAGAACAGACTGGTCGATTGTCTGCTTCCCTTCGATAATTCCCTCGATGCGTTCCACCAATTGCGCTTTCGTGGACGCAACTGCCTGCTTGAGGCGGTCGAACAGACCGGGCTTCTTCTCTTTTTCGCTCGACCCAAAAAGTGTGAGAGGCATAAATTTCATTCTATCTTGAAGCGCGAAAGAGTGGGGAAGGAAAAACAGGCAGTGGGTAGTGGTGTCATTTGGAATGGGGTCCTTTTCAAAACGTACGTCATTCCCGCGAAAGCGGGAATCCACTCCGTAAACCACTGGAAATGCGCCGCCGACGGACTGGATTCGCTTTCGCGGGAATGACTGCGCCTAGGAGCACCCGTGTCGCGCAAATGACACCACTACCCAGGCAGTGTTATACGTTGACGTAGCGGCGGCTTTATGCCTCCACGTCTTGCCGCAGCCCCGTTGGGGCTCGGGGTGGGAGCTAAGGACTCCCGTTGACGGAAGTGGTTACGGGGCGGCGGTGGACCTCGAACTCGTTCAACTCGCCTTTGGCGTACGCGGAGTGCAATGCGTCCACGACGATGGGGTCGTACTTGCTTCCGGCCTGTCTCCCGAGGATCTCGAGCGCTTTCGGAAAGTCGGAACCGGCTTGATATGGGCGGTCGGTGGTGATGGCGTCGAAGGTGTCGGCGACGGCAATGATGCGGACCATCAGCGGCAGCTCATCTCCCTTGAGTTTGTCGGGATAGCCCTTGCCATTCAATGATTCGTGATGCCAGCGAATGCCGGGCAGGACCTCCGCCAGCTGTTTGACCTGCCGCACAATCTCGTAGCCCATGACCGTGTGGCGTTTCATGGTTTCGAACTCATCCTCGGTCAGGATCCCCTGCTTCTTCAGCACCCGGTCTTCAATCCCGATTTTCCCGACATCGTGCAAGGTGGCCGAAATGCGGAGCTTTTCAATGTCCTCGTCCGACAACCCCAGTTCCTTCGCAAGGATCACTGAAAAGGCGGACACCCGTCTTGAATGATCTTTAGTATAGGGATCCTTGGCGTCCACCGCCGTGGCGATCATCTGAATGGCGTCGATAAACAACTGGCGGTTCTGTTGGGAGGTTTCTTGCAGATTGGTGACGTGTTGCTGGATGTCCTCAGCCATGCGGTTGAACGTTTGAGCAAGGTCGCCGATTTCCGTGCGGCTGCGGATGTCCGCCCTCTGGGTGAAGTCCCCCTGGGCGATCGAGCGCGCCGTCCGGGTCAGCAGGTCAAGGGGATGGGTGATCTTCTTGGCGCCCAGATATCCCACGACAAGGCTCAGCACAACCATGAGCAAACCCCAGCGAAGCGTTTCGTTGCGCATCTGATTCACGGCATAGTACGCGTCGCTGAGTTTTCTCTGGACGATGACGCCCCACTCGAGTTTCTGGATGGGGGAATAGGTTCCGAGCATGGGCGTGGTCCGGCCGTTCTGGCTGATCACGAACTGCGACGTCTCGGCCACCCGCGCCTGTCCCCGCCAGGCGAGGAACTTCTGAACGATGGGGACCCACACCATGTCCATTCCGGCAACGTTCTTGTCGGGGTTATACGACGCCACCAGGCGTCCGGCGTTATCCACGACGAACGCTTCCAGGCCCGATCTGCGGCTTGTGTCCTGCAACTGCGCCACAATGGGTCCCATGGACACGACCTCGGCAACCATCCCCAGAAAACGGTTCTTCACCCTTATCGGCGTGCCCATGACCATCACGGGTTCATTGGCGCCTGAGCGATAGATTGTAATGGGGTTACTTTGGTACTCCTGCCCTTGCCGGGCGGCGACGAACGCGGCCTCGAGCGTTTTGCGCAAGAACGTGTCGGCGATGGCGTTAAAATTCCCTGCCTGGACTCCGCGCGCCTCGTTGTTCAGGACCGTCGCGTACAGGATATTCGATCGCTCCACGACGAAGCTCTCGATTACGGACCTTAGCTTGGGGTCACTCGCATACTCCGCTGGCTCGAGGCCTATCACGATCGGCGTCACCGAGTAATAGAACTCCTGCACCTGCTGGTTGACGTTGTCCATGTACTGGGAAATCATCTGGGCGATCAGTTGCGAGGTGAGCGTCTGAAGTTCGTTCTCCCGGGTTTCCAGCCTCTCGCGGTTCGTATCCAACATCTTCGAGCCGAAGAAATAGAGAGGCCCCACGGTGATCAGGGTCAGGACGAACAGGAGCACGTAAATGATGCGGAGCCGCCGGGGTTTTCTCGGTCGCATACAGGTCCTCGGTTCATATTAGGGAAAGAGGGCAGGGAAATCAACAGTACTAATGTGTAACGGTCGGGCCGGGCAGCCGGGAGGGTCCCAACCCCTTCCGCCGAGCGTCATTCCCACCCCCGACCTCTCCGTCATTCCAGCCCTTCGCCTGTCATTCTGAGCGCAGCGAAGAATCTCGCTCTGGCTCTTCTCAGGATGAATCCCGCGAAGAATCATCTGGACCCCCGCTATCGCGGGGCGCCCCGCCCCTACGCGTCATTCCCGCGAAAGCGGGAATCCACAGGACCCGCTTCCGCTGGAATGACCAATGTTTCGAAGGGGATACCTTTCCAAATGACACCATTACAGTCGAGTCACTTTGCCTGGAGATGTGTTATACTCTAAGTGCGCTTAATACTTGGGTTGTGTTGTGCGGTCCCTCTGGTTCAATATCTGATCTGAGAATACCCGCCATCAGTTTTCGCCGAGCGTTTTCAGCGTAATTTAAGATAAGACTGGCCGGGAAGCGGTTGCAGTCGCGTGGAAATTAGTGTGCGCGCTTCGAGCCCTTCCGCCAGCAAGAAAGCAAAATGCAAAATTTTTCGGAATTACCTCTCTCTTCCAATATGAAGGAGAGATTGGCAGCGGCGGGCTTTTCCCTGCCGACGCCAGTACAGGCTGCGGCGATCCCGCAAGCCATTGAAGGCAAGGATCTACTTGCGACCGCGCAAACGGGAACCGGCAAGACGCTTGCGTTCTTGGTCCCAATAATTGAGAAACTTTCCCAGAGCAATACGCCGGGAATCGCGGCGCTGGTGCTCGTTCCCACGCGCGAACTGGCCATGCAAGTGGCCGAGCAGTACAACGCCTTACGGGGGAGACATCTCTCACCGGCGGCTCTCGTTGTCGGCGGTTTGTCCGAAGGGCCGCAGTTGAATGCGATACGCAAAGGATCGCCCATGGTTGTTGCGACTCCGGGCCGGTTGTTGGATTTTATCGATCGGAGGCTGGTCAAGTTCGGCGCACTGCAAACGCTCGTGCTCGACGAGGCTGACCGCATGTTGGATATGGGATTCCTTCCCGCGATTCGCAGGATTGCGGCAATGCTGCCGAAAGAGCGGCAGACGATGTGCTTTTCCGCGACTCTCGAAGCATCCGTGGCGCACCTGGTGAAGGACTACACGAGAAACCCTGTGCGCCTCGCATTCGGGTCCACGCTGAAGCCCACGGAGAACGTGCGGCTGCAGGCCTTCGAGGTAGGCGTGCATGGCAAGCAGGACATGCTGTACCGCCTGCTCGCCAAAGAAAGCGGCCGGTGCCTCGTGTTCTCGCGCACCAAGCGCGGCGTGGAGCGGATTGCCATCAACTTGAATCATCAGGGAATCAACGCGGCCATGATCCACGGCGACCGCTCGCAATCGCAGCGGACGGCGGCGCTCACGGGCTTCCAGCAAGGACGCTACCGCGTGCTGGTCGCAACGGATCTGGCTTCACGAGGAATTGACGTGCAAGACATCGTCCACGTCATCAACTACGACTTGCCGGAAATCGCAGAGAGCTTCATTCATCGGGTTGGGCGCACCGGGCGGGCATGCAAACACGGCGTCGCCTCCACGCTCATCATCGAAGAACAACGAGCGGATCTGTTCAAATTGGAGCGCACGCTCGGCATTCGGATGGAACGAATGCAAGCTGGCGCCGATTTGCGGGAGAGCGGCCGGGTTCGGAGTGGCGTTGAGCGCGCTCCATCGGCTCCCAAGAGCCGAAAGGTCCAGTTCCCGGGGAAACGTCTGCACGCACAGGCTGCGGCCTGGCGTTAGCGTGAATATTGAGCGGCGTTCGAGTTTTATGGCTCGGACGCGCTTTGAAGATATGAGCGATCGATTAAATACGGACGATCCTTTTGTGGCGTTGCCGTCGAGCCTTGGGACCGGCAGCGTTAGAACCACAAAGAGTACCGTCACTCGCAGTTAACTATGGTAAAGTTTTATAAGTCCTTGTTTCGATCGTTGGACGGGGGCGTCCACAACCTGTTTTCGGGAATGGTATGCCCATGAGAGACGGACGGCTAACTCCAGCTCGCCGTTCAGGGGGGAAACCCTGTCGCACGTACTTCAGGAAAGGGATGACCGTGCCCGCAGCCTCAGCAACTCGGGCAGGTAACGCGGTTATGTCCTATTATGAAGAGGTGAACGATATCCTGCCAAGCGAGACCCGCGTGCCGGCAGAGATTGACAGCGCGTTCTCGGCAATCGAGCGCGACGGCGTCCACCTCTACGAAGACGCTCCCATGGTGAAGGCTGCGACTGGTGTGCTTGAGGTCGAGGAACGCGTGGAAAGCGAGGCGCCGGAAGATCACGCCCGGGGCGAAGAGGCCGAGATCGACGCGACAGCGGACCTCCTGGACAGGACCAGCGATCCGGTCCGGCTCTATCTCCGCGAGATGGGCAGCGTCCCTCTCTTAAAGCGGGAAGACGAGGTGTCGATCGCCAAGCGTATGGAGCGCGGCCACGGGCTGGTGCTCAAGACAATCTCTCGTTCACCTGTTGTGCTCCAGGAACTCATCGAAGTTGGCCGGGAGTTGGGCGACGGCACTCGCTCGATTCGAGAGGTTGTTCAGTTCGATGAAGAAGCGTTGAGTGCAGAAGAAATTGAGGAGAAGACCAGCCACACGCTGTGGATTTTCGATGAGCTTGAGAAGCTCTACAATTCGGGGCTCAAGCAGGCCGCTCGCCTGAATGGCATTCCAAAATCGAATAAACGCGCCCGCCTGCGGGCCAGTCGCCGCCTGGCGCGGACGCGGGTTACGATGTCGCGGCTGACTCGCTCGATTGAATTCCACCCCCTTGAAAAGAAGCGCCTGATTGACAAGCTGCGGCACGAGGTCGAGCGGATTTATTCGCTGGAGCGCGGGTCTGCGCGGCTTGAGCGGCGGGCCGGAGCGGCTAGCCGGAAGGCCGCCCCGCGCAAGGAACTGCGTTCGCTACGCTCTCAACTGAAAGACATCGCTGAATCGAGCGAGGTCGGGCTTACCGCCCTGAAGCGTTCGCTCGCTTTGATCCAGCGCGGCGAAGCTGAAGCTGAGAAAGCGAAGAAGGAACTGACGGAGGCGAACCTCCGCCTTGTTGTGTCCATCGCCAAGAAGTATGTGAACAGGGGCCTGGAGTTTCTCGACTTGATCCAGGAAGGCAATATCGGACTGATGAGGGGGGTCGACAAGTTCGATTGGCGCCGGGGATACAAGTTCTCCACCTATGCCACATGGTGGATTCGTCAGGCGGTTTCCCGCGCCATTGCCGATAAGGCGCGCACGATTCGAGTTCCTGTGCACATGGCCGAGACCATCAATAAGCAGGTTCGCACCAGTCGGCAACTTGTGCAGGAGCTTGGCCGCGAGCCCACTTCCGAAGAGGTCGCGCAGCGCATGGAGGTGGCGGTTGAAAAAGTGCGCAGCGCCAAGAAGATTGCGCAGCAGCCTCTGTCTCTGGGGATGCCCATCGGGGAAAACGGAGAGTCGCACCTGGGTGATTTAATCGAGGATAAGACTCTAGTATCGCCGTCGGACCAGGTTATCAACCTCAATCTGAAGGAACAAATTGCGTCGATGCTGAAGACGCTCACGGCCCGCGAGGAAACGATTATCCGGATGCGGTTCGGCCTTGACGACGGTGACGAGCATACCCTCGAAGCCGTCGGCCAGAAGTTCGACGTCACTCGCGAGCGCATCCGCCAGATCGAAGCGAAGGTGTTGCGAAAACTTCGCCACCCGTCGCGGTCGGGCCGTTTTCGCGACTTTGTCTGAGGCTCTTGGTGAGACGGACCTGGAGGCCGGCCCCGCTGGCCCCTGAAACTCTGTGTTTTCGGAGAGACCTTGTAGTCAGGAGAAGAACATGAAGAATCTTTTCGTTGGCAATATGAGCTTCCAAACTACGGAAAGCGATTTGACCGAGCTGTTCAAGCCCTTCGGGCAGGTTGGGCGCGTCCATCTGCCGACCGATCGGGAGACCGGCCGGGCCCGTGGCTTCGCTTTTGTGGAAATGCCCAATGATGAAGAAGCGGCCAAGGCGATTGCCGGCCTCGATGGGAAAGAGGTCAACGGCCGCAATCTTAAGGTGAACGAAGCCCGTCCCAAACCGGAGCGGAGCGCAGCACCGCGCAGCAATATGGGTGGCGGGCGAGGACGGGGCGGATTCTCAAACGAAGATTACAGTGAAGCCCCGCGGAAGCCGCGCGAACCACGCTGGTAATCCCGAACGAAACGTTTGGGATGCCGTCCGCTTCCCTTTGGATTTGGAGGAGACCTTATGGCCACTACGTTTCTAAAACGTCAGAAGGAAATGAAGAGAATGGAAAAACAGCGGGAGAAGGCCGAACGCCGCGCACAGAAGAAACTTGCCAACCGCACCAAGCAGAACGAACTTCCGGCCGAAGGCGTGAGTCCTGCCGAAGATGAAGTCTTGACAGCAAGCGTCGCTGTCCCCCCCGACTTGAATCCGCAAGGCTGATCCCGGGGCGTTTGACGGAGGCCCTTCTCTCCTTACGGGATCGTTCCATTCACAGCCGCCACGCTTGTGCCTCGCGTCAAGTGTATGAACACAGAATCCTGCCCTGTCTCCGGTTTGCCCATTGCAAATCCAACGACGCAGCCCCCAAGCACCATCCTGATCTGGCACGCGCTACCCAATTCGTTGTAAACATCGACGGCCAGCGATGCCAGGCCCGAATTGGGGTACAATCCCCCTGGCGTTTATTCCTTTTGGGGGGAGAGAACAATGAGGTCTGAAAAATACGGGATGGTTCCATTTCTGCTGATTCTCATGGCGGCTCTCGCGGCCCCGGCAAGTGTGGCCGCCCAAGGCAGAACGCGTCTTGCCATTGTGGGACTCGACCACGATCACGTTTGGGGGCTGCTCAAGGTCATCGCCCATGAGCCGGACGCCGAATTGGTTGGAATCGCGGACCCGCATCCGGAGCTCATTGAGAAGGCCAAGGCAGCGGCGCCTCCCGGTGTGAAGCTCTATTCAGATTACGTCCGGATGCTTGATGAGGTGAAGCCCGAAGCGGTCATCGTCGCCACTTCCAACGATCGCCATCTTGAAATCTTGAAGGCCTGCGCCAAACGGAAAATCCACTTCTTCACCGAGAAACCCATGGCCGCGAGCGGCGGCGACGCGCGTGAAATGGAACGCCGGGCTCGTGAAGCGGGCATCAAGCTGATGGTGAACTATTGGAATGCCTGGCAGCCGACGACGCAGGAAGCTCTCGTGCGGATCAAGGCGGGTGAGACCGGGAACGTCCAGAAACTGATCGGCCAGTTCGGTCATGCGGGGCCGAGGGAGATCGGCGTCTCCAAGTACTTCGCGGACTGGCTTTATGATCCTGTCAAAGACGGCGCCGGAGCACTGATGGATTTCGGCTGCTATGGGGCGGATTGGGCGATGATGCTCAAGGGACGTCCCCTGCGCGTCTATGCATCCTCGCTGAAACTCAAGGCGGACCAGCACAACGCCGTGGAGGATGACGCAACCGTGCTTCTCGAGTACCGCGACGGCGTGGGCATCCTGCTGCCATCCTGGGATTGGGCGTACGGGAAGGGACAGGTCCAGATTTTCGGTCCCAAGGGCAGCCTCCTGGTGATGGGTGACCGGTTGCTTTTTCGGCCGGCCAAGGGTGAAGCGAACGCCCAGTACCCGGACGGCACGCCGGTGGAAGCGCCGCCCGTCCCGCCCGAGAAACGCAACGGCGTGGCCTACTTCCTTTACTGCATCCGGAACGACAAGCCTATTGAGGGCCTCGTCTCACCCGAAATCAATGTGGGCGTCAACGAGATCATCGACGCAGCGAAGATGTCCATCCGAACCGGACGGGCGATAACGCTGCCCGTGATGTAGGAACGGCTCGACAAGCGTCCGCGCGCCTCAGCCTGGAACATCTTCGGCCGCCCTATCTCATTCGTCCTTCAGGGTTCGTTCCATAAGTTCGCGGATGGCCTCGCGGGGCGTCACCTGGCCTTCCAGAGTCCGGTACACTTGGCGGGTGATGGGCATTTCAATGCCATGCTGTCCGGCGAGGGCCACCGTGGCATAGGTTGTCTTAATCCCTTCCGCCACCATCCGCATGGAGCCGACGATCTCCGCTAGCTTGCGTCCCTTGCCTAGTTCGACTCCGACCGTGCGGTTGCGGCTCAGGCTGCCCGTGCAAGTGAGGACGAGGTCGCCCATTCCGGCAAGTCCCGCCAGGGTCTCGCGCTTTCCGCCGCACGCACAGGCGAGGCGAGACATTTCCACCAGTCCCCGCGTGATGAGCGCCGCCGTGGGGTTGTGCCCGAGGCCCAAACCGTCGATGACGCCCGCGGCGATGGCGATGATGTTTTTGACCGCCCCGCCAATCTCCACGCCGACCACGTCCGTCGAGGTATAGAGCCTCAGCGTCCGCGAGGAGAACTCCCGCTGCACCAATCGAGCCGCTTCACGATCGCGGGAAGCCACAACGACCGCCGTGGGATCGCCCCTCAGGACCTCCCTGGCGAAGCTGGGGCCGGAAAGCGCGCAAAGCCGGGGAGCGAATCTCCGGCCCACGACGCTATCGATCACCTCGCTCATGCGCATCAGGTGGTCGGTGTCGATGCCCTTTGTGGCGCTCACGAAGGTCATCTCCGGCTGAAGATAAGCGAGCATCTTCCCGTACAAGGGGCCGCAAATATGGGAGGGCATGACCGTCAGCACGATCTCCGCCCCCTCGAGCGCTTCGCCCAAATCGGCGGTCGCCACGATGCTGGACGGAACTTTCAACCCCGGCATAAAGAGGGCGTTTTCGTGCTGCGTGCGAATACTTTCGACGACCTCCGGCTCGTAGGCCCACAACGTGACCCTATGGCCGTTCCCGGCAAGGGTGGCCGCCAGGGCGGTGCCCCAGCTTCCAGCTCCAATGACAGCAATTCTCTTCATAGTGAAACCCGGCTGTTGAGGGACAACTCTGAGCGCCCCCTGCCGGTTACCTCCTGCCTTCCGGTTCCTGATCTATGCTTTCTTCCTGCCCAGCTTGTTCTCCGTTCCCTTGAACAACCGGACGATGTTTGCGTGGTGGCTTGCGATGATGACAACGGCCGCTCCCGCGGCGCCGAGGACCACCTGGATGGGAGGGTGCTTCATCAGATAGACCAGGATGGGGAAGGCAGCGGTGGCGACCATCGAGCCGAGCGAAATATAGCGCCAAATCGCGACGACCACCGCGAAAATCACCAGGACCAGTATAACCTGCACCGGCGCAAGCGCGATGAACACGCCCACTCCGGTGGCTACGCCTTTCCCTCCGTGGAATCCAAGCCATACGGGAAAGCAGTGTCCGAGGACTGCGGCCAGCGCCGCGGCTGCAATCCACGTACTGTCGCCCGAGGTCATCTTCGAGGCAAGCACGACGGCAATCAGTCCTTTCCCCACATCGAGTATAAAGGTGGAGGCGAACCCCAGGATACCAAGGTTCCGCATGACGTTTGTGGCGCCGATCGAGCCGCTGCCCACCGAGCGAACGTCGATGCCTCTCTGCCAGCGAACGATGAGGTATCCGAACGGAATCGAACCGAGGAGGTATGCGATAAGGGTTGTAAGCGGGCCGATCATCTGGAGTTCTCCGGCATCTATGGAAATCGTTCCACTTTCCGATACTCCGCACCTTGCGGCAAGAGTCGGCTTTCAAACAGGAAATACTCTGAGACCTCGAAACTTCCCAGTTCTTCCGTGCCCTGCCGTGCCAAAAGCGTCTCGGCGGCTGGCTGTGGCCGCGGCATCCTGAATCGCGCCAGCGTCAGGTGCGGTCGGAAGGCTCGATCTTCACGGCCAAAGCCGATCTTGCTCATGGCCCCTTCGACTCGTTCCGCGAGCTGGCCGAGATCCGGGGGTGCGTCCACTCCCGCCCAGAACACGCGGGGACGCCGGGTATCGGGAAAGAAGCCCAGGCCCCTTATCGCTACGGAGAACGCATCGAAGCGGCCAAGGGTCTTCAAGCTTTCAGAGACTTCTCTCACCTTTGCGTCGGGAATCTCGCCCAGAAACTTGAGCGTCAGATGGATTCCTTCCGGCCGGGTCCACGCTGCGCCGGGCAGGGCCGTTCGCAACGCAGCTTGCTTCCCGCGCAGTGCAGTGCGGATTGTTTCGGGTAAGTCGATTGCAATAAATGCGCGCATCGATGAGCAGTCGGCGATCGGTCTCAGGTTGCAGACCGCATTAGTTCCTGATCCTCCTGCGGATCATTTCAAGAGCCATCAGGGAGGCCCACTGGCGAACTCTTTCGCGGTCTCCGGGAAAACGGAATTCGCGCACTTGCGTGCCGCGGTCATCGGCAAGACTGATGAAGACCAGCCCCACCGGTTTCTCGGGCGTACCTCCGGTGGGGCCTGCGATCCCTGTAATGGCTATTCCAATGGCGGCGCCCGTCCGCGCACGGATGCCTTCCGCCATGGCGCGGGCGACGGGTTGCGACACGGCTCCATGCTCCTCGATCAAGGTTTGCGGCACGCCGGCCAATCTGGTTTTCAGTGCGTTGCTGTAACAGACCGCGCCGCCGACGAAGTAGCTGGAGCTGCCGGAGTTCCGCGTGAGCCGCTCAGCCAGGAGACCGCCGGTGCAACTCTCCGCCACGGCGACCGTCTTCTGGCGCATCACCAGGTACATGCCCACGACTTCCTCAATCGACTCTCCCCGGGTGGAAAAGACATATTCTCCGAGTGACAGTTCGATTGGATCGCCCAGTCCGGCCAGCAACGCCTCGGCATCCTTGTCGGTTGCGGCTCGGGCGCGCAGATGGATTTCAATGGTTCCCGATTTGGCCAGGATTGTTGTGGTGGGATTCTGACAGGCCTTGTAGATTGCCGCAGCCCGCCGGTCCACCTCGGACTCGGGAAGGCCCACGACTTTGTAAATGCGAGTCTTGATCTTTTGCCCTGTCCCGGCGTTCGCCAGCCGAGGCAGGCAAGCGTCGTCGAACATAGCCTCCATCTCGCGGGGTGGTCCGGGCAGAAGCACGAGGATGTTGTGATCGTGTTCGATCCAGAGGCCGGGCGCGGTCCCATTCTTGTTCTTGAGCCATGCGGCTCCCTCGGGAACCATGGCCTGCCGAAGATTGTTCTCGGGCATGGGACGCCCGAGGCGCGAGAGGCGTTCCTCGATCTGCTGCCGGATTTCAGGAACCTCATGCAACGGCCTGCCGAGAATTTCCGCGACCACCGGCCGCGTCAAGTCATCTTCGGTGGGGCCCAGGCCGCCGGTAATGACGATTAAACGGGACCGCGACAGGGCGCCCTTGAGGATAGTGGCGAGATCATCGGGTCGGTCCCCCACCAGCGTTTTGAAACGCACCTCGATCCCAAGGGAGTTCAGGCGCTCCGTCAGGAAAAGGGAATTGGTGTCCTGGTAAAGCGGCGTCAGGAGTTCTGAGCCAACGGCAATGATTTCAGCATCCATAGCAGAATAAGGAGCGGTGATCGGACTGCTTCCCGCCCTAAATCAACGGCCTGCCCTCGATACCGATGGGCAGTTCGATCAAAGAATTGTTTGTGGCGACAATCATCGACTGCTGGCGAGTGAAGGCCAGCCCGACAATGCCGTAACCCGATACGACGAGTTCCCCTTCAGCATCCGGCGTGATGCGTACAATCCCGCGCTGGCCGGCGAGCGAGGCCGCGACGTAAAGATTGCCTTCGATATCGAAAGCCAACCCCTGCGGGCGCCCCAGGCCGCTATAGAACGACGCCACTTCGCCCGCCGGGGAGATGCGGAACACGTGGTCGGAGCTGGAAATGGTCGGTCCGGTGAGGTAGAGGTCGCCGTCCGCGCCAAAAGCCAAATGGAACGCCGCTATACTGGGCTCGATCGTGGCAAAGACGAAAATCTGCCGGTCACGGCTGATCTTGAAGACCGTGCCCGTCCGGTCGCCCACGTACAGGTTCTCGTCCTGGTCGAAGGCAATACCGGTGGCCACTCCCATGCCCCCCGCGTAAATCTCCCGTGTGCCGTCAGGGCTGACCTTGTAAATTGTCCCTTCCATCCGGCTGGAGACATAAAGGAACCCGGCGCGATCCAGCGCCAGGCCCGTGGGATTCGCCAGATTGTCGAGGAACGGGTGACTGACGCGCTCGCGGTCGATCTTGAATACGGAAACAGGAACCTTCTGCCCACGGCTGCCGCTGAAGGTGGTGAAGGTATTGCCGGCTGCATCGACTACAGGGTTGGCGACGGGATGCAGGTTCTCACTGATGGTGATCCCCAGGGCCAGGGAGGCAGGCTCGCTGACCGCACCTCCTGCATCGACCGTAATTTCGCCGCTTGATGCGTCCTCAGGGACGCGCACCACGAGCTTGTTGGTCGAACTGAGGAGCAGATTCCCGATTTGTTTTCCAAACCGCACCTGGGGCCTGCTGTTGCCGTTCTCCGTGAAACCCCGGCCCAGGATGCAGACTTCTCCTCCGGGAATTGCAGCGCGCGGAGTGATGCTTTCGATCAATGGTTTATTCGTCACAGATCCTTTCTTTGCCGTACGCGCCTTCGGTTTCTCTTTCTTCCATAAGTTCATCGGATGAAGCGTCCCAGAAGCACAAGTACGAGCAGGCTATAAAAGCCCGCAACCACATCATCCAACATGATACCCCAGCCGCCGGGAAGCCGCTCGGCCTGCCGTGCCGGAGATGGCTTCAAAATGTCGAAGGCGCGGAACAAGATGAAACCAGCCAGCAACCCGATCCACGTGATCCTGGGCGTGGCCAGGAATGTGATGACCTGGCCGGCGATCTCATCAATAACCACCTGGCTCGGGTCAACCTGTCCGAACGCCTTCTCAGCCTTTCCCGCTGACCAGACTCCTATGGCGAAGAGCAATCCCGCGAGGATGGCCAGTGACGCGGCGGGGCGGGGAAACCGGTGGACTGCGATGACCAGAACCAAACCCACGGCCGATCCCGCGGTCCCCGGCGCGATGGGAAAGTAGCCGGTTCCTAAGCCGGTCGCAATCCAGACTGAGATGCCACGGCGTGCCTTAGCCACGTTCCCCCTTGTCGTCCTCTTCGGTTTCTTCGGGGTCGCCGGTTCCCTCCGGGTTTTCGATGGGGACCGGAATCCGATAGCGCCCGGACAGCCAGTTGTCCAGGTCGATCAGTTTGCAGCGTTCGCTGCAGAATGGCCGGTAGAGCTTATCCGTTCCCAGAGTTTCTTTGTGACAAGTTGGACATCGCATGGCCATGATTTATGCGGAGGCTGGCATCGCCGCCGGTTGGATTTGGACGAGTCGTGACCCGGCCGGAGACGCAGGGCGCGGGGCCGCCCGTTCGGCAAAGGTCCGCGCCTCCA
>Ga0326728_10015184_pt1 | contig 16084 bp, 15 predicted proteins | sample MB3enrmetagenome_FD_207602 | JGI IMG/M metagenome (GOLD analysis project Ga0326728, IMG submission 207602) | Lab enriched peat soil microbial communities from McLean, Ithaca, NY, United States - MB31MN | ecosystem: Environmental > Terrestrial > Soil > Wetlands > Peat | place: USA: New York...
CCTTCCCGCCGCCGGCGTGCTGCGTAATGATCACGCCGGGAACGGTTTCGAGAACTTCGCCGCTGCGCAGAATTGGGCGATCGGCCAGTTGCGCCGCGCCGGTCGTGCCTTGACCCGCCGAATCCGCGATGCCGAGCAGGCTGTCCTGCCGGCCTTCGACGACAACCTCGGGAAGGCTTAGAACCTTGCCGGTCGGTTTGGCGACCTCCGGGGTCTCCGTCGCCGCGGGTACGTTTTCCCCTGCCTGCACGGCGGGTGTTGCCGTCGCCGTCCCCTCTTCCTGGGCGCGGGCGACGCCGGCGCACCACCACGTCATGGCCACAAGGCAGAGCCACCTGCTCATGCTGCGCATCGATACCTCTCCACTCTGCAAGGTGGGCTCTTGGCTCACCGCCGCAGACCGGAGCGACTGAGTCCCTGAGCCACGGTTGACTTCCACTTCTCCAAAGCGAGCACCCCAGTGGGCAGGTGCACACCCGCCCACGCCGTGGTCATCACGCCGCGATCGGCTTGGCTTGCGCGATGGTAGCCACGCAAGCATCGGCGCACGCCTTGCGTTTGCGACAAGGGGTGCCGCCCGCACGCGGAACACCATGCCGTATCTCTTCCTCCAAGTTTGCGGTTGTCGTGCGAGCGCACTCGTCCACCGGCTCCAGCTGTAGGCGCCGCACGGTCACGCTCGAACGTTGCTACGGTAGAAGCGGGCGCACCACATTGGCGAGACTCTCCTCCGTCACCGGTATTTTGTCGGGCGTGAGCTTGGTGCGTACGATGCCGTTGCCGTCCAGAACAAACGTGACGGGCAGCGCCTCCGGAGTGCCGAACCCGTTCACCTTGGCATCGGCCAACAGCGCCGCCGGATAGCTGAACGCCCGCATCAGCTCACGCACATCTTTGCGATCGTGTGGGCGGTCCAGGCTCACCCCGATCATCTCTAATCCCCGAGCGTGATACTGCTGGTAGAACGCGTCGAGAATCGGCATTTCCGTGCGGCAGGGGGGACACCACGTCGCCCAGAAGTTGACGATGACCACCTTGCCGCGCAGCGTGCCGAGGTCGAACGCTTGACCGTCTAACTGTTGGACAATCAGCGCCGGGGCCGGTTGACCAGCTTCCGCGGCTGCGCGCGCCAGAGGACCGTGGGCTATGAGGCTAACAGCTCCCGCCACGAGTGCGACCGGCCACCAGGATATACGCATGCGTTCGTCCACTCCCTAAACTAGAGCCTGGTCAGTTCACGGTGTTGCCTTCGATGATCGGTGTGTCCACTACGAGGACCTCTGGAATGCGTGTCGCGGAGTTGGTGTTGCATTCCGTCAGAGGCGGCGGGGTATTGGTTTCTGCCCACGCGGCACTGGCAATCATAATGATGAGGAAGGGTGAGAGATTGATTTGGTTCATGCTGGTGGAGCTCCTCCCGTGGTGGTGATGGTCACCGGTGTCCGATTCTGCATCGGTTCCTCCTGAGTGATCGAGCTGGCGGCTCGGCATGCGACATGATTCTCAGTGTCATGCTAGGTAGCTGGTAGCACGATTCTAAGAATCATGCAACCCACGAAGGACACAGCGGCTCCGGCGGCAGGCGCCCGGCTAGTTTGACTCCCCTGCAAGACCCTGGCTCGGCGCGATGCCTGTGCGGGGGAATTACGTATTGCTCTCGCCGTGGAGAAGCCAAGTGTGATCCGCCCGCCGTAGCTGCGCACGTGGAGTCTTGAGCGACCATCACCGCGGGGGTAGAGGAAGGCAAATGTCTTGCGTCGCTGGATGCCGTGTTTGCTCGCTCGCCGTCGCGCTGGTGCTAGCCTTGGGCTCGGCCTCCATGAGCGTCTCGTCTTCGGTGCGTTGCCAGTGCCCCCCGAACTGTCCGATGCACGTGCACGGCTTGACTTGCCATCATCGTCCGGGGCTAGGCTGCCACCAGTCGCGCCCCGGCGCGGGCATCCACCGCGGTTGCGATCGGGGCGCGGAACAAGCCGTCCCGGTGTTGAGTATCCGTGGCATTTTGCCGGTGTCCCATCCGGCACGTCCTCCTGAAGCACATTGGTTCTTCAAAGTGGCGTCCATGTTGATGGCGACGCAGCCGTTTCCTGAACCGCCGACGCATTCGCCACGCGTGGGTCTCGTCTGATCCGAAGCCCTTACTCTCACATTCACTGAGCACGGAGCCGCCGCCCTTGCGGCGGCAAAGGAGACGGGTATGCACACGGATTGTGCGAGCGCCGTTGGCGGGCTGTCATGCTGCGCCAGTGCGGCCCGAGCCCACGACGATGGCGTCGTCGGAAGTCATAGGTTGGCCAAGTCGAACGCACCAGACGACGCAAATTCGGAAACCGAGTTCGTTATCTGCAAGCGGGGATGGGTCCGCCCCTGGAGGGTGCTATGCCTGCTGATCCTCGCCGTCTGGTTCGTCACCCTCGCGCCCAGCCCGAGCTGGGCGTGCGCCTGCGGATGTGGTGTCTTCCAGGTCGGAACCGCCTCGCTCCTCCCCTCCGGCTCGGGAGGCACGGTGTTTCTCCAGTACAATTTCTCCGACCAGTACACGAATTGGCACGAGGCCCATCAGGCACCGAAGACCGACAACAGCGACAAGGTGATCCGAACGCATTTTTTCACGCTGGGCGCGCAGTACATGTTCAACCGGAGCTGGGGCGTGATGGCCGAACTGCCCTACACCGATCGGTACTTCAAGACGACAGGCGACGACGGCAACATTCAAGCGTTCCAACACAGCGCAATCGGCGATGTGCGTATCGAGGGGATGTACACGGGTTTCTCGGAAGACATGTCGACCGGCATCCGTTTCGGGGTGAAGCTGGCGAGCGGCGATTTCACCTATCCGAACTTCGATCGGGACACTTCAATCGGGTCGGGGAGCACTGATCTGCTGCTCGGCGCGTACCACATAGGAACCGTGCCCTTGACCCTTTGGGATCGCTCCTTGAACTGGTATGGCCAGATCCTCTGGGACGTGCCGTTCTGGAGCCAGCAGCAATACCATCCCGGCAAGGAAATCGACGCGGCACTGGGAGTTCTCTACAATTTCGGCTCGGTTGGCTTTTTCCAAGAAGTCGCCCCGATGCTGAGCCTGATCGGCGGCGATCGCACGCGCGACCATGGAGCGGCAGCGGATCCCGCCAACAGCGGTTACGACCGCCTACTCATCGGTCCCGGAGCCGAGGTCAAGGTTGGGATGATCAGAATCTACGCCGACGCCGAATTTCCGATTTACCAGAATGTGGTCGGCAACCAGCTGGTCGCGCCCGTCTTGCTCAAGGCGATCTTTAGCTATGATTTTTAGCGACTGGACGGAGAGGAGTCAGCGGAGCAGGAGGCGATTGCCCGGCGTTTGGACGGCAGCTTCATCGCCCCGTGCTGCTTCGTTAACGCGTTGGCGGAGCACCGCAGTCCTGTCACTGAGCAACTGCGGCAGGAACTTCGTATGATGCTCGCCGGTGGCGCAACCGAGACGGAGATCCTCAACGCGTTCGTCGCCAAATACGGTGAGCGCATCCTGGCGGCGCCCAAACCGCAGGGATTCAACCTGCTCGCTTACGTCCTGCCAATGGTCGCGCTCGCGGCCGGACTGGTCGTCATCGCCTTCACGCTGCGCTGGCACCGGCCGCAACGCGTAGAGCCGAATGCCGTACCGCCGGAGGAGATCCCAGAACAGCTCAAGACCCGCTTCGAGGCGGAGCTCGCCGGCTTCGATGCCCCCCGCAGGGCGCGGCGATAGGTGGTAGGCTGGTATTTGAGGAAATCGCTGACGACTTTGCGGCGAAGCTAACGGCATTCAGCGGCATGCCTCACTCTACTTTCTTGCGTGGCTTTCGCCCGGAGCGCGCCGCATGCTTGCGCGCGTTGTCAGCGTTCCACAAGAGTGCCGGATGCCGCCGCAGGCGGTCGGGCATGAAGAATGATGCGCTTGATCGCCGCCCCGGTCATCTTCCCCGTGAGAAGACGGTAGCCGGCCGGCGCGACAAGCAGGGCCCGCGCGACTGGCTCATTCCCGCAGCCCGGCGACCACGTTGTACACTACCCCAATCAGCCACCCGACAAACGCACCGGTCACGGCTCCGTAAAGGAAACCGATGATGCTGCCTGTCCAGGTCACTGAATAGCCGTAGAAGTACTGGCTGAGCAATTGCAAGTGCGCGCCGACGTTGGGGCCGCCTTTGATCACGAGCCACGCGGTCATGGCGAACAATCCCGCGCCGCCGAGCACGCCGCACACCAACGCCAATACCGCGGCGTGTATCCGGGCGACGGCTCGGGTCACCTCGAAAGTTTCATCATGCGCTCTGGTCATACGCGAGCCTCTGTCATACACGGTCCAACAAATCGCGACGCGCCTCGGCCGCCGCTCGGCGGCGCAGCAACACAGCATAAGCCGCCAGTCCCCAGTTTCGCAAACCGGCGGTGACGTACCCCAGCGCGAAGCCGCCAAGCGCCGCCTCGAAGAGACCGATGAACGCGCCCGCCCACGTGGGACTAAAGCCAACCAGGTATTGGCCCAAGAGCGCCAGGTTCTTGCCCACCGGGACCCCGCCCTTCAGGAGGAGGAGAGCGGTGGCGAAGAACAAGCCGAACCCACCGACGGTCCCGAACGCCGCGCCCAACGCCACCGGATCCAACCGCGCGAAGGCCGCCTGGATGACCTGTTCGGGAGACACGGGCTGTTCTACGGTCGCACGGCCTGGCACGAGACGCTCGGCTGGCACACCTGCGACTTCCTCCTGGTATTCCTGCTCCGTGTTCACCGACCAGACGTCGTAACTTGCACCCGCCAGGTTGCGGGCAGCGTACACGCCGGCGAGCATCGAATGGTCCTGATTGTTGTAGCGGTGCTGGCCGTTGCGCCCGATGAGCTGCAGGTTGATGAGCTGTCCGAGGTACTGCCGCACCGTCGCCAGACTCTGCTGGTACGTCTGGTCGTAGACCGGATACGCTTTCGGCATGCGCACGACCGTGCCGTCGTCTACCTCGCGCGACTCGACCAAGCCGATCCGGGCGCACTCGCGGATGCCGGTCTCGACGAGCCGCTCGTGCGGCCAGCTCCACTCCGCATCGTGGTCCCACAGGAAGTACTCCAGCCCGAGTGAGCTGCGGGACGGATCCGGCACCATGTGCGGGCTCCAGTTCTTGTAGTTCTGGATGCGCCCGAGCTTCACCTCCGGCGAATGGATGTAGATCCAGTTGTCGGGGAACACGGCGGCGCGGTTCACGATGAGCACGACGGTGAGATAGTCGCGGTAGCGCAGGCGATTGGCCGCGCGCAGCACGTCATCCGGCGGCGCCGGGTCAAGCGCATTGACCAGGTCGCGGATCGGCATGGTTGAGATGACATGCTCGCCGGAGAACTCGGTCAACTCGCCGGTGGGGGTCCGACCGTACACGCACTCCACGCGGCCTTGACCGTGGCGGATGCGCTCGACGCGCACGCCGCGGACGGTCTCGCTTCCCCGCTGCGCCACCAACTCGGCGCACCGCTCCCACATCATGCCCGGGCCGAAGCGCGGGTAGTGGAAGCGATCAATCAGCGTGGCGATGACCTCGCCCTCTTTGGTCCGCACGTGATTGAACAGCGCGTTGCGCACCGCCTCGGCGAGTGACAGGTTCTTGATGCGCTGCGCCGCCCAGTCCACCGAGATCTCCGAGCACGGGATGCCCCAGACCTTTTCCGTGTACGTCTTGAAGAAGATCTCGTAGAGCCGGTACCCGAAACGGTTCGACACCCACTGTTCGAAGCTGGTCTCTTCCGGCGCGGGCGCCAGCCGCGCCTTGGCGTAACTCAAGCAGACCAGCAACGCTTCAGCCGGCCCGAGGCCTGCCAGGGCGTTCAGCGGCTTCAGCGGGTACTCGAAGAAGTGGCCACGGTAGTGAATCCGCGAGAGGCGCGGGCGCAGCAGAAAGTCCTCGCCGAGCATCTCGTGCCACAACTGGTTGATCAGCGGCACCTTGGAGAAGAAGCGGTGGCCGCCGATGTCGAAGCGGTAGCCGCGGTAGTTCACCGTACGCGAAAGGCCGCCGACCTGATCGTCTGCCTCCAGCACTGTAGAGCGCATGCCGAGCTTCGACAGCTCATACGCCGCCGTCAACCCGGCGGGACCGGCCCCGATGATCAGCGCGGACGACATAGCGAAGCGCGGCAACCCCGAAGTGCGTCGCCGTCTAGCGCGTGTGGGGCCACGGCTGGCTCAGCCGCCGCCGTTGCGGCCTCAGCTTATCCCAGAGATGGAGTGACAAGCCCACGCCAACCGCCACGCCACAATACCCATAGTACAGCCAGTGCAACGGGATCGCCTGTACAGCGAACCGCAGCCCGCGCTTGCGCGCAAAGAACCGGTACAGGTCGAGATTCAGATAGACGAGCAGCCCGGCGGCGGCCGCGAGCAACAGCAACGACCACGGCGACTGCTTCATGGAAAAGGCGGCGCACAGCAGCACCACGGCGAAGAACAGGACCACACTGCAGCGGTGCCCGGCCTTTACGTTCAAATCCGATGGCATGGTGCGCTCACTTAGCATCAGCCGGAACCACGGAATGCCGCGGTCAAACAGGTCCGAGCGCAACAGACCGTACAAGGTCCACCGCTTCAGATGCGTGACCTGGATCGCCGGATCCAGATCGATGCGGCGGCCGCGCGCCCGCAGCCGAAAGCCGAGATCGATGTCCTCGATGCAGGGACGCGTGTACGACTCGTCGAAACCGCCGGCGGCCACGAAGATCTCGCGCCGGATGGCGCCGCAGCCGGCCCAAAAGGTCCAGGCTTCCGTGCGGCTGGCATGGTGCACGTAGTGGTGGAAGAGATTCTTGTACTGCGAGATGAACCCCGGGTCCGTCGGGGCATCGTCGTACGAGCCGATCACCGCGTCCGCGGCCGGATGCGCGCGAAAGTACGCGTCCACCTGCGCCAAGGTTTGTGGGTGCACACACACGTCGGCATCCACGAAGAGCAAGAGCTCGCCTCGGGCCTGCTCGGCGCCCCGATTGCGGGCGCGTGCGGGGCCGCCGTTGTGCTCGAGCGCGAGGACGCTGGCGCGGTATCGGGCGGCGACCGCGCGCGACTGGTCGGTGGACGCGTCGTCCACGACGATGCACTCATAGTCGCGGAACGTCGATTGTTGCAGGTGCTTGAGACAGCGATCCAACACTGCCTCTCCGTTATACACCGGGATGATGACCGAAAGCCTCACGGACGCCGGGTTCCCTTCTTGCCAGAAAGCACTCGCTGCCGCACGGATGCCACCCGTCTGCTAAAGCAATCGCAAGCGTGGGTCAACATATTTGTCATTGGCGCGGGCGCATCGGTGGCGGCAGCCGTCCCCACCTGCAGTGCTTATCGACACTCCCTACCAATGAACCGACGTGTTCTGCCGACCTTGAGCGTATGTCATTCCGAGCGCAGTCCGCGGAGCGAGGAATCTTCTGCAGCCTCCCGGTGGGCGCGTGACGCGGCGCGGGAATGGGCAGCACGAGATTCCTCGCAGAAGAGGCTCGGAATGACACAATTGATGGTCCGGTTCATTGGCCCAACGCACCAGCTCGACGGGGGCTGATCCAGTTCCCTGGAAGAGGGAGCGGAGCCAGCGATTGCCTGCCCGCTCCGGCTGTGTCATCAGGCAAAGAATGGATCGTCATCTGCTGCAGTCCGTGCGCGAACGTGCGCAGGCACTGACGGACTTTCTCGTCGCCACCCGCCGGGACATCCATGCGTATCCCGAGCTGGGAAGCCAGGAACGGCGCACACCCGCGTTGGTCGTGGCAACGCTCAAGCCGCTCGGCCTCGAGATTCACGAAGGGGTGGGCGGCACCGGCGTTGTGGCGGTCCTGCGCGGCGCGCATCCGGGGCCCACGCTGGCGCTGCGGGCGGACATGGATGCCCTGCCGCTGAACGAAGAGGGGGAGCGCTCCTATCGCTCTACGGTTCCCGGCGTGATGCACGCTTGCGGGCACGATGGGCACGTCACCATGGCACTCGGCGCAGCACGCGTCCTACACGAATTGCGCGACCACTTGCACGGTAATGTCAAATTCCTCTTCCAACCGGCGGAGGAAACCTACGGCGGCGCAAGCGAGATGATCGCGGGGGGGTGCCTGACGCAAGATCCGCCAGTTGACGCCGTCTTCGGGCTGCACATCGAGCCGTCCGGGGCTGCTGGCGAGTTGCATGTGCGTGACGGCGTCATCATGGCCAGCTCCGACGTGGTGCGGGTGACGGTACAAGGTCGCGGCGGCCACGCCAGTGAACCGCACGCGTGCATCGACCCGGTGCCGCCGGCGGCGCAGATCATCACCAACTTGCAGATGATGGTCACGCGCGGCTTCGACGTGAGGAACCCGGTGGTGATTAGCATCACCTTCCTGCAGGCCGGCTCCGCCTTCAACATCATTCCGTCGGAAGTGGTGCTGGCCGGGACCGTACGCACCGTCGACCCGGTGGTGCGGGCCGAGATGCCGGCACGCATCGAGCATCTGGCCCGCCACACCGCCGCGGCATTCGGCGCCAGCGCCGATGTCGCCTACGTCAACGGCTCCGGCGTGGTGGTCAACCATGCCGGTTTCACCGACTTCGTGCGCCAGGTGATCGGCGCGGCACGCGGCAGCGAGTCCGTCATCGAGGTGGAGCATCCGATGATGGGAGCGGAAGACTTCGGCCTCTACCTGGAGTATGTTCCCGGCACCTTCGCCTTCCTCGGTGCCCGGCCGGCACACCAGGAAGCCTTCCCGTTGCACCACGCGCAATTCGATTTCGACGAGCGGGCGTTGCCGGTTGGCGTGGAGATCCTGTCAACGGTGGCCCTGGAATACCTGGGCGGATGCAGCTAGGTTTGCGCCCGGTCGCTCATGAGTCGAGTTTCGTCCGCAGCTGCCCGCGGCCTGTCCCGAGCGGGGTCGAGGGATGATCCGACGGGAAGCGGCCCGTCGAACCTACGGTCCGAGGCCCTGCCTCGCTAGGACTCGTGGAGAGAATGGCGAGGCTGCGTGTCCTTTTCGAAAGCGGTGCTCCGGAACAGATCGTCGAATTTGATCCGGCAAAGGCGCCGTTTCAACATGACGGCAAGCCGGACTCGGTCCTGGACGTGCTGCTCGGGCACGGTGTGCACCTCGAGCACGCGTGCGGCGGCAATTGCGCTTGTACGACCTGCCACGTGATCGTGAAGAGCGGAGAACAGCATCTGTCGGAGGCCGAAGAGAACGAGCTCGACCTGCTCGACAAGGCGCCGGGGCTCACGCCGACCTCCCGTCTGGGGTGCCAGGCGGTCATCGAGGATGACTGCGAAATCTCCGTGCTGATTCCGCGCTTCACCATCAACGCGGCGTGAAAGCGTGAGAATGTGGAGCGTGAGAGCGAGAGAACCGGAGCTGACAGGCCGCAGCGCGTGACCTACGAGGCCCGCATCGAACAGATCATCGAGCGCGCCCCCGACACCCGGTCGCTGTTTCTGCACCGGCCGCCCTCACCGCCGTTCACCTTTATCCCCGGCCAGTTCATCTCGTGCCTGCTTCCGCTCGACGGCGAGCCGGCCATTCGGCCGTACTCGATCGCTTCGAGCCCGGAAGAACCTGGTCTGCTGGAGATCTGTCTCAACCTGGTGCCCGGCGGGCTCGGGTCGCGCTACCTATTTGGCCTCGGCATCGGCGCCGTGTTGCGCTTCACCGGGCCGTGGGGGACGTTTACGCTCGAGCGTCCGCCGGCAGCGGAATGCGTGTTCATCGCCGAGGGCACAGGGATCGTGCCCATCCGTTCGATGTTGCGGCGAGCCCTGCAGACGGGCAGCACGTATCCGCTGCGGCTGCACCATGCGGCCGCCAGCGCGGCCTGCCTGCTGTATGCGAATGAATTCAAACGCGCGGCGCGGGAGCACGCACAATTCACCTTCGCCCCGCTGCTCGGCGGCTCGCTGGCCGGTTGCATCAGGCGGGAATACTTGGCGCGCGACACCGACCGCAGCCGCCACTTTTACATCTGCGGTGTCGGCAGCATCGTGCTCGAGCTGCGCGATCTACTGCGCCGCGGCGGATACCAGCGCCGTGCCGTGCAGTACGAGAAGTGGTGAGACATCTCATCCCCTCACCCTGATCTGCTCCCGGAGGGAGAGGGAACCTTCTGGACACGTGTAGTTGTGAACAAAAACAGTCGGTTCTCTGGAGCCTGAAAGGGCGAAGAGTCATGCGCCGGGCAACGCCCGGGACTCGAGGCGTGTCACCGTATTTCCGCGAGATTCAGCGGGGCCCGGTCAGGGGAGATAGATCGTGGCGGAGCGACCGCCTTCGAGATCCGGATCGTTGCTGGACGCCGACGCCATGCCACCGGAGGTCGTGAACCCGTCGATGACCAAGCCGATCAACGGGACATCCGTGCCGCGCACGATCACGTGCACCGTATCCGTCCCCACGGAGCTTTGCCGCAAGGTGGATATCGAGCTGAAGGAGAATCGATTGAAGCAGGTGACGCTGGTCGCTCCCGAGAAACGTTGCTCGAATTCGTTGATAACTGAAAGCTGTACGCTTGCGCCCGAGGGCAGCTGGTTCAGCAAATCTTGCGAACACGGAATCAGCACGAACTCGCTGTTCGATGTGGCTTGATTCGTGAGCACGTGGAAGTGCAAGCGGTCCGGGCACTGCTCGTACGTCACGCCGTCTAGCGAGATTTCACCCGTGAAGCTGCCGGCACTCAGACGCTGGAACGCGATCGCACTATACCCAATGGTCTGGCCGCTGCTGTCCGACACCAGAGCGCGGCCTTGCAGCGCGTTGTAAGACTGCAGGTCCGCGAACCCGAGCGGAACCACCACACACGTCAGCTCGCCGTCACCGGTGAACGGCGGAGCCAGGCGCGTGCCGCTTCCATTCGCTCCGGTGCTGGCCATCCACGAGACCGGCTGATTCGGCGTCAGACTGACCGTGTACCCGGTCTCGCTGCAGGTCCCGCTGCTCACATAAAAGCAGTTCACCGTCACGGAGGAACTGGTGAGGTTCAGCATCTCGATCCGCGTGTCCTGAGTCGCGGAGCTTCGCACCAAGGGATAGACGAGCACTGCCGACGGCAGCTTCTGCGCCGGCGGCGCGCCGGTCACCTGGAAACCGGTCGGGTCTGAGGACTGACCGCTCGTCGCAGTCGGTGCTGAAGTAGAGGTCGCCGTGGCTGTCGGGCGCGGCGTATTGGTAGCGGTCGGCAGGGCTGTGGAGGTGGCGGTCGGCTTGATTGTAAAGCTCGGCGTTGCGGTGGAGGTGGGCGTCGCCGTTCGGGAAGATGTGCTCGTGGCGCTCGGCACGGGAGTCGAGGTCCACGTCGGCGTCTGGGTTGGGGTCCACGTGGCCGTCGGGATCGACGTAAACGAGCTTGTCGGCTGCGGTGTGGAAGTGCTCGTGGGTGGCGGCGTGGCGCTCGGCGTGGCTGTGGGCGTGGAACTGGGCAAAGGGGTGAAAGTCCATGTGAGCGTTGCAGTTGAAGTCGGGGTCCATGTTGCCGTCGCCGTCGGTGTAAACGGTGCCGTTGGTGAGGCGGTGGCCGTCGCTGTCGGGGCCGTCGTGACTGTTGGAGTGCTCGTTTCCGTCGGGGCAACCGTTGGTGTCGAAGTCGGGGCCGGCGGGTCAGACGGTTGCGCCGTCGCGGTCGCCGAGGGCGTTGGGTCCGGTAGCGTGGCGGTCACCGTCGCGGTCGGGCTGTAACGTGGGACGAACCGTAACGGCCCGTGACCGAAACGCTGCATGTGCAGCAACAGCAGCGCGATCAATATGCGGAGGAACTCGGATGCCATGGCCCTACAAGGATGGGAAAGTCACGGTCGCCGAGCTGCCGCCGTCAAAGGAAGGCTCATTACCCGCCGTGCCCGTAGTACCCTGAAACGGCACCTGGTCGATGACCAGACCCAAAACCGGTCCGCCGACTCCGCGCACCACCAGATGCGCGGTGTCGGTGCCGGCGACGGCCCGTGTCAAGGCGCTGGAGATCTCGCTCAACAAGCGCTCGTCGAAGCACGTGAACCCGTAAGAAGTCGAGAAGCCTTGCTCAAACTCGTTGTAAATGAAGATCTGCACCGTGACTGCGGTTGGAATCTGGAAGAAGAGATCCTCGGTGCACGGCACCAGGACGATCTGGCTGGCGGAAGTCGGCTGATCGGTGAGCACGTTGAAGTGCAGCTTGTTGGGGCACTGGGCGTACGTCGATCCATCCAGACTGAACACGCCGGTGTAGTCGCCGTCGCTCAGCCGCTGAAATCCCACTGCACCGTATGAGATCGTCGCGCCGGTGCTCGAGGAGAAGATCGTGGCCCGGCCCTGAATGGTGTTGTGGAAGGCAACTTCCGGAAGGGGTGGCACCACGCCGCACTTCAACTCGCCGGCCCCGAAAAATGGCGGCACGGACGTACCGGTCAGCGGATCGTTCCACCCAGCGCTGGCCAACCATGCCATCGGTTGGTATGCGGTCAGGAACACCGTGAACCCAATCTCACCGCACCCGCTTCCGACGTAGAAGCATTGGATCGATTGCGCATTGCCCGAAAGGTTGAGCAGTTCGATCCGGGTATCTTGATCGCCACCCGCTTGGATCAATGGAAACACCAGCAAGGCCGACGGCAGCTTTTGCGCCGGCGGACCACCTGCCCAGGCACGGGTGCATACCATCAGGACCGCCGCCCCTACGGCGATTAGGCTCCAATGACTCCGCCGCCGACTCATCCTTCACTCACACCAGGGAGGCATGCTAATTGGGCCCAGCCGTCAAATCAAGGCTAAAACAGCGATGTCACTGAAAAAATCTTCCGGGCAGGGCCTCGAAGTAAGGGCCTGGTGGGAGCGCTACGGCACCGCCGCGAATTTGTGCTAAGAGGGCGGCATGCCTGATTGGCGGCTGCACATCCGGCGAGGGCGGCGCACCGATTTCACCGCGGTGATGGTGCTGCTGACTGCGTGCGGCCTTCCCATCCCGCCGCCAGACCGTGCCACCTTGCGGCGCTTCCGGCACATCGTTGCCGACCTGGGGACCGACTTCTATCTCGCCCTGCTTGACGGTGCGCTCGCCGGTCTCGTACATGTAACGTATGCGCGCGAGCTTACCATGGGCCAACGGGCGAGGCTCGATCAACTGCTGGTGGCAGAAGCCTTTCGCCATCGCGGCATCGGTACGGCACTGCTCGACTTCGCACAACGGCGGGCGCAGGGCCGTGGGTGTACGGTGTTGCGCTGCGCCCTGCCGATGGCGTCGCCAGCGCGCCACTTCCTTGAGAAAGCCGGCCTGCACCCCGGTGGTGAGTGGTTCGTCAAGCACCTGTCGGACCAGCCTGCCCGATGAAGAGCTGAAGGGAACGCGCCGTGGCTGAACTGTCCAAAGCAATCGCCCGTTTGATGGAAGACCGCGAACGGGTGCAGCCACAAGCGGCGTTGGCAGACGCACCCAAGCTGCGCGAGGTGCTCGACACCGTCCGCAGCAAGCTGTTCCCTGCGGAGCGTCCGCTGGCCGAAGCGTTCGTGCGCCAGCTGTTTGACAAGTCAGGCACCGATGCCCTCATCAATGCCGCCGCCGGCTATCTCGCTCCCATGGTAACGGCGGCTTTCCGCTTCGTTGCCGAGTCTACTCTGGAGGAGCCGCGGGTGCGCCTCTTCGATCCGGATCTCAGCCGTGAGGGCTGGGAGGCGCCCTGTTCGGTCATCGAGACCGTCATGCGCGACCGCCCCTTCATCGTTGACACCATTCAGGAAGCGCTGCGCCGCGCGGGTTGCACCATCCAACGCTTATTGCATCCCATCTTTGCAGTGGAGCGGGACGCGCGCGGCACCGTGCTGGCCATCGGGCCCGTTAGCGCGCTCGGACGCAAGCAATCGTTCGTCCATGCTGAAGTAGACCGCGTTTCAGAACCGGACAAACTGGCGGCTGACTTGCGCCAGCATCTTAGCGATGTGGTGCTCGCTACCGACGACTACCAGGCCATGCGGGTGAAAGCCGAGGGGCTGGCGCAGGAGCTGCGCACGCGGCCTCTGCGGCCGCCGTGGAACGCGGACCTCGACGAGATCGCTGCCTTTCTGGAATGGCTCGAGGACAAGAGCTTCGTGTTCCTTGGATATCGCGAATATCAGCTCGCCGGCAAAGGGGCCGAGCGCACGGCCGCGGTGCGGCGCGGTTCCGGACTCGGCATCTCCCGCAAAGAGGACCGGTCTAGTTTCGCCGTCGCGCGGCGCATGCCCGACGCTCTGCGCCGGCGTTTGAACGAACCGCCTCTGCTGTTGGTGTCGAAAACCAATGCCGAAAGCCCAATCCATCGGACCGGGCACATGGATTACATCGGCCTCAAAGAGGTCGACTCCGGCGGGGTCGTAGTCGGTGAGCGCCGCTTCCTGGGCCTGTTCACCTCCAAAGCCTACGCGCAGGAACCGGCCTCCGTCCCCTTGCTGCGCCGCAAGCTCGCAGCCATTCTGGAGGCCGAAGGAGCGATCGAGGATTCGTACAACTACAAGTCCATCGTCACGGTCTTCAACAGCATACCCAAGCTGGAGCTGCTGGCGGGTTCGGTGCCCGAGCTCCAGAACGAGATCGATGCCATCCTGGCGGCGCAGGCCGCCAACGATATCAAGGTCCTCGAGCGGCCTGACCCGCTCGGGCGCGGCGTGTTCGTCGTGATCACTCTGCCGCGCGAGCGCTTTTCGGACGACCTGTACCGCCGCACGCAAGCCCGCATCGCGCAGGCGTTGTCGGCGACCATCCTCGAGCAGCATCTGGTGATGGGGGAGGAAGGCGAGCAGGTGCGCTTGCACCTTTACCTCGCCGCGCCACCCGAGAGCGTGCGCGCCGTGCCGCCCGAAGAGTTGCGCGCCCAGGTGGCCGGTCTGTTGCGCACATGGGACGACCGTTTCCGTGATGCCGTACGAGAGCAGTTCCCCCGTGAACAGGCGCGCCGTCTGGCCGACCGCTACGCCACCGCGTTCTCCAACGCCTACAAAGCCGCCACTGACGTCCCGCTTGCGATCGCGGACATGCGCTGCATCGAAACGCTGTTGGAAGCACGGACTCCGCAGGTGGATCTCATCAATGACAGCGGCACCGGTGACGAGCGCTTCTCTGCCGTGAAGCTCTACTTGGCTGAGGAAGAGTTGGTCCTGAGCGAATTCCTGCCGGTGCTCGAGAACCTCGGCTTGAAAGTGTTCGCCGACGATCCGGTAGCGGTGACGCTGCCGGAGGCCGGCCAGATCCGCATCCACACCTTTTTCGTACAGGACACCGCCGGCGCGCGCCTGGATGTGGCACGGGCCGCGCCTCTACTGAAGCCGGCACTGCTCATGCTGCATGCCGGACGTATCGAGAACGATCCGCTGAACGCCCTGATCTTGCAGGCCGGCCTGGAGTGGCGGCAAGTTGATCTGCTACGGACTTACGTGAATCACGGCGTGCAGATCGGCACAGCCCCGAGCCGCGGGACGCTGATGCGCGCGCTCCTCAATGCTCCGGATGCCGCGCGCCTCCTGTGGGAGTATTTCGAGGCCGAGTTCGACCCGCTGCGGTCGGCGCCGCCGCGCGACCGCTTGACGCAGACGCTGCCGGAAATCGAGCAGCGGTTCATGGCCAGTCTCGACGCGGTGCAGAGCGTCGCCGAGGATTGCATCCTGCGCGCCCTGTTCAGTACCGTTGCTTCCACCGTGCGTACCACGTACTTCAAGCCCTCGGGAGAGTCGGGTGCGCCGGAGCCGGCCATCGCGGTGAACACCGTAGCGGTGAAGCTGGAATCCGCCCGCGTACCGCACATGCCGCGGCCGCATCCGATGTGCGAGATCTACGTGCACGCGCCGCAGGTGGAAGCGCTGCATTTGCGCGGCGCCAAGGTGGCGCGCGGCGGCATCCGCTTGAGCGACCGCCCCGACGACTTTCGCACCGAGATCCTGGACCTCATGAAGACGCAGATGGTGAAGAACGCCGTCATCGTGCCAGCCGGGGCGAAGGGCGGTTTCATCGTCAAACGCCGGCTGCGGACTCCGCCGACCTCGGAACAGATCGTCACCGCGTACCGTATCTTCATCCATGCGCTGTTGGACCTCACCGACAACATCGTGCAGGGCGCCGTCGTGCCGCCTGTGGGTCTATTGCCGTAT
>Ga0326728_10015185_pt1 | contig 16084 bp, 15 predicted proteins | sample MB3enrmetagenome_FD_207602 | JGI IMG/M metagenome (GOLD analysis project Ga0326728, IMG submission 207602) | Lab enriched peat soil microbial communities from McLean, Ithaca, NY, United States - MB31MN | ecosystem: Environmental > Terrestrial > Soil > Wetlands > Peat | place: USA: New York...
CGCCTTGCTATGTGTTTTCCGCCTTGCCGGTGGCGGAGCGGATTGCAGAATTGGACCAGGCGCTGGCTGCCGCCGGCCTGGGAACGTCGCCCGGCAAAGCAGGAGAGAAGATCCTCTGCCGGCACTGGCTCTCCTGCAAGACCCAGCCGGTGGCGCCGCTGCTCCGCTGGTGGCGCGGGCAGGGCCGGCCCTTGGAGGTGGTCAGCCAATTTGAACTGCGCGCCGCGTTGGCTGTGGGCTTCGCGCCGTCAGATATCCTCGTCAACGGCCCGGCCAAGCATCATTGGCTGGCGCAAGTGCCCGGCGCGCCGGATTTGCACCAGCTCTCGGTCAACTTCGATTCGTCCGCCGAACTGGCCGCCCTGGTGCCGCTGGCCCGGAAATGGAATTGGCGCTGCGGCGTGCGGCTCAACACCCGCGAGGAATTCGATCCCGAAAATCCGCAGTTCCCCACCCAATTCGGCTTGGACCCGGACGAAGCCGCCCGCGCGCTGAAGAAGCTGTTGCGGGCCGGCGTCCGCCTCGAGACGGTGAGTTTTCACCTGCGCACCAACCTCAGCTCGGCTCAAATTTACCAGCGGGCCATCGCCGAGGTGGCCGCGATCTGCCAGGCGGCCGGCTTCAGCCCGCAGTTCCTGGATATCGGCGGCGGCTTGCCGGTGCGACATGTGCTGACGCGGGGCGGCAAGGTTTTCGATGGCGAATTCAGTCCGCGCGCCTTCGCGAAAATGTTGCGGCAGGCCGCCAAGTCATTTCCCAGGTTGCGTGAAATCTGGCTGGAGAACGGACGCTTCGTCAGCGCCGGCAGCGGCGTGCTGATCATCCGGATTCTGGACATCAAGGAACGGCGCGGCCTGCGCCAGCTCATCTGTGACGGCGGCCGCACGCTCCATGGGCTCACCTCGCTGTGGGAACAGCACCGGCTGCTGACCGTGCCGGCCCGGAGCGCCGCCCCGGTGCTTACCGCGGTTCACGGCCCCACCTGCATGGCGTTTGATCAGCTCGCCCGGATGCCGCTGCCGCGCTCCCTGCGGGCCGGGGATCATCTGGTGTGGCTGGATGCGGGCGCCTACCACATCCCGTGGGAGACGCGCTTCTCGCATGGCCACGCCGCGGTGTCATGGCATGACGAGCACGGTCTGCGCCCGGCCCGCCGGCGCCAGGATTTTGAAAGTTTTTGGGGCCAGTGGCTGGATTAGGCCAGCCTCAAGCCGGGCGGATCATTTCAAAGCGATCGGTCGTGCGGCAATACCAGTGCGGCGAAGCCATCCGGCCGATGGTCTTCAATTTATCCGCGCGTACGCGGCGCTTTTCCCGGTCGAAGAATTCATCGCGCAAATGCAACCGCTTGATGAGGCCGATGACCACGCGGTTGTCGCCGATGAGCAGCGTGCCCCATTCCACGCATTCCAGGCTGGCGGGAGATTCGGCGATGCGCGGCGGTTTCACCACGGTGCAGGGGGCGGCGGTCAAGCCCGCGCGGGTCAGCTCGTTTTCGCCGTAGGGCAGGGCGGCGGCGCATTGGTTCATGGCTTCGGCAATGGCCTCGTCCACCAAGTTCACCACAAATTCATGCGTGGCGCGGATGTTGCGCGGCGTGTCCTTGGGCGTGCCGTCGTCGCGATCGCCGGGCGTAAACCCGCAGATCGGCGGCGTGGCACCGAGCAGGTTGAAGAAGCTGAACGGCGCGGCGTTGATTTTGCCGTCCGGGCTCAGGGTGGTCACCAGCGCAATGGGACGCGGGGTCACCAAGCTGGCCAGGATCGGATAGGCCCGGTCCGCAAATTCTTTTTCAAAATCCAGTTCCATAATTTTATCAGGTTCTCTTAAGCCGGGCAGCATACGCGCCATCCACGCCGTTGGCAAACGGCAACAGTTGGCGTTCGCCATCCAGCCGGAAACCGGGCTGGCCGGCCAGGAATTGGCTGACCACGCCGGAGTTTTCCTCCGGTTCCAGGCTGCACGTGCTGTACACCAGCACGCCGCCCGGTTTCAATTTGGCCGCCGCCTGGCGGAGCAATTCGAGTTGGGCGTGGTGCAGCCGGTCGATTTCCGTCGCCTGGATCCGCCAGCGCAAATCCACGCGCCGGCGTAGCACGCCGGTGTTGGAGCAGGGGGCGTCCACCAGGATTTTGTCGAAGCTCGGCGCCGCCTCGCCGGCGCGGCCGCCGCCGGCCGTCAGGCCGTCGCTGCGCCGCGTTTCCACACAGGTGACGCCGAGGCGCGCGCAATTTTCCACGACCCGTTTCAACCGTTCGGGATCCAGGTCGGTGGCCACGATGCGGCCCTGGTTCTCAATGAGCTGCGCGAGGAAGGTGGTTTTGCCGCCGGGGGCGGCGCAGAGATCCAGGATGCTATCGCCGGGTTCGGGGTCCAGCAGCATGGGGGCCAGCAGGGTGCTGGGGTCCTGCACGTAAAACCAGCCCTCACGCAGGCTGCCCAGCCGGGCGAGGGACGGGTGCGATTTTAGTTCAAAGGCGAGATTCTCGCCCGTCCAGTCCCGGGTGAAGAAATCGTATTCCACGTTCTCCTCGCGCCAGCGGGTCAGCAAATCGCCGGCATCCCGCAGGCGGGGCGGCGGCACTGGGGGCAGGCCGGGTGGCAGGGGGGTACCCGGAGGGACGGCGGCCTCGCCGGGGGTGAATTTCAGGGCATTGACGCGGGCGTAGGTCTTGGGCGGTGTGTTGTTCCATTCCAACAGCTTGCGCAAATTTTCGGGGCCAAATTGTTGCTGCCAGCGCGCCACCAGCCAGTCCGGATGCGACCAGCCGAGGGCCGGCTGGGAGACCTTCATATCCGCCAGGATTTTCTTGATGGCGTCGGTCTCGCGCACATAACCTCGTAAAACAGCATTGATAAACCCTGCCTGTGCGCCGTATCCTGACTCTTTGGCAAGTTCAACGGTCTCGTGGACGGCCGCGTGTGCGGGGATGCGTTCCAGCCAGAAGAGCTGGTACAAACCCAGCCGCAGCAGGTTTACGAGGGCGGGCCGCTGTTGGCGGGCGGGATCGGTCTTGCGGGCGATCAGGCAGTCGAGCGTGGCCTGCCAGCGCACCACGCCGCAGACCAGCTCATGGCACAGGCCGCGATCCGCCGGTGCCAGGCGGGCGGCCGCCAGCGCCGTTTCCAGAAGATTCTCGGTATATTCGCCGCTGGTGAGGCGCTGGGACAGTACCCGCGCCGCAATTTGTCTTGGATTTTTGTCGTTCAACAATTTTAATTAACGAATTCTGTTTGTGGGAAGCGAGTCTAAAAATATATGAAAGAAGAATTTGAAAAATTGGCAGCAGCTGGAAAAATTGAAGGTCGGCACGTGGCGGCCCTCACCCAGTTGGCTGAGGCAGGCTGTTGTATTCATCGGAGTTGGGGCTTCGGACGCATCAAGTCCGTGGACACGGTTTTCGCGCGCTTCACCATCGATTTTCAGGGCAAACCGGGACACCCGATGGACCTGGCGTTTGCCGCCGAATCTCTCAAACCCATTGCCAAGGATCACATTCTCGCCCGCAAGGCGGCCGACCTCGAAGCGGTCCGCCATCTGGCCGCCCGCCATATCGAACTGGTGAAGATCGTCCTGAACAGCTTTGGTGGCAAGGCCACCGCCGATCAGATTCAGCAGTCGCTCGTGCCGGATGTCATCAGTGACGACTGGAAGAAGTGGTGGGAAGTGGCCCGCCGGGAAATGAAGAAGGACGGCCATTTCATTGTGCCGTCCAAAAAGACCGAAGCGGTGGTGTTTCAGGCCAAGGAAACCTCGCTGCAAGATCGGTTGCTCCAGGATTTTCACGCCGCCAAGGGCCTTAAAGCCCGGGTGACGGTGGTCTCCGAACTGCTGAAGGTGCTTCCCGATCTCAAGGACAAGGGCGCCGCGGCCACCGAGGTCATTGCCGCCCTGAATCCCGAGATTGTCACGCACCAGCGCACCCAGCCGGCCGTGGCGTTGGAAGCCATTTTCGTTCGCGATGAGCTGCGCGAGGCGGCCGGCCTGGCGCCGGCCGAAGGCGAAGTTTCCGCGGAACAGGTGTGGATGCAGGATGGCATGAAGTTCTCGGCCCTGCTTGAATCCGTCACTTCCTCCAAGCATCACCGCGCATTGGAATCCTACAAGCTGGCCAATCCGGAACATTGGCCCGAGGTGCTGCGCAACTCGCTGAACTCCGTTTCCGCGAAGCTCGCCAAGGAAATCGCCAGCATGCTCAACCACAGCGGCCGGCTGGATCTGCTCAAGGAAACCCTCGGCCGGCTTATCAACCAGCACGCCGCCAGCAGCGAACTCCTCCTTTGGTTCGGCAAGGAACGCACCGAGGATTTCGTGGATATCCTCGGCCCGGAAGTGTTCCGCGCCATGCTCTCCGCCATGGAGCGCGACCAATTCAACGAGAAACGCTCGAACCGCCTCCGTGATTTCATTCTCGAAGACCAGCAACTGATCGCCGAGCTGACGGCCACCGCCGATATCGAGGTGATCAAGGACCTCACCCGGGCGCTCCAATTGTCGCCCGTGTTTGACGATATGGACAAGCGTTCCCTCCTGGCGCGCTTGGTGAAGTCGCACCCGGCCGTGCAGTCGCTCATCACCGGCGACCAGCCCCGGCAGGAATCCACCCTGCTCGTCTCCTGGACGAGTCTCGAACGCCGGCAGATCGAATATCGCGAGCTGGTGGATAAAAAGATCCCGGCCAATTCCAAGGAAATCGCCATCGCCCGCAGCTACGGCGACTTGCGCGAAAACCACGAATACAAGGCCGCCAAGGAAATGCAGAAGGTTTTGCTCCGCAACAAGGACGAGCTGGAAGCCCAGTTCGGCCGGGCGCGCGGCATGGATTTTGCCAATGCCAAGACCGATGTCGTGGGACCGGGCACCGTGGTCACGGTGACCAACCTGGCCACGAACCAAGTCGAGACCTTTACGATTCTCGGCGCTTGGGACTCGAATCCGGAACAAGGCATCATCAGCTACCTCACGCCGGTGGCCATGTCCCTGGCCAACCGCAAAGAGGGCGACGAGGTGGAGTTTGAACTGAACGGCAGCAAGCACCGGCATCGGATCGAGAAGATCGCCGTGTGGAAGACCGAGGCGTCGTCCGCGCCGCCCTCGACGTCGGAATCTCCGGCCGCCCCGGCGGCCGCCTGAACGGCACGGAATTTCTGCCCGGGGCGGGTCTCTCCGTCCCCGGGTACCGGCCCCATCGACCAACCGCCGCCGCCCGTCGGCGCTTAGCCCGGTTGAATCTCCCCCGCAAAGCCTTGTTGGCGAAGCGCTTCAAACAGCACCAGCGCCGCGCAATTGGATAAATTCAGCGATCGCGACTGCTGGTTGAACATGGGAATCCGCAGCCACCGGTCCGGATGTTCCGCCAGCAACTTGGCCGGCAGGCCGGCCGTCTCCCGGCCAAACACCAGGTAGTCGCCGGGTGCGTATTTCACCTGGCTATACAACTGCGGCCCGTCCGATTCCACGAACCACAAGCCGGCTCCGGCGGGCAGCGATGCCTGGAACGCCGCCCAGTTTGGCCAGCGCTGCCAGGTCACCTGTTGCCAATAATCCATGCCCGCGCGTTTCAATTGGGTGTTGTCCAGCTTGAAGCCGAAGGGCTCGATCAGGTGCAGGACGGTCTTGGTGGCCGCGCACAAGCGCGCCACGTTGCCGGTGTTCGGCGGGATTTCCGGTTCAACCAATACGATGTTCATTTCGAGGGACGCACCGCAGCCGCCGCGACGGGCGGCGGGTCTTCCGCTGCCGCCCCGGTGCGGGCGCGCTTTCCTTTTGGATAAACAACCTTCCACAGGACCAGGCCGTGGGCCGGCGCGGTCATGCCCGCCACGCGGCGATCAGCCTTGGACAGCATCACCTTTATCTCCTCCGGCCGGAACTTGCCTTGGCCGGCTTGGACGATGGTGCCCACGATACCGCGGCACATTTTATAGAGAAACCCCTCGCCCTCGATAATGAAGGTGAACTGCGGCCCGGACTTTTTGACTTCGCACCGGGTAAGCGTTCGCACGGTGGATTCCCGGCGATAACCGGGGTTGGCGGAGAACGACTGGAAATCATGCCGGCCCAAAAAGCAGCCGGCTGCTTCCCGCATCAGGCGCAGGTCGAGCTGGCGGGGCACATGCCAGGCCAGGTGCCGTTGCAGGGGATTCATGGCCTGATGATTCCACACATAATAGCGATACTGTTTGCCGCCGGCGTCGAACCGCGCATGGAAGTGTTGGGCGGCCCGGGTGGCGGAAATCACCCGGATATCCGGGGGGAGGTAAGCGTTGAGCGCCAGCGCCAATCGGCGCGCCGGGATGGCCGCCTCGGCCGCCGGCACCTCGAAATGCGCCACCATGCCCAGGGCATGCACGCCGGTGTCCGTGCGACTGGAACTGTGCAACCGCGGCGCGCTCGCAAAGAACTTCGCCAGCGCCGTTTCCACCAACTGCTGCACGCCGGTGCCGATCTTCTGCACCTGCCAGCCTTGGTAAGCCGTGCCGTCGTAGGCAATGACCAGTTTGAACTTCATCTAAGACATTTCATCGATCGGCTCCCGCAGATTCCCACATTCAAAGCCCAGCCGCTTCAGTCGGCCCCGCTCCGTCCCGCCGACTAGTCGCGCCGTAGCTTGAGCGCAGGCGGAACTCCGCACTCGGTTCATCCTTGCCCATCCAAATAGCTCTGCAACAAGATGGCCGCCGCCATCTTGTCCACTTTCTCCTTTCGCTTGTCGCGGCGGACGTTGCCCTGGATTAAGAGCCGGTTGGCCATCACCGAGGTCAGCCGTTCGTCCCACATTTTGATGGGTACGGTGATGGCGGTTTTCAGGACGGCGGCAAAGGCCTCCACCTTTTGCGCCGCGGGACCGTACGTGCCATCCATATTGCGCGGCATTCCGAGCAAAATGAAGTCCACCTCCTTCTCCACCAGGATGACCTTGAGTCGATCCAAGAAGGCGGCGAAGGGTTCGGCGGGAATGAACTCCAGCGGTTGCGCGATGGTCTTGGTCTCGTCGCTGACTGCCACGCCGATGCGACGCGTGCCATGATCCAGGGCCAGTATTCTCATAGGCCCGCAGTTTTGCAGCAAACGGCAGGTGTGGCGAGCCGATTTGCGCCTCTCCATGGCGGCGAACTGGCGTTCTCGCTGCTTTCTTCGGTCGGCTTCTCCTTGACTGGTGCCGCGGGTTTTTGAACTGGCGACTGGAAAGTCGCCTTTACCCGTCGACAGGAATGTCGGCGTTACGGAGCGGTTTCGGGCGCTTTGGCGCGTCGTGGCCGCAATTGCTTTCGGGGCCGGTTTCCCTTAATATCGGAGCATGATAACGGTTCAAATTCCGCGGTGTTTCGGCGCCGCGCCTGATTCCCTCTTTGCTTAATGGCCAATCCGCAATCCCTCATTCGTCCGCTCGTGCAGAACCTGCACGCCTACGTTCCCGGCGAACAGCCGAAAATCAAGGGACTGGTCAAGCTGAACACCAACGAAAACCCTTATCCGCCCTCGCCGCGCGTGCTCGCTGCCGTCCGGGCGGCCGTGGATGGGCGGCTGCGCCTGTATCCCAATCCCGGGGCGGACAAACTGCGTGCCAAGCTGGCCCGGCTGCACGGTTGCCAGCCAGAGAACATCCTGGTGGGCAATGGTTCGGACGAGGTGCTGGCGCTGGCCGTGCGCGGTTTCGTGGAGCCGTTCCAAGACGCCACGTTTCGGTTCAAGAACTCCAAGCCTTCGCGGTCCGTGGTGCAATATTTCACCCCCAGCTACTCGCTATATCCCGTGCTGGCGGATATTCACGGTGCGGCCAAGAACGCGCTGGCGCTGAATCCCGATTTTTCACTGCCGGACGTGGGCGAATTGAAGCGCGGCCGGCACTGGGATTTTAAGGCCGCCCTCACGCTGATCACCACGCCCAATGCCCCCAGCGGACACGGCTACGCCACGACCGATCTGGCCCGGATCTGCCGCGCCCAGGCCGGCGTGGTGCTGTTGGACGAGACCTACGTGGATTTTGCGGAGGAAAATGCGCTGCAATTGGCGCTCGAGCTGCCGCACGTGCTCGTGGCCCGCACTTTTTCCAAGGCCTATTCGCTGTGCTTCCAGCGCGTCGGTTACGTGGTGGGGCATCCCCAGATGATCGCCGCCTTGCACAAGATCCGCGACAGCTACAACGTGAACGGCCTCGGCCAGGTGGCCGCGGAAGCCACGCTGGACGACCTGAAATACTATCGCGCCAATTTTAAGGAGATCATTGCCACGCGCGGCTGGCTTTCCCGCGAGCTGACCAATCTGGAGTTTCGCGTGCTGCCCAGCCAGACGAACTTCATCCTGGCGCGTCCGCCGCATTTCCCCGCCGCGGACTGGCTGCAGAAGCTGCGGGACAAAAAGATCCTCGTGCGCTGGTTCAATCAGCCGGAGGTGAAGGACTATTTGCGGATCACGATTGGCACGCCCGCGGAAGCGGCGGCCCTGGTCACGGCCGCGAAGGCCATTTGCGCCTCCGCGCGCCGCTGAAGGTTCGTAGCGCCGATATTCCGGTCAGGGGGCAACTGAGTTCGGAATGCGTATTGCGGTCAGATTCTGCGAGCGCGTTGGGTGTTCATTTTTCCTTCACCGGCCGGGTAAGCTGCTGCGTCGCCGTGCGTGTGGCGAGGGTTTGCATCTGCCGGATGGCGATTTGATTCAGACGCTTGAGTCGTTCACCCTGTGCGAGGCGCATATGAATGAATTCGGCGTTCATCGCTTCGATATTGGCGAGGACGAGCAGTTGCTCGATGGTGGCGTGGTCGCGCATGTTACCATCCATCTGGGGATTGGTCTCTCGCCACTGTCTTGCCGTTTGGCCGAAGAGCGCCACATTGAGCACGTCAGCCTCGCTGGCGTAGGCGATGGCGGCCTGCGTGGGCGTGACCTCCGGTGGAATGAGGTACGCTTTGATGGCATCCGTGTGGATGCGGTAATTGAGCTTGGCAAGGGTCCGGTTGAGGTTCCAGGTTAGCGAGAGGCGACGATTTTCGTCCTCCTTTAGGCGGCGGAATTCTTTGACTAGATAAATCTTAAACTCAGGGCTGATCCACATGCCGAACTCGAAAGCGATGTCGGGGTGCGCAAAGGTGCCACCATATCGTCCCGCCGTGGCTTTGAGGCCGATGGCTTTGGTTTTCTCGACCCATTCCTTGACGCTGATCTTGTAGCTGTGGAGACCGGCCTGACTTTTAATTATGGCGAATTCGCCACAATTAAAACCTGGGTTGAAAACCGATTCCCAGATGCCGAGGAACTCGACGGTATTGCGGTTGCGTAACCAATCCGAGATAAAAAACTCGCCATCCTTCGCCTGGAGCATGTCGGTGAGGGAGATGTAATCGCCGTCCTCAGTGGAGAGGACGGCCACGGATGTTCCGTGGACTTCAAGGGCGGTGGTTAGGTTTTTTTTCATGGCTCGCCGGCGATGAGGCAGCTGAAGCAGATCATATTTTTCCCCTGCTCACACGGATGTTTTGGAGCGTATCCCCCTCACGACGTGCGGAAAAGGAAAAACCTCCACGCTTTGAAGAATGGGGCGCGAGGTAAATTCTTATTTCAACCGCGCAACCGATGTTCTTGGGCGCGACAATCCGTGCGCGTCGCGATCGTGGCGTAGCTGCTTCCAAACTTTGGCAATCACGGCTGTACAGCGACGTCATGGGGCGTAGCGGATCGGGCCGAGAGTAATCTCAGGACGGTACCCCGGGCGGGCGGTGACGCGCTTTCAGTGCTGACGCCGGAATTTGGAAACTGGCGACCGGAAGGTCGCCTTTACCCGCAGACAAGAGTGTCTTCACTACGGGCTGGCGCCAGCTCGACGCGCCGATATTCCGGTCGGCAGGCGCACGGGACTTTCGCCCTTGACTGGAAAGCAGCGCTGGCCGATGGTTTTGGCGTACAGGCACGGGTTTTTTGATTAACCAATTCGGTTTCCTATGCGCAGCAATCTGATCACAGTTTGCGGGGTGATACTCTTCGCCGCGGGCTTTTTGCTGTTCCTGCACCAGTCCACGGCCAGGGAAGTTGATCCGCAAATCCAGGCTGCCGTGCGTCAGGAGCTGGATTCGCTGGCCCGCTCGCAGGCGTCGCTTCGGGCGTTGCGTGTGGGGCCCCTGACCGGCACGTATCGGGTGGGGCAGGGGGAGGCGATGACCGGTTATCTGCAATTTGAGGGCCGTTATTCAGAGCAGTCCTGCCGTGTTTTTGTCCTGTGGCGCAAGGCTGACACCAACGCACCGATTGACAAGATCGAGATTGGCAGCACGGCCAAGGAGTTGCGGGCGATCTGGTCGCGAAACAGCGGGTGAGCGTTCGCCTTAATGGGGCTCCCTTTGATTAGTGCGTTTCTTCTTGGGTATTGCGATATCCGGGATGAAATCAGCTGGTAAATGACAAAATGGACCAAGCTGTGGGTGGCCCCTTTCTTGAAATTCCTAAATATCGCGCTTTTAAATTTTGGCTGAAGTGCCTTTAATAAGACCCATGACATCACACCTCCGACTCCTGCCATTTATCATGGCGATTGCTGCCAGCCTTCTGTTCACCAATCCGGGGCAGGCCGGGGAGATCAGCCCGAAGAAGATGGGCTTGCAGCTGTACAGCCTGCGCAACCAATTCGCCAAGGATGTGCCGGGCACCATGGCCGAAATCAAGAGCTGGGGTGTCAATAATGTGGAACTGGCGGGCACCTACGGCCTCAGCACGGAACAATTCAAGGCGCAACTGGATGCCCACGGATTGCGTCCGATCAGTGCCCATTATGGCTACGACCAGTTTCGCACGAACTTGGATTGGATCATCAGCGATGCGAAGATGCTCGGCTTGAAGTATGTCGGCTGCGCCTGGGTTCCGCATGGGGCCACCTTCGACGAGCCAACCTGCCGCGAGGCGATCGCGACTTTCAATCACGCGGGCCAGGTGCTTGCCGAGCATGGATTGAAATTCTTCTCCCACACGCACGGTTACGAATTTGCACCTTACAAGGACGGCACGTTTTTTGATTTGCTGATGGCGCAGACCGATCCGAAGTATGTTTCCTTCGAGATGGATATTTTTTGGGTGGCGCACGCGGGACAGGACCCGACGCGGTTGATGGAGAAATACGGCAGCCGCTGGAAACTGATGCACTTGAAGGGCATGAAGGAAGGCACCCCGACGGGCTTCTACACCGGTCAGTCAGATCCGAACAACGATACGCCGGTCGGGCAGGGCAAGATCTCCTTCCCGCCGCTCTTCAAGGCCGCCGCCAAGGCGGGCGTCCAATGGTATTTCATCGAGGACGAATCCGACCGCTGTGAACAACAGATTCCGGTGAGTTTGAAGTACATGCGCGATTTGCGCTGGTAATGCATGGGGCGGCAGCACTGACCCCGTTCCGGTAGTTTGAGGTTGGCCCAGCGAAAAAAAATGATCCGTTTCGAGAACCATTTTCGCATGGTATGAATGAAGGGGTGGTGGTGTGGCACGGCGGTGGTTGCCGGTGCCCGGCCACACCCCGGATGATCGGCCAAAAGACTACATGAAACGCCCGGCTTGGATTCTGGCGGCACCCGATGCGGCGGCACCTTTGGAACTGAGAGTGCGAGCCGCAGCACCGAATCAGTTGGCGATGAAAACCAAATATCCTGATTCAGGCGCATTTACGCTGATTGAATTGCTCGTGGTCATTGCGATCATCGCCATCCTGGCGGCCCTGCTGCTGCCGGCTCTCGGCGGTGCCAAATCGGCCGGCAAGCGGATGGCCTGCACGGGCAACGTCCGGCAGGTCAATCTGGCCATCAATCTCTACGCCGCCGAGCACGCGGAGATGGTGAGCTATTTCACCAACGACATTTATTACGCGTACAAGGACTGCCTCGCGCAATATTTGGCCGTGCCGCCGAACGTGGAATCCAATATTGCGGTGTTCCACTGCCCGATGGAATCGGGTTTTTTCCAGGCGGCGTTTGCCCACTATTCCAGCTATGGGTTCAATGGCCTGGACCGCGGCAGCAACGAATTTGGCCTGGCCGGCAGGAAGTTGACCTCGGTGCGCGAGCCGACGAAGACGGCGATGGTGGGGGAGATTGCCGGCGGCATCGCGACGAGCTTTCACAAGCCTTGGCCGCAAGGCCGGCAGCACACCGATGCCCAGAACGTGGCCAGTTTTGTGGACGGCCATGCCAGCTTCATCAAGATGTACTGGAACGGCCAGCCGGGCTTCATGAACTTCCCCTTTCGGTACGAGCCGCCGCCCGCCTACGAATACAAGTGGACGGGGAATTGAAGGGGCGGTTCAGTTACGGGTTGACCAATCGATAAAACATTTGCGGCGCGGCATTGGTGTCGCTGGCGGTGTAAAGGTCGCCCACGATGGCATAGGGCAGGGCCGAAACGCCCCAGCCGGCGGGGTTGCCGAGATTGTTGTTGGTCTGGAGCAAGTAGGCGGCATAGTTGGTGGACCACGAAAGCACGACCCCACCGGGCTGGCTGGCCAGGCTGAGATAAGCGGGGGCACCCGCCTGATAGATGGTGGCGATTTCAGTGGCGGTGAGGGCGCGGTTAAACACGGCCACCTCGGATATCCGTCCCTCAAAGAAACGCCCGCCGAAGACCAGGTTGTCGCCCACGACAAATGGGCTGCCGGTATTCAAGGAATGGTTGCCGGCGGTGGAGTTGGCGACTGATACACCATCCAGATAGATCGGGCGGTCGCCGTTGGCCACAAAGGTGGCCGCCAGAAAATGCCACTGGTTGGTGGGAATGGGAGTGGCATAGACGGTGGAGGACCCGGAGTCCGTGTAGAAGTGAAGGGAATCATCCGTCTGGATCTGAAAATCAAAATCGTCGCTGCTCTGCGATTGGGCCGTGACTTGAAAGAAGTGACCAGCGGCGGAAGGTTCGGCGGCCAGGTTAACCCAGACAATGACCGAGGCTTCGTTGGTAATCATGCCGTACAGCGTGGTAAGCAGGTAGCTGCTGCTGCCGTCCAACTCCAGTGCCTGATTGGTGGCATCCGCAGGCAGCGGATAGCCCGAGCCAGGCGGCCCGATTTGGGCGTTGCCCTCCAGAGCGCCTTGATAGCCGTTGACGAGGCTGTTGGTCTGATCAACGGGGTCAAACCGCCAGTACCCGACCAAGTTCGGCGTATTGGTGATGAGGCTGACGTAATCGGAGGCGTGAGCGCCGACCGGGAGTCCGACGGCGCAAAGCCCGGCGAATAACCACAACGAGACGGCCACGCGGTGGAGGGAGGAGGGAATATTCATGCGGAAGGAATGGATGAATTTTAGGGATGCAGGCTATTGGGAATATCATCTGGTGTTTGAACCAACCCTTGACCTTCTGTAAATTGGCCGGTTATTCGCCGACCCGCCAAGGAGTATATTAGAAAACCTGCTGGAAATGTCAATCAAGATTTTCCCAAGGCCGGGAGGATTGGCCGCATCACCGGGCTGGCGCCCGATGTCGGTTTGCCGGTGGCGTATTGGACGAAATCGCGGCCGCCAGTCCGCGGCTTGGGAGCGCAGCCAAACTTGCCGTGAGCGCTGGACGCATTGGTTGAATGGTTCACAAGCCCGGGGAAGTTGTGCGAGCGGCGCCTTGGGCGGCTTGCGTTTCATCTTTCCTTGCGGCCGGTTTCTGCTAAAAAAGCCCCGTGTACCTGGAGTTCTATGGTCTAAAGACGGCACCGTTCGACATTACGCCGAACCCGCGCTTCCTTTTTCATAGCATCAAACACCGGGAGGCATTCAACCACCTGTTGTACGGCATCCGCGAGCGCAAGGGCTTCGTGCAGCTGACCGGCGAGGTGGGCGCGGGCAAGACCACGCTCTGCCGGGCGCTGCTGGAGCAACTGGATGGGCATTATTCCACGGCGTTGATCCTGAACCCGGTCTTGAATGCGGATGAATTGATGCGGGCCATCGCCATGGAGTTTGGCTTGCAGGTCAAAGGCCTGGACCGCTTGGAGACCATTGCAGCCATCAGCAACTTTCTATTGAAGCAGACGCGGGAGGGCAAGGACACGGTCTTGATCGTGGACGAGGCGCAGGATCTCACGGAGGATTTGCTGGAGCAGGTGCGGTTGATTTCGAACATTGAGACGGACGATCGCAAGTTGTTGCAGATCGTGCTCATGGGGCAGCCGGAGTTGCGCGACCGCCTGAACAGCCACCGGCTGCGGCAGTTGCGGCAGCGCATTACAGTGCGGTACCATTTGATGCCGCTGACGCGCAACGAAGTGGGGCAATACATTCATCATCGGCTCGCGTTGGCGGGTTCCAACGGGGTGCCGACCTTTACGTTGCCGGCCCTCTGGCGGGTGTTTGGCTACAGCAAGGGCATTCCCCGCCTGGTCAATGCCGTGTGCGACAAGGCCCTGTTGGCCGGGTTCGTCGAACACAGCTATCGGATTAACTATCGGATGGTGGGCCGCGCCATCCGCGAGTTGGAAGGAGATATTCACGCATGAGTCTGATCAACGACGCGCTAAAAGAGGCGGGCAAGGCGCCTCCGGGCAAGGCGCCCGGCGGACTGCCGTTCCTGCCGCCCGGGGCTGGCAAACCGCCGCGGTTGCCGGCGTGGTTCCTGCCCGGGCTGGCGCTCATTCTCATCGTGGCCGCGGTTTTTTTTATTGGCTGGGCGGTGGTCAACCATGGCACGCATAGGCGAGGCCCGGCGGCGCGGCCCCTGGCGACCCGGCCGCCGGCGACCGTTGCTCCGGCAGCGGCGACTCCCCGTCCGCCCACGCCCGCACCGGCGCCAGCGGCGGTGGCATCGCCCGCACCCGCGGCAGCCGTGCCCGCGCCGGTCCAACAACCGGTCGTGATCAGACTGCAGGGCATTTTTTATTCTCCCACCACACCCTCCGCGATCCTGAATGGCACGACGGTTCGCACCGGCGATCTCTATCACGGGTACAAGGTGAAGACGATTACCAAGTCCATCGTCACGCTCGTCGGGCCGGACAAGCGGGAATATCAGTTGAAAATGGGAAACTGAACCAATGTCGCTGCGTTCCCTTTTCTCACGGTCCGTGTTGGCGCCGCGCGTGGCGCCGTTTATCATTTTTATCCTGCTGACCGCGTGCCAGGGGAAGTTTGGCGCCGAGTCGGCGTATTGGTTTTACCTGGCCAAGACGGTGGTGGGGCTTTGGTTGCTGTGGGAAATCCGGCCGCTGGTGGCGGAGATGCGCTGGGCGTTTGGCTGGGAGGCGGTCGCGGTGGGGGTGGGCGTGTGCGTGATGTGGATTGGCCTGGATGATTGGTATCCCAAGCTGAATTTTTCCAAGGCCGGCGTGGAAAATGCGAATCCATTCCTCGTTTTCGGCCGGCATTCGTTGGCGGCCTATTGTTTTTTGGGGGTGCATCTTTTCGGCATGACCGTGGTGGTGCCGCCGCTGGAGGAGGTGTTTTACCGGTCGTTTCTGTACCGGTACATCGCCCGGCAAAGTTTTATGGAGGTGCCGCTCAACCGATTCCTGCCGCTGCCTTTTTTTGTGACCGCCCTATTGTTTGGCTGCGAACATAGTCAGTGGCTGGCCGGCATACTCTGCGGGATGGCCTATCAATGGCTCGTGCTGCGGAAGAATCGCCTGGGCGACGCCATGGCGGCCCATGCCATCACGAACCTGTTGCTGGGGATCTGGGTGGTCTGGCGGGGAGCGTGGAATTTCTGGTGAATTCCAGCCGGCTTATTTCACCGTGATATCCACGCTGCGGCGTTCCAAGGTGGTGCCTTCCTGCTGGGCCAGGTTGGTGAGCGCCTCCTGATAATTGGCCTGCGCACGGATTTCCGCCGAGCGGGCAGAGGTGAGGTTGTTTTGGAGCTGTAGCACGGTGAAGGTGGTGCTCTTGCCCACCGCATACTTCTTCTGCTCGGCGTCCAAGGCGGCCTCGGCGTAAACGCGGGCTTGCTTGGTGGCGTCCACGCTCTCCCAGGCTGATTGCGCCTGCTTGACCGCGTTGTCGATCTCCACCATCACGTTTTGTTCGAGCTGCTTGAGTTTGAGCAGGTCCTGTTGCTCCACCGCCTTGTCCGACTTCAAGGTGCTGCGCGCCGCGCGGTTGCCCAGCGGGATGGACATTTTTCCGCCATAGG
>Ga0326728_10015191_pt1 | contig 16080 bp, 12 predicted proteins | sample MB3enrmetagenome_FD_207602 | JGI IMG/M metagenome (GOLD analysis project Ga0326728, IMG submission 207602) | Lab enriched peat soil microbial communities from McLean, Ithaca, NY, United States - MB31MN | ecosystem: Environmental > Terrestrial > Soil > Wetlands > Peat | place: USA: New York...
GGCAGGGGGGATGTGCGAACCGTGCCGACAGGTGGGTGAGGCACGTTCACAGATATAGGCTAGCATGACGCGGCGGATTTGTCAAGGGGCATAGTATCCATTAGTAGGCCAGTAAATAGCAGTACCGTGGCTAGGGGTAGAGGCGAGTGGCAAAGACCCCTCACCCGTCCCGCCGCGGCCGATGAAAGCGCCGCGGCGCGACACCCTCCCCGATTTCTGGGGTCCGATGGACCCCATCGGGGTCCAGAAATCGGACTCCCCAGGGGAGAGGGCCATAATCCGAAGAAAGGGGAGAGGGCTCCGGTATTGACTTTGGCGGCTTCTGGCGTGGGACGCGGTGACGAGCCGCGGACCTCAAGAGCAGGTCTGCGCTACCTTGCGAAGTCGGTTCTACGCTGGGGCGGGATTTTGCGCAGCTCCGCAGCTTTTACTTCCGCCAGCGAATCGTTGAGAAAGGTTCCCGCGCCGGTTTCGACGCCGGCCAAGTACTTCAATTTCTCTTTGCTGCGGTGGGGAGGGTAGAACTCGATGTGGAAGTGGAAGTAGGGATAGTTCCCTTTCGTGGGGGCCTGGTGGAGGAGCATCATGTAGGGGAACGACATCTCGAAGAGGTTGTCGTATTTCTGCGTGACCCACTTCAGGATTTCCGCCAAACCGCGTTCTTCGGAAGGGCGAAACTGGTCGATCGCTCCGAGGTGGCGGCGCGGGTAGATGTGGACTTCATACGGCCAGCGCGCGTAGAAGGGGATGAAAGCGGTGAACGTCTCGTTTTCGGCGACGATCCGCCGCCCGCCGCGACGCTCTTTTTTGAGGATGTCGCAGAACAAGCATCTCCCTTTGGCTCGCTGATGGGCGCGCGCCGAATCCAGCTCGCGCTGGAGGCGCGGCGGGATGAACGGGAAAGCATAAATCTGGCCGTGGGGGTGCGGCATGGTGACGCCGATCACCGCGCCCTTGTTTTCAAAGATCAGGACGTAGCGGATGCCCGGCGTGGCCTTGAGCTCCGCGAACCGCCTTCGCCAAGTCTGGACAAGCTTCACAATGTGGTCGAGCGTAAGCTGCGGCAGGGAGAGCTTATGGTCCGGATGATAAAGGACCACGTCGCATCTGCCGTGCGAGCGCGCCACACGGTAGAAGTCGTCGCCCTCGATGGCAGGCTCAGGCGGTGGAATGGTGAAGGCGGCGAAATCGTTGGGATAGATGAAGCAGTCGTAGTGGTCCGGCACTCTGCCCGAGCCGGGGCAGAAGGGGCACCAATCTGCCGGCATTTGCGGCCGGTCCTGGCGATGGGAAGCTGTTGAAACCCATTCGCGCAGCGTCGGATTCCAACGGAGTTCGGTCATCGGGCCTCACGACGCGAGGCCCGGAAGGCGAGAATTCCCATGATCAGACCGAAAACGAGCATCGCGAAGCCCCACCACACGTCGATGTTCACTGCCATGGAGCTCACGAAGATCGCGGGATCAGCCACCAGGCCGTAGAGAATGAGGATGACGCCATACGTCGTGAAGATGATGCCGATTGGCAGGCGAATGTCTAAACCCATCGTGTTTCACCAGAAGATGATATTCAACACCACGCAGAGCGCCAGAATGCCGATGGCGAGGATGCCGGGCCTTTCATACCAGGGCAGGTCCTGATTCCGGGGCTTGGGAGTGAGCGAGTAGACCAGCCCCACCAACTCCTCTTCCTTCCGCGGTTCGGTAAACATCGTCACCAGGACGGTCACCACCACGCAAACTGAGAACGCCCAGATGGCCTGGTAGAAATTCGCCGCCATATCGCTAGGATACTTGATCGCGTGATAGTGGTAGAGGGAATAGTGCGCGGCGGCGGCAAGTATGCCGGAGAGCAGGCCCCAGAAACCGGAGTGGGCGCTGGTGCGTTTCCAGAACATTCCTAACAGGAAGGTTCCGAACAGCGGGGCGTTGAAGAAAGCAAAGAGAAGCTGGAGATAATCCATCAGGTTGTTGAACCTGAGAACGATGAAGGCGGTTCCGATTCCCACCGCCACGGCGAAGATGGTCGCGAAGCGGCCCATCTTCAGGTAATGACTGTCGGGCTGGCCCGGGTTGACGTGCGTCTGGTAGATATCGAAAGTCCAAACGGTGTTAAAAGCGGTAACGTTTCCCGCCATGCCGGACATGAAACTGGCCAGCAGCGCCGTCAGCCCGATACCCAAGAGACCCGAGGGATAGAACTTGCCGAGCATGGCGGGCAGCGCGTTGTCATAGCGGCCGTTGAGATATTTGGTCAGTTGGGGATCAAGCGCGATGGCGACCAAGCCGGGAAGAACCACCATCAAGGGGAAGAACATCTTCGGGACCGCCGCCACCAGCGGCGTGCGCTGCGCGGCGGGCATGTCCTTGGCTGCCAGGCCGCGCTGGACGACCAGGAAGTCCGTACACCAGTAGCCGAAGGAGAGCACGAAGCCCAAACCGAAGATGGTGCCGAACCAGTTAATCCCCATGGGATTTTGGGAGGCGTGCCAGATGTTGGCCCAGGTGTGCGCGTAGCCGGCGTTGGGCAGTTTCGCCTGAAGGCCCGCAAATCCCCCCACCGCCTTCAATCCCAGGATGGCCAAAGGAAGGAAGCCAAAAACGATGAGGAAGAATTGCAGCACCTCGTTGTAGATCGAGGAAGTCAACCCGCCCAGGTAGATGTAGATCGCCACCACCAGCGCCGAGGCCACCACGCTGGCGCCAAACGGCCAGTGCAGCAGGCGCTCGAACAGAATGGCCATGGCGTAGAGGTCGATGCCGGAAACCAGCAGCGTCATGACCGCAAAAGAGAAGGCATTGAGGGTGCGCGTCTTTTCATCGTAGCGCTTGCGCAAGTATTCAGGGACGCTGCGCACCTTGCTGCCGTAATAGAAAGGCATCATGAAGACGCCCACGAAGCACATGGCAGGCATGGCCGCGAGCCAGTAGAAATGGTTGACGAACATCCCATACTTGGCGGCGTTGGCGGCGTGGCCCATGACCTCGAGCGCGCCGAGGTTCGCCGACATGAAGGCCAGGCCGGTTATCCAGCCTGGAATCGAGCGCCCCGAAAGAAAGAAGTCCTCGCTCGTCTTCATGCGGCCGCGCAAGGCGAAGCCGATTCCCAGGACGAACACGAAATAGATGATGATGATCGCGTAGTCGACAATATGGAGATGCATGTTATCCCACCAGAGCGGGCATTTTTATCACAGTCACCGATAAAAGTAAATGGAAGATCGAGTAGCCCCAATCCGTCGATAACCGCTCCGCCGTAGGGGGACGGCTTGCCGTCCCCGCATTTCTGCTGGCCCCGGCGAGGGTAGGGCAAGCCCTACCCCTGCCCTTACTCCTATTCCCGCGCCACAGTGCGGATTACTGCACAGTCAACGTCAGGGTTGTGGAGTGGCTGAGGGTGGCAGAGCAGGAGGCGCACGTGCCTGTGACGGCGAGGGAGTATGTTCCGGCCGGAGTGCCGGAGTTGGCGGGTTGCGGAGAAGCGGCGCCGCCCCCGCCGCCGCAGGCTGCCAGCGCCAGCATCACCAGCACCATCGCGCCGAGGGCAGCCTTTGCCATGCGCCCGCGCTGCCCTTTTGTTTCCTGCCTGCGGGCCGCGTGTGCGAGGCTTCCCGATGCTAAGAGCGCCATCGTCAAGAGGAACCACGGCCGTGGCAGTGGGGGCCGCGGAAGAGGATTGTGCGGCGGCAGGCCGGAAGCCGCCGCCGTGAGGAGGGATACTGTCAGGCTCGCACTGCCACTGAGGTTGGTGGAAGCGGGTGAGACTGTGCAGCTTGCACCCGAGGGCGCTCCCGTGCAGGCGAAGACCACTTTTTGATTGAATCCTCCCAAGGCCAGGACACTCAATGCGTAAGTCGCCGTTCCTCCTGGCGAGACGGTGGCGGAAGTGGAGGAACCCGATGGCGCCGCGAATGCGAAGTCTTCACCCGTGCCCGTAAGTGCGATGGTTTGGGGGCTGCCCTCGGCAGTATCAGTCACGACTATGGCTGCGGTTCTGGCTCCAGCGGCGGTCGGATTGAAGGTAACGCTGAGGGTGCAACTGGCGTTGACCGCGACGCTCGGGCCGCAATCGTTGGTTTGGGAGGCATCGCCGCTGGCGGTAATGCTGGCGATGCTGAGGGCTGCGCCGCCCGTATTGGAGAGGCTGACGCTCTGAGCGCCGCTCGGAGTGCCCACAGTCTGGCCGGCGAAGGTCAAGGCCGGGGGCGAGAACTTTACGACAGTATTAGCGGCGCCGGTTCCCGTCAGGCTGACCGTCTGGGTAGTGGGCGTAGCGTTGTCGGTGATGGTCACAGCCCCGGTTCTGATCCCGGTGGCGACGGGCTTGAAGGTTACGGCGATGCTGCAACTGGCGCCGGCTGCCACAGTGGAGCCGCAGGTATTGGTCTGGGAGAAGTCACCGCTTGCCTTGATGCCGCTGATGCTGAGGAGCGCGTTCCCTGTGTTCGTCAGCGACACGGATTGGGGGTTGCTGCTTGTCAACACCTTTTGCGCAGGGAAAGTCAAGGAAGAGGGAGAAAGCTTGACCGCGGGACCGGCGCCCGTTCCGGTGAGGCTGACGGTCTGGGTGGCAGGGCTGGCGTTGTCGGTAATGGTCAGAGTGCCGTTTCTGGTTGCAGCGGCCGTGGGTTTGAAGGTTACGCTCACGCCGCACGAGGCGCCGGCGGCCACACTGGAGCCGCAGGTATTGGTTTGGGAAAAGTCGCCGCTGACCGCGATGCTGGTAATGGCAAGCGTTGCGGTACCCGTATTCTTGAGGGTGACGGTCCGAGGGCTGCTGCTGGTTCCGACCGCTTGTGAAGCGAACGTCAAGGAAGCGGGGGAGAGGCTGACCGCAGGGCCGCCGCCGGTTCCAGTGAGGCTGACGGTCTGAGTGGCGGGGACAGCATTATCGGAAACGGTCAAAACGCCCGTCCTTGTCCCACTGGCCGTGGGTTTGAAGGTCACACTGATGCTGCAGGAAGCGCCGACGGCCAGAAGAGTGCCGCAGGTGTGGGTTTGGGAGAAGTCACCGCTGATGGTGATGCCGCCAAGGGTGAGGATTGCGGTGCCCGTGTTCTTGAGGGTGAGGGTCTGAGCGCTGCTGCTGGTGCCCACAGCTTGTGTGGCGAACGTCAGGGAAGAGGAGGAGAACGTGGCCCCAGGCCCGGCGCCTGTTCCGGTGAGGCTGGCGGTCTGCGTGGCAGGGCTGGCGTTGTCGGTGATGGTTACGGTTCCCGTTCTCAGCCCACTGCATGTGGGTTTGAAAGTGACGCTGATGCTGCAAGAGGCGCCGGCCGCCACGCTGGAGCCGCAGGTGTTGGTTTGGGAGAAGTCGCCGCTGACCACGAAACTGGTGATGGTGAGGGTTGCGGTGCCCGTATTCTTGAGGGTGAGGGTTTGAGGGCTGCTGGCGGTGCCCAAGGCCTGTGAAGAAAACGTCAAGGAAGTGGGAGAGAGGCTGGCAGCGGGGGCAGTGCCGGTTCCTGAGAGGCTGACGGTCTGAGTGGCAGGATTGGCGTTGTCGATGATGACGAGCGAGCCGGTGCGCGAGCCGGTCGCCGTTGGGGTGAAGGTGACGCTGATCGTGCAGGAAGCGCCGGGCGCGAGGCTGGCGCCGCAATTGCTGGTCTGGGAAAAATCGCCGCTGGCCGTGATACTGGAGATCGCCAGGGCCGCGCCGCCATTATTGGTTAGGTCGATCGCCGTCGGGGAACTCGCTGTGCCGACGGCCTGGTTACCAAAGGCATACGATAACGGAGAGATGGCGACGATAGGCGTTGTCGCGGCGCTAAACTTGATCACAAAAGCATCGTAAGGCCCGCCCATGTAAGAGGGTTCGAAGCTGCCTGCGGTAGTGGCGAAATCCGGCGAGAACGTTGCGCCTGCCGCGTACACATTCGCCGAAGGGTCCAGAGCGATCCCCCGCCCAAAGTCATCCTGACTTCCGCCCAAATAAGTTGAAAAGATGAGGAAGCTTCCTGTGGGATCGAGGACGTTGACAAAGGCGTCATAGAAGCCGGCGTTCTGCGCTTGCACGGGATTGGCCGTCGGGAAGTTCCCCCCGTAGTTGTACCCTGTGGTGTAAGCAGACCCGTTCGAGTCAACCGCAATGCCATACGCGACCTCAGTTCCGCTGCCGCCCAGGTAAGTCGAGTAGTCGAGCGCCGAACCGGAGCTACTCAGCTTGGCAACGAACACGTCGTAAGCACCGCCAAAGACTCGCTGGAAAGCTGCGGGAGTTGTGGGAAAGTTTTGGGAGGTTGTGTAGCCGGTAATATAAGCATTGGCGGAACTGTCAAGGGCAAGGGCGTAGCCGTAATCGCTGCCGGTTCCTCCCAGATAGGTCGAGAAGAGAAGCGCAGAGCCCGTGGGGTTGAGCTTCGCAACGAAAGCGTCGAAACGCGGGAAGGTGTTGGGCGCGGCGCCACACTGGCCGCCGGAATAATTCGGCTGGAAGGCATTCAGGGTGGGAAGATTGGTCGAGTTCGTTGCTCCCGTGACGTAAGCATCGCCCGCCGAGTCCACTGCTACTGCGTAAATGTAATCGTCTCCGCTGCCTCCCAGCAAGGTCGAATATCCAAGTTGAGCGCCTCCGGAATTGAACTTGACCACAAACCCGTTGTGAGCGCCGCCGCCGTAGGAGGTTTGAAACGCGCCCGGACTTACGGGAAAGGCAGACGAATCGGTATAGCCGGAGAGATAAGCGTTGCCGCTCGAGTCGACAGCGATCCCTGTCCCGACATCGTCCTGACTTCCACCCCAGTAGGTCGAGTAAATCAGCGAGGCTCCGTCGGCGCTGAGCTCAGCAACAAAAGCGTCCACGCCTCCGGCATTGCTGGGCTGGAGCGCGTTTTGGACGGGAAAGTCCGTGGAATAAGTGTATCCGGCAACATAGGCGCGGCCGCTCGAATCGACGGCAACGCTCGCTCCATAATCCTCATCACTGCCGCCAAGGTAAGTGGAGTACAGGAGCGCAGTCCCGGTAGAATTCAGCTTGGATACGAAAGCGTCAAAGCAGGGCGTGGCCGTGCCGTCTTCTGAACAGGTGCCGCCTGCAGGGGAACTCTGCGCAGCGTTCACGACCGGAAAGTCAACGGAGGCCGTGTAGCCCGTCACGTAGGCATTTCCGGAGGCATCTACGGCAATGCCATTCGCATAATCCATGTCGCTTCCGCCCAGGTATGTGGAATAGCTGAGGACGGGATCAATGACGAGAGGCTTGCTGTGATCGTAAGGACCTAAGAGAAAGCGAAGGCGGTTCCGAGCGTCGAGAATGAAGCGGCCTTGAACAAGCGACGAGTGATGAGTGACGAGTGACGAGCCTGCGTTGGGCTGGTAAATCAGCGGCTTATGCAATCGGATCTCGCCGCGATTGGCTGGGATCACCAGATCGCCGTCGGCGTCGATCCGTAAGGGCGGTTCGCGAACCGCCCCTACCCGCAATGCGATGGCGCTCGGATCGGCGCCCGGCGCGACGATAAAGTCATACTCGAGTTTTCCGTGAGCCGACGGGTTGCCGTAGTATTCCAAGTCCACGCCGGGATAGACGTCGAGATAGCGCACCTTCGCGAAGGTGGGCACGTGCGTGCGCCACTTCTTCGGATCGTTGCCGATGAAGTAATTGGCCTTGCCCGGAAGCTCGTCGCGCCCGGTCACTTCGGCGTCAGGTTTCCCGCCCACTAGCCGCAAGTGGACAAGTTCATTTTCGCCTTTTGCTTTTCGCTTTTCGATTCTGAGTATCGCCTGGTCCTTCGTCAGGAAGAGCGTGTAGCCCCGTCCTCGCGAGAGGAATTTCACGCTCGGGTCGGCTTGACCTAAGTTGGGCTCGAAGCTCAACGGGAGACCGGCTGGGGCGCCGTGGATGCAAGGGGTTGGGGGAGCGGCAAGGAGGGCACGGTTGGCGTTATCGTTCGGACCGGCGACGCCAAGGAGGAGGAAGGCGACCGAGATCAGCAAGGTGCGACGGAGACTGACCAGCGCAAAAGGGGACATCGATTCCTCTTCCCATGCCACAGGAATCCGTATTCACAATGAACCTCTCGGTCACCTGTTCCCTCGACTTCCGATGCCCTGCGAGCCGTAGATCACGCCGGACCGATGAGCATCTCTGGGTGTTTTATCGGCAAGAAAGAGTGTTTTCTTGATGGGGAAGTACGGGCGGCCCTTGTGGCCGCGCACTGACGTGTCTGCATTTTGCCGGCTTGGCATGCGCGGCTCTGCCGCCTGCCGCAAGAGGCTAGAATTGACAGCCTAGATATACAGCCTGGAATAAGGAGTTCACGAACTCCCGATCAGAATTCCGGCGAGGAACACCAGCACTCCGCCCACGACCACCTGAAACGCGGCGGAGAGAAAGGGGGTATCCATGTAACGATGGCGGACGAAGCTGATGGCCGCGAGCTCCGCGGCCACGATGGCAACTGCGGCGCTGATGGCGATTCTGAAATTAGAAATAAGAAAAGGAAGGGTATGTCCGATTCCCCCGGCGGTCGTCATCATCCCGCACACAATTCCCCTCACCCAGGGGTGGCCGCGCCCGGTGAGCGACCCATCGTCAGAGAGGGCCTCAGCGAAACCCATGGAAATCCCTGCCCCCACCGAGGCAGCCAGGCCCACCAGAAAAGCGTCCCAACTCTTGTGCGTGGCGAAGGCGGCAGCGAAGAGCGGGGCAAGAGTGGAAACCGACCCATCCATCAAACCCGCCAAGCCGGGCTGGACGATTTGGAGCACGAAGAGGCGGCGTTGCGCGGCTTCCTCCTGCACGCGAGTCTCCGGCGTGAGGTGCTTCATCTCGAGCGATTCCGCCAGGGCGGAATGTTTGCGCTCCGCCTCCGCCAGATCGCCCAGAAGCTTCCGAGTCGAGGCATCCGTCACTCTTTCCATGGCTCGCTCATAGAAGCGCCGCGTTTCCAACTCCATGATTTCCGCTTGCTTCCTCACTACCTCGATCCTCAGCGGCCGAATCAGCCAGACGGGGCGGCGGTCTACGAAACCTTTAACATCCTGGCGGCGGATCAGGGGAATATGCTCGCCGAAGCGCCGCCGATACATTTCAATCAGGCCCCGGCGATGCCCGGACTCCTCCTGCTGCATCTCTTCAAACATCTTCGCTGTGGCAGGGTAAGTCTCCCGCAGTCCGTCGACGAAGTCGCCATAGATGCGGCCATCTTCCTCCTCTAAAGCGATGGCGAGGGCGAGGATTTCGCGTTCGGAAAGGTCTTTGAAGTTACGCGCCATAGATGTGCCTCCATAAAGTTCAACAGGCGCCACGAGAGGGCGTCGTGCCTCTTCCGAGACTTCTGATCAGCCCTAAAAGGTAACACACCTCAGTGTGGTTTGAAGTGGGGGGTTCCCGCCAACCTTGTTTGGAGCGCGCAGGCTGCGTGTGTCCGACGTCGTTCGTCGGGCAGAGGGGGTACAATTGGATTTGCAGCCCTCTCCCGTGGGGAGAGGGCTGTCTATCCGAGTTGCATTAGGCGTATACTTTTCCCACCTCATCAAGGAGGAATCATCCATGGCCGTGAATACAGGTTCTGGCTCGGTAAGTCGAAGAAGTTTTCTTGCCACCACGGGCAGCGTGTTGGCAGCGGCGCCAGTCGTCGGCAGTGCGTCTTCAAAGCCAACGGAAGCGCCGGGGACTCTGCGGGACGCTCCGGACGCGGAGAAGCCGATGCGCAAGATTCCTATCGGAGTTTTTGACCCGGTTTATGACCATCTCTCGCTCGACGAGATGCTCAATACGATCAGCGCCCTGAGTATCGAAGCTGTCGAAATCGGTACGGGCGGATTCCCGGGCACCAAGCACTGTCCGGTCGCCGAGTTGCTGGAGGACCCTGCCAAGGCCAAAGCCTGGAAACGAAAATTCGAGGACCGGAATATCCGCGTGGCTACACTGAGCTGCCATGGAAACCCTATCCATCCCAACCCTGAGATGGCGAAAAAGGACGACGAATCGTTTCGTCGCACCGTGCGCCTGGCGGAAATGCTCGAAGTCCCCACGATTGTCACCTTCTCGGGTTGCCCAGGCGATGGGCCGGGAGCGAAACATCCCAACTGGGTCACCTACCGCTGGCCGCCTGACTATGAGGAAGTGGTCACGTGGCAATGGAAGGAAGTCGTGATCCCTTACTGGCGAGAGGCGGTGAAGTTTGCGCGCCAGCACGGAGTGAAACGCATCGCGCTCGAAATGCATCCTGGCTTCGTGGTCTACAACCCGTTTACGTTGCTCGAGCTTCGCCGGGCAGTGGGCGAGGAGATCGGGGCCAACTGCGACCTTAGCCACCTTTTCTGGCAGGGCTGCGACCCCGTCGAGGTCATCCACTTCCTCGGAAAACAGAACGCCATCTACCACGCGCACATGAAAGACACGGTCATCTTCAAGGATACGGCTGCCAAGACCGGCGTGCTGAATTTCTCAGCCGACCCCGCCAAATTCGCGCAAGGCTCGGTGATCTTCCGCGCCGTCGGATACGGTCACGGCGCGCAACTTTGGAAGGATGTCGTGAAAGCTTATATGGATATCGGTTTCGATGGAATCATGAGCATCGAAAACGAGGATCCAATCCTGCCCGGCGAGGTTGGGGTCGAACGTGCCGCCTTTGTGCTCAAAAACGTCCGCGCCGAATTGCTGGAGGGGAAGTAACCGTTCTGGAAACTTGAGTTCTGAACCCGAAGCGCGGGCGAGGGCATGTAGCTGACAGGACCAACAAATGAGCCGCTTCTTCGAGAAACGCCTTAACTCTCGGAGCGCGGTTTCATACCTTTGGACGTTCCTCCTTCTGCCGGGGGCGTAACCTGGAAGTAGCGAGCCAGGTCGGCAGGCATGATGTTCGAGGACGCGCGGTCGAAAATGGCGTTGGTCCTTTCCAGCGCCTTGGCAACGAGTCCGGAACAGATCGTCTGGCCGTCGATTCCAAAATCGAACCGGCCTCCAAGCAGAAGCGTCAAGGCTATGTTGACAATCGTCAACCAGCCGTATTTCTCGCCTAGACTCCACTCAGCAAAATCAATCACTTGTTGCCGATCACGGTGATCAGCAAGAGAGCCTAGGCGGACGAGGTGATACTCCGTGGGCTTGTATTTGTCGAGGTGCGTTCTTTCGACTCCGGGGCCAAGCGCTTCGATCAAATCACCGGTCTTTGAGACTATCATGGCAGCGTGGTTCCACCAGGCGTACTTCCGATTTGGTCCCCGAAAGCGAAGTCTTTGGCCAAAGCGAATGAGCTTGCTGTAAAAGGCGTCCCCATGAGTCAGAATGAAATCTCCCGGCTCGAATTCGCCGGCCCGAGCCGCCTCGCCCGCCGCGAACATTTTGAAGCTGACACGCTCTATCTTCGGTCCATTTATGTTGGGCATGGTATCCGGACCCTTCTCACCGGCTGCGTGATGGCCAGTTTAACCGAACGGAACTAGGCCGCCTGGGCAGTAGCGAGTCCCACCGAGCGGGAACCTGCGAAGAACCGCCGCAGCTTCGCGTTGCCCGCTACGGCTGGATGGAAGTTCTTGAGCAGATTCGGAAATAGGGGCGGACTGGCGGGGAAGGCTTCGCTTTGCTCCTGCCGGTGGTTGGATAGGGTACATTGGTGTGCCTCATCCGATACCGCGGCTCAGCGGGAGTATCCCTGCCTCTTCACCCCATCGTATTCGGGGGGGATATGAGACTCGCGCGTTGTAGGACCGACCGGGCCCTTCGATTCGGCTCGCATGATCAGGTTGAAACCGATCTTCGACTCAGCCCCGTGCCGCAACGTCCCCTCCGTGTCTCGCCCGTCTAGGCGTCAATTGTCAATGTAAAGTCCTGTGACTTCGTCTTCGACGCGCTATCGGTGACGGTCAAGGTGAAACTCGACCCCCCTGCAGCATTTGGCTTCCCGGTGATCCGCCCACTGGGGTCCAAACTCAGCCCTGGAGGCGGTGTGCCGTTGGTGGTCGACCACTTGTAAGGGGGCGTGCCGCCGGATGCGACCAGAGGCTGGGTGTAATCCTGATCGACCTTGCCGTTGGGGAGTTTGCCGGCAGTCCCGATATTGAGTGGCTGTTCGGGCGAGCTGGGGGATTGGGCCTGCACCTTTTGTTCGAGCTGAGTCAAAATACCGTCAAAGGCTCGTTCGGAGAATCCCAGCAGGAACGCCAAGCCAAGGGCCAAGGGGCTGCAAGGGTTGCACCAATTGAGATCGAAGGTTGCCCCGAGCACTTGGAGTTTAACGGCAAGCACCACCAATAGAATGCCTGACCAGCCAGCCAGTGCGCCTACGACCGGGCTCAGGAAAAGCGTTGTCCATGAGGCCCCGTAATCCGTGGGAACGTCAGCGCGCTGCAACGAACGGCTCAAACGGCTGAGCAGGCCGCCGGTAGCTCCGACCAGGAGCAGGATCCCGTGCTGCAGCGTGGCAGCAAGGGCCACAATGAACAACAGTCCGCAGCATGTGAGCCATACGGTCTTGTTGTGCCAGCTAACCAAGGTCGCAAATTTCGTGTCCGTGCGATCGTAGAGCATGCCCAGTGCTTCACTCAGCAGCGCCTTGCAGCGCTCGATGTCAGCCGACGGCGTGGCGGCAAGTGCATCCTGAATCCGTGCAGCGAGAGCCTGAGCTGTGGACGTGCCTGCTTCGCGGAGACCTGCCTCAGCGACCTCCATTGCTGCACGGATGCCTTCTGGTTCCAGGAACGTGACCATTCTCTCTTCGGCTTCATGCACAAAGGCCCACCCCGCCAATTCCTGACCGCGCGTCCAGAATAGCCAGTCCATCGGAGTGGAGGCCCGCCACGCGCGTTCGCCGGCAGACTGCTTGGTGAAGGGCCCCATAGCCTTGTTTAGCAGGTCATTAATCTGGGCGACACCAGGCTTTGCCGGGTCAAGGGTCGCGGCGCGGGCGCGAACGGACTCGATTTGCGTCATCAGCAGCTTGCGCGTGGGCAATGCGATCATATTCCAGCGGACAAGAATGAGTCCCAACAGGTAAAGGAACACGACGACCAATACTGGTGTAATCGACTTAAACCAGTCGCCGGTGAAGAGCCCGGGTCCGACAGCGCAGCAGCCGACGCCCTCTCCCGAGAGCGAAACAATCCTAGCGGTGGATGCTGGATCGGTTGTGACGACCAGAGAAGCAGTCGTCGGGCCGAGTTGCTTGGGGCTGAAAGTGACGGTAAGTACGCAGCGGTCCCCGGCCGCTAGCTGACCCTGGCAGGCGCCGGCATCAACGCCGAAGTCACCTGTCGTCGTGGCGCTGATCTTCACGGAGGGTGGGGGCGATGCGGGGGTCGCCGCAGGAGGAGCGGCCGCGGCACCGGCGGGGGCCACGGCGGTAACGTTTATGCTCTTGACAACGCTGACCGTCCCCACCGCCTGCTGGCCGAAGTCGAGCTTATCCGGTGAGAGATCGATCGACGGCGTGTCCGAGGGTTCCGTCCCGGGTGAAGGCGCTTGCTGCTCCGCCCCGGCGCCTAGATTCATGACGGCGATGAGTGCCGCGAGAATCACGGAGTTCCTCAATGTGCGACGCTCTGTGCTTTTCATGGCAATTCCTCCCTATGCGGGCTGTATTTCGAAACACCGCACGGCGGGCTGTGGTCTCGGCCGTGAGCAAAGAACTTCGTCATCCGTTGAGTCAAAGGGCTTCTTAGCTTGAAAGGACCAGTGTCTGCACCACCTTCCCTTGCTGAATCAGGCGATCTGCGTGCCGTCTAGACACCCGATGGATTGGCCGTGGCGGCCACATCGATGTCAATACCGAGCGTGATGCCGCCGAATTCTCGGTTGGTGTCGAGCACTCCTTGCCACACTTGCGCGTGGGCAAACCCAGAGTCACCCGGCTCTTTGGTCGGATCAAAACCCCTCCCCCCGGCCACCCAGAAGGCAGGCTCGTCGGTCCTGCCGTTTGCCTGGAACTCCGCGAGGGCCGCAGTCCAGAAGTCATTGGCGTTCCGGATGTGGCAATATAGGCCCGGCACGTAACCAAACTGCTGATCCTGTAGAAGGGTTCGAACCCAGGCGCGAAAGTAGTCTCGCATCGGCGCTAAGTTTGGCTGGTCGTTCGGATCGTTGGGGTCAATCAATTCCACGTCAAGGAATATGCGCGTGCCCGCAGGGAGTCCGTCAGCCGACGCAACAGAGAAGAGCCTTTCGGCGTCTATCACGGCCTGGGTTTCAGTCAAGGTGTTCTGCCAGCATCTCCGGCCAGCGGGCCCGGGCGGCGCCTGCTGCCCTACGTAAACCACCGCCAGACCCCATCCCTGAGCCTTTAAGGCCTGCCATTTCCCCAGCCAAGAGGAATTTCCGTGGCAAGGTCCGGTCAAATAGTATCCCGTGAATGCGAACGGCGAGGTCTGTTTCCAGATCTGCATTGCGCTAATCCCTGGGCAAACGCTTGTATCAAATCCAGCGAATGGCATAGGCGCTCCTCTGCTATCATCCATTGCGCGGGGCGTTCTCGGCCTGTCGCAGGGCAGTTTCTTTTTGCTGCTTGATGACGCGCACCAGGCAGAAACACCATCCCTCTCCACGGTGGCGACGCCCCCAACCGGCGATGAATAAGAACGCTCCTACAAAGTCATCGTGTAGAGAGGATTAAAGTCCGAACCTGCTTGTCTGCCTGCCATCCATTTTAGGACGTAGACCGCTCTAGGATCTGTCAGCCCCTTTGTAAGTTTGTTCGGCACTACTTCTAGGAAGAAATGGGCCAGCAGGTCCTTGTAGTAGTCGATGTCGGGCTCTATGACCACGCAGTCCACTGATGAGCCGTCTGGTTTCTTCAAGGTTTTTGCGTTGCCCTGGTGAAACGTCAACTGCACGTTACAGACGTCGAACTGGGTCTGCTTGTAACTCAGAGTGGCTCCGTGGTGCAGTAGACCCGGGTCTTTCTTTTCCGCGAACGCCCCGAGCTTGGCTGCCTGCACTACGTCAGGGATGATGGCTTCGTCGACATACGCAAAGAACCGGTCTTGCGCCATGGGAAATTGCGGGTCATCCCAGACGGGCTGCCAGAAGTAGTCGAGCGGGCTGTTGTTGCTCGGCAGCGTTATTTGCGACATGGCGGTGAATAGGTTCAATAGACAGGCTAAAAGCAAGCCCTCGGACAGCTCCATTAGATCGCTGTATCGCGTCTCGGCGTTATCAATACCGGTCGATAGAATCTCCGCGAACCGAGGGCGAACACTATTGAGCGTCCGCCAGCTTGCGCCGCTGAAGTTCAAGACGGCATCCTGGGGAATGAGCATCAGGTCAACGGCGGCCGGCTTGACCGGATCGATGTGCACCGGCTTCCAAGCCGCCCCCCTGATATTTGTCTGCGAACACGATGACGGTGTAGTTGTCAAAGAAATTGTCAAAGAACCTCAGACCCTTGACGAGCTCCGCAGAGCCGCTCCCATTAACATCTGTCTCATGCCACGCGCTTGGCGCACGCCCGTCAAATATTCTGGCAGACCACTTCACGGTGGCAGGAAGTGGCTGCCGCGTTCCGTCTACCAGCTCGATCAGTATGCTTCCTTTTGATTCACCATTCATACGTGCCTCCCGTCATAAGATTCACTCGTATCTTCCCGCGGGGACGCCGCAGCCCCTGAATGGCTGAGATTCTGCACGAGATCATTGGCCGGTCCCGTTCAGTGGAACCTGATGCGGTGAGTCAATCGCACCGTCCGCGATCTACAAAGCTGCGCTCCGGTGCCCCGGGGCGTGCTATGGGCAACTGTCAACAAGGTCGTGAAGCATGTTGTTGACTCTTCCGCAGGTCACCCCGAAGCTACGATCGAGGCACTGGAGCGTGAGCGTCTGGGTGGCCGGATCGTAGTCCCAGCTTATCGTCGCACTGCCAATACTGTGGCTCACCACGGCCTGGCCTTGGTTTCCACTAATTGAGATTCCCTTCGCCGATGCGGTTTGTACCAGGCAGGCGAACCGCGCCTGAGTGATCCCACTGAATACCTGTGCGTCACATGTGGCCATCTGATTTCCTCCATTTACTCAGGGAGCAGTTAGCGCAGACCCAAGCCTTCGGTTCCGCGGTTTTTCATGCACGAATAGGATTGAATCTTGGCTTCAAAATTTAGAGCCGCAGACCCTGAACCTCGGGTCTGCGCTACCTTGCTGACAGAG
>Ga0326728_10015194_pt1 | contig 16079 bp, 18 predicted proteins | sample MB3enrmetagenome_FD_207602 | JGI IMG/M metagenome (GOLD analysis project Ga0326728, IMG submission 207602) | Lab enriched peat soil microbial communities from McLean, Ithaca, NY, United States - MB31MN | ecosystem: Environmental > Terrestrial > Soil > Wetlands > Peat | place: USA: New York...
CGGACCCAGATGAGGTCGAATTCTTCCGAGGGGGCCTCCACACTGGGCAACTCCCGCTCCAACTCCTCCAGTGAAACCGGTGGGTGTTTCACTTCTGCCCGATTCAAGCGGTCCAAAACGAAATTGCGCAAACTCGTCTTTAGAAAGTGGCGGAACTGCCCGCGGTTTCGATCCGCTCGTTTCAACCAACCGTCCCGGAGGATCTTGTCCTCGGCAAATTCCTGTAGCACAACATCCGCCTCATCCCTCAGTCCAGGAAAAGTCGTCACGAGAAAAATCTTCAAAGGCCCCCAGTACTGGCGGATGAGTCGATCAAGGCGGGCTTCATCACCCTCCGCTGCCTTGCCCAACTCAGCCCAATCGGTTCGGGGAAAAATCGAACTGGCCTGTTGTTCAGAGGACATCGCCGGAAATTCTTGTGCGGTGACCGTCTGTTTAACTCAGGTCATTGTTGCCCGGCAAGCCATTTCGCCTGACCTTCGTCGATGATACAATCCCTTCTAATCTTGATTTTGTCCGGCGAATATGAAAAAAGGTTGACAGCCAGATGGGGAAAAATATCAAGATCGCTGTCGGTTCGGATCATGGCGGGCTCGATCTGAAGAATCAGCTTCTCAATTACTTGCAAAGTCGCGGCTATTTTGTTCAGGATTGCGGCACGCATGGCAAGGACGCGGTCGATTATCCGCGCATCGCCTACACCGTCGCGCGGCTGGTGGCCAGTGGCTCTTGCGACCGCGGCATCATGGTGGATGGCGCCGGCATCGGTTCGGCCATGGCCGCCAACAAAGTCCGTGGCGCGCGCGCCGCGGCGTGTTACAGTGTCGCCCTCGCAAAGAATTCGCGGGAACACAACGATGCCAACGTGCTCACGCTCGGCTCGGGCCAGACCGATTTCGAGACGGCGAAGCAAATTGTGGAAACCTTTCTGGCGGGTGAATGTGTTGAAGAGCGGCACCGAAAGCGTGTACAACTGATCAATGAAATCGAGGACGGGCCAATTGGAGTCGGAGCGCACCAGGCAACGTTGCTGGCCGCGATTGGAGACCCGCGCGTGAACGCTTCGCAAACCGACCTCGAACGCATCGCCAAACGCGTCCAGGAACTGCTCTCCGCGCAGGGCAATCCGCCCATCGCCGCCACCACGCCCAAATCGCGGCTGTCGCCGTCGCAGATTGCGCAACTCATCGATCACACCGTGTTGCGGCCCGACACGACCCGCGCCGACATCGAGCAACTCTGCCGCGAGGCGCGCCAGAGCAAGTTCTACTCGGTTTGCGTGAACCCGACCTGGGTTTCCTTTGCCCGCCAGGCGCTCGATGGCACGGCTGTGAAAGTCTGCTGTGTCGTCGGTTTCCCGCTCGGCGCGCAGCCACCCGAGACGAAGGCGATGGAGGCGCGCGCCGCGATCCGCCAGGGCGCGAAGGAAATCGATATGGTCATCAATGTCGGCGCCCTGAAGAGCGGCGACGACGAACTGGTGCTGCGTGATATCCGCGGTGTGGTCGAAGCCTGCCGCGACGGCAGCGCAAAAACAAAAGTCATTTTGGAAACGTCGCTCCTCACCAATGAAGAGAAGGCGCGCGCGTGCGAACTGTCCGTCAAAGCCCATGCGGATTTCGTGAAAACTTCCACCGGCTTCAGTTCGGGCGGCGCGACCGTGGAGGACGTTTCCTTGATGAGCCGCATCGTTCGCGACAAGGGCCTCGGCGTGAAGGCGTCGGGCGGTGTGCGATCGTTGGCGGATTTGTTGAAAATGGTCGCCGCGGGTGCCACGCGCATCGGCACGTCCGGCGGTGTAAAAATTCTGAAGGAAGCTGCGGGGGAAATTGTTTCCGGCGCAGGCGCGAAATATTAGATGATCACGAAAGGAACTGAACATGGCCGATTTACGCTCGTATATTTTTCTCGATAGTTTGCAGCCGCAGGTGGCATCGTTTTTTGCCACGGTCTCGCAGGGGTTCCTGCCGATCGCCGGCCAGGCCTCGCTTTTCGTCGAGATTTCGCCGGGGATGGAAATCAATCGTGTCACCGACGTGGCCCTGAAATCCACCAAGGTCACGCCCGGCATGCAGATCATCGAGCGTTTGTACGGGATGCTCGAAATCCATTCCGAATCGCAGGCGGATGTGCGCCAGGCCGGCGCCGCCATTCTCCAGGCACTCGATTTGAAGGAAGAAGGACGCTACAAGCCCCAGATCTTCAGCAGCAGCGTCATCCGCCGTATCGATGACTATCACACGATGCTCATCAATCGCACGCGCCACGGCAACATGATCCTCCCCGGGCACACGCTGTTTACCATGGAACTTGCGCCGGCCGCTTACGCCGCCTTTGCCGCGAACGAAGCGGAAAAGGCCGCGGAGATCAACATCCTCGAAATCCGCGCGTTTGGCAGTTTCGGCCGCATGTACCTCGGCGGGGACGAGAAAGACATCGACGTGGCTGCCAGGGCCGCCGAGCAGGCGATCAACAGCGTCACCGGCCGCGAGATGAAGGGTGGCGGCGGCGGCAGTTAGAGCAGCGATTTTAAAACGATCACAATAACGTAAGGAGACACAGACATGGCAGATGCATTAGGTCTACTGGAAGCGCGTTCCTTCGCCGCAATGGTGGAAGGGGCCGACGCAATGGTCAAAGCGGCAAAAGTCGAGCTCGTCAGCTACGAGAAGACCGGTGGCGGTTACGTCACCGCCGTCGTTCGTGGCGACGTGGCCGCGGTCAAGGCCGCGACCGACGCCGGCCGCACCGCCGCCAGCCGCGTGGGCGAAGTCGTGGCGGTCCACGTCATCGCGCGTCCGCACCAGAACGTCGACGACGTCATCCCGCTGGGACGCGGCGCCAAAGCTGCCAAGAAGTAAATTGGACATTTAACCGCGGGGACGGGGCCCAGGCTCCGTCCCTGACGGGAGGTTCTGTTTATGAATCTTGGTAAAGTTGTCGGCACCGTCGTCGCCACGCGCAAGGAGTCCAGCATGGACGGCCTGAAGTTCATGCTCGTCAAGCACGTGGACACCGAAGGCAAGGAAACCGGCGGCCAGGTCGTGGCGGTCGATGCCGTGGGCGTCGGCCCGGGCGAACTGGTGCTTGTCGCCACGGGCAGTTCGGCCCGCCAGACCCTCGCCACCAAGGATCGCCCCTGCGACGCCGTCATCATGGCGATCGTGGACACGTGGGAAATCGGCGGCACCGAGAAGTATCGAAAGGATTGACGCCATGGCCAGCCTCAGCGATCAGGAAATCGAGCTAATCGCACAGCGCATCGTCACGGACCTGACGGGACGCGGCGGCGCGTCCGCGCCGGCATCGTCATCGGGTTCCTCCCCGGCTCCGTTGCGCGACATCGGCATCTTCGACGCCATCGATGAAGCGGTGAAGGCGGCCAGTATCGCCTTCTGCCAGTTCGACCAGTTGGGATTGAAGAAGCGCAACGACATCATCGCATCCATCCGCCAATCGATGCGCGAGCACGGCAACGCACTGGCGCGCATGGCCCATGAGGAAACGGGGCTCGGTCGGTACGAGGACAAGATCCTCAAGAACCAACTCGTCGCGGACAAGACGCCGGGCACGGAAGATCTGCTATCGAATGCCGTCACCGGCGACGACGGTCTCATGCTGACCGAAGCCGCGCCGTTCGGTGTCATTGCCGCGATCACGCCGACGACGAATCCGACTTCGACAATCATCAACAACACGATTGCCATGCTCGCGGCGGGCAATGCCGTCGTGTTCAATGTTCATCCAAACGCGAAACGCGTCTCCTGTCACAACGTCGCGCTGATCAACAAAGCGATCCTCGCCGCCGGCGGCCCGCGGAATCTGATTACGTGTGTCGCCAACCCGACCGTTGAAAGCGCCCAAGCATTGATGAAGCATCCCGGCGTGCGCCTCGTCGTCGTGACCGGAGGAGGCGCCGTCGTGAAAGTCGCGATGGCCAGTGGCAAGCGGGCAATCTGCGCCGGGCCGGGCAATCCGCCCGCCATTGTGGATGAAACCGCCGACATCGACAGGGCGGCGCGTGATATCGTCTTCGGGGCGTCGTTCGACAACAACATCATCTGCGCCGACGAAAAGGCGTGCCTCGTTGTTTCCAGCGTCGCCGACAAGTTGATCAAGGCGATGACCTACAACGGCGCCTATTTGATCACGAAAGAACAGTTGCCCGCCGTCGAGAAGGTCGTCTTCACAAAGACCGAAGGCCCGCGCCAGGAAGCTCACATCGAACGTTCTCTCATCGGCCAGAATGCCAGCGTCATTCTGCAGAAGGCGGGAATCCGTTGCGACGACAGCGTTCGCCTCGGTATTTGCGAAGTGGACCACGATCATCCGTTGCTGTGGACGGAACAGATGATGCCGATTTTCCCCGTGACACGCGTGCGGGATGCCGATGAAGGCATCGATTTCGCTTTGCAGTTGGAACATCCACGCCGACACACGTTCACCATGCACTCGGACAATCTCTCGAACCTCAGCCGCATGGCGCGGGAATGCAACGCCAGCATTTTCGTAAAAAACGGGCCGGCGCTGGCGGGTCTCGGTTTCAAGGGCGAAGGCCCCACGTCGTTCACCATCGCCAGTCCCACGGGCGAAGGCATGACAACGCCGAAGAGTTTCTCGCGCTGGCGTCGGTGCACACTAGTCGGGGCGTTTAGGATCGTCTAATACGGATGAGCCCATCCCAAATTCCTGTAGCCGCAGGCTTTAGCCTGCGCTGGTTGCGCAATTCACGCACCCTAAAGGGTGCGGCTACAAAGCACTTTCAATCGTCGTGAAGAAATACCCCGCTATCGCGGTTGTCGAATTCAGCAGCCTTGCGGACGGCATTTACACCACCGACGCGATCCTGAAGAAGGCCCCCATCGCCATGATCAAGGGCGGCACGGTCAGCGGTGGCCGCTACCTGATCATTTTCGGCGGCACCACGGGCAGCGTCAGCGAATCGCTCACGGAAGCGCTGACCATCGGCGCGGGCAGCGTGCTCGACCACGCGTTCCTGCCCGACGTCCACCCGAAAGTGCACGACGCCGTGCTCGGCCAGCGAGCCAAGAGCGAACAGATGACCGTGGCGATTTTGGAAACGGACACGATTGCCGCCAACGTTCGTGCCGCGGAAGTCGCGGTGAAAGGCACGGAAGTACAGTTGGTGGAATTGCGGCTCGCGGAATACGAAATGTCGGGCAAAGCCATCAGCGTCTATGCGGGCGAGTTGCACGAGATCCAGGCCGCGATGACCATTGCCAATGACTTTCTGCGGGGTCGGCAAGCCTTCACGCACTACCGCATCATCGCGAGTCCGCACGAGGTCATCTCCAAACAACTCGACCAAACCACGCGGTACAACGACGCGAAGGTGCACGAACTTGAAGGCGAGGAGGCGTCGTAATGCTCCTCGGCAAGGTCATCGGCACACTGACGCCTTGCGTCGTGTACAAGGGTCTCGAAGGCGTCCCGATGCTGTGGGTTCAGCCGCTCGACAAACAGGGCAATGTCAAAGGCGAGCCACTGGTCGCTTGCGATCCGACGCGGATGGCCGGTCCCGGCGAACTGATCTATTTTGAAGGCGGACGCGAAGCCGCGCTGTTGCTCGAACCCTGGTTTGTTCCCGTCGATCACGCCATCGTCGGGATCGTTGACCAACTGCATCACGAATCATGATCCTCGGAACTGTCAGGGGTAACATTGTCTCGACGATCAATCACCCGTTCTACAACGGCAAGAAGATGTTGATCGTCGAGAAGGAGGATTTCGCCGGCAAACCCGGCGGTTATCTCATTGCCATCGACAGCGGCGTGGGCGCGGGGGTTGGCGAACGCGTGCTGGTCATCGACGAGGGAAATTCCGCCCGGCAGGTCGTGAAAGACAAGGATGCGCCGCTCCGCTCCATTATCATTGGCATAGTTGACCGCGTCGACTCCGAGGCGTAAACTTCTGTCGGCGTGAGAGGGTTGTTGTAGGCCGCGTGCCCTCACGCGGCGATTATTGAAGGTCGCAATGAGATTTGATGTAACAGTGGAGTCCAGCAGCGACGGCTTTGTCGCCGAATGCGAAAGCCTGCAGTGCACCGCGACGGGCCTCAGCCCCACCAACGCCCTCGATTCCCTCCGCGACGAAATCCGCTACCGCCTCGAACTCTGCCCCTGCACCACCGTCAACGACGACTACGTCGAGTTGAACGTGGTGTCAGCGCTCTAGCGCCGGTTGCGGCCACACCGCATCGCGGCCAGCCCAAATCGAAAATAACAACCTGCGCGGCTCAAGTGGCCTCGGATCGCCGCCGTTGTCCACGCCATCCTCACCAACCGAGTACAGGGACCAAGTCCCGTCCGTGTTGAGCCGATAGCGCAATTTGCCGCCATCCATGTAGTCATGCGGAACTCTGGCAAGGAATTCCGGCACAAGTGCTGTCAAGTCTGGTGCAGGCTTGTTGTGGCGTAACTCGAACCGCTTGAGTGCAATCGCAGCCACAGTCATTTCTCTTCGCGTTTCATATTCCAATAATCGTTTCACATCGTAGCCAAGATTCTCCGGGCCCCAAGTCGTACCCGAAGGCATGTCTGGTATGGACATCTGATATCGCCACTGGTCGTAAAAGATCCAGCCGTGCTTCCATTCATCCTGTTCTGTTCTCTTAAATACGTCGCGAGCGACGATCCATTTAGACTCGCCGACCGCTGCTCGGACGGCATCCACTCCCTCCGCCCACAGCCACACGCCGCGTGCTTGGTCCTGTTGTCTCCATGCTACATACCATACGATGCCTCGCAGCAGTCTGGAAACGTCATCCCATGAAAGCATGTTCGTCTCCGACCAACCCAGGAACTCACGCATTGGCCTGTGAACCACACTATCCCACTCATCCAAGATCATCGCTCGCTCGACCTCTGTAGCCGCTTCAAACTCATTGATAACCGAAGCTTTGTCCCAAGCCACCTGAAGTCCGCGAAGTTGTTCGTCTGTCCACCCCGGTGCTTGTAAAGCTTCCCATGTGATATTCAGGCCCACTTCCCCCATCGAAACCCTTTGTTGCTGCAGAATGACCATGCGATCACTCTGCAAGAAATGTGTCAAAAGCACTATTGTGAGTATGTTCTCCGATGCGCTACCCAATCTGTTGCATCGCAGGTCGTCCAGCGCCGTGGCTGTTAACCAAACGGCAATTGATCCTACGGCGATCTGTGGTATGCGCGCTTTGGGACCGAGACCATAGTCGATTGGCGCTTCTAAGGGCAGATGTCGCAAGGCCTCACGTGCATTGTGGACCGGCTCACGGGTTAGATCAATCTGCCTCTCGAATTGCTCCCAGTCACACATCTGTGCTGGTGGCGGTTTCGGTAGCGGGGTCAGCTCCGTCTCTTGCTGCATTGCCCTATATCGCCTCCCACCTCCCGGACGGGTTCCCGTGATGTTGACGTTCACGAGTTTCAACCCCGAGTCCGGTTGGAGCCAGCGCACAAGACAGCACCCGGGTTGAACAAACTGAAGGCGAGGAATCATATAAACGGAGAATGGGCAACTTTTGCCAAACTCTCTTAATTCATCACCAGATGACAGTAACACGACGGCTGCGTCGCTTGGTTTCGTCGGGTTCGGTAGATTGAGCTCTGCCACCGTCAGCTTCTCTCCCTTGGCGCGGAGTTCGGCCTTGTAGCGGGCAAGCAGGATGTGGCCGCGGATATTCTCTTCGAGGATGAAGAGCGCAAGGATTGCCAGCAGAACAAGAAGTGCTCTGCCCGTCCAGCGCAGAACTACCCGGAGTTTTTTCACAGTCACCACGCCAGCCTTTCGCGGGGCCGCTGGATTCCCTCGCGGAGCGGTGGCAACTGTTTCAATTGCTCATCGTTCATGGCAATTGCTACACTCCCTGACCGTGAAGCCGGCGCCAGTCTATCAGCAACCCTCGCCCGTGCCAAGCGACTATGCGCCCGGCGAGCCCGGGCCAATTCCCCGACGCGTCATTGTCGCCGCGGTGGTGCTGGGGCTGCTCACCGTGGCGCTGTTCGCGCCCACGTGGAACCACCAGATGCTGGGTTGGGACGACGACGAAAATGTGTTGCACAACCCGCTCGTGGTCATGCCCGCGGCGGCGGGCTTGAAACAAATCTTCACCGCGCCGTTTTCGACGGACTACTATCCGCTCACCTACATCAGCCTCGCCATCGATCACGCGGTGTGGCGGGGCCATTTCTTCGGTTATCACGTGACCCAAACCCTGTTGCATGGCGCCAACGTGTTCCTTGTCGTGTTGCTCGTGTGGCGATGGACGGAAACGCTCGGCGTGGCGTTGTTGGCCGGGGCGTGGTTCGGCTGGCATCCCGTGCAGGTCGAGACTGTCGCCTGGATCGCCGAGCGCAAGAGTGTGCTCGGGGCGTTCTTGTTTCTGCTCGCGTGGCTGGCCTACCTCAAGGCGGGCGACCCGGAGACTGGCAAGCGGTGGCGGTTGGTGGCGCTGGGATTGTTCCTGCTGGCGGTATTGACCCACGCGCTGGTGATCGTGATGCCCGCTCTCTTGATCGCCTACGAACTCTGCCTGCGCCGCACGCGATTCACCGAGGCGCTCCGCCGAACGTGGCTGTTTTTCGTGCCGACGGTATTCGCGGCGGTCTTGCGCGTGCTCGGCCATGCGCAGTCGGGCCAACTCGTCCGGCCATTTCGCAGTGTGACCGAGGGCATCCTGACGATGACCACGGTCGTGGGGCAGTACCTCAACACGTTGTTCTGGCCGACGCAACTGAGCAATCATTACACCGTCACCACCGTAGGCAATCTGGCGAACAAGGGCGTGGCGGTGACCGTCTTGTGGTTCGTCGCGTGGGCGGTGGTCGCGTGGCGGGCGCGGTCGATCCGCCGGTGGTCGGCATTTGCGGTGGCCTGGTTTCTCATCTGTCTCGCGCCGGTGCTGCAACTCGTGCCGCATCCAACCGTGCGCGCGGATCGATATCTTTACGTGGCCGCGCTCGGGGTCTTCGTGCTGGTCGCGTTGCTGCTGAACAAGAACCGCTTCGCATTCGCGACCGTTGGCCTGCTGTCGGCGGTCTGTCTGGTCGGACTGACGGTGGCGCGCATTCCCGATTGGCATGATCCGAAAACCTTGTGGACTGATTGCGTCAAAAAGGACCCGCGGTCGGCCATCGGCTACTACAGTCTCGCCGGTTGCGCCATTGGCGAACAGGATTGGCCCACGGCCGACGCGCAACTGCGGAAGTGTATCGACCTGAAACCCGACTTCGCCGAAGCGCAGGCCCGGCTCGGCGCGGTGTGTCTGCAGGAGGGAAAGAACGCCGACGCACGCGAGCACCTGGAGCGGGCACTCGCGTTGAACCCGCACCTGGCCGAGGCGCAACACAACCTCGCCATCCTCGAACAGCGCCATGAGTGACCAATTTCTCACCCTGCCAAATGACGAACGCCTGCGCATCGCCTGGCCGACCGCGAACCATTTTCTGTTCGACGCGCCTGCGAAATTCTTTGCCTGCACGCGCGTCAATCCGGATTACGGCAAACCCGGTTGGACGCGGGATTGCCGGAAGCGATTCCATCGCGGTTGCGACATCGCGCCCGTCAACGTCACGGCGACGGGACGGACCACGCGCGTCATTTTCACCGATTGTGCAACCAACAAAGATTTCGAAAGCGAGGAACCCACGTTCGTCCCGCACGACGACGTCTTCTGCGTCTTCGACGGCACCCTCGCGGAGGTCATCGTGGATGAAAACGTCTCCGACTTCGGAAAACACGTCGTCATCGAACATGTCTGGCCTCGTACTGGTGCCAAGTTCTTTACGCTCTACGGCCACCTCGTCGAAGTGTCCACTGTTCCCGCATCATCGCGGATTCGGCAAGGCACCAAGGTCGGACGAATGGGACAGACGAGCCGTAGCGCCGACGCGCGCAACTGGATGGCCATCGCTCCCCACCTGCATTTTGAAGTGCGGGATGCGGACGGACGATCCTACGACCCGGTGGAATTCTTGAAGCGGTTCTTGCCGCCCGCGCCATGAGCCCAAGCACCCGATCACGCTTTGCCGAAAAGTCGGTCGCAGATCTGGCGGGCCGCGTTCTCACGGCCTCTCGTTCCATGCGGCATAACACCCAGCAATGGCGCGCCACATAATTCAGGCACGATCTTGATGTTGGTTCGTGCCGCTTGGTTGCGTTTCCCGCCGACTGTATCGTTCAGAACGATTCCACGCACCGTCAAGCCTTCACCTCGGGCTTGGCGGACGGTCAGCAGACTGTGATTGATCGTGCCCAGACCAAGACGCGCGACCACGAGCAGGGGCAGCTTCAGCGACCTGGCCAGATCAGCCACGAAATAATCGTCGCGGATCGGAACCATCAGACCGCCCGCGCCTTCCACGAGCACAATGGAGTAAGTGGATGCCAACTGCCGGTGACATGCACGAATTCGGCGAAGATCGATGCCTGTGCGTTCCAGTCGCGCGGCCACACTCGGCGCGAGCGGGTGCCGAAGATAGATCGGGTTGATCACATCGAGGGGCTGCTCGTGCTTCATGATGGCCGCGTAGATTTCGGCGTCGTGTCTTCCACCCGTGCCGCACGCAATCGGCTTGAATGCGGCGGCACGTACGCCGCGACGACGTAACTCGGCCAGCAACGACGCGGTGACATGCGTTTTCCCAACACCAGTGTCGGTTCCGGTAATGAAAAGTCCCGTGCTCACGTCTTCTTTTCCGATCCGCACGCGCCGGCCACGGCGAGCACCGCCAACAAGGGTGTAATGGGCACGCGATATCGGCTGTATGACACCGGGCCGCCTGCCAGCGCGACGAAATACAATAGTAGAATTCCCGGCAGCAGTGCCGAATGCCCCAGCTTCCAAACCCCGACCGTGCTCAGGACAAGCACCACCAGCAACGCGACACTATACAGGGGTGGCCACCAGCGCGACGGCGGCTCCGGCTTGAGCAACGAGGGTTCCAAGGTCCGTTGCCCGGGGCCGAGCAGGAGTTTGCCCCAACCCAACGCCGCTTCTTTCAGCGTGATCAGCGGGGCCGACAACAAAATCCGGCGGGACGTGTGCAGAGAGTTCTGCAATCGGTTCGAGAATGAATCGCGATCATCGAAGAATTCGACGGTCCCGACTCCGTGTCTCAATTCGTCCCGCGTGGTGACGACATCAACTCCCCTTCGGTCAGCGTCAACGCCCGCGGCCCACGACTCGAGCAAGTTGTCGGCGGCATTGGTGGAGAAGAACCACTGCCCGGTCACCGCCGCGTTCCGCGCCATCCACAGACCCAGCAGCGGCAGGAACCCAATGAGAAACATCGCGAAGCATGCCACTCGCCGATGCCAGATAATGGTCAGGATTAACGCGACGGCCCATAACCATACGGCAATGGGCCGGCACAGACTCGCCAGCGACCACAGCAGGCCGGTCCAAAACCAGCCCCACGACCGCTCGTTGCGCCACGCCAGTGCACACGTGCCGCCCAGCACCACGAGTGTGAACAACGTTTCCGTGCGCAAATCCAGCCCGCGCATGACCGCATTGGGATCAAGAGCGACCAGCAATCCGGCGGCCATGGCACGGTTCCATGACAACCACCGCGCCGCGAGTAATATCGTCAGCCAGGAAATCATCCCCCAGAGGACGCATTGTACGGTCAGGAAAACGCCCAGGCGATCACCACTCAATTTCATCAAGCCCGCCAGAAACAGCGGATACAGGGGTGTGCGTCCCACGTCGGGCATCTCCCGTCCATCCGGTCCAGTAGCGACGAAGCCGTTTCCCGCGACCACACTGCGCGCCAGAGAACGGTACGAGTCCATGTCGACATCGGGGTTTAGCCTTGGCATCCAATACGCGAGGCAGATGAGCCGCACCATCACCGCCACACCGAAAACCGCGATGCACATTTTGGTACGATGGCTCATAGTAGTGACACCGGGTCGACGTCTACAGCGACGTTGACGTCATCCGGAGGTTTCACAGCGACGATCACATGACCGAGCGTTTCCACAAGTTGCATGATGTGCTGTGTCCGCAGCATGACCTGGAAACGGAACTGATTCTGCACTTTCGCCAGCGGCGCAGGCGTCGGATCGGTGACGACGCCCAGTGTGTCGGGGACACGCTTCCGGAGTTCGCGCGCCAAAGCCTGGGCATAAAAGCTCGCCTTCGTTTCACTGCGACTGCGCGCCGTGATGCAGATGAGGCGCGACACGGGCGGATACTTCAATTGCTCGCGAAATTCGATCTCCTCCTCGTAAAAGCCATTGAAATCGTGTTGCCGGGCGTATTGGACAGCGGAGTGAAACGGCGTGAAGCTTTGCACGACGACCTCGCCTTCGACGTCGCCGCGGCCGGCGCGGCCCGCGACCTGCACCAGCAGTTGAAACGTCCGCTCGCCCGCGCGAAAGTCCGGCAGGTGCAATGCCATGTCCGCGTAGATGATGCCGACGAGCGTCACGTTCGGAAAGTGCAGGCCCTTCGCGATCATTTGCGTGCCCACGAGAATGTCAATCTTGCCCACGCGGAATGCGCCAAGGATTTCGCGGTACAGCGTCTTGCGCGTCATCATGTCCGAATCCATCCGCTGCACACGGGCCTTCGGAAACGCGTGTTGAATCGCCGACTCGACCTTCTCCGTTCCCATACCCCCGTACCGAATGGCGGGGTCGCGGCATTCGGGACAGGTTTTCGGCACGCCGACGACGTACCCGCAGAGGTGACAAAGAAGCTGCCCGGCTTTGCGGTGATAGGTCAGAGACACGCTGCAGTTCGGGCATTTGGCAATGTGTCCGCATTTCGGACAGAACATGTGCGTGGCGTACCCGCGGCGATTGAGGAAGAGAATGACCTGTTCGTGTTTGTCGAGCCGCTTCTGAATGGCGTCACGCAATTTACTCGAGAGAACGTGCAAGCCCTTCTGGCGAATCGCCTCCTGACGCATGTCGACAATGCGCATGATCGGCATTTTCTTATTGTCGACGCGTGTTGGCAAAGTCGCCAGGGTGTACCGTCCACGCCTGGCGTTGTAGAAGGACTCGAGCGAGGGCGTCGCGGAACCGAGCACGACGGCGGCGCGCTCGATCTTGGCGCGCATGACCGCGACGTCCCGGGCGTTGTAGCGCGGTGCTTCGTCCTGCTTGTAGCTGGTCTCATGTTCCTCGTCGATGACGATCAACCCCAAGGCCTGCACGGGCGCGAACACCGCTGAGCGCGCGCCGATCACGATGTGTGATTGGCCGTCGCGAATCTTGTGCCACTGATCATGCCGCTCGCCCGCGCTGAGATTGCTGTGCAACACGGTGATTTGCTGGTTCTGGAAACGCGCGCGGAATCGTTCGACAGTCTGCGGCGTGAGTGAGATCTCGGGCACGAGCACGATCGAGTCTTTGCCTTGATGCAGTGCGTGTTCGATGGCTTGGAGATAGATTTCCGTCTTGCCGCTGCCGGTGACGCCGTAAATGAGGACAGGTTTTTCGGGCTTATCGGTCGCCGCATTGCACAGGTCGAGTGCTGTCGCCTGTTCCGAAGTGAGGGTGAGCGGCGTCGTCGGAAGAAACACCTCGCCGCCGAACGGGTCGCGGTCATCGATTTGCTCGGCGAGTTGAACGTACCCCTTCTCCGCGAGCCGTTTGACCGTGGCGTCATCCGTGTCGGCAAGCCGCACGAGCTTGAATACGAACATCCCCTCCGATTTCTGCAGAACCTCCAGGACGCGCGCCTGTTTCGGCGCGCGTTTCTTCAACCTGACGAGATCTTCCAGCGAAATCTTGCCCGGCTTGACGAACTGGCGTTCCTTCCAGCTGATTTTCGCCTTGCGCACGACTTCGGGCAGCGCACATTTCACGCACAACTCGACGGGACAGCAATAGTACTTTCCCATCCAGCGGGTGAGTTCCAGAATCTTGTCGCCAAGCAGCGGTTTCTTGCCGATGACCTCCGCGATCTCTTTCAAATGCGGATACGCCGAGTTGTCAGCCAGCCCGACCACGTAGCCTTGCGCGGTCCGTTTGCCGAATGGCACCGCGACGCGCGACCCGATCTGCACCACGCCAGCCAACTGCGACGGGATGCGGTAATCGAACTCGCGGTCCAACGCAAGATCGACCACGATTTTGGCGACGGAATTCGGCACGGCCTCAGCATACTACAGGAGACGAGCGACTGTCAGCCGTCGGTGATCCCTTTTTGATTGGTGTCGTTGCCGACTTGTGATTTGCTAGTGCACAGATTCGGTGGGCTTGGCTGCCGGGCACAGGTTGGTTGACTGACAGATGAGAGTTCTTCGAGGCAAGGTCGAAAGCGGGACTGGGAATTTTGCGCAATGGATTCTCACACTCAATGCTCACTACGAACGGAAGACGGGTTTGAAGTTGTTCCCGGGCACTCTGAACGTCCGGTTGTCCGAGCCCTACACCATTCCGAAGGACTGTCTGAGATTGCAAGCCCATGAGTATGATGGCTCGGTCAGTGTGAACATCGTTCCTTGTCGTCTGCTCGGACAGCGTGCGTTTATTCTGCGGACCGACGCCAATGAACTGGGAACCGGCAGCCACCCTCAGACCGTGGTGGAAATTGCCAGCGACGTGAAGTTGCGCGATGCGTACGGTCTCTCAGATGGGGATGCGGTTTCCATTGAGATTGAAGACTAAACATTCACGTTGGGTCTGGGACAAACACATTCGTCGGCAGAACACTGAACTACTGTGAACACGAAACTGCGGTTCGTGCTATTCGACTGGGGTGACACATTGATGTCCGAGGCCGGCCCCCTGGATATCCCCATGGCTGATTGGCCGGAGGTTCGCACCATCGATGGTGCCGGCGACGTTCTTTCACTCTTATCGAAACGCTACCGCGTCGCGATCGCCACAAATGCAACCGTGTCGAAAAGGCCCGACGTCGTGCGGGCGCTGGCGCGGGTCGGGCTGAACGCGTTCATTGACGAGATTTTTTGCTTTACCGAGTTGGGCCACAAGAAAACCGAACCGGAATTTTGGGATGCGGTGCTTACCCAACTCGGCGCGCAGAAGAACGAGTTGGTCATGATCGGTGATTCATTGGAGCAGGACGTCCTCGGGCCGATGCGTGTCGGGATTCGAGCGATCTGGTTCAACTGGAAGCAAGAGAGTTTTTCAGGGCCGCTTTCGTTTCGGTCGGTCCGGTCTCTCCGAGAAGTGCCCGCCGCCATCGAAGAGTTCCCCTGATCCGCCGTCGGGCCGGGGAAATCTCCCCAAAAACTCCACTGCTCCATCGCCGAGCTTGCGTTATACTCTGCGCATGTCCCGGCGAAGAGCGAAGCGACTGGAGCGGGTTGGGAACTGGCTGGCCTTGGTACTGGTGCTGGGGGCGGTCGGGTCGGCAGCGTTTGTCTATTGGCGCTGGGCATACCGCGAGCAACGATTCGACCGTCTCATCGAAGAAATCGCTCCGCAGTATGGCGTGGACAAGTACCTGGTGAAAGCGGTGATCCGACGGGAAAGCAAATTCGATCCGTTTGTTTTTGGCAGCCACGGGGAAATCGGCCTCATGCAAGTAACAGATGGCGCTGGTCAACAGTGGGCGCGGGCGATCAAGCGGCGCGATTACGGGCGGAGCTTGCTGTGGGACCCGCGCGCGAATATTGAGGCCGGAACATGGTATCTGGCGCGGGCGCTGAATCGGTGGCCGGACAAGGATCCTGACGACCGCATTCCGTTCGCATTGGCGGAATACAACGCCGGTTACGCCAATGTGTTACGCTGGCTCCCCCATGCCCAGCAGACGACCGCCGATGAATTCGTGCCGGCGATCACGTATCCGTCCGTGCGCGATTATGTTACGGACGTGATCGAGGATTACCAATTCTACAAAGCGCGCGGCCACCTCTAAAAACTGGCGGGTGCCCGCAAACGAACGGTGGTGTCCTGGGTGAGGCCAGGTGAGGCTAGGAGAAGCGCAGCCACCATTGTGGATGTTCACGGGCACCCACCTAATTCCTATTTCCACTCTCATAAGATGAGACACCGCCCCGTTTCGTTTCGTTCAAAAAACATTTTCCCCTGCAACCGCCAAAACCCCTGCCTCCCCCGCCCCTCCCCAAAAAAACTTCATCCGCCCCCAAAAC
>Ga0326728_10015195_pt1 | contig 16078 bp, 10 predicted proteins | sample MB3enrmetagenome_FD_207602 | JGI IMG/M metagenome (GOLD analysis project Ga0326728, IMG submission 207602) | Lab enriched peat soil microbial communities from McLean, Ithaca, NY, United States - MB31MN | ecosystem: Environmental > Terrestrial > Soil > Wetlands > Peat | place: USA: New York...
GGTCTTTATCATTTTGGGCTGCCATGTTGTTAATGCTCCATTATTCATATTCTCACAACAATATTATAATTATTTCAAGGTAAAGAGATGGTAAAGAACGGAGAAAGATTGTTGGAAGGAGAATTATAGTTCTTGAGAATAAAGCGGAAGCTGAATGCGGAAGGTGCTGCCTTGGCCAGGAATGCTTTCCACGGAAACCATACCACCGTGTTCTTCGACTATTTTCTTAACAATAGCCAGACCAAGACCGCTGCCGCCTCGCTCACGGGAACGTGACTTATCTACCCGGTAAAACCGGTCGAATACCCGCGGTAAATCTTCGGTAGCAATTCCCATACCGGTATCGGCTACTTTGATAATTACTAACCGGTTTTCAATCTGGACCGTGATGTCTACGGACCCTCCAGGGCGATTATATTTGATGGCGTTATCGACCAGGTTGAAAATCACCTGTTTGATTTGAAAAGTGTCGCCAGAAACTGCAACTTCAACTGCAGAAGGTTTCCAATTGAGAATAATCCCCTGCCTTCTCGCTTCTATTTCTGCCTCGTTTACCACTTCGGAAATGACTTCTTTAATATTTACTTTCACCAACCTGCCTGCGGGGTTACCGTTCTCGGAGAGAAGCTGGAGGCTATTACTAATATTGTTCATGCGGTCAAGGCTGAGTTTTAAAACTCGAGTTAGCTCGTTATAATCCGCGATTGTAGCATCTGAATTCATTTCCAATACTTCGATGTTGGTCAGTGCAGTCGCGATGGGCGTTCTGAGTTCATGCGAAGCATCTTGAACAAATTGTTTTTGAGATTCCACCGCATCGTCCAGGCGGTTCAACATGTTATCGAAGGTGTCGGCCAGTCGCTTAATTTCGTCGTTCGGACCGCCATAGCTCAGCCGCTCTTTAAGATTTGAGTAAGAACTTCTTCTGGCAACCGAAGTAACTTTATCGATGGGTTTTAACATTCTCCCCGATAAAAAGTAACCGCCTATAGCTCCGACCACAACGATTATCGCTGCACCGATGATGGAATAGTTGCGCAACGTAAAAGTAACACCATTAGCTCCGCTTAAAGGCACTTGTGAGATGGTTTTCCCCCCGGAAGGGGAAAGCATTGTGATTGTTTGCACCATTTTTACGTTAATTACGAGAATAAATGCGAATACGAGTATTATAAAAAATAACACGTACCAGAGTGTTATCCGAAACCGTATAGTCTTCATAAATGATGGTATTTTCATGTGGCCCCCACCACGTAACCCTTACCTTTGACAGTACGTATGAATTCCGCTTTTCCCGCCGCATCCAGTTTGTTGCGCAAATTGTTGATGTGTACCTTAATAGTTTGGGTAAAAAGGTTGGCTTCCTCATTCCAGACGTGCTCCAGAAGCTCTTCCTGGCTAACGACTCTACCGGCATTGTTCATCAGGTATTCCAGGATGGAGAACTCTTTGGCGGTAAGGGCTAATCTTCTACCGCCAGCATAAACGGAAATAGAGTTAGGGTCCAGTATCAGATCGTCGATTTGGAGATTCACTTTGCGGATTTCTCCGGCGCGTCGAAGGATGGAGCGGACTCTTGAAATAAGTTCCGGAAAGTGAAAAGGTTTTATTAAATAGTCATCCGCCCCAATATCCAACCCCAGGACCCGGTCGGCCTGTCCGGCCCTGGCAGTCAACATCAGTATGCCTATTTTGGGATCGTTAGCTCTGATTCGCCGGCACACTTCTAATCCGTCTATTTCTGGCAGATTAAGGTCTAAGATTATTAAATCGTAGGTGTTTATTTCGGCCAATTCCAGGGCTTTGGTACCGTCATATGAAATGTCTACGGAATACGTTTGTCGTGTTAGCCCTCTGGCAATTGCGTCGGCGAGATCTTTTTCATCCTCAACTACTAATAACTTCACAATATTATTATAACGATTCCAGGTAAAGATACGGTAAAGTGATCATAGATTATATGGTTAAACACGAAAATAAATTTAAAGGGGGCCGTTAGCATTCTGGAAAGTTATGGCAAGGATTATCGCGGGATGTCATAAAATAACGGAATGTTAGATAACAAATATATGAAAGATGTCATTAGGTTATTACTGGCTTCGTAGACTGAGTTTCTATAAACTATTTTCTTTAAGATAACAGCATGGCACCCGAAAAAAGGAAATATATGTTAACCACCAGGTAATATCTCGTTGACAATGTGCGAATTCTTAGCTAACATATACCTTATGCGGGAATTAATTCTTGAGACGTTACGACGTGAAAAACATATTTCCGGGGAAGAAATCGGCAAACAATTTAAAATATCCAGAACAGCCGTTTGGAAACATGTAAACGAGCTCCGAAAAATGGGTTATGAAATCCGATCCTCTCCGAAGATAGGATATACCTTTAAAAAGAGCCCGGACCTTCTTTTGCCCGAAGAGATTGAACATGGGCTTAAAACGAAATTCATAGGAAAGCATGTTGTGCATTATGATACCGCATTTTCGACCCAGGACATTGCTGCCGAAATGGCAAGAGGAGGAGCCACCGAGGGAACATTGGTTATTGCCGAAACGCAAGAAAACGGACGCGGCAGAAAAGGAAGGAGTTGGGTGTCATTCCCCAAGGGAGGAATATATCTTTCCCTCATTTTAAAACCAAATCTGATGCCGTCCCAGGTTGTGCAAATTCCTCTTATCGCGGGCGTAGCCATGACTAAAGCGATAAGAGAAACAGTTTCCCTAAAACCAATGATTAAATGGCCTAACGATATTATTATTGGAAAGAAGAAGGTTGGTGGAATACTGACCGAGATGAGTTCTGAAATCGATGGCGTAAATTATGTGGTTTTGGGTGTCGGACTAAATGTAAACATGCCCACTTCGGTTTTTAGTGAAGATATCTTCGATATCGCCACGTCTCTGATTTTTGAATGCGGGAAGAATACTTCGCGGACAAAATTGGTTCAAGGTTTTCTGTGTGGGTTTGAATTAATCTACACAAAGTTTTTAGTTCACGGATTTGGTTCAGTAAGAGACGAATGGAAGGAACTCAACAATACCATCGGTTCACAGGTAAAAATCAGTGGTAATGGAAAAGATATTGAAGGGGAGGCCATCGATATCGACGCCGATGGTTTTTTATTGGTTCGAAAGGACAATGGGAACATAAGTCGTATTATCAGCGGGGACGTATCTTTGAGAAATCCTGCTTGTTAGCTTAATTAATAATATTCAAAGGAGAAATGGCATGACGGTACCTGCAATGGATAAATATAGAGTAGCGAGGGATAACGCCTGGCAATGGAGTCGCGAATTTGGTTGGGTAAAGAAACTTTCCCTATCTTTAGGTATGGCGTGTCTTGTCGGACTTTTAGCTCAAGCTCGAATACCGTTACCATGGACGCCGGTACCAATTACCGGCCAGACCTTCGGAGTGCTGCTGGCAGCTGTCCTGTTGGGACAGTGGTGGAGTGGAATAAGTATGGCAATGTATGTTGTGTTAGGCGTCGCAGGGGTGCCGTGGTTTAATGGAGGGACAGGAGGTTTGTCTGCGATAGCTGGCCCCACGGGTGGTTATTTGATCGGTTTTGTCCTGGCTGCGTTATTTCTCGGATACGTTGTGGATAGATATGCAAAGGCAAGAAGTTTTCGTAATCTTTTTATATTGATGTTTTTCGCTGATTTTGTGTTGGTGTTCGGTCCGGGTCTGCTTCAATTACATCTTTGGTCAAACATCGCCGGGAAAGGTGCAATTGCATTTCCCGCGCTTTTAGCAATGGGGCTTATTCCTTTCATTCCCGGGGAAATAATTAAGCTCATTACTGCGGCGAGTGCAGCCTGGGCACTATCATCTAAAAAAGACTCACTTGCTAAACGAGAATAAATATTATGGATTTCAAATCAAGCTGGACGTAACACAAAATTAGCTTTCAGGCAACGAGAATTTAAAGATGGATAATAATCAATACATATCCCAGAATATGGTTAAAAAACAGAGCTGGAAATATTATTTTGCGGCTGTTGCTTGGCCGCTCTATTTGCTTGTGCTGCCGTTTGTATTTAGTAAGTTAGGGTTATTTACAATATTTCTGATGATTTTTCCGGGCGTATTCTTTTTTACTTGGGTGGGATTTTTAATGCACGAATCATGGCACAAATACGTCCCAAACATTTCCAATAATTTCTTTTATTATATCTTTAGCTGGATGCTCTTGACCGATCCTCAAATTTATAAAATGCTTCACGGCGGCCATCACATGAATGTGAATAGCTGGGAGGACAAAGAATTTCACCCACTGGGGAAAATCAAGAACTCTGTTTTAAGGAGGGTTTACAATTATTTAGAAATTATTCTAGGTACGGTATTCATCGTCATGGTGACATCCGTAACGATTCCCTTCAATTCAAAATATAAAGCCAAATATCGTTTTAATAGTTTAGCCTTGTCGTTATGTGCCTGGATAATATTTTTTGGTGGAATCGGTCTCCTATCGCATTTTGTATTTAACCTATCGGCAAAAACCATTATAATTCCATCTCTTATAAACGTCTGGATTTGCTCTTTTATGCTTCACCAGTCTCAATTAATCGAACACGGAAATGTCATTGGCGAGGGCGATTGGAATGTGCGTAATTTACTGACCAGAAACCTGAAGAGCGAAGGAATACTTGAAAAATTATTTTTATTTATGACTCACGGTGATTCCAGAGAGCATGTATTACACCACACTTTAGTAAAAGTGTATTCCAGACCTTTCCCGGGAAAAGTTCCGATGCCCGAAAAGGCAGTTTATATAAGGCTAAAGAGTTACTTACCAATTCTTTGGGGAATGCTTACAAAAAATGTATAGAATCTCGATTTTTTGAATGATCTTTTCCCCCAAGACCATATCCTGTGCGGATAAAAGGCGTGTAAATTTCCGTACTTACTGTTCTAAATAGGTAAATACATCTGGATTTCCTTGACCTGCAGTCAATCAATCCTTCCTCGTTTTTCACTAAACTGACAGATCCAGTTTTGGTCGTTTTTAGAAATTCAATCAGACACTATAACGAGATGGTCTCTACTTTTACCATTAAAGCTACATATGATTTTTACTTGGGAGCGAAACTATATCGGAAGCTAACACTAAGCTAAGTTGCTAATGAATCGCCCGTAACCCGAAGAAGAGCGCCAATCCGAGAACTAAAGCAGCGATGATAATGACTATTACCACTCTGTTTGCAAGTCGTTCCAGGTGGTGGATATGCTGCTCAATACCTGATGCATCTACACGTAATTGAATTTCTCCCCGCTCAGCTGTCTTCATCATTCGATCCAACCGCTGAGGTAGACCCCCAACTAGACTTACCAGTTCTGCACCGACTGAAGGAAACCGACGAAGCGCAGCCTTAATCGAATATCTCTTTTCGACTAGGCTCCGAACGCTAGATTCCAACATCGGGAGAATATCAAAATCTGGATCCAATCCTTTACCCAGCCCTTGGGCCATGATTATCGTTTTCAGCAACATGAAAGTATTCGAAGGAAGTTGTATCTGATTACTGCGCAACACTGATAAGAGTTGCTCTAAGGTAGAACTCACACTTTCTGAACTTTTCCGTAGAGTGGTCTTTGGTAAACGTCCCATGATAGATTTCAAGTCTTTTCTGAGACTGGATCGAGACACTTCGTTTCGCAGCCTTACCGCGCCCAATTCTATGAGCGCATCTATCAGGGTGTCCGCATTGCGATCCAGAATGGCTTTTACTGCGGTGGCCAGACGCCAACGCACCTCATCATCTACCGTGTAAACCATCCCGAAGTCAACCAGACCCAGTCTCCCATCAGACTCCACAAACAAATTCCCGGGATGGGGGTCTGCATGAAACGCCTCACCTTCAAAAATCATTTTCAACCAGAGACTTACGGCGCGCTTGGCCAATTCTTTTCGATCGAAACCCGCTTTGTCCAGCGCCTGCACATCTAGAATACCTATCCCATGAATCCGTTCCATGGTGAGAACTCGTGTTGTTGTGGACTCCCAGAAAATCTTGGGGATGTGTACGGTTGGGTCATCCTGGAAAAATTCAGCGAAGTACTCGGCATTATGGCCTTCCTGAATATAGTCGGTTTCGTTTTTAATAGTTTCTGATACCTCTCGGACAATCCCCACAAGATCGTACTGTTGGGCTCCTTTCCAATGTTTGGTTGCCATTACAGCCGCTCGACTCAAAATTTCCATATCTTCTTCAATCTGTTCCGGTACACCAGGTTTTTGCACTTTCGTTACTACCTCGGTCCCGTCCGCTAAGGTACAAGCGTTAACTTGTCCGCAAGTATAGACCTGCCCAATCGATGCAATGCCAATAGGATTCTCAAATGATATAAATATTTCATCAATTGGACGGCCCAACTCATTACTAATTACTTTTTTCATTTGTTCTATGGGCATAGGTTTCATAGAGCTCTGGAGTTTTGCAAGTTCTGTAGTGTAAGCCGGTGGCAGTAAGTCAGTGCGAGTCGAAAGGATTTGTCCCAGTTTTACGAAAGATGTTCCCAACTCCTCTATAGCCATGCGCATACGCTCCGGCTCGGAATATGTCATTTTACGCCAGGGGTTACCGCGGAAAATCCACCCGATCAGCCGATAATTTTGCAAGCCCACATAGTTCAGGACCTTTTCAAGTCTGTATTTGGCTAAGACCATGACAATCTGACGATATCTGGTGAGATGCCCCTTACGTTTAGGTTCATGTTGTATATTGTTTTGCAAATTCGTACCTTTGGTCCAGCATCTTTGAGTCTGAACTGTTTTTACTTGCCAATTCGCCGCTATGTTCTCATGCTAGCCGGAATCGACAGCATGCCGCTTTTAAAGCGTATTTCATTTTATTAAATGCCACAAGTCTAGTCTTTCATGAAAATAAAGTCAAATTATCAGGTAAGATTACATTACCAAGACATAGCGGAATAAATACTGCCTGTAGACATAATACGACTATGCAAACGGTCTAACAAACAAGTCTGAGCTCATGTGCTCTCGGTGGGATTCAATAAACGATGAATGCACAATCATCACTCAGGCGCTGTATTCGGTGTTTTATTATCGGTTGACGCTTAGCCGTTTGGAGAGAATTGAGAATCCACTTGGGATGGAATAGGAATATATCGAGGTTGAACTTTAAAATTTATAGCACTGAACAATCAACCTGATGAAACTTTGTTCCACCAAGCAAGGATCGAGACAAATCAACCGCTTAATCATGCAACTACTCATTCTGTGGGACCGGGTCATGCGTATTCATGTTAGAATTGGGTCATGAGTTACTTGCTCGGCATCGACATTGGCGGCACAAGCGCCAAATTAGCATTGATTGAAGAAGATGGGAAAATTGTTCACCTTGAAATTCAGAAAGTTACTTCGAATGCTAAAGCTGCAGTAAATTCACTGACAACCGCGTTAAGAAAGCAATATAATCTTAAAGATATAGGCGCCGTAGGTATCACGAGTTCTTCCAAGGAATTAATTCCAAAGGAATTCAAATGGACGGAGTATGGTAGTTCACTGGCGATTGCATCGGGGCTTCTTCACAACCATCCTGATGCCAAGACCATAATACAAATTGGGGGACAGAGTTCATTCGTCTTATCATTGAAAGACGGGTTGAAGAAACCGTGGAAAATATCGTCCAATTCTCTCTGCGCCGCAGGGACAGGAAGATTCCTTGAGCAGCAGGCCTACCGGCTTGGCGTAAGCATGGATGACTTTGCCAGTCTGGCTCTCCAATGCCAGGGCAACCCGCCCAGGATTGCAGCCCGGTGCAGCGTTTTCGCCAAGAGTGACCTTATCCATTTGCAGCAGAAAGGCGTGCCAGTCGCAGCCATGCTCTATGCCCTCTGTGAAAGCATTGCACGCATGGTTGTATCGCTCCATAAGGGGAGTTTTGAGGAACCGGTGTACTTTATTGGTGGGGTGGCAGCTAATAATGCAATGGTCAAGGCCCTCAACGAGGCCTTTTCGGCGAGAAACGGGCATAAAGTCGAGATAATTGTGCCCGAAAACTATTGTTTTATGGGTGCATTGGGTTCGGCTCTACTCTCAAAAGGACATAGTTCACTTGTTGATCTGATTCCCGATTCGGACTCAATACAGCATCATTTTGAATTGCCAAAACTGCCCGTTATCGCGGTTCCTGAAGGCAAAAGGAGCCTGCGAATAAAAGAGGAATGTGTGGGTTACCTGGGTGTTGACATAGGTTCAACAAGTACAAAGGCTGTGATACTTGATGGATCGGGCAAAACCATTTTAGCCAAGAACTACTTGATGACCGCTGGCCGACCGATCGACGCAATAAAACAGGTTTTCCGAAATCTGTTACGGGATGGTGCAGACAAGGTCAGGATTACCGGAACCGGTGTTACCGGTTCCGGTAGGTACTTGGTAGGCAGCCTAATTGGGGCAGACATCGTCAAGAATGAAATAACGGCGCAAACCAGAGCCGCAGCCGAAATAGACCCTGAGGCAGATATTATTGAAATCGGCGGTCAGGATTCCAAACTGGTGATTAAAAGGAATGGTGTTGTAGTTGACTATCAGATGAATAAGGCGTGTGCTGCCGGGACCGGCAGTTTCATTGATGAGCTGGGTGAGATGTTGGGCATTTCTGTGACGAATGGAGATTTTGCCAAATTGGCGTTCTCGGCGCCGAATACCATTGACCTTGGAACCAGGTGCGCCGCCTTTATGGGCCAGGCGGTGGCCTCTGCTCAGCAAAAGGGTGTGTCTCTCGAAATTATCACGGCCAGTTTGGCCACATCGATCGCTAAAAATTACTTGTCAAAAGTCGTGGGTACCAGAAAATTAAGCGGCAAAATTATCCTGACAGGGGCAGTTTTTTATAATCAGGCAGTTGTCTCCGCTTTTTATGAACAAATAAAAGGCAAAACCCTGACCGTTGCCGAGCATAGGGAAGTCAGCGGCGCTATGGGGATAGCTCTTCTGGCTAAAGAGGCGGCCTCGGAGGCCAAATCTAAATTCAAAGGATTCCAAGGGGTCATTGACGGCAATTGCGAGCTTTCCATGTTTACATGCAAGACTTGTGATAATAACTGTGCCATTACCAGAATGCTTGTGCCGAATGAGCAACCTACGTTCTTCGGCAGCCGGTGCGACCTCTTTGATAGCACCCTTAGCCATGCGAAGAAAGAGACTCTCTTTGATGAGCGCGAAAGGCTGCTTCTCGCCGAGTACAAGGAGGATGCCGGTACCGGGCCAACAGTTGGGATTCCCAGGGCCCTTATGGTACATGACTATGCCCCGCTGCTTATTGGTTTCCTGAATGAACTGGATGCGAAGGTTATTCTCTCCGGTAAAACCAACAAGGAAATCATGGAGCAATCAGCTGAGCTGAGCTACCCCGACAGTTGTTTTCCCCTCAAGCTTCTCCATGGGCACGTAGCTGCTCTAAACAAAGTTGATTACATACTCTACCCATGTGCTATCAGATTAGGCATAAGAGACGGAGAGGAGAACCAGAAATACTCTTGTCCTCTCGTCCAGGCGTCCCCTTTCATCGTACGTCAGGCTCTTGACCTTGGGGAGCGTCTTTTGATTCCAACCATTGATTTTAGCCGGGGTGACGATGCTACGGCAAAGAGCTTGACCGACGTTGCCGTTAAGATGGGATTCAACCGGGGCAAAAGTAAGGCAGCTGCACTGTCCGGTATCGCCGCGCAGCGCCGTTTCGAGACAAATGTGAAAACGCTGGGTAAAAAGCTGTTAAAACGCATTCAGGAGAATGGCCAACTCGGGGTGGTGCTCTTGTCACGGTCATATATGTCACAGGATTCAGGCGCGAACCTCGGCATTGCGGAAAAACTGGCGCAGTTGGGTGTGGTGCCGATACCCCTGGACTTCCTCCCCTTAGATACAATTGACCCCAAGGAATATACTGACAGGCCGTACTGGTCATCCGAGGGCAAATTAATCGCCGGAACGGCGATCACCACCGCAGACTCTCATATTTTTGGGTTGGTAATAACCAACTTCGGTTGTGGGCCGAACTCATTCATCCTGAGGATTTTAGAGGATATTACTGGCAATAAACCTCTGGGACAACTTGAAATTGATGAACACGCTGCAGAAGCCGGCATTGTCACGCGGCTAGAAGCTTTTGTCGATACTATTCAGGGGTATGCCCGTTCTACGATGCAGAAACCCGAGCGCCCCTACATCTACCGGGGAACCTCTCCGCTTTCCCGCACAAAAAAGACCATTCTCATACCGCGCATGGGGCCATTCGCAGAGGCGCTAGCCGCCGGAATGGAGGCCTATGGCGCGAGAACGGTTGTTCTTGCTGAGTCTGATGACCGCAGTCTGCTTTACGGTAATCAGGTAACCTCCGGGACGGAGTGTTTACCCTACCGTCTTGTGCTCGGTGATTTCATGCGCTTCTATTACGATAACGGCAATAACGTCAAAGATTTTGAGGTGATTATGGCCGGAGAATACGGCCCCTGTCGCTTGGGTAAATACGTGGTCGAACAAATGAGGGTGCTGAAAGAAGTCGGCATTGACCTCCCTATAAGGACCAGCATGGCGAACGGGTCTTATCGCGACCTTGGACTGGGACCTCAGTGCGAACGGCTTATATGGAAAGGGGTGGTTGCTATAGATTATCTGCAAAAACTGCTCTGGCGTACACGTCCCTATGAAAAAGTTAGAGGACAAGCTGATATCCTCTTTGACCAATATATGGCCCGGATAACGCAGGAAATGCGTAGAAAACAGGATATGGCTGACACTTTGAAACGCGCCACTTCTGAATTTAAGTCCTTGATTGACCGGCAGATGCCTAAAAAGCCTCTGGTCGGCATCAACGGCGAAATTTATTTGCGCTCGAATAAATTCAGCAACAGCGATCTCGTGAGAAAATGCGAAGAAGTCGGACTGGAAGTCGTAGTGTCTTCTATTGCAGAGTGGGTGAATTTTGCCTCTTATACTACGGTTAAAGAAGCTCAGGAGTATCGGAAAATCGGACAACTGATGGACGGATTTATCAGGAAAGTTGTCCGGGAACATGACGAGCGGTCGATTGCTAAACACTACCGTGAAATGCTTCCCGAGAAAGAGCCGGGTATAGAAGAAATATTGGCGAGATCGGCCCCCTACCTTCCTTTACAGTGTAGAAGTGAGGCGTTGCTTAGTATTGGCGGGGGAATTGAATGGCTGGAAAATCCGGCGTTCGCCGGTGTGATATCAGTTATGCCCCACGGTTGTATGCCTGGTGGAATCGTGGGAGCAATATCTGAGAAGCTGAGTGCGGCTTATCAAAAACCATGTATCAGCCTTACCTATGATGGTTTTCTTGAGACCAATAATAGCAGCAAGATTGGGGAATTTACTGAACTCATAAAGTTTTATAGCGGGGATAGATCATCAGGGGGATAGGCTTGTCATTCCTACAATGCTTTCCGGTCGAAAGCACGACGCCCGGACTTTCGCTCATTATAAGCAGATGGAAGGTAAGCCTTGGAAATCATCTGCGGTTACGCCCCCCTATGATCGAGAGGTCAGACTTTTAGTAAATAAGATTCTAAACGCCTTATACTCAACTTATAATCTATCATTTAAGAATCAACAAATTTATTTTTGATAAAGTAGCTGCTTGGGCAATAAAATTAAAATTTTATTTTTATTATTTTACGTTGAAATTTATTCACGACACAATGGTATTAATGATTAATGTTATTGGAGGTCAATATGATTAACAAACACAAGAAACCCAGTCCAGTCAAAGCGAAAGTCACCTCGGAGAAAGCAACACAACCAGTAAAAGAAGTATTACTGCGTGTATGTGCTTGATACCCACTATAGGCACATTTTAACAGATCTGATCGCTACGTTCAAAAACATTGATATTATTATTCAAACTCACCTAGAAACACGATTTGCACAAGTTGAATTCGTAGTTTTCTCAATATTATCCCTGATTTTTCGCAATTGAGTCTATCATTTCTTTTAGTACCTTAATTTCAAATGGTTTAGCCAGATAAGGGAGGTTATTTTGAGTCAGGAATCCGTCTTGATCAAAAGTGTGGAAAAACTTACCTTTAACGTCGTCCAATCAGCAGACTTAATTTTAGGTGTCTTGGTTGCAGAGTGTTTTCTCTTTTCCATAAGTGCTCGACGTGCCGTTATGGAATTATTAGGCGGTAAGCGCTGATTTTCTTCCATTCAGTAACTATGGCAAATACTTACCATTATGGGAATATTTATAGATTCTTATTGACATGAGTTAAAGACGAACTAAAATTAAAATAGAAACATGAAAATCAATCGGGATAAAGCCTCAGGCTCGTCTCATTTATTTCATGAGAAAAGACCTTCAGCGCGGAGCAGCAACTGCAAACGTAAAAACAGTGGCCATCTCAAACTTGACACCACGCCGTTATTCTTTTCGAACCAGCAACTTTATTCATTTGTCCGAGAATAAAATCGATAAGAAAATATTCTTATCTGCCAATTAATAAATTTTAATCGGAGGGAAGATTTATGAGTAAAAAAAGAATAATCTCAGCAATCGATGTCGGAACTACCAAAGTTTGCACTCTCATTGCTGAAGTGGGCGATAACGGGCAGATGCGCGTCGCCGGGGTGGGAAATGTGCCTTCCAAAGGAATGCACAAGGGGATGGTAGTCAACATCAACGAGGCCAAGGAAACAATCCGCGATTCCATAAAGAGAGCGGAACAATCCTCGGGCTACAAAGTTGAATCTGCCTACATCGGTGTCACCGGAAGAAGTGTGACCGGGCAGAACAACAAGGGTGTCGTTGCGGTGATGCGAAATGACCGGCTGGTACGTCCTGATGATTTACGCAGGGTTTTACAGAATGCCCAGAGCGTGAAAATGGGCGCCGACCAGAAAATCCTGCACATGATTCCGCGCCACTACGGATTGGACGGCCAGGACGGAGTTCAGAACCCGATCGGGATGCACGGTTTCCAACTGGATACGGAAACTCACGTTATTACCGCCGCAGCCGCGTCTGTACAAAATCTGGTGAAATGCATCCGCGGGGTGGGTGTTGATGTTGAGGACCTCGTTTTCGAAGCATTAGCCAGCAGCGAAGCCTGCCTGACCGAAGACGACAAAATGGCCGGCACGATACTCGCAGACATCGGCGGCGGCACCACGGATATTTCAATATTTAAAGATGGGAGTATCTGGCATACCGCGGTCGTTCCCGTGGCCGGTTATCAAATGACCAGGGATATCGCCATCGGTTTAGGCCTGCCTTTCGAAGTTGCCGAGGAAATGAAGAAGAAATACGGCACGGCTCTTCCGGTTTATGAAGGGAAGGCAGACAATGATTCCATCGCGCAGAACGGACACAACATTTCATATCAAGGGTTGTGCGATATTATCCGCGCCAGAATGGAAGAACTCTTGAGATTGATTGTCATGGAACTTCCGCAGGGCGAATATGCTTCATTAGTACCTGGCGGACTGGTGCTTACAGGTGGAAGCTCCAACCTGGCGGGCATTGATGCACTCGGCAGAGAAGTTTTGAAGATGCCGGTAAGGGTCGGCGCGCCGTTGAATGTTTACGGCATCAGCGACCAACTGACAGACCCGGCTTATGCAACCGCAGTCGGACTTTTACTCTGGGGTATGAAACCGAAGACAAATGTCAAAGCAAAACAGAATCTCTTCGGCGACGGTATTTTCAACCTCATGTCCCGCATCAAAGGTTTATTCGGCCGACAGGCATGAAGTTAATTTGAAAGAAAATAATAATAATTTAAATAGGGAGATGTAAATATATGGCTAAGTCAAATTTCTCTGCCAGTGCAGTACGGATTAAAGTTGTCGGACTTGGTGGTGGTGGATCTAATGCGGTAACTCGCATGGTTAGGGATGGAGTAGACGGCGTCGATTTCATCGCGATGAATACGGATGCACAATCCCTGGCAATCACAGAAGCACCAACCAGAATACAGCTAGGCGAAAAGCTGGTACGCGGTTTAGGCGCCGGCGGCGACCATACTGTTGGACACAAAGCAGCTGAAGAGAACCGCGATGAGATTAAGGAAGTAGTCCAGGGCGCTGAAATGGTCTTTATTACCGCTGGTATGGGCGGCGGCACGGGCACCGGTGCTGCCTCCGTAGTTGCCGAAATTGCTAAGGCAAGTGGTGCATTAACCATTGCAGTAGTTACCAAGCCCTTCGGTTTTGAGGGATCCCACCGCATGAAAAATGCGGAAGAGGGCATCCAAATGTTAATGCCCTTGGTCGACACCCTTATTATTATCCCGAACGATCGGCTGTTCACTATGTGCGACCAGAAGACCGGCGTCGATGCCGCATTCAGATTGGCCGACGAGGTTCTTTCAAATGGTGTACGGGCAATCGCCCAGGTTATCACCGTACCCGGTATGATTAACCTGGACTTCGCTGATGTCCGCGCAATTATGAAAGATGCTGGACCGGCCTGGATGTCAATCGGTAAGGGCAGCGGGCCGAACCGCGCAATAGATGCCGCAAAATCCGCATTGGCAAGCCCGTTGTTGGATGTATCCGTATCCGGAGCCAAGGGTGTGCTATTCAATATAACTGGTGGCGAGAATTTATCATTATTTGAAGTTAATCAAGCCGCTGAAGTTATCAAACAGTCAGTTGACCCGGATGCCAATATCATTTTTGGTGTTGTTCGTGATACTCGCTTGGACAAAGATATCAAGATTACCCTCATCGCTACCGGTTTTGCGACCTCACCTTTAGCTGGAAACACGGCCAATGAAGCGGAAATTAGCGGCTATATGAAAGAACTAAAGAGCGAGGGTGAAGAACAAATGGACGTCCCGGCTTTCCTGCGTCGAGCTCAATTCACCCAGCACCACGTGCCTACCCCACCTTTGGCGCCGACACCCCAAAAACAGCAACAGACGGCAAAAACTCCGTTCCAAAATACATGGAACCGGTAGATATTACTTTGAGACAGAGATAGGGCAATGCCGTAAAGCATAAGAGCTCGAACTCTTCGATATGTCCTCGTTACAGGGCAGACCAAACCACCGGTCTGCCCTGTAACGAGGCTAAAATTATTCAATCTCTATTAAATTAGATAAGTGAAATTAGAAATGTCCGAATAAAGTGAAAAATGGAAACTTATAGTGCGAAGTTTCGTTATAAAAAAGAATTGAGAAATGACAAGCCTGCGATGCAGGGTGTTTGCGGTAATTGCGAAAAAAAATTTTCCGCCTTGTCAGTTGCTAATAGACCGTAACCTTCCCTGGCAATTCGTTCAAATCGTGCCTTAAGATAAAGATTGATGTCGGTTTTTTCTTCACTTTCCTAATTAGACAACCATGGGCCATCGTGTTTTAAACTAAATCAGGTCGTCTGCATTAAAAACAATTGCATGGAGATGAAAATGTCTGTTGTAACAATTAGAGGTAACATGGGCAGCGGAGCACCGGAAGTTGGAAAATTAATTGCAGGGAAACTTTACTTTGATTACGTTGACCGTGAAATTATTGATAAAGTGGCAGATCTACTCCAAGGGGAAAAACATGATATCGAGATGAAGGAAATGCCACCTGGAAGTCTAAGCCGTCGAATTGGCGAAGCATTGAGACGCGCTTATCCGACCCCACGAAAGGTCGGTTTATTGCCACGATGGGAATATGAAGATGTATCGTTACCAACATGGGAAAAACATTTGGATGATGCTCACTATCTCGCGGGATTAGAATCGGTCATCCGGGATCTGGCCAAAAGTTCATCAATTGTAATCCGCGGCCGGGGTAGTCAGTTTATCCTCAAGGATTACCCTGGTATTCTCCGAATATTGATAGTGGCTCCACTGGCGTTAAGAGTGCGACGCATCTCTGAGAGTTCCAAATCGGACGAGCGAACCGCAAAGAAAGAAATTGAGAATTATGACAGCAGTCGGCGTGAGTTTATTAAAAGATATTACCACGAAAATTTGGAAAACCCATTAGACTTTGATATGGTTATCAATACTGAATTTTTTACCTACGAAGATGCAGCAGCCTTAATCACCAGTGCTCTGCCTCTTAAAAATAAACCTGAGGCTCCGAA
>Ga0326728_10015197_pt1 | contig 16077 bp, 13 predicted proteins | sample MB3enrmetagenome_FD_207602 | JGI IMG/M metagenome (GOLD analysis project Ga0326728, IMG submission 207602) | Lab enriched peat soil microbial communities from McLean, Ithaca, NY, United States - MB31MN | ecosystem: Environmental > Terrestrial > Soil > Wetlands > Peat | place: USA: New York...
GGTTGGAACGGGATGAATTGTTTGCCCCGGCCGGCTTGAAGGCGCTGGATGACGATTACCTGCTGCGCGACAACGGCCGGCGCATCGAGACCCCGCAGTATTTCTGGATGCGCGTGGCCATGGGGCTGGCTTTGAACGAGGGCGAAGAGCGCAACGCGCGCGCGGTGGAGTTTTACGAGGCGCTTTCCACTTTCCGTTTCGTGCCGTCGGAGCCGGTCCTTTGCCACGCGGGCACGGTTGAGCCGCGGTTGGTCACCTGCTTCGCCGCGACCAATCGGAGCGGTCTGGAACACGTCAGCGCGCAAGCCGGGGCCGGCATGGAGCAGCGCGCAAAAACAGGTTTGACCTGTTCCTGGCTGGAGCCGTGGCACATCGGCATTTGGGATTTTCTGCAACGCCCGCTTCCGGGCGGCCCGGAGTGGAACCATGATTTGAACAAGGCGTTGTGGGTGCCTGATTTGTTTATGAAACGGGTTCGCCAGCAAGGCCGCTGGACGCTGTTCGAACCAGGCGAAGTTCCCGATCTTCATCAGCAATTCGGCCGCGCTTTCGAGAAACGTTACCTCCAATATGAACAAAAGGCGGACCGCGGCGAAATGCGCGGTTTCCAGCGGATCAACGCCGCCGAGCTTTGGCAGGAAATGCTGGCGTCGCTGGCTCAAACCGGCCAGCCCTGGCTCGGGTTCAAGGACGCGGCCAACGTCCGTTCGACCCAGGACCACGCGGGCGTGGTGCATGGGGCCAGTGTTTGCACCGCCATTTTGCTCAACACCTCGCCGCTGGAAGCCCCGGCTTGCAGTCTCGGTTCGGTCAATCTGGCCGCGCATCTGGCCGGAGACTCTCCCGTTCCGCTGGACGTCCCGCTTTTGCGCCGCACCGTCGGCGCCGCCATGCGGATGCTTGACAACGCGATTGACATCAGTTCCTATCCGGACGAGGCGGCGCGGGCCGCGAGCCGGGAACATCGTCCGGCGGCCTTGGGGATTCTGGGTTTCCAGGATGCGCTGGATTGGCTCAAGGCCGGCTACGCCAGCGCGGCGGCGGCGGATTTCGCCGATCGGAGTATGGAAATCATTTCCCACTGCGCCATCCTCGCCTCCGCCGGCCTGGCCCGGGAACGCGGCGCTTATCCCAGTTACGCGGGATCAAAATGGAGCCACGGCCTTTTGCCGGTGGACACGCTGGCTCTGCTGGCCGCCGAGCGCGGCATGGCGGTCGATGTTGATTTATCCATGACACAGGATTGGGACATGGTTCGGGAGGTGGTCCGGCGCGACGGCCTGCGCCATTGCACCACCACGGCCATCTCGTCCACGGAGGCCGGCTCCAGGATCACCGGGGCCAGTCCCTCGATCGAACCCGCCGCACAAGGGAATGAGCGGACGGTTTTTGAAATTGGGCCGCAATGGCTGATCGAATGCGCGGCCCGCCGCCAAAAATGGGTGGATATGAGCCAGGCGCTGACCCTTTATGCCGCGGACCCCGATCTGGCGGCACTGGCGGACATTTGCATGCAAGCGTGGGAAAAAGGATTAAAGACCACGCGCCAGCTTGCTTCGCCGCCGCGCCTTCCGGACCGCACGCCGCAATTGGGGGTCCAATCCGAAGTGGACAGCCAGCGCCAATCCATCACGCCCCCGCGGGCCGTCCGGGCCGGGCCGGAAACCGTCGCGGCCAAATGACCCCGCGGCAGAGGTTAATTCTGGCTCGGGCCTGCCACCAGCATCATGCCGATCTGTTTGGAAATCTCGGCGGCCGTATCCACATCGCCGGCAAAGTTGCCGCGGGCTTGCACGGTCACTTCCGAGATTCTGCCGTCGACATCCGCGACCTTCACCCAGACGGTGTGCTGGTTGATTTTGGCCTCGAAGGTATTGTTGACGGCGTTATCCACCAGCAGTTTGCCGTTGCGATTGAGCACGACGCGGGTGGCGGCGGCCAATTGCGCGACAGGCCGCGCATAGCGGCTGACAATGCGGTCCTTGGTGATCGGCCATCCTGCCACGCTGTGGCCATCCTCGGTGCCGACGCAACCGGGCAGGAGAACCAGACAGGCGGCAAGGGCTGAAAATGACAAGAATTTAATCTTCATGGCGGTTACTATGCAGTTAACCCATCCCCTCCCGTCAAGCTTTTTGCGAACTTCTTCTGGTGCTCGTGGCTTTAATCAGGCCTTTGCCGAGTAATACGCCAGCGCCTTGCTTATCCCCTCCCTGAATCCAATCTTGTGTTCAAACCCAAGTTGCTTCTGTTTGGCTGTATCTCCACCGCGGGCGAACACCCCGGCGGGTTTATCGGAGAGACCCTTGACCTCCGGATCAAAACCCAGGAGGTTGGCCGCCAGGCGCGCGAATTCGATGAAACTGGTGTAAATGCCAGTGGACAAATTGATGGCGCCGCCGTCATCAATCTTGTCCATTGTGGCCAGGACGCCGTCGATGCAGTCTTCGATATGGATGAAGTCCCGCATTTGCGTGCCGGCGCCCCAAACGCTGAGCGTGCGCGCGCCCTGGTTGGCAAGCACGCGCTTGCAGATGCTCGGGAACGGATAAGCGTCGTCCTGGTCCTCGCCATAGCCGGAAAAGGGCCGGTAGCAAACAGACTTCAGGCCATGTTTCTCGCAGCCCAAACGGGCCAGGTATTCATTGGTAAGCTTGGCCCAGCCGTAAGTCATGTCAGGCATGCCAATGTCCCCTTCAAAGGAGATCATGTCCTCCTTCAGGAGCACGTAATAATCGGAACGCTGCAGTTTGACCGGATAGGCCGCGCTGGAACTGAAACAGACGCTCTTGCGCGGAGCCGCGACCCTGGCCCATTGCCAATAGGCCGCGTCGATGGCCAGGTCTTCCGCCACCGCCAGGGGATTATTCTCGATCATCAGCCGCCCGCCCACCATGGCCGCAAGGTGAAAGGCGCAATCAAAGTCTGAATCCTTCACACGCGCGAACCAGGTCCGGCAGTCCTCGTGGTGAAAATGGAAATTGGCGAAGTCTCGAGGGTCGAACAGCGGCCAGCCGGCGTCCGGCGCGATGCCGCCGGTGTAGGGCGCGATGCAGTCCACCGCATGCACTTCATCTCCGGCGGCAAGCAACCGCCGCACCAGATGCCGTCCGACAAACCCGGCGGCGCCCGTTACGAGAACCTTACGCATGATTGAAATGTCTGCGGTAAAGGTCAAAAGCCCAGGCCGACCGGCCCGGCAGATAGTTCAGAATCGACTCAGGCTCGCCGGGCAGGCCTTCGACGATCTGCAAGTTGTGTTCGTAGCCCAAATACTCCTGCCGCATGTCCACAACCAGGTCGTGGACGTTGCGCTTTTGGTAAACGGAGGCTTTGTTGTACACCACCTTTGCGCCCTTGGCCTGGAGATAGTAGGACGCCCAAATATCGTCCATGCGCCCGACATGCGGAAACATAAAGTAATCTTTCAGCAACGCGCCGCGCATGAAGGTGTTTTGGGAATTGAACGGCCCCATTTTGTTGGCCGCCAGCGGAAACCGGCCCGGATCGAAATCACATTCCGGCGCGTGTTCCATGCGGCAAACCGCGTCAATATCCGGGTCCCCGTTCCAAAAATCAGCCTGAACATCCACCCGGATTTTCCGGCGGCTTTTCCGATCATAGTTCCGTTTGGGGAGAAGCTGGAGCGGGTAACCGCGGTGCCACAGGCGGGGGTGATTGGTGGCGCCGACCGGGTCGAACGCCGGCAGGCCGGTTTCATAATAGTTGACTTCCGTCTCCGTGCCGACCAGGAGATTTGCGCCCCAGCCCGGCAGGGGAATATTGTCGTCGTCCACCAGCGCAACAAGGTCGGCCTTCATGTCGTAAGCCCAAAGCAGGCCGAAGTTGCGGCGCTGGACGGAGTTCCAACCGATGGCTTGGGAGAGTGCGGGGTCGTATTTCTCCTGCTCCTCGGGCGTGACGTAAGCGCCGCGGCTCAGATGATAATCCCGCGGGGTCTTCTTGTCTCCGATGACGACTAATTCCCAGTCTGGCATCGCCTGAAAGGCGTCGATGGCCTCGGTGGGAGGATTAATGGTGGTGGTGACGATGACTTTTTTCATAATTTGGATTTTAAAATGGAACGGCGCGAGGCGAACCGGGTGAGAAGGCCGGTTTTGAAGTATTCGAAATTGCGGAAGAACGGATTCTGCGATTCGCCTTCGATGCGGGCGTGCCAGGTGGTGGAAATCTCCGTCACGGGCACCCCCAATCGCAGGGGTTTGACGACAGCTTCCAAACTAAACGGATGGCGCAGTTCCTCCCATTGGATGGCTTGGACGAGTTTGGTCGGGAGAATACGGTACCCAAAGGTCATGTCGGTGAGGTGGGTGCCGTAGAGAATGGAGAAGAAGCGCTGGAACAACCAGTTGCAGATCAGTTTGATCTTCGAGTAACCGTGGAACTGGCCGGGAATCAGCCAGCGGGACGTGGCGACAATGCCGCCGGGATTCTTGCGCGCCGCCTCAATCAATTGCCCCACGTATTTTGGATCGGTTTCCAAGTCGCTGGCCATCATGATGACATGACTGCCGCGGGAAATGTCGAACGCATCGCGCATGGCCCCGCCGAGGAAAGGCAGTTTTTGATGAAGCACCACCACCAGTTCGCCATACTGTTTTTGGAGTTCGGCAATGACAGCCATCGATTCCGGGATGGTCTTTTTGCAGACCACAATCAGGATTTCCCGAATACATTCCCTTGGCACGTCGCGCAGGATGATATCCATGGTTTGCCGCAGCGATATGGTTTCATTGATCACCGGCAGAATAATGGTCACCGAGGTCAATTGCGCAGTCGGCGGATAATCACTCATCTTTCATCAGGGTTTCCATTTAAAGGGTGCGAGTATGACTGGAGCGCCTCCCGCCCGGCAAGAAAAAATTCTGCATCAGGCCCGGCCGCCCGGCCGCTCTGTCGTCAGCCATTATCCGGGATAGTGCATTTTGTTCCGCGCGGTATGGCGGTTGGCACGATACCATTCGACGGTTTTGGCCAGTCCATCGCGCAACGAAGTGCGCGGCTCCCAGTTAAGTTCCTGTTTCGCACGGGAGACATCAAACAGACGGCGACTTTGACCATCAGGACGAGAGGCATCCCATCGAAGCTTTCCTTTGAAGCCGGTGACATCAACCAGAGTGGCCACCAAATCGAGAATGCTGGTTTCCCGGCCGGAAGACATGTTGACAAGTGTCGGAGATTGCAATTTCTCGGCGGCGACGATCATGCCTTCAGCCACGTCGCCAGCGTAGACAAAGTCTCGTGTAGGACGGCCGCTGCCCCAAACTTCAACGACTGGTTGGTTGGTTTCCACCGCCTCAACAAATTTACGCACAAGAGCGGGCACCACATGAGCCCCTTCAAGATCAAAATTATCGTAAGGCCCGTAGATATTGCCAGGAATGACAACTATCGAGTTGAATTTGTGTTCGGACCAATAGGCAACCGACTGGATGTGCAACATCCGCTTGGCCAGCGAATAGGGCGCGCTTTCCTTTTGCGGAAGGCCGGACCACAAATCGGTTTCCTTGAGCGGCAGGGGCGCGTGCTCGGGGTAGCCGCATCCGGCGCCGGCGGAAACCGCCAATAACGCTCCTGCGCGTTGGGCGTAGTGAAGGGTGAGCACACCCATCATCAAATTATTGTAAAAGAATTGCGCCGGATGAGCTTTATTGGCGCCAATGCCGCCAACCAGGCCGGCGAGGTGGAAGACGGCCTGGGGTTTGGCAGTGTCAAACAACCGGCGAACCTGGTCTTCCTTGGTAAGATCCCAATCTTTGCTGCGCACAAGGAAAAGATTGGAGCATCCTTTTGCCCGCAGCTTTTCGACCAGATGGCTCCCCAGGAAGCCATATGCTCCAGTGACAAGAATTCGTTTGTCTGTAATATTCATAATGCAAATGTCCTTTTCCCGGTTTCTTCAAATCGCCTCTGACGGAAACTTTTCGCGATTGTTATAGATAATCTTGCTGCCGTCCACTTCAAATTCAAACGGAACCCGCAGCAAAGGCTTCAGGCTTTCATGGATGACCGGCTGCCGCTCCGGAGGCGCAAAAAGCAGCATGAATCCGCCGCCGCCCGCACCGAGAATCTTTCCACCCAGGGCGCCCGCCGAACAGGCCACATTATAGATATTGTCAATCGCGCCGGAGGTGATGGAAGGGGACAAGCTTCGCTTCAGGCACCAGCCTTCGTGAAGCAACCGGCCGAACCCGGCAAGGTCCTGCTGGCGAAGGCTTTCCAGCGCGGCATCCACCAGTTCGCCAAGCGACCGCACGTCCCGCCCCCTGTCAACAAATGCAGGCGTATAAGCTTTTGCGATTTCCGAGGCGATGCGTTCCGTGCCTGTGAAGTAGAGCATCAAGTGGCTGCTCAGGGCGGATAAAAAGTCGGGGGAAAGTTGGAGCGGTTTCACAATGAACGTGTCATTTGGATCAAACTGGATGTGGTTCAGCCCGCCATGCGCAACCGCGACCTGATCCTGGCTGCCGACGGTTTCTTTCATCATTTCGCGTTCCACGTAAATCGCCTCCAGCGCCAACTCCCGCGGTGTGATCGCCCTGCCTTTTAACGCGTGCAGCGCGTGCAACAAGCCCACGGCAAACGCTGAGCTTGATCCCATCCCGCTGCGCGCCGGCAGGTCGGCATCGTAGTGCAACTCCACGTCACCCTCAATATGATGGTAGCGCAGGATCTCGCGAAAGCCGGGGTGTTGAATTTCGTCAACCGTCTTGCAATGCTCGACCTGCGAGTAAGCCAGGCGGATGCGATGGTTAAAGAACGGGGGCAGTTGCCGGGCTGATATGTAACAAAATTTATCAATGGTGGTTGAAATGACCGCTCCGCCATGATGGCGGTACCATGCGGGATAATCCGTCCCCCCGCCGAAAAAGCTGATCCGCAATGGAACTCGAATAATAATCATAACTTGGGTTAAAACCGGGCGGTGTTCTGCCGGACAAAGTTTTCCGCCTGCGCCAACGTTTCCGGGGTTCCAATGTCAAGAAAAGAAGCATTGCATTTTACAACACACAGACGTTTGCCTGCACTCAATAACGCCGGGAACAGCTCCGTTTCAAAACTTAAAGGACGTTTCCCGGCCGCCTGTTTCACGATCGGCGATTTTAGAAGGTACACGCCTGCGTTGACCAATCCCCCGCCTGATTGTTTTTCGAGAAACCGCCGCAGCCAGCCCTGGCTGTCTGTTTCCAGCGTTCCGAATCGCGAAGCGTCGGCCAGTTCAACTGCCAGCATTCCGCCATCCGTGTCCGGGTCCTCCGCAAGTCTAAGTAATGGTTTCAACGCGGTAACAACAAGCGAGTCTCCATTTAATACAAGCCAGGCTGAAACCGGCCGGTCGAAATGCGCATGAGAGCACGCATTGAGAAAACCACCCGCCGTTCCAAGGGGGACATTCTCGCGCACATATTGCACTTTGAGGCCCACAGGAGGATTACTTGCATAATAGGTTTCGATAACTTCTGATAAATATCCAGTGGACAACACCACCTCAGATAATCCCTGCCGGCGCAGATAAGCCAGCACCCAATCCAAAAAAGGCCGGCCCGCGACAGGCGCCATGGGTTTTGGAACATCAGGCAACAGATGTTTGATCCGGGTTCCATAGCCACCCGCAAGGACAACCGCCGCAATTTTTTCGTTTCCAGACATCCATCAATTGATCGGCAAACCTGGATCAAGAATCAAACGTTTGAATAAATGGAGTTTCTCAGAATGGTGTATCCTTTGATTAATTCCTCAATCCCCCGATCCAGGCTCCATTCCGTTGAATATCCCGTGGCCAGAATCCGTTGGTTCGAGACAATATAATCCCGCTTGTCCGGATCTTCGCCGATGGGTGCCTGAAGGAAAACAAACGCCGGAAGATGCTTTCGGATTAACTCGCACAGTTCCAACTTCGACAAGTTGGCTTCTTCCAGCCCGACATTGTAAGGCCGCCCTTGCATGGACTCAAAATGCTGAAAGGCATGCAGGAACACCCTGACCACGTCGCGGATGTGAATATAATTGCGCTTGAAATGCCCCTCGAAAACCACCACGGCGCGGTCCGTCACGGCGCGATGGACAAAGTCGTTCACCAACAAATCCATCCGCATTCGCGGGGACATCCCGAAAACCGTGGCGAGTCGAAGACTGATGCTGTTGCCGCGATCCAACACCGCTTTCTCCGCGTTCATCTTTGTCAGACCATACAAGGAAATCGGTTTGAGAGGCGTTTCTTCCGTACACAACTTGCCCTTTTCCCCGATTCCATAACCGCTGTTGGTAACCGGAATGATGATGCGTTGGTCTTTGGAGGCGAGGCGGCAAAGCATCCGCACCGCATCTTCATTGGTCGTTTGCGCGCCAATCGCATCTTGCTTGCAAAGCGGCATGCCAACCAGGGCGGCCAGGGGAATGACAACGTCTGCCTTGGCTAACAGCGGCTTGATGACATCCACGTCACGGCAGTCCCCTCGTGTCACTCCAAACCCTTTATAATGGCAGCAATCCAACAGTGAATTCTGTTTGAAAAGGAAGTTATCCAGTATGTGGACCTTATGACCCAGTTCCAAAAGCGCCGGTGTCAAGACAGAACCGACATATCCAGCTCCACCAGTGATTAAAATATTCATCAGGGTCTGTGGCATAATCTCCGGCTGATTTTGGGCCAATTCAGGTTTTTTGCAAGCTTTTTCCCTGACGAGTTTTCGGACGTCACCGGCGCGCCCTTGGGCGGGGGCGGGGCGAGTCCGTTGCGCATGGCAGGCAGTTTGATCTTCGAGTATCCATGGTTTGCCGCAGCGATGCGCTCTCGTTCATCACCGGCGGAAAATTTCACCAGCCAAATTTCCTTGCCTTCAGGTTGGGGCTGCCCACAATAAAGCCATGAATAAGGAAATTGTCCCGGCCGTTTGGTTCAACTCAAAGGAGGAGCGGCACCCATGAGGACCCAAATCGCATCCCGATGCATTCCATTGTTGGCCATTGGGATCGTGCTCGTGGCTTGCCTGAGACATGGCGCCGGGTTGACACCCGATACGTTGGGCTACCTGGGAGTGGCAGGGAACATCAGGACATCGGGTGCTGTTTTGGATTTTCTCGGGCAACCGTTTACCATCTCGCCTCCTCTCTACCCGTTGATGCTCGCTGCGGTCGACAAGATCACGGGCGGCAACGTCATTCCCGCGCTGCCCTGGCTCGACAGCGGCCTGTTTTGCGTGGCCATCTTCCTTTTTGGGTGTTTGGCGCGGCGAATTCTGGGCCAATCCCCCCTTGTGCCTGTTCTATCCCTTCTGGCCGTGGTTTCCACTCCTTTGGTTGATTGCGCTGTTTTTGCCACTACAGAGATGCCTTATATCATTGTCACTCTGGGCTTCATGATCCTGCTGATTCAATACTGCGCCGACCCCAAGACTTCCACGCTCACGGCCCTGATCGCCGTCACGTCACTGGCGCCTCTTATTCGCTACCCAGGCGTGACGTTGATTGCGGCCGGCGCGATTATCCTATTCGTGGCGCCTCCACAACCGCTGAAAAAACGGCTGTGCGCCGTCCTCTTATTTGGGGCCTTCTCCAGCGTGCCGCTGCTGCTCTGGTTGACGCGCAACTATCATGTGGCACACAACCTCACGGGCGAGCGCGCCACCTCGATGTTTTCATTGCCGCAGACCATCGGATTTGCCGTATGCACGGTCGTCGGCTGGTTCCTGCCCAAACGGTGCCAACTTCTGCCGCATTACACAGAGGCCGCCACGACGGTCATGGCGTTGGGTATCCTCGTCCTGTGCATTCCAGGCTTGCGCCGCCGTCTGTTGGAACAGAGGCTCCCTCAAACCGCGGGTGCCAACAAAGTCGGCATTGCTGTCGTCGCCGTTGTTTTCGCCGCCCTTTCGGCTTTCTTAATCATCACATCCACCACGACGGCTATTGATATCATCGGGGACCGGCTGATGGCCCCGGTTTATCCATGCTTCTTGTTGTTGCTGGGCGGGGCGGGGTTTCGGCGTCCGGTGAAATATGCTTTCCTGGTTCTGCTGCTGGCAGTGTCACTCCTTAAGAGCGGGAAAGTGGTCTGGGATTCCGCATTGTACGGGAAGGGTTACGCGGCGGTTCAGTGGAAGCAAAGCGCACTGCTTCGCTACGTTACAACCTGGCCGCACCGCAGCCAGATCTACAGCAATATCCCCGATGTGATCTATTTTAGGACCGGCGAGAGAGCTCAATGGATCCCGCACAAATACGTCAACCACATGACACGCCAAAGATGCGGCCCGCCTTCCCATTCCCTCGTTGAGCAGATGAAATCGGACTTCATCGTTTATTATCAATCGGGGACCAACGTTGTTTACCCTTTTCTCTACTCGCCCGATGAATTGAAACAATGGCTGACGCTCAAAGAGATCGCTGTTTTTGACGATGGAAAGATTTATCAGATAGTGCAATGATAAAGATTGAGGTCAGGAGCGGCTGAGAAAAATGCGCTGCCTGTCCGGCGGGAATTCTATGGATCGATTGACAGTCCCATCCCGGCCCTTGTGTGTGGACATGGACGGAACGTTGCTGGAAACGGATACGATGAATGAATTAATCGCCTCCTTTCTGCGCACGGACTTCTGGCGGTGCTGGGCGCTGGTCCTTTGGCTTTTGCGCGGCAGGGCGCACTTCAAGCGCCGCCTGGCCGAGGAAGCGGTCTTGCGGGTGGAGCTTCTTCCGGCGCATCAGGATTTTGTCCGCTATCTTGAGGAGCAGCATGCAGGCGGGCGGACTTTGGTGCTGGCCAGCGCCTCCGATGAGAAGATCGTCCATTTGGTGGCGGAGCGTTTCAAGATTTTTTCCAACGCGCTTGGCAGCGACGGAAAAACCAATCTCAGAGGCGAGGCCAAGCTCAAGCGCCTGACCGAACTTTTCGGACCCAAAGGTTTCGATTACGCGGGCAATTCATCCTCCGATCTGCCCGTCTGGCGCGGGGCCGCCGAGGCGATTGTGGTCAATGCCAGCCGCGGCGTGGAGCGGCGCGTCCGGGAAGTGGCGACGGTGGCGCGAACATTTCCCAGGCGCACGGGACATCTTGCATCATTGAAGCGCTTGCTGCGGCGTCATCACTGACCGTTAATCCCGGAAATTCAGAAAACTGACATCTGAGACAACATCAAATGATGGCATGGCAAAATTGCAGACCGATGCTCCGCAAATTCACCCGCAAATTCAAATGGCCTTGACAATGACGAGCGCCCCAGTCCATCGTGTTGGGATGAGTATGGATGAACCAAAGAATCCGCCGGGGATAACTGCCTCGAACAGGCTTCAGCAGGTCAAAGATCGAATTGGCTGTTCCACGTTGACATTCAAAGAGTTGCCGCTGATCGAGGCGCTTGATAAGATAGCTTCACGAGGTTTTCATGCTGTCGATATCGGGATAGTTCCCGGCTATTGCTGTCATCTCGAACCAACTACTTGGACGAGCGACAACAGCGCGCGGTTGTTGGATGATCTGGCCATGCGGCAATTGAGGGTTTCCACCCTGAATGTCTCAACTGATCAATTGCCTGCTCGAGATGAGAATGAGCGGTGGGATTTTATAGCCAAGTGTTTGAAAATCGCGGCCCAATTGCGAGCCTATACAGTGACCATTTCGACCGGGGCTCCCGCCAAAGAAAGCAATTGGCTGGGAATGGCCAACGGGTTGGCCGGGAGAATCCGGCTCCTAGCCGGTCAGGCGGAGGACGCCGGCATCCGTTTGTCTGTCGAGGCTCCCCATGCTGGGGCGCTGGCCGAAAACTACGCCGGAGCGGAGCGCCTTTTTCAAGTCATCGCCGACCCGAGGGTTGGATGCACATTTGACACCAGCCACGGCCAAAGGGAGGATTCCTGTCCGCTGAAGGAAGGCATCCACCGCGTCGGCGCGGAAATCGTGCATGTCCACCTGCGGGATGCGCTTTACAAGAGGATCGACGTGACACCGGGAAAAGGCGCCTGTGACTATCTGCCGTTTATCCAGGCGTTGCTTGAGCGCGGTTACAAAGGGGATTTCAATTTCGAACTGGAGTGTCATGGCCTCACGACAGAGCAGATGGCCGCTGAACTGGAATTTGCGCGGGATTATTTGCATGCTCTGGTGGATCAGAAGCCGTTGCCGGCCCGGTTTCTGGCTTGGAAAAACAAGCGGTTTCAATTCCGCCAAATGCTGGCCTGGGCCATTCGGGATCCGAGAACTTTCATCCTGCAAAGACCGCGTCTCAAAGCCATGCTCAAACCTGTGCTCAAACCTTTTGCAAAGGCATTCTACTACGCTTTGCCCGTTCCGTACACCCGGTATGAAGTCAGGTGGCGGAAACATTTAGGGGTGGGGCCCCGGACCGAGATCAAAATGGTTCGACCCGGCAGCCATTCGACTCCAAATCAGAAAGTCATTCGCGCGGGTATTCTTGGCTGCGGGCATGTCGGCAGCTACATGCACGCCCCGGGCTTCGCCCGGTTGCAGGGCATTGAGATTGTTGGCGTCTGCGATGTCCAGCCCGGGCCGGCCGACGCTCTGGCTCGAAAAGCCGGCTGCCGCGCCTTCCATTCGCTTGACGCGCTGGTCAGCGAGGCCAAGCCGGATTTGGTGGCCAACGCAACGCCGGAATGGGTTCATCACGGCACAACAATGTTTTTGCTGCAAAACGGCATCGATGTATTCTGTGAAAAAATAATGGCGGAAGAATTGGCCAAAGGTGAAGCGATGGTCCAAATGGCCGCGACCCGGGGGCGGGTTCTGGCCGTCAATTTCAACTGGCGGTTCCTGCCCGGCATCATGAAGATCAAACAGATCAAGGATTCCGGCATTCTGGGGGAACTCTGCATCCTGAGATTCTATTGTCACTCTTGGGTCTGGCATCACGTCTTGGACCTGGCCAGTTATCTGGGTGGCGAAATTACGAGCGTTTTCGCCCTCGTCCGCCAGGATCCCGTTCATCTCGACCTCCGGCCCTGGCGCCGGTTTGCCGACGGATTGGTTTACCTTCCCGGCGTTTGCGGAATGGCGATGTTTGAAACCGCCCAAGGTGTCGCAACCAGCGTCACCAGCAGCCAACTCTGGAGTCCCTATGATTGTCTTTTTAATCTTGATGCTGTTTTCCGGCGCGGCACCATTTCGCTTTCAGGGGTTCGTCTGAATGATGCCGTTGGCATTTTGAGCGGCGACAAAGATCATCTGGACTTGTCATCGGACTTGTCCCCTTCGGACGGTCCGGCGGATTTTTCGATTACCTTCCTGCGATCCATCCAAGCCTTCACGCGGGCCTACCGCAACGGCCAGCCGCCGCCGGTCAGCGGGCAAGACGGGCTGCAGGCCATGAAGATCGAGCGGGCCGTCGTCCAGTCGGCGGCTTCCGGGCAAAAAGTGTCCCTGCCTCCAAGGGGTCAATAATAAAAAGATGGCCTTCCCCGCGTTGGGTTCACTTTGGAAAAGAGGATGGCGATCGGCCGTGCTGGCGGGCGTTCTGGGAACGGGGATCCGCATGGGGGCAAATCTGCTGTTGATTCCGCTGGTGGTCGTAAAGCTGTCTTCGTCGGAACTGGCCTTGTGGTGGGTCTTTGTTGCGCTGGGGAATTTCGGAAATCTGGCGGATTTCGGATTTGGATCAACCATCCCGCGCATTTACAGCTATTTATTGGCCGGGGCCGACGATTTTGACGCGGAAGGGCTGCGCGAGGCGAAAACCGGCGGGGAACCCAACTTCGCGGGGATCAGCCGGGTTAACGCCACGGTGAGATCTCTCTATGTGAAGATTTCACTGGCGGCGCTTGCTTTGCTGGCAATTGTCGGGACGTTGCTTCTGATGAAACCGGCGGCGGAAGGCGGATTTCCGCAGAAGGTGTGGTGGCTCTGGGCGGCATTCATGGTGGCCATCGGTTACAATCTGGCCACGAGCCATTGGGCGCTGGCCGCCCAGGGACTGAACCGGATGCGGGATTTGCAAGTGGTTTATGTCTGGAGCGGACTGGGCTATGCCTCGTGCGCCGCGCTCCTGCTGGTTTGTAAAATGGGTTTGGCGTCCATGGTGATGGCGACCTTTGTGAAGGGATTTGTCATGCATGTGAGATGCCGCCAAATCTATCGAAAGATCGTTCCGAAGCCGGAACACCCCACGGGGCCGGATGCGCACATTGTCAGAAAACTGTGGCCCAACGCCTATAAATTTGGGATTCTTGCCATTGGCTCTTACTGCATTTCCAACGGGAATGTTTTGATTTGCAGCCAACTGCTGGGCAGGGAGATCACCGCATCGTTTGGGCTGACGGCGCAGATTGGAAACTTTATCATGAGTTTCGCCGGCCTCTGGCTGGTGGTCAAATGGCCGGAGATTGCCATTCTGCGCACACAAGGACGGTTGGAGGAAATGGCGGTGCTGTTCGCCAGGCGGCTGGTTTTGGTCATGATGACATTTGTTGGCATGGGTTTGATCATCCTTTTTGCGGGGAACGCCTTGTTGGCATGGAAAGGGACGCATACGCGTTTGCTTGCGACGCCTTATCTGGCCTTCTACTTGATATATTTGATGCAACTGACCTTTTACTCGCAGTTTGGATTTCTTGTCTTTACTGAAAACGTCGTGCCATTTTTCAAAATCAGCCTGTTCACGGGGCTTGGCGCCATCGCGAGCAGTCTGATTCTAACCCCGCTTTTTGGCCTTTGGGGATTGCTGGCCGCGTCTTTTATAGCGGAAACAGCCTGTAGCAACTGGTTTACCGTGAGGCGCGGGTTTCAAGGCCAGCCATTATCCGTGCGGCGATTTTGCCGTGCGGCCCTTTATGCCGGCTTATGAATGGCGTCTGTCAAATCTGCTTTAGTCGCGCCAACCATGCGAACTATCGCTGCCGCGAACAGATGTTCGGCTGGGGCGGCGAATTCGATTACTTTTGTTGCGCCGAGTGCGGGTGTCTGCAAATCGGCCGGGTGCCGGAAGACTTGAGTCGTTTCTACCCCCCAATTTATTACAGCTTTCATTTGCAACCCATCCCGCGGCACGGACTGAAATCCTGGCTGGGAGGAAGACGTGATTATTGGGCGGCAACGGGCCGCGGACTTTTGGGGTTTTTGGTGAACAAGCTGGTTCCGGCGCGGGTCGATGTGTCTTCTTTGGGCGGCATTCCCGCGCGAAAAGAAATGCGCATTTTGGATGTGGGTTGCGGGAGCGGGGAGTTGCTGAGTATTTTGCATCGCGCGGGCGTGGGGCAGTTGGAAGGGATCGACCCGTATTTGTCTGCCGAAGTGGAAGTTCTGCCGGGGCTGCGGGTGCGCAAGCTGGCGTTGCAAGAGGTGTCCGGAGAATTCGACCTCATTATGCTGCATCATGTATTTGAACATGTGGAATTCGGGCGGGAACTCCTGGCTGCAGCCCGGCAACGTTTATCGGCCAGGGGCGGAATCTTGCTCCGATTCCCGACTCCGGAGTCCGCGGCATGGGAGCAGTATCGGGAGAATTGGGTCCAGGTTGATGCTCCCCGCCATCTGTTCCTGCATACGCGAAAGAGTTTGGGAATATTGGCCGGGCAGGCGGGTTTGGCGGCCGAGCGATGCTGGTGTGACTCGTCAGCCTTTCAGTTCTGGGCCAGCGAGTTATACAAGAGAGGCGTGAGCCTTTATGACCAGGATGGGCGTTCGAGAAACCCTGAAAATTATTTTACAAAAGCGGAAATGAGAGCCTTCGCCCATCGGGCAAAGGAGGTGAACGCATCCGGCCGGGGCGACCAGTTGGTGGTTGTGTTGAAAGCCCTCGATCCGAAGCCTGGTCCCGCATGAACCTTTCTCCAGACCAAATCACCATTGCGATTACGGTTTACAGCAGTTGGTTTGCCGTGCGGCGCGGTTTCCAGGGACAATCGCCCGCGCCCCGGCAATTTGTGCTGTCGCGGCAAATTCGATGCCCTTGACAATTGAAACTTTGCGCTAAATCCTGTTCCCGATGCAAATTCGCGCTGAAGCGACAGGCATTGAAGACGTGATTATCGTCCAGCCGGAGGTCTTCCAGGACCCTCGCGGCTTTTTCACGGAAGTGTACCGGGCTGATCAGTTCCAGGATCTGGGACTGC
>Ga0326728_10015199_pt1 | contig 16076 bp, 13 predicted proteins | sample MB3enrmetagenome_FD_207602 | JGI IMG/M metagenome (GOLD analysis project Ga0326728, IMG submission 207602) | Lab enriched peat soil microbial communities from McLean, Ithaca, NY, United States - MB31MN | ecosystem: Environmental > Terrestrial > Soil > Wetlands > Peat | place: USA: New York...
ACAATGGTTCGAAGGACACAATTCGGCCCCTGTAGCCAGCCAGCCGTAACTCCTTTCCAAACTGCCCCACATTTGCTCCGACGTCGAAGACGACAGTAACTCCACGGCATGCAAGCATTCTGGCAAGCCGGCTGATTTCCGAGGGGCGGGGATAGATTCTCTTCAGGACTAGATACGGGGAACTGCATTCAATCCCGAGCCGACGTGCCCCTCGACGGACTAAATCTCTAAATATCGACATAACGGGTCCACCGGATTCATGCAGTTTGTGACCGGCACAGTAGGAGATCAGCGGTGCGGTCACACTGTCGCCGGCCGCTGCAGCAAGTCAGAGTTGATTCGCGCAAACCGTACAGCCGCAGGGCTGACGTCAGGTGCTTTCGGATAAGATCTCGCGGCAACAGCGTTTGAAGGGATTCCTCTGTTTCTCATTTCCGGCTTCAGGGGTTGACCGGAGCGTCCATTCTCCGCAGCACGAGGCGCATGTTATACGCAATTATGCTTCTAGATCTGACTCTCTCAATCCTTCAGCGCAGAACATTGTCGATCGGAGCTGATGGTTAGCCGACCGCTTTGATGTTGAGATAGGGGTTACCCATAACCACGGGCGCGCGTTCGGGCGAAGTTGTTTTGAATTCGTGGTCAAGGATGTGCATCAGGAATACTTGGTCGATCCAGAGCGCATTTTTCAACAGCCGGAACCCACGAAGAAGATTGTAGGCGCACGCTTTGCGCATTTTGTTCTGCGCATTAAACTCATTGATCGCAAGGTACTCGCCTTGCCATGGATTGTGCTGCGGATAGTTGATGTCATCGAGATAGATCAGTGACTCCGGTAAATAGAGGTTCGCTGGGCCAGAAAAAATCTTGAGGCATTCTACCGTGCTGGAGTAATAATCGACATCGACGACAACATAGCCGATGGGGCAATCCGGTCGCAGCGCGGAAAGAAACGGGGTGACCGTTTCGGCTACGTTTCCGATGATAAGCCGCGAAGTCGCAGGCAATGCTTCCCGGAGACGGTCATAATTCTGCAAAGGGAAGTCGCCTTGGCCGTAGCAATCGGGATGGTCCCGATAGTCGAGAGGGGGCGGCATCCCGCTTCCGTTGTCGAATCCAACGAGTTCAATCTTGACGCCGGTAGCATGGGTCACCTTACCTGCGATCTCGGCCATGTTCAGAAGGCCGGCACCATTGGCGACGCCAAATTCTATTGCGGTGTAGGCCTTGTAACCGCACCTCTTAGCAAAGCTTGCGGCTTGCAAGAGGCAAAAGGCGTTGTGCTGCCGTATTACCAGATCGAAATAAACCTTCTCCCCGAAGCCGCCAACCACAGCCACTAGAAGCGATAGAAGATTCAGGTGTAACGGCTCACTCAACCTCTCTCTGAGTATTCGTTCCCATATCCGGCGTTCTGACAGCCTGTGCAATCGCACGAAGGAACCTCCTTTGTGACCAAACGGCACCACCTGGCCGCCAGCAACCGCTACCACGAAGGTTGACAACAGCAAGTCGGTCCGCGTGGACTACGCGAACAAGAATCAGGTGCAGCGCCGGGACCGTCTAAGCGCTCGCTAAGTTTGCTCTTGGCCATCCCCAGTCAAGAGTGAATTCCGGCAGCCCTGATGGGAGCCAGTTCGGCGGGGAATGGCCGCCGCCGAAGGATGCTTTCAACCGTCGTCTCCACCTTGGCGCCTGTCTCCTCCGGAGAGTACTTGCGCGCCAGCAACCGGCCGCACGATCCCATTTGGCTACGAAGATCCGGCCGATCGAGGAGATTCAGAATAGCAGCGGAAAACTGCTCAGGGGTTCGAGGCACGGCAAGGCCGGCACCGCTTTGTGCGATTTCAGCTGCGTAATTCAGGGTGTCGCTCACGACCACGGGAATAGCGCACGCCATGGCCTCGAAAACGCTAAAACCGAAATTCTCCGCGTACGACGGCAACACGTACACATCGGCGTCCGCGAAAGCCTCTAGCCGCATCTCCGGACCGGCCACACCGGGAACCACCGTCTGCCGCTCGATACCGTTTTCTTCCACCCAGCGCAGCACCTGCTTGTGGAACGGCACTGGGTCCGGAGGACCGACGATCGCCAGCCGGGCATCGGGCCTTTCGGCAATGACACTCCGCATCGCCCGAATCAACAGGTCCACCCCCTTCTTGGCATGCAGTCGCGCCAGGAACAGGACCAGAGGACCCGCGTGTCCATTCAAGAATCGCTTTCTAAATCGACCCCTCACCGGCAGGGTCGCAAATTCGTCCGGGTTGAAGCCGTCCGGGACGATCACCGACGGTGTGTCGAGCCCTAAGCTGCCTGCTTCTTCGCGCTCTCCCTCGGCACTGTAGAAAAGCACGGACGCATTCCGCAGGATTCGGTCGGCGAGCAGCTTGTTGTACACATACTTCTTCCCCACACCGATCTTGCGTTGAATGGGAGCGAGCACTCCGTGCGGCCAAATTCCATACGGCTTTCGATGCCGCCGCGCTAACAGGTATCCGGCCAGCACGGGGAAGGAATACAGCGAGTGCAGGGTGACGAAGTCCGCTTCACGCACCAGCCCGCTAAAACGCCAGAGCATGGAAGGACTGCACGCCCACCGCGTTAGCGCTTTTCCGGTCACGATGCCAAAAGTCCCAAGCCCTTCTTGGCGCGCAAGCGCGCCGTCGGAATCGGGAACTACGAGGTCCTCCCTGCCGGGAATAGGGCGCCCTCCCATGAGTAAAACAACGCTGTGCCCGCGAGCGGCCGTGCTTCTGAGAATCGTCGGTACAGCCACCAGCCCGGCGTAGTCGCCCCGGGCGCCTTCCGCGAACCCTACGATTCTCACTGGCGATGTACCTCCACCCTGGACGAATCCTTACCTCCCGGCCGCCTCAGGGGTATGCGACCAATCATTCCCAGGGAACGAGAGCATTCCTGGGATAATCAGGCGCGAATCACCGAGTGCAGCCAGAAAACGTGCTCAACCACCCGCTGGAGACGGGTGCGCGGCCACCAATAAGGTGCCGCTTGGGGATGGCCGCGTGTGGTCGTGTAGGACGAGTTCGGAGTAACTGCTTGCTCTCAGTCAGCCGACGGCCGTTCGTGGGCAATCCAGTTCAGGTTCCCGATTCCCGCACCCTCTCCTGCCCGCAGTTCCACCTCTGCTTAACCAATGTCAGATCCCCCATGTGCGAGCTCTGCCGCGACTGGCGCCACCTTGCGAGGCACCATTCCAAAGTAGGTCATTAGCATCACGAGGTAGTAGGGAACAATGATGCGCGCCTGCGCGCCGTAGGGAGAAAAAACAGAATCCCAGGTTAGCGAAATCGCACAAAAGGCCACCAGCGGATGCAACACCATCCGGGACGGAAAGACCCGCAGCAAAACTCGTACTGCCAATAGCAGGACCCACACCCAACAGATCGCACCGAGGATTCCAGCCTCCACCCAAGCACCGAAGATGTAAGAGTGTGCCGGGACGTAGCCCTCCTCCAGTTCTTCGTTCTCCACACTAGAAGTATCGTCGTAGCCCGCCAGGTAAAGCGCTTCAATCTGAGCTAGGACATAGATGGGATCCCTTGCCCAAGAGCCATGCCCCAGGATGGGAGAATCGTAAATTGCCGGTATAGAGCCTAAAATCGCACTGCGCCCGCCCAACAATACGCCGTAGTCGCCGGTGGATTGCTGTTCATATGCATTCTGCGCGAATTCTCCGAGTAATCCGGAACTGGCCGCGTACCGATACAGCGCAGCCGTGCCCAGGCCGGCAAGCGCAATCGACAGAAAGACAATGAGCAAGAATTTTGCGCTCATGGGCACGGTCCCCGTGTGTTTGCGGCGCCACATCGAGATCATCCATAGGTACGAAGCCACAGCCAGGCAGATTCCTCCCAGGCTACGGCTGCCCTCGTAGATATTGAGCAGTCCGAGCATGACGCTGATTGTGATCGGCCAGTGTCCCCGGCATTTCTGACGGGATAGAAGAAGGAACACGGCCCATGCGACTGGGTACGACAGTCCAAACTTCCAGGGGGCAACCTGATCGTACTCACTAGGATTAACCAAGAACGTAATTAGGCCACCGGCAGCCAATCCCCATCCATAGACAACGATCCGCTGCGGCCGACCATACAGGAGCATGTAGAGCACGCTGAAACTGACAATGGTCATCAGAATCCTGCTCCACCCTCGGGAGAAGTCCACAAATTCCGTATGCCGAACAACATCCGTCACACATTGCGAAATAAACCACAGCGAACAAAGAACGATAAATATTTCGGAGTTACGGGTTGAAAGTGACAGCCTGCCTTTGCCGGCGCACCACAAAAACACCGTCAGCAACAGGAGTTCAGAACCGTATAAGATGCCGCCCACGTGCAGTTGGACGAATTGCAGAAAGGGGATGGCAAAGACCAGAATGTCCGCGGAACGAGAGCCTCCAGCAGACTGCTCAAGGGGATACGATTGGGCTAAGGTCGACAAGGCGAATCCAATAATTCCGGGAAAAGCGAAGAGCTGGGCCGGGTTCAAAGCGCGCCACAGCCAGGTTCATACCGGCTACACTCGACACCTTTCATCGAGGTCACAACGGGCGCCCCGATGGACAATTTCTGAGACAACCCGCCGTCTTGTACCCGCGGCCGTTTTAAGTGCCGGTGGCAGCCACCGCCAGACTCTGCTGCGCCTGGAGGCTGATCCACCGGTAGGTTTGCGCCAAACCTTGCCGGAGCGGCTGGGACGGTGCCCACCCCAGTTCCTGGCGGATCAGATGATTGTCGGAGTTGCGGCCTCTGACCCCGAGCGGACCGTCGATGTGCTTGACCGTCAACTTTTTTCCGGCCATTTCCATGATCATCGCCGTCAACTGGTTGATCGTGACCATCTCTTCCGAGCCGATGTTGACGGGACCGCGGAATGTCGTCGATCGCATCAAGCGCAGAACGCCCTCGACGCATTCGTCGATGTAGAGAAAAGATCGCGTCTGCTCCCCGTCGCCCCAAATCTCGATCTGCCCCCCATCGACCCCCTCCGCGACTTTCCGGCACAACGCCGCCGGCGCTTTTTCTCTGCCGCCGGTCCATGTGCCTTCCGGGCCAAAGATGTTATGGAAACGCGCGATCTTAACGTCGAGCCCATGATTGCGGCAATAGGCCAGATACAATCTCTCGCTGAAGAGCTTTTCCCAGCCGTATTCGCTGTCCGGCGCGGCGGGATACGCGCTCTCCTCCGAACACTTGGGATTGTTGGCGTCAGTCTGGTTGTACGCCGGATACATGCAGGCCGAAGAAGAGTAAAACAGCTTCTTGACGTCCCGATTCTTGGCGTACTCCGCCATATGCAGATTGATCATCGCGGAATTGTGCATGACATGGGCATCGTTTTCGCCGGAGAAGATATAGCCAGCGCCACCCATGTCGGCGGCCAATTGATAGGCCTCGTCAAACTGGACGTCCATGATTTTGTCCCAGGTGGCCGCCTCCCGCAGGTCGCCGATCACAAAGCTGTCCGCCGCCGTGGCGCTGAACTCGGGATGCTTGAGGTCAACTCCCCGCACCCAGTAGCCTTCCGCTTTCAGCCGCCGAGTCAAGTGGCTTCCGATGAAACCACCTGCGCCGCATACCAGTGTTTTTTTCACGCCAACCTCCTTTTGATTGCATCGCTAAGTTAAAGCCGGACACGGAATATGGTTCCGAATTGCCCGATCGAGGGTGTTTGAGAAGTGTCTCTATGGGGCGCTCCCCGGCTGGCGAACTGCTGCCTAATTTGCCCCGCCGCCGGAAGCGGATCAGTGTTGGCTGGTGGCCGCCACGGCAGCGGCCCCGCCGTTCAGTTTGGTCACTACTTCGTCCAGGTCGGCCTCGACCATGATTCTGACCAGTTCGTCAAACCTGACTTTCGGTTGCCACCCCAACACTTTCCGGGCTCTCGTGCAATCGGCTCGCAACGACTCGACTTCCGCCGGGCGCAGGTACCGTCGATCGAGCACCACGTACTTTTCCCAGTCCAGTCCCACCGACTCGAATGCTTTTTCCACGAACTCGCGAACCTGATGCGACTCGCCCGTACCAATGACGTAATCGCCGGGAACATCCTGCTGCAGCATCATCCACATCGCACGAACATAGTCGGGCGCGTATCCCCAGTCGCGATAGGCGTCCAGGTTGCCCAGATAAAGCTTGTCCTGAAGCCCATGTTTGATTCGCGCCACCGCCCGGGTGATCTTCCGAGTTACGAAGGTCCCGCCGCGGTGAGGCGATTCGTGATTGAACAGCACTCCGCAGGAGATGTGCATGCCGTAACTCTCGCGATAGTTCACGGCCAGCGTGTGGGCAAAAAGCTTGGAGCAGCCGTAGGGGCTGCGCGGATGAAAAAGGGTGGTCTCGCATTGCGGAGGCGGCGTGCTGCCGAACATTTCGCTCGACGATGCCTGGTACATGCGGCAGTCGAGGTTGGCGTTCTTGATCGCTTCCAGCAGGCGGAGCGTTCCCACCGCCACTACGTCCGCCGTGTGCTCGGGAACTTCGAAGCTGACTTTGACGTGACTCTGCGCCGCCAGGTTGTAGATTTCATCGGGGCGGACGTCGGCAATCACCCTGGAAAGGCAGCCGCCTTCCGTGACGTCCCCGTAAGAAACGAAAAGACGGTCTCCCCATTTGCCGCTTTCATGGAGCGGGTCTACGCGTTCGGTATTGAAACTGGACGAGCGTCTTTTCAGGCCATAAACAACGTATCCCTTGGAGAGAAGCAGCTCCGCCAAGTACGAACCATCTTGTCCAGTGATGCCTGTGATCAGCGCTTTTTTCATATGTCTTCCGTCTTCAAGGAGCGGCCTGACTGGCCATTACCTGCATGGCCTCCTTCTTTTCAATTTCCCGTATTGCCGTCTGCCACGCTATGGTTCGGTCCAGGCCCAGGTCCGGAGTCGTGAACTTGACAGTGCCAAACTCCGTTTCAAACTTCTGAATGCACACTCGCACCTCATCGGGAGCGCCGGACAGGTTGCTGCCCTGGTCGTCGGGTATGCTCACCTCGACCTGCATCATGCTTCCGAGCTTCCTTGCCAGGGCGGCGATGGTCGTCCGGTAATCGCCTCCGACGTTGTACACAGCCTCCCTGCCCAGCAGAAGAATTCGCCACAGCATCGCCCCCACATCGGAGATGTAACCGTAGCTGCGCCGTGCCAGACCCGCGTCGAGCAACGTGATTCGGTTGTCTCTCAACCCCATGTCGATGAATGAATTCAACGCCCGTCGATCTCCGCATCGCGTTCCCGGACCGTAGGCGTGACACAAACGAACGGCTTTAGCATCCACGCCTTTCGAGCGGTAGGCACTGCAAATTGCCTCGCCACAGCGTTTGCCTTCGATATAACAGGCGCGCGGATGGGTCGTATTCGTGGTGCCGATCTGAACCTCACGGAAGGGGAAATCGGTGAGGCCGCTATACACCTCACTGCTGCTCAGAAACATGAACTTGCCTCCCCCGCGGAGTTTGTCGAGAAGGAAAAACGTGGCGATGGTGTTTAGTCTTAGCGTGGTTTCCTGTGCCGCCGCAAACAGTTTCGGCTGACCATAGGTAGCAGCGTGAATAATGACGTCCGCAGCCGGCAGCGATGAAAGAAATCCCAGCTCGGTCAAATTTCCTTGGTGGAACGTGACCCGGCCTGGTGAGCCCATGGAACTGAGCCAGGGCGGAACCTGCTGCACGGCCGCGTGTATCGAAAGATCGCCTTGAAATTGCCGCTGCATCTGCAAAAAGCAACTGAGCAGATGAGAGCCGACAAATCCCGATGCCCCGGTCACAAGAACGGTGCTTCCGCGAAGCATCTGGAATCGCAGATCCCGCAATGCCGCTATCGCGTCATCCTCGAGCAACTGAATCGCGGTTGCCATCTGGTCTGGCGGTGAACTCGTTTCGTTCATACTTACTTTGGGTGAATGATCGACGGCATGGATGCGCCCAGTTCAGTGCCCGCTGGTAGCGGCCGACGGAAGGGCTGCGCTTCTGAGCGGCATCTCCCTCGTCGCATAGCGACGACTAGAAAGGACCGCGAAATTGCAATTGGTGAGAAAGGATGGCTCTCTCCGGATCAGGCACCCACGTACCAAAATCCCGGGCGCGCACCATACCGTATGCCTTGGCTGCGATCTTTGCCGGATCCGGATAAAAAGCCTGTTCGAGGGGCGGACTCGGAGGGCAGGGCGAGACCGCAAAGCCCATTCGCTCCATCTTGACGGGACGCCGAACTCTCGGCGACTCCGCCACGCGGGCCAGGATTTCTGCGCTTGCGCCGCAACTGGTCCAGGCGCTGTCAACGACCAGAAGCTTCCCGGTGCGGTTGACCGAATCGAGGATGGTGTCAATATCCAAAGGCGTCAGCGAAATCGGGTCGATGACCTCCGCCGAGATCCCCGCGTCCGTCATCAGATCTCGCGCGCGCAAACAATCGAGCACCATATTGGACAGCCCGACCAGGGTGATGTCATCCCCCGCCGCACACACCCGGGCCCGGCCTATCTCGACCGTGTACGCAGTCTCGGGAACGTGGCACTCAGTGGAGTACAACAAACGGTGTTCGACGAATATGACGGGACTGTCGTCTCGTATCGCCGAAATCAAACAGCCTTTGGCATCGTACGCGTTCGACGGCATCACGACCTTCAGTCCCGGAACGTGCATGAACATGGAATGCAATCCTTGGCTATGCTGAGCCCCCTGTCCCCAGGACTTCCCGATCATGCAGCGCACTACCATCGGTACCCTCAGCTGGCCTCCATACATGTAGTGGGCTTTCGCAGCCATATTGACAAGCTGGTTCATGCAGAGCAGGACGAAATCCATCCGGATATGAACGTGGATGGGCCGCATCCCGGCCATCGCAGCTCCAATCGCGACGCCAGTCATGGCGTCTTCGGAAAGCGGCGTACTAAAGACACGATCGGCGCCGAACCTCTCTGCCAGACCTACGGTGGAACCCTGGATGCCGTTGTGGTCGTCCACATCCAACCCAAATAGGAAGACACTGTGGTCACGATCCATCTCCTGCGCAATCGCCTCGCGCAAAGCATCGACATAGCGAAGCGATCGTTCTCCATTAGTCGGCGTAGACACGGGAAAGCGCCTCCTCCGGGCCCGGGAATGGACTGGTTTCGGCGAACTCCAACGCCGCTCGGATGCCGGCCTCGATCTCAGCATCGATTCTCGCCCTTTCGGACGGCAACAGTTTGGCGCCGATGATCTCCACCTGATCTTTCTCTTTCCAGCGGCGCAACTCCTGGAGGGAGCGATAGCCGGCCTGGTAATCCTCATGGGGGCCCACATGCCCGCGCCAGCGGTAGGTATGACACTCCATGAATGCCGGGCCCGTCTCGCCGTTCCGCATGCGGCGGATATGGGCAGAGGCGGTTTGTCGAATCTCCAGAACGTCGGAGTCGGCAATCGACGACGTGGGAATGCCGAATGTCTGTACCCGCTCGCAAAGCCGCGTGGTCGCCCAGCGCTTCGTCAGCGGGCTGTGAATGGCATAGGAATTGTTCTCGCAAACGAAAAGAACCGGAAGACGGTGCAGAGCCGCAAAATTCAGGCTTTCGTAAAACACACCTTCTTCCGTCGCACCGTCACCGAAAAAGGACACCATCACCCGGCCCGTTCCTTGCCGCTTGAGCGCCAGGGCATAGCCGACGGAAACCGGAATCGTGGTACCCACCACCGCGGAACAACCCAGGAAGTGTTGATCCATCGCGACCAGATGCATCGAGCCGCCTTTGCCTCCCGCACAGCCAGTCGCCTTGCCGTAGAGTTCAGCGAGCATTGGAGCCACGTCGCCCCCTTTCGCGAGATACGCTGCGTGACCGCGATAGGTCGCGGACACGGTATCGTCCGGGCGAAGTATGTCGCAGACGCCGACCGCAACCGCCTCCTGGCCAATGGAGAGATGTACCGGGCTTTTGATTTTGTCACTCGGATAAACCCTTGCGATCTCCTCTTCAACCCTGCGGATCTGAAGCAACTTACGGTAAAGTACGTCGTAGTTCACGGGGTCCGGACCGGTGTTCGTTCCCATAATCTAAACTCCTGGACAAGACTTAAAGTCCGATACGGCTCAGTTCGAGCCGTGCCTTAGCGTTTTGCGGAAGCCCATCGTCAGCCTTGATAGTGCCCTGGTGATATTGCGGCCCAGGATAGTTTTGGCGCTATAACCCAATCCAGTGCGGGTGAGCGCGAACCCGGGCCAGTACCGGAAGGCCTGCGAGTAATGGTCCCAAGCTTCGCCGCGCCGTCCCGCCTGCGCATACCAGAAAGCCGCCTGGCAGTGCATGCCCGCGCGAGCCCGGTTTTCGCCCCGGCGCAAACGCTCGCGATTAGCAGTGGCCGAGAGGAAACGATCATGCGCCGCCAGCAACACGCGGGCGTTCTGCTCGCAGTCGCGGAAAGACACACCCGTGTAACTCTGGCCCAAGCGAAAAGAGCTCCACACTTCCGGCACATACAGCATGGACTCTGTGGGATAGATAGCGACCATGCGCAGGAGCCACTCGGTGTCCCCCGGCCCCTTGATAGCGCCATCGAAGAGGCCGACGCGTTCGAACGTCTCCCTGCGGAAATACGCCGATTGCAGCATGAGCCAATGCCCCCACAGCAAACCATCGACATCCAGCTTCCCCGGCCGGTCAATGCGGCAAACCGCGCCGTCCTCGTCCATGAACTGGCAATCGCCATAAGCCATGGCGATGCCAGGCCTCGATTCGAACGCCGCCGCCACCCGGGAAAATGCTCCTGGGGCAAATGTGTCGTTGGCTGGCATGACGACGACAATGTCGCCGCTGGTGGCGAGAATCGCCTTGTTGATGGCATCGTGCGGGCCGGTATCGCGGGCAACGGACCACCGAATCGGATAGCGCCGGAGAATGTCGTGGGAGCCATCCGTCGAGCCACCGTCCTCGACGAACAGTTCTTTGTTCGGATAGCTCTGGGCCAGAAAGCTTTCGATCATTTCCGGCAAATGTGCCGCATCGTTCAAACAGGGAGTGACCGCGGTGATCATCGGCCTGGAAGCCGTCATCATGCTTCTCTCCGTAACCCTGCGGCCAGCATGGATCCCATGCCCGCCAGCGAGACAACTCCGGATTTGACCAGCATTACCGCATAGACCGTGAGTGCGATTGCAAAGACCACGGACGGCGGCCACGCCCGCAGGACCAGCACCAGCACAGACGCCGCCGAGATCCCGAGGCAGGCGGAAAAGCGCCACAAGCCGGCAAAAGAAAAGAAGCCGATGCCGCGCGACGCCGCCATCGCAATGCCGCCCAGTGCCGCACACTCCCCGATGCCAAATGCCAACGATGCGCCCGTGGCGCCATAGAGTGGAATCAAAACTACGGACGCCAGAATATGCACGACCAGACAGAAAAGGCTGGCAAGAAAGTGTGACCAGTAGTGCCCGGCGGACATGACACTGGCGCCCAGAACCTGCCAGAGGCAGTGCGGGATCAGCGACACTCCCAGGATCATCAAGGTAACCGACGAGTCGCGGTAGGAGCGGGAATATAGAAATCCGAGAATACCTGCCGGCATGAAGCCCAGCATCAGGACAAAGGCGCCCTCCAGCGGCAACAGCGTCTTCATCACTGTCATCCATACTCGGTTTGCCAGTTGCCCGTCCTCCAGGGACCGGCGCGACAGCTCCGGAATCAGGCTGCTCATCAACAGCCAAGGCAACAGCCGCACGGCAACAACGACCTTCAGCGCGGCCGCGAAGAGGCCGACCTGGGTGGAGTCCCGGAACAGCCGCAGCACACAAAGATCGACGCTCAGATGGAAGGCGCATAGCAACTGGATCCCTACGAGCCACATGTTGTCGTGAGCAAGCTCCCGGACGGCACGGAACATTTTTTGCGGGATGGATGGCTGGAGCCTGATCGCGCCCACTGCCATCGAAGGTACTGACGCTAGAACCGAGGTAAGCAGGAAGAGGCCAGCGACGGTTAGACAGTTCAGATACTTCGCCGGGGCAATCAACACGATGACCGCAAAGCCCAGGGCCTGCGCCGAGTCCACGAGCGACCACTGCATCCGATCGCGACCGGCGAAGGCCGACGCCACCATGTAGCTCTGCGCCATCAGAAACGTCCCGGTGATCGCCAAGGCAGAAGCAACGGCCAGCCGGGATGACTGCAGGGTGGCATTCATGGCTAGGCCGAACCCTCCCAGCGGAACGCTCCACGCGAACATAAGAACCCAGGAAGGAGCGAGAAGAGTCCGTGGCGTTTCTGGTGTGGCTGACGTCAGCCGGGTAAGGTGCGAGCCGATGCCTCCACGCATAGTCGCGATCCAAGCAGCACTCACGGCCACTAACGCCCAGTCCCCGAAGACTGATGCCCCCATCTTTCGCGCCAGCATGGCGTTGGCCACCACGGTCGACACGATCGTGACGCCCGTGCTTACGGTGAGCCATTTGAAATTGCTTAGAAACCTTTGTCGGAGCATGCTGGAGGTCCTTCGACCTCCGTTCCAGCAGAAAGAATTTTCGGGTACGATGGCGGCCGTCTATAAGAGAGGACGTGAAAACGCGGTATTGGCTGGAGCGGCCAGTGGAATTACTCGGTCTCTGTTCCGCCACGTTCCGCCACCGAGATTGAGCATCCTCATATACTCACATCCTCATTTTCAATTCCGGGCTTTGGCATGATCAGGCCGGACGCTGGCTCGATGCGGGTCGCAATCCCCCCTCTCCAGTCGCATGGCATCGCCCGCCCGCCAAGAAAGAGGTTCTCCGGATTCTCGCGGAAATACGCCTTGGTGTTCGGATGCACGCGCGGGTCCGCCAGCAGCCCCGCGATGGGAACGAATTCCAGGCTCTCGTGCTGCCCGTCGCAGGCGATGGGCGCATCCGAATCGACAAATCCGCGGCAGGCGATCGCGACATACTGCGTTGAGACAGCGGAATCCTCGAAGGCACTGTCTTCATAAATATGGTCGTAAACCCCTTGCAGGACTACGCGATCAAGCGCTAGATCCAATCCGGTTTCCTGCTTGACCACACGCGCGAAAGCGGACGCCAGGGTCTCGCCCTTCATGACTCTTCCGCCGGGAACAAAGAGCCACCCACGCGCGGGCGCGTTCCTCCGGCACCCGACCAGCACCTCGTCACGTTCGTTGATCAACACCAAGTCGAGCGCCAGCAGGACCGTGTCTCGAACCACATTCCTAAACTGTTCCGAGGACAATTGTCTGATCGTCATGCGGATAAAGTCTTGAACGCAAGGTTGTCCCCCGCTTCCCATGCCCGCACCTTGGCCGCGGCATGACAACCCTTCTGGGCGAAGAAGCGGTGGAAGGCAGCGGTAACGAACTCAACCTCTGAGTCGGTCATGTAAGAGTGGCAGCCGATGTAAAAGCCCGACTGGTTGATCCATTTCGCGATGGGATAGCGGTCTTCCAGGTCCGAGCCAAACAGGCGACGATAAACTGGTTGATTAGTCAGCGGTAACATATCGCGAGTCTCGATGTTGGCGTCCTCCAGGAAGCTAACTAGCTCTTTCTTCGAAGCGTTCCGCAGCACCAACCCGTACAGCATGAAGCTGTGCGTGCGGTCAGATGGACAGGTTGGCAACTGCAAGACATCGGCATACGGCGTCAACTCCGAAGTCAGGTAGTCGGCGATATGCTGGCGGCGGCCAATAATCTCCTGGGCGCGCGCCAATTGCCCGACACCCAGTGCGGCCTCAAGTTCGGTGCAGCGGAAGGAATGGCCGAGATGGATGAACGAGAATCGCCGCGCGACGATTTCTTCCAAGCGGCTGCCCTCCGCGCCCTCGTCGTCGGCGCAACCGATGTAGATATTGTCTCGGCCGTGATTCATCAAGCTGCGCATGTCGACCGCCAGGCCGGGGTCGTTCGTGGTCGCGAAGCCGCCCACACCCGTAACCAGCAGGTGCGCCACGTAGGTGGAGAAGCAGCCGATATCGCCTAGACTGCCGACGGGCTGTCCCATGTATCTTGCGAACATGGTTTCGCACGAATCCTCGATGATCGACAGAGAGTATTGTTTCGCCAGTTGCTGGATGGGACCCATGGCCGCAGGCAAACCGAGCAGATGCACCGGGATCACGGCGCGAGTGCGTCCCGTAATCTTCTCCTCGATCTTTCGCGGGTCGATGTTATAGGTGTCTGCTTCTACGTCCACGAACACTGGCTTCATGCGATTATGCAGCACGATATTGCTGGTCGCGACAAAGGTCACTGCCGGCACGATCACCTCGTCGCCATCGTTCCACCCGTAACGCTCCTTCAGTGCCGCCAAGGCGATGTGCAGGGCCGAGGTGCCACTGTTCATAAACAAGCCGAAACGACAGCCGTGGATGGAGGAGAACTCCGACTCAAACCGCTTGGTCATGGGACCGTAGGTCAGCCGGTTGGATTCGAGAACTTCGCTGACGAGCTTTTTCTCGTAGTCCGAAACTACCAGTCCACCCACACCAATCTGATGAGGATACTTCTCCATTGAGCTCTCCCAACTCATACGTTTGTAGCTTGAGAATCGGTTTTCGGTACCGAAGGGTACCTTGCTTCGCTATCCAGAGATTGCCGCATCGCAAGGCACATGAAGTACTGCACGACTTTGTGCCGGTCGACCTATTGTGAAACGAGCGATTCGGTTCGGGCGTTTTCCAAGTAGTGGTGGTACGCCATCGCCACGCCATGCTCAAGGGGAATGCGTGGTGTCCAGCCCAGTCCAGTCAGCCGTGAGATGTCCGTCAGCTTGCGGAGGGCACCATCCGGTTGCTCGGAGTTGAAGATCGTCTCGCCGCCGTAGCCGACAACCTTCTTGACCACCGTCGCGATCTCTCGGATCGGCAGGTCCTCACCCCAGCCGACGTTGAGGGGGGCGCTGCCTGGGTAATTCTTGGCAATAAACACCGCGGCATCGGCGGCATCGTCCGCGTACATGAGTTCCCGGCGCGGGGTTCCGGTTCCCCAAAGACTCACCGTGGGGCTTCCCTGCAGCTTCGCCTCGTGGAACTTTCGAATCAGAGCGGCCATCAAATGCGACTGCTGGGGGTCATAGTTGTCGTTGGGGCCATAGAGATTGGTAGGAAGCACCGCTATAAAATTGACGCCATACTGGTCATGGTAGGCGCGGCACATGGACATTCCAGCCAACTTGGCCACCGCATAAGGTTCGTTGGTGGGTTCGAGAGCGCCGGTCCAAAGGTAGTCCTCTTTCATCGGCTGCGGACACCAACGCGGATAAACGCATGAGCTGGAGAAATACAACAGGCCTTGGCTGCCCGCCTTCCAGGCCGAGTGAATAACATTGGCGGCGATGGCAAGATTGATGCGAATGAATTCCGCCCGATAAGTGTTGTTGGCCGCGATTCCGCCCACCCGGGCAGCAGCCACAAACACATACTCCGGTTTTTCCGCGAAGAAGAACGCTTCCGTCTCGGCCTGGCGCGTCAAATCCACTTCCTTCGACGTGCGCAGCACCAGGTTCCGATAACCATCGGCCTGCAAGCGCCGGACGACGGCGGACCCAACCATACCGCGATGTCCGGCTACGAAAATCTTAGTGGTTTTTTCCAGACTCATGGTTTCACAATTTCGCGTTTGACCTGCCATGGAATCATCGAACCGCGCTTATTGCAGCTTTTCCATGTCGTCCGGCTGTTCCCGTCCGCGTATCCAACTCCAAACCGATTTGTCAAGCGCATGTGAGCCATTGGGAGACAACCATTGCAGCCGCGCCGAAACCGTGGTGATAACGTCCTCGGCAAAAACCTTTCGGGGATCGGCGGCGTCCACCTTGTGCCACGACGTATTCCCATAAATCCAAGCCACCGCGACGGCCATCGCCAAAACCGTTCCCAAGAAGATGATTAGCATTCGCGGTGGAAACGACCTCTTCGTCGGCACCATGGCCGCGTCCAGCACCTTCACGGTTGGAATTTCTTTGGCTTCTTCCACCTTCGCCAGCTCGTACTGCTCGGTTAGAAGCTCGTAGACCGTCTCCTCGGTTTTTGTCTGACGATACAAGTCTGCGTAGGTCACGCCCAGGATGGGCAGCTTGCGAATCGATGGAAAGAGCGTGT
>Ga0326728_10015200_pt1 | contig 16075 bp, 15 predicted proteins | sample MB3enrmetagenome_FD_207602 | JGI IMG/M metagenome (GOLD analysis project Ga0326728, IMG submission 207602) | Lab enriched peat soil microbial communities from McLean, Ithaca, NY, United States - MB31MN | ecosystem: Environmental > Terrestrial > Soil > Wetlands > Peat | place: USA: New York...
GAAAAACCTGCGGTCCTCTGTCGCCAGCGCGGCTTTGATCATGTTATCGGGAATTTCCTCGAGCGGTACGGCGTCCGAAAACTGGATGCCGCGCTTGCCGATCTCATTACCGTAGCGATCGAGGATGGTTACGCTGAACTCGCTGCCCGTGCGCCAATTGGGGTTCTTAGTCAGCTCGATCGCCGGGATCTCGAACATAAGGACAATAGCAAGCCCCCCGGTTCCGATCGTCGCAGCCTCGGACAGAAGCTCGACGGCTAGCCGGTGGAACCCCGTGATCCGGAAACGGGCGAAGAAATTGTTGTAGTTCGCCCACCAGTCTTTAAATCTTGCATACAGGCTGTAAAGAGTGGAGTCGATCCAGGAGTCGAGCGCAAGCCAGTTGACATAACGATTGCGCCGGTTCGGCTTAAAGATCCAGTCCCGCACGAGTGTTCGCCGCCTCTGTTAAACCCATTTGCAGGTACTATGCCAAGAAACGATCTTGCGAAACAGTTAAAATGGCAGGGCTGCAATACGGTTCCTGAAAATCGGCAGCAAGCCGGCGATCCTGTGCCATTCTGGAAGGCGAAGAGCCTTGAGGAAATGACCGCGGCAGAATGGGAAGCGCTGTGCGACGGCTGCGGGCAATGCTGCCTCATCAAACTCGAAGACGAGGATACTGGCGATATTGCGGTTACGCGCCTTGCTTGCAAGCTCCTCGATCTCGGGTCGTGCCGGTGCAGCGGTTACAGCGCCCGGCAGGATCAGGTTGAGGATTGCGTCAAGCTGACCCCGGAAGGCGTGCGTGGCCTCGCATGGCTTCCCAAAACATGTGCGTACCGGCTTGTCGATGAGGGCCGGGACTTGCCCTGGTGGCATCCTCTCGTTTCCGGAACGGCCGAGTCCGTACACGAGGCCGGCGTTTCGGTGCGGGGCGCTGCGATCTGCGAGAAAAAAGTGCCGCAGGACCGTTTTCCGGCCCACATCGTGGGGTGGATTAAGCCACGAAAACGGCGTTGAGGCCGATTGTCAGCCTTGGGAACGAGGTTTAGACGTCAAATTGCGCGGATAAAGAAACATTGAAGGGGGGAGAGTGCGGCGCAGAATGAGCGGCTCAAGCCAATCGATGGCTTTCGTAGGCCGCGAAACACGGAAAGCCGGCGTCAAAGCCTCGGTGCGGGAAGTCCTATGACCCGTGCGCGCCCCGGCGATTTTGTCCTGGCTGCCGACGTCGCGGGCTCTGGCGATTTCACCGTGGTAGGCAGAATGTGCATCCCGTCTCCCGCATTCGCAGCCGCCGTGCGAAACTTGCAAAACGGGACGGCCGATCTTGAAATGAGGGAGGCTCTCATTCACTCGCTGGCTTCGAGCGCCGCCGGCTTTTGCGTTCTGGACGGCAAGGACATTGAAAAGGCGCTCGATGCATGCGTGCCAGCAAGGCTTGTCTCCGAGTGGCGTATCGCGTTTCCCGGATTAGGAGTTTTGTGCGCTCTTTTTGTTGTCGCGCGCTTCCAGCCGGCGAGGAACGCAGGCGGGCTGTTCGAACTCGCGTTGCAGCTCGCAGGAAGGCCCGCGTTCCACGCTGTGCAGGCGAGCAAGTCCGCGATGCACTAGAGCCTATCCGCTTTTGATTGAATAAAAAGCGGGCGTCTTAAGTTTTTGTTTTATTGTGCGTCTTTACCGGAAAACCGCTTCACACATTTGCGGACGCACTTTAGGGCGCGCATCCGGTGCTTCAGCCGTTCATCGCAAATTCAGGGAGGAACGTTCATAATCGCCCAATGCAGAATGAACCATGAAATATATCTGCGTAGGTTTATTGTTGGGCCTCATCGCTATTCGCGGCGATTTAGCGCTTGCGAAAGAAACCTGCACTTACGCCTGGGGCAAGGGCAGCTACAAATCCCATAAACAAGTCGAGCACGAGCTTCGCAGCTGGCTTACGAACGGAAAAATTCTGAGGTTTTCGCTTTGCGGCTCGGGAAGCGACCACTATTTTCAGGTCACGATATTAGAGGCGGCCGGTAAGGTCCGGGTCATCCGGGTGCCAGCCCACTAAACGATTGGATGAAGTTTGGCCGTATGCGCCTTCTGGTTGTAGAAGACGACAGGGATCTGAGCCGTCAGCTCGTTGCTGCGCTTTCCGAGGCGGGATACGCAGCCGATGCGGCTTTCGATGGCGAGGAGGGCTCTTATCTTGGAGAGACCGAGCCATACGACGCCATCATCCTCGATCTCGGCTTGCCCAAGATGGACGGCCTGAGCGTTCTGGAGCGCTGGCGCAGGAACGACATCAAAACACCTGTGCTCATCCTCACGGCGCGCGACCGCTGGAGCGAGAAGGTCGCCGGCATCAACGCAGGTGCGGACGATTATGTCGCCAAGCCCTTTCAAATGGAGGAGGTCATAGCGCGCGTGCGCGCGCTCCTTCGCCGCAGCGCCGGCTTTGCCAAGGCCGAGCTCGAATGCGGCCCCCTACACCTCGATACGCGCACAGCGCGGGTGACTTTTGACGGATCGCCGGTCAAGGTGACCGGGCTCGAATTCAGGTTGCTTTCTTACCTCATGCACCACCAGTCCCGGGTCGTTTCGCGTTCGGAGCTTGTCGAACATCTCTATCAGCAGGATTTCGACCGCGATTCGAACACCATCGAGGTCTTCATCGGACGGCTGCGCCGCAAAATCCCCGCCGATATCATTCATACCGTCCGCGGCCTCGGTTACTGCGTTTCATTCGCGCCAGGCTCCGGGGCAGGCGAAAAGAGCGGCCCATGAGAGGGAATTCTCTCGCGCTTCGCCTCGTCATTTCGTCGGCGGCCTGGACCTTGATGATTTTGTCGGTCACCGCAGCCATCCTGATTTCGCTGTGCCGCGATTTCATCGAGGAGAACTTCGATCAGCGGCTCAACCATTCGCTGGAAAATTTGATTGCCAAGACGGCTCCGCAAGGTACCCTCGACATCCGGCGCCCTAACGATCTCGGCGAGCCGCTTTTCTCGAGGCCCCTATCGGGTGCCTATTGGCAGATCCGCCCGGCCGGCGAAAAAAGCGAACCGGCTTTCAAATCCGACTCGCTCGCGGACGAAACCTACAAGACCCCCAGCGACCTTGGCGTCAAGCCGGATCAAAAGCGGGTGCGGCAAGCCTATGTCGAAGGGCCGGACGGCCAAGTCTTACGCGTTTTGGAGCGCGACATCGATTTTGGCCAGGAAAATGAAAGCCGCGTTTTCTCGATATCGGTCGCCTTCGATACAGCGGCTGTCGATGCCGAGACGCGTTATCTGACAAATACCATCGTGCTTACGCTTGCTCTTCTTGGAGCGGGGCTTCTTCTGGCGACATTCTTCCAGGTCCGTTTCGGGTTGAGCCCTTTAAAGGACATTGGCAGCCGTCTCGCTGCGATCCGGTCCGGCGAAGAAACGCTGCTGGAGGGAACGCCACCCGACGAAATTCTTCCGCTGCAAGAAGAGCTGAACGCGCTCATCAAAGCGAATTGGAGCGTTGTCGAGCGCGCCCGCACCCATGTTGGAAACCTCGCGCACGCGCTCAAGACACCTTTAAGCGTCATTATCAACGAGGCCGGTTCGCAAAATTCCGAATTCGCGCAAAAAGTTGCCCAGCAAGCGATGCTGATGCGCCAGCAAATCTCCCATCATCTCGACCGGGCCAGGATCGCAGCGCAGATCCGCCCCATCAGCGGCCTGACCGATGTCGCATCCGGACTTAACGCGCTTTCGCGCGCTCTGACCAAAATCTACGAGGGGCGCGCGCTCCATTTGGAAATCGATTGCCCGGGCGGCGTCCGCTTCTTCGGGGAAAAGCAGGACTTCGACGAAATGGCGGGTAACCTCTTGGACAATGCCTGCAAATGGGCGCGGTCGAGCGTCACCGTCAAGGTCGAGGCGCGGCCGTGCGAAGGGACTTCGACAACCCGCACCTTCCGCCTCATCATCGAGGACGACGGTCCGGGGCTGGCCGCCGAATCCCGGCGTGCCGCGGTTGAACGCGGCCGCCGGCTCGACGAGAGCGTGCCTGGCTCCGGCCTCGGTCTATCCATCGTGGCGGAATTATCGCACCTCTACCGGGGCACGCTACGACTAGAGGAGGCAGAAAGCGGTGGCTTGAGGGCGTGCCTGACACTTCCTGCGGCATAATTTGACGCAAAAATGCCCCAATAGCTTGCGTACGTTGGCGCATGTAAGGGCTAGGAGGGCGTGCGATTCGCACGTCACAAGGGGTATGAAAAAGCTAGGACTACTCTTTTTGTCGCTTGCGTTTGCGGTTCTCGTGACCGCATGCGCTACCAAGGAAGAACAAGGAACGCTGTTTGGCGCCTCGACGGGCGCGTTGCTCGGCGGGGCAATGAGCCGCGGCAATCCAGCCGCTGTCGTTGGCGGCGCACTTGTCGGCGGCTTCATTGGCAACCGTATCGGCAAGTCGATGGACGACGAAGACCGCCGGCGCGCCTATGAGGCACAAATGGCGGCGTTCGAGCGCGGCGACCGCGCCGATTGGCGCAGTCCCAATGGCCATTATGGCTATATCGAGCCGCGGCCGGTCTACTACTATCACGAAATGAGATGCCGCGAGTTCGCGCAAACAGTCTTCATCAACGGAAGGCCGGAGACGATGGTTGGCAGGGCTTGCCGCTATCCCGACGGAACCTGGCGCGAAGTTTAGCGGAGACGTCCTCGAACTCGTGAGGATTTGAAGGGCCGCCAGGGGGCGGCCCTATTCGTTTATGAGCATTGCAGCTTCGGCAATGACTGAGTAGACCTGCTCAAGCTCTTCTTGCGCCGTGCAATAAGGGGGCATCACATAGATCGTGTTCCCCAAGGGGCGTATAAGCAGCGCTCTTTCCGCGAAAAAATTGTAAAGCTTTGTCGCAACGCCCGCGAGATATCCCGCATCCTCCACACGCAGGTCCAGCGCCGCGATCGTGCCGAGCTGGCGGACATTGCAGAAGCGGTCATCGGCCTTGAAAGGTTCGAGCTGTGCGGCCTGACACGCCGCAAGCGCAGCAATCCGCTCGCGCACCGGCTCCGAGGCCCACACATCGAGATTGGCGGCAGCCGCGGCGCAGGCGATCGGGTTGGCGGTGTAAGAGCTCGAATGAAAGAACATGCGCGCGCGGTCGGGCGCGTAATGGGCCTCGTAGATCGCGGGCTTGCAGAGCGTAACGGCGAGCGGAATCGCCCCTCCCGTCAGCCCCTTGGCAAGACACATGATATCGGGCGAGATGCCCGCCTGCTCGCAGGCAAAGAGCGTACCGGTCCGCCCGAAGCCTGTCATAACCTCGTCGGCGATGAGCAGCACGCCGTGAGCCTCGCAGATGCGCTTCAACTCGCTTAAGGCCGAAGCCTCGTAAATCAGCATCCCCCCAGCGCCGAGGATGAGCGGTTCGACGATGAGGGCAGCGGGAGGCTCGCGCTTGCAAAGTGCAGCAAAAGCGTCGAGCGTCCGGCTCTCTTGGCCCGCAGCTGGAAAGGGAAGGCGCTCGACATCGAAGAGAAGCGGCTCATAGGCTGCATTGAAGACGCCGCGGGCGCCCGCCGACATCGTGCCAACGGTGTCGCCATGATAGGCATGCTCAAGCGCTACGATGCGGGAGCGCGGCTCGCCCCTGTTCCGGTAATAGCCCAGCGCCATTTTGAGCGCGACCTCGACGGAGGTCGAGCCGCTATCGGAAAAGAACACATGAGAAAGCCCGGGAGGGACGACCCCGATCAGCCGGCGCGCCACCTCTTCGGCGGGTTCATGCGTGAAACCGGCAAAAATCACCTGATCGAGCACGCCAGCCTGGCGCTGGATCGCGCTGACAATGCGCGGATGGTTGTGGCCATGGGTGACGACCCACCAGGACGAGATGGCGTCGAAGAGGCGCGTTCCATCCGCGGCCTCAAGCCAGGCCCCTTTAGCTCGCGCGATCTTGGTCATAACCGGCTGTAGCGCATGCTGCGTGAAGGGATGCCAGATGGGCGATGCTTGGCCTGACCTCATCGATTCCGCATCCGTTCAAGTGCCTCAATCGCTGCCATGTGCGCGGCCATGCCGCTCACAAATGCGGTACAAAACCATAATCGCTCCGCCCGCTCAACCGCATGTTCCCGCGGGCGGGGCGAAACTTTCTTTGGATGGAGCAGCGGGAGCACTTCTGCGTCCGGCTTGCCCTCTCACGGCGCTCTGCCGCGAAAGCGCCGCTGATAATCCACGCTATAGAGCGCGCTTTCGCGAAAATCGCGCGTCCCCAAAACCTCGCCCACAAAGATGATGGCTGTGCGCTCGATGGGAAATTCCTGCACAGCTGCGGCAATCGATGCAAGCGTGCCGCGCACGATGCGCTCGTCCGGCCAGGTGGCGCGAAAAACGACGGCTGCAGGGCAATCGGCGCCATAGAAGGGGATAAGGCGCGAAGCCACGTCCGCCAGCACATGCACGGAGAGATGGATGGCAAGGGTCGCGCGCGTGGCCGCGAAGGCTTCGAGCGTTTCGGTTTCCGGCATGGCCGAGGCCCGCCCCGAGGTGCGGGTCAGCACGAGCGACTGCCCGGCTTCGGGCAAGGTCAGCTCCTGCCCCAATGCGGCCGCGGCGGCGGCGAAAGACGGCACGCCCGGCGTAATGGTGTAGGGGATGCCAAGGCGCTGAAGCCGGCGCAGCTGTTCGCCCATGGCGCTCCACACAGAGAGGTCGCCCGAATGGAGGCGCGCCACGTCAAGGCCTGCCGCATGCGCTTTCACGAACTCCGCCTCGATCTCGCCGAGGCTCATGGGCGCGGTGTCGGCGATGCGTGCGTGAGGCGGGCAGTGCGCGAGCAGAGCTTTGGGCACGAGCGAGCCGGCATAGAGGCACACAGGCGCACGCGAGAGAATATCGAGCCCCCGGACGGTGATGAGATCGGGGGCGCCTGGCCCCGCGCCGATGAAATGCACGGTCATGGGAGGATCGCCACGCTCGCGGTTGCGTTCTGGCCGCGAATACGCGGCAGCAAAAGCCGGGCACCGGCGCCTGCGGCTGCAAGTGCCGCAGCTTCGGCGACCGAGGGAATTCCGTATCGTTGCATGGATTTTTCCGAATGCGTCACGCAGAAAGGTGCGGCCGCCCGCAATTCGCCGAGCGTCAAAAGAACAAGGTCGAGCCCCGCCAGGAGCGAAGCCTCGGAAAGCACGGGGTTGAGCGCCGGGCGGTCCAACGCGGCCAGCGCTTTTATCGGTCCCCCCTCACCCCTACCCCTCTCCCGCCAGGGGAGAGGGGAAAACAGCATTCCCTCTCCCCTCGCAGAAAAAGGCACCCCGGCGCAGCGGGCATGTCCTACTCCCTCTCCCCTGGCGGGAGAGGGCTGGGGTGAGGGGGACTTCTCAAGCGATTCCTGAGTCATCATTGCCTTCGCGGCTGCGATGATTGCCAGCACATCCGCAGGCGTCGCCCGGCTTGTTGTGCCGATTCCGATCACGGCCATGGCTTTATCGCCGCCCATTGCACAACCGGCATGGCGGGCTGCCACGCCGTATAGGCTCCAACCTTATGCTCCCGCTCTATGCCGATCCGGGTCAGCGTACCGCCTAGCGACGCACGGAATTCCATGAGCGCGGCCTGCCCTTCGAAGCTCACGGCATTGCAGACCATGCGGCCGCCCGGCTTCAGCGCTTCCCAGGCTGCCGCCAAAAGGCCGGGCTCGCTCACGCCCCCGCCCGCAAAAATCGCATCCGGCGCTCCGGCGCCTTTCAAAACTCCGGGCGCTATGCCTTCGCGGATCTCCAAATGCGGCACTCCGAGCGAAACCGCATTTGTGGCCGCGCGGGCGGCGCGCCCGGACGACTTCTCGAACCCCAAGGCCCGCATCGAGGCATGACAGAGCAGCCATTCGATGGCGACAGAGCCGCTGCCAAGCCCGATATCCCAAAGCAGCTCGCCAGGCGCGGGGCGCAAAGCCGAAAGCGTCAACGCGCGGATCTCGCGCTTGGTGATCTGCCCGTCATGCTCGAAATAGCTGTCCGGCAGGCCGGGCGCGAACGGGATAGGCCTTGCGTCCTTTCCCGCCTCCACCTCGATTGCCACGATGTTCAAGGCGCCGAAGGTGCCGGCGGCGATGTCCTTCGCAAGCCCTTTCGATATGCGTTCGCGCGGACCGCCCAGTGCCTCCATGACATGGATGTTCGAGCCGCCGAAACCGTAGCGGGTCAGGAGCTCCGCGGCTTGGCCCGGTGTCGAACCGTCGAGCGACAGCGCCAAGATCCGCTGTCCCTGATGGAGGTGGCGCAGCAAGGCCTCCGGCCGGCTCGTGTGCAAGCCGAGCGTCACCGTGGACTGCAATGCCCAGCCGAGCCGCGCGGCTGCAAGAGAAAAGCTTGAGGGCGCCGGCAGCACCAGCATTTCGTCAGGCGGAATGTACTCCGCCAGCACCGCGCCGGCGCCGAACCAAAAGGGATCGCCCGACGCCAAAACGCAAACCGGCTCCCCCGCTTTCTCCAAAATGCGCGCAACCGTCTTCCGGAAGGGCCTTTTCCATTCGAGCTTTTGCCCCCGGACAGGCCCAATCAAAGCAAGGTGCCGCTCCCCGCCAACGACGAGCACGGCATTGCCGATAAGCTTATCCGCCGCGGCAAAAAGCCCCTCGCGGCCGCTTTCGCTCAAGCCAACTATGGACAGCCAGCGGCCGCGTGTGCCATTGCTGGCTGCTATGGCATTCGTTACGGCATCGTCAAAAGCGCGGACCATGCGCGTTCTTCTCCTGGGGGGCTCGACGGAAGCGAGCGCACTCGCAAAGCTCCTCGCATCCGACCGGCGTTTCGAGGCGACATTGTCTCTCGCCGGGCGAACCGCAACGCCGCGTGCTCAGCCCATTGCGGTGCGAAGCGGCGGCTTCGGCGGGGTCGAAGGTCTCGTCCGCTATTTGCGCGACGAGCGCATCGACGTTCTGATCGACGCGACGCACCCTTTCGCCGCCCAAATGAGCCGCAACGCCATCGCAGCAGCCTCGATAACCGGTACGCCGCTGCTCGCCGTCGAGCGGCCGGCCTGGGAGAGGCAGCCGGGCGACGACTGGACCCTCGTGCCGGACATGGCTTCGGCCGTCGCGGCGCTCGGCGAAAAGCCGTGCATCGTCTTCAGTGTAGGCAGCCTTGCTGTCCCTGAGCTTCTGGCCGCGCCGCAGCACACCTACATCGTACGTCTGATCGATATGCCGGCGATGGCCAGCGAGCTGCCCAATATCAAATTTGTACAAGGACGCGGGCCGTTCACCGCCGAGGACGATATCCGCCTGTTCCAGTGCCGCCGCATCGAAGTCGTACTTGCGAAGAATTCGGGCGGCCATGCCACCGCCTCCAAGATCCAGGCGGCGCGCACGCTCAAGCTGCCCGTTATCATGGTCGAACGCCCCTTCGTTCCCCCGCGGCCCGCGGTTCCCGCCGCAGAATACGCCATGATCTGGCTTATCCGGCATCATAACGGCTCCATGCTGCGCGGGGTGTAGACCCAAGGCAAGGCCCCTCCCTCACGCGGCAAAACCTTCGTGGCGCTCGATCCCACAAGGACGAGCGTTTGCATGTCCGCCGCAGCCGGATCGGCAAGCTCAAGGGTTGTGACCGCCACGCGTTCATCTTCCCGCCCGATGGCGCGGGCAAACACAATCACGGTACTGCCGGGCTTTCCCTGCCGCAAAACCTCGAAGGCACGATGGACGCCGCCAGGCCGCGCGAGCGAGGCCGGGTTGTAAAGGGCAATCGCAAAATCTGCCTCGCAAGCGAGCCGGAGCCGCTTTTCGATCGTGCTCCATGGCTTCAGATTGTCCGACAACGATATGGCGCAGAAATCGTGGCCGAGCGGGGCACCGATGCGCGCGGCGGCCGCTAGCATGGCCGTGACGCCGGGCTCGACCGCGATATCGAGTGCGCGCCATTCGCGGGGGCCACGTTCTATGGCCTCGAACACCGCGGCGGCCATCGCGAACACGCCCGGATCTCCGCCAGAGACTAGAACGGCACGGCACCCGGCCTGGGCCGCGGCAAGCGCCGCCCCGGCGCGCTGTAGCTCCACGCGGTTGTCGCTCGCGTGCACCCTCTGGCCCGCCCGCGCCGGTATGCGCTCGACATAGCTCCTATAGCCGAAAATATCCGTGGCCCCCTCGAGCGCTTCCTGCGCCGCCGGGGTCATCCAGCGCGATGGGCCAGGCCCAAGGCCTATCACGGTCAGCCGCCCGCTCATAAAATGCGGCGCCCCTTGCAGCCCGGCACGAGTACGATGGAAAAATACGGCGCTGCCTCGCCGATTTCCTCAAGCGGCGCGATCCGCTCACCGGCCATGGTCCCGCGTTCGACGTAGATCGCTTCGCCGAGCCGGCCGGCAGCGTGCAGCGCCTCGCGGATCTTCGGCAGATTGAACCCCACCTTCATGATCGCGGCGGCATCGGTGGAACGCAATTTCCCGATGAGCGTGTCCCGGTCGAGCGTGCCCGGCAAAATCGTCAGCACATCGTCGCCAAGCGCGATGGGTGCAGCTGCCGCCGTCCAGCAGCCCGACATGCCGGTCACTCCCGGCACCACGACAATCGGAACCGAGCCGCGCAAGCGCTCATACATATGCAGGAACGAGCCATAGAAAAACGGATCGCCTTCGCTTAAGAGCGCCACGTCCCGACCCTCTTCCAGCAGCTGGCGGATGCTTTGCGATGCCGCGGCATAGAAGCAGCTTATCGCATCGATGTAGCCGGTCTCGGCGAAGCCGATCTCGGTCGTCACCGGATATTCGAGAGCGAGCTCACGGACGCCGGCCGGCAGATGAGACCTGGCGATGGTCCAAGCGTGGCCGGGCGAGCCGCGCTTGCGGAAATGTGCGACGATTCTTGTAGCTCCGAGGATCCTGGCCGCCTTGACGGTTACGAGGCCGGGATCGCCCGGCCCCATGCCGACGCCGTAGAGAGTACCGATGCCAGGTTTCATTCGCGCTCGCTCGCCACTGCGTTGAGCGCGGCAACCGCCATCGCGCTGCCACCCTTCCGGCCGCGGACCACGGCATAGGGCACGCGCCCACCCTCGATCAGGGCCTCCTTCGATTCCGCCGCGCCGACGAACCCAACCGGCATGCCGATGATGGCGGCGGGGCGGTCCGCCCCATCGTCTAGCACATCGAGCAGCCGGAAAAGCGCGGTCGGAGCGTTGCCGATGACCACGACGGAGCCTTTTAGAAGCGGGCGCCAAAGTTCGAGCGCCGCGGCCGTCCTCGTGTTGCCGAGCTCAGCGGCGAGGGCTGGCACCTCAGGGCGATCGAGTGTGCAAACGATTTCGTTTTTCGCTGGAAGGCGGGAAAGAGTGATGCCGTTCGCCACCATCTTGGAATCGCACAAGACCGGGGCTCCGGCTTTGAGCGCCTCACTAGCAGCGAGCGCGAAATCGGGGTGAAAGACGATATCGCGCGCGATTTCGGGCATGCCGCAGGCGTGAACGATGCGGACCGCGGCGCGTTCCTCGGCCGGGGTGAAGCGGCTAAGATCGGCCTCCGCCCGGATGATCGCGAAGGAGCGGCGGTAAATCTCATCTCCATCGCGGATATAGTCTCGCTGGGCAAGCGTCATGCGGCCCCCGCAAGCTCTGCGATAACGGCCGCGAGCTCCGCTCCGGAAACGCCGATCCGGGGTTCCGGCCCTGGCCCCGTCACGGTGTAGCGGCCGTTGCCGCCGATGGCCGTGATGTCCGCACTGTGCGGATAGGCGCATAGCTTTTCGCAGCCGGAAATGTGGATCGTGCCCTTCGGAAAGGTGGCTGGGCTCAGCGCATGCATGACGGCTTCGGCGTCACGCCTTGCCTCCACCGTTCCCCTCAAGCAGGCGGGACTGCCCGGGCAGCCGTGGACCCGTAGCCGAATATCGTTAGGGTCCGTTATCCCTCCGATACGCACCGAAAGCTCTTGCAGAGCGGCTTTCTCCCGATCGTGGACCGCAAAGACGAGAGCACGATGGGGCGACAATGCCGCTTCGGCTATGCAGTCCTGCCGCATCAGTCCGGTGAGTTCGCCAAGCGCGGCCTGCGCGACCTCGCCGAAGGCAAAGCCGATGCCGTAGGCCCCGCCCAAATCGCCCACCGGTGCCGGCCGGTTTGCCGCGCGTATCCCATGCGCGGCTTGAGAAAATCCAGCCTCCTTCGACACGGCATCCATTCCCAACGTCGCGACTGCGTCGCGCATGCGGCGTATCGCAGGCTGCGCGCGGCGAAGGCGCAGAAACGCCCCGGCTACGGCGACGAAGCCGTCCGTTGCGTCCCTCGTGTTGCCGAAGAGGATCGCGCGGCAGGACGCCCCTTCGAGCACCATGGCGATTTGGTCCTGCGAAACGAGAAAGGTGACATCGCTCGCCGAGGCGGGATCGATTTCGTCTCCCTCCTGCACAGCGGTTCCGAATTTGCCCGGAAGCTGATAAAGCGCTTCATCCCTCGCCAGCGCGTCCTCCAGCTTTGCAACTAATCCCGCAGCCAGCTCGGCATGGGCGCTCAGTCCAACGGCTGGCGACACCATAATATTTCGCACCGCTTCGATGCGGGGATCGCTGTCGATCAGGTTGGCCACCGCCAAGACGTCCAAAAGCGTAGCGTGCTCTTCCGCGGACACACCCCGGATTTGCACATTCGCCCGGTTGCTGAGATAGAGATTGCCGTCGCCGAAACGCTGAGCGGCGAGCCCCAGGGTTTCGAGCTGTACAAGCGACAGCCGGCTGAACCGCGGCCGCACGCGCACAATCAGCCCATCGCCCGACTTCATCGGGCGAAGCGCGCCCGGACACCAGCCCACAATAAGATCGCTGCGTATGCTCATGACCGCGTTCCTCCTTCGAGGCCTGAAAGATCGTTGCGCCGGGGCCTCCAGAGGCTGCGTGCAATCGCCTCCCTGAACCGGCTTTGAATGGCTTCGAGCGCTGCTCCGTTCTCGCGCGCGAGGAAGCTCGCGACTGTAGGGTCGCCGAGATAGGCCTCGTAAAGATGCTCCAGGCCTTCGCTACCGATAGCGCCGGCCGTGGCCGCAAGAGCGAAGGCCGAATCGGCCGTACCCGCGATCCCGGCAGCGCCGGCAAAACCGTGCCGCATCTGCCCTTCGAGCCACCGTTCGCTCAGCGCGCGGCCGTGCAAAACGCGCGTGGCCTCTTCCTGCAGGGTGCGGACGCGCGGCGCATGCGGCGCCGCCGCATCGGCATGATAGATCGCGGTGGGCGCGTTGCCCAGCGCAAAGGCGGCCGCTGCGAAGCCGCCTTCATGCGCCGCAAAATCTAGGCTCGAAAGAACGTCGGTCTCGCGATGGTCCTGGACATGCACGAAGCCTTCGGCTGCCTTCACCCGGCTTTCGAACTCTGCGCGTGCAAAGATCCCTTCCCCTTCGCCGGTGTAAGCGGTGCTGGAAGCCGCAAGATAGCTCTCGCCGAGGTCTTCGCGCGTCCGCCAGCTGCTTGCATCGATGTGCTGGCTGACGCCCGCCCCGTAAGCGCCGTCCGCCGCGCCAAAAATGCGGTAGAGCTCACCCTTCTGGCGGCGCAGCGGGTTGTCACTGGCGTCCTCTTCCTGTGTCGCGGCCCGCTGCACGGCGGCGTGGAAAAATGCGAGCTGCGCAGGAAACATATCGCGCAAGAGCCCCGAGATCCGCAAAGTCACGTCGACCCTCGGCCGGTTCAGTTTCATGAGCGGTACGATCTCGAAGCCCGCCACGCGGAACGAGCTGTGGTCCCACACGGGCTTCACGCCCAAGAGTGCGAGCGCGGTACCGATCTCCTCGCCCCCCGTCCGCATGGTCTGGCTGCCCCAAAGGTCCAGCACCATGGCTCGCGGCCAATCGCCGTGATCCTCCACATACCGCGCGATGATCGCCTCGGCCATGCGCGCGCCGTTCTCGCAGGCGAGCGGCGTTGGGATCGTGCGCGGATCGACGCTGTAAAGATTGCGGCCCGTGGGCAGCACGTCGGCGCGGCCGCGGCTCGGCGCGCCGGAGGGGCCGGGCTCGATGAAGCGGCCGTCGAGCGCGCGGAGGATCGCGTCGAGCTCACCTGCGTCGAGCACATGCAGACCATCGCGGATGGCGAGCCCCTTCACGTCGCAAAGAAAGGCATCGACGCGCATTAGCGCCTCGGCTTCTGTCATCTCTGCCTTAATGCCGCAGGCCGCTTCGAGCCCGCCTGAGGCCACCGCGCCAAGAACGTCGCGCGCCAAGCGCTCGCGGCGCTTCTTGTCGAGGCCGTCCGCTGCCGAATATTCGTCGAGCAAGCGTTCGATCTCGCGCAGCGCGGGCGATGAGCCGGTCTCGATGAGCGGTGGCGTGTTGTGTCCGATGGTGACGGCGCAGATGCGCCGCTTCGCCTGGGCCGCCTCGCCGGGATCGTTGACGATAAAGGGATAGACGACCGGCACCGGCCCCAAAAGCGCACGCGGCGCGCAAGCTTCGGAAAGCGCGGTTGCTTTGCCCGGCAGCCATTCGAGCGTTCCGTGGGCGCCGAGATGGATCAGCGCATCGATGCGCGCGCGTTCCCGCAGCCAAAGATAAAACGCGATATAGGCATGCCGCGGCGGCAGGTTCGGATCGTGATAGGCGGATTTGCGATCCGTGAGGTGCCCGCGTTCGGGCTGAAGGCAAATCAAGAGATTGCCGAGCTGGGATACCGGCAACGCGATCGAACCGGCGGCGAAGGCCGGATCATCCTTGGGCGCGCCCCAAGCCGCCGTGACGCTTTCACGCAATGCTTCAGGCAGGCTGGCGAAGGCAGCTTCGTATTCGGGGAGGGACCATGTAGCTGGTTCGAAGACCCCCTCACCCCAGCCTTCTCCCCAAGGGGAGAGGGAGTCTGCTGCGGCTTGCAGCAGCGTCCCTTCTCCCCTCGGGGAGAAGGACAGGATGAGGGGGGACTTCCTTTGCAATAATGCTAACAAGCTCCCGGCGCTCGAAGGCAGCGCATCGATGGAATATCCGGAGGCTTGCAAATACTCTGCGATGCGCAGAGCGCTCGCCGGGCCATCGAGGCCGACAGCGTGCGCGATCTGATCGGGCCGGCCGGGGTAGGTGGAAAGAACGAGCGCGAGCTTCCGGTCCGCGCAGGGCTTCCGGCGCAGGCGCACCCAAGCCGAGGCAAGCCCGGCAACGTGCTCGATTCCCGCTTTATGCGGTTTGTGGAAGACAGTTCCGGATGCATCGCGGTCCTTGAACGAGATCGCGCCAGCGAACACCCGCCCGTCGATCTCGGGCAGCACCACATGCATTGCAAGGTCGGTCGAGGAAAGCGCCCGCGAAGAAGCGGCCCACGCTTTCTCGGAGCTGCCCGCCATGGCAGCTTGAATAACGGGACAGCCGGCTTCGTCGAGGGGGGAGCGCGCGTCCTCCGCGCGGGCCGAAAACGCGGTCGTGTTGACGACGATGTCCGGGGCCTGACGCTGGAGCTCTTCGCGAAGCCAGCCGGCTACACCGGGCGCTTTCAAGCTCGGAACGTAGTAGGCGGAAATGGTTAGCCCGCTGCCATTGCGGCCGAGCCGGTCGAATAGCGCATCGATAGGGCGGACATCGCCCGCCAGCAGGAAGGAGCGATAGAAAACGATGGCCACGGAGCCGGCGCCACCCTTTTTCGCCTGGCGATAGACGCCAAAGCCGGGCAGTGCCTCAACCGGCGAAGATGACAGTGCGATTCGCACACCGTCCGCCCGCGCCATGAGCGCAGAAATAGCTTGCCTTGCGTTTTGCGGTCCGCCTGCGCCAAGAAGCCGGTCGAGCGCATCCAGCTCTGCAGCATCGATGGTCGAGAGCGGCGGTAATCTCGGATCGGCGCGTCCGTCGCCGGGCAATATTGCCAGCGTGACGCCATGCTTGCGGCAAGCATGGGCCAGCTCCTCCGTCCCGTAGCGCCAATAGTCGAGGCCACCGAGCAGCCGGAGGAGGATCGCCTTCGTGCCGGGCACCGTCTTTTCGATGAAAAGGTCGGCGGAGATCGGGTGGCGCAGGGAGGCGAGATTGATGAAATGCGCGGCGATCGAGTCCCCCCTCACTCTGTCTCTCTCCCCAAGGGGAGAGAGGACGCCTGAAATGGCCGCTCCCGTTGGGGAGACGGCCGCAGCTCCTTCCCCCTCTCCCCTTGGGGAGA
>Ga0326728_10015202_pt1 | contig 16073 bp, 13 predicted proteins | sample MB3enrmetagenome_FD_207602 | JGI IMG/M metagenome (GOLD analysis project Ga0326728, IMG submission 207602) | Lab enriched peat soil microbial communities from McLean, Ithaca, NY, United States - MB31MN | ecosystem: Environmental > Terrestrial > Soil > Wetlands > Peat | place: USA: New York...
AACGCCGGATGCAAATTGTCCCGAGCGATCAGTTCCACCGTGGGGCTGACCAGAACAACATCGTGCGCCGGGATATTTTTACCAAAATCCATGGCGCCCTGAGGAATAGTTAGTTTTTTAAGATAACTGATGCGACGGATATAAGCGTCGGCCTGTTTGAAACTAACCAGTTTAATCGCTGGTGTCTGAAACAGCGCCCTCATGGTCTGCGTAGAGGCGGAATCAGCCGTCAGGAAAATAGCGTCCGTTTTTCCCGCCAGCAGGGCTGCGGCCGCATTTTCATCTTCCATATTCAGAAACGTCGTCGCGCCGCCAGGCTCAATACCGTTTATAGCAAGCAGCGCCAATGCCAATGAGTGCCCCCCACTTCCTTCCGGGCCGATGGCAATACGCTTTCCCCTGAGTTGTGAGAGAATTTCCACGGGCTGCGACAGACGATGAAAAATTAAAACAGGTTGATAGGAAACACTGCCGAGAGAAAACAGATGATTGATATTTTGCCCTTTAGAAAGTCCCGCCTGAACAAAGCCGATATCTACTTTAAAAGCCGGATCTGCAAGCCGTTTCAGGTTCTCCGCGGAACCGGCGGAGGTCAGGATTTTCACTTTCACTCCGTCGTGAGCCAAAATTTCGGCATACTTTTGCGCGACCTTATGGTAAGCGCTGCCTGTTTCGCCACTCGTGATTATTATTGTTTTCGGCGGCGCGGAATGAAAAAACCAGAAACAGGAAAAGAAAATAATCAGGCCGACAATGATCATGGTCACAATGGACGCCGTACGATTCATTCCGAAATTATCCATGAACATCGCCAAAATCTTATTGCTGTATCCGTTATCAAGCGGTTTGGAGGTATTTTTCATTTTTTATTATCTCTTGTAATTTATTGCAGCAGGTTAAAGCAATGGAATTTAAAAATCAATCATTAAAACCGGGGCGTTTTTTACCATCGGAAACGATTATAAGCCGACGATACACTTATTTTCCCAGAAGAGTCGGGAGTATTTTTACAAAACTATCGGGGTCGATGCAGAATTCGCCCACAAATGGATAATCGAGGGCAATAATTGTAAAAAGAGCCAAAGCAATCATTGCTGCCAGGGCCGAAGACATAATCAAATGTTCTGTGAAGTTTTCCGTGCCAAAAAGCATGGAAAAAGTTATAGTGATAACGCTTCCAATAAAGATAACAATATACAAAATCGGATGAATGCCGGTTCCGGCATAGAGAATACGATGCCTTCTTAGCTCACTGGCCTCATTCAATTTCTTGATGGATTCGGCTAAAAATATTTTTTGCGTTTCGTTTTTCGGTTGAAAACCGCTATATGAAAAAACTATTTTTTCCTGAAGTTCATCTACCCTCGAACTTCTTTGACCTTTTTCCATTGTCTTCCATTCATCATTTATAATCGCGTAAACATAATCCGTTAGTTCAGCTTTGAGCAGGGCACGAAATTCGATGGGAAATGGCATTGTGTTCTGATATAGAGAAGCTATGCAATTAGCTTCGCTATTGGTGATTTCATTGGCTTTGTCAAATTGTTCCCACGTGACGACAACTATAAAGGCAAGAGTAACGGCGTAAATGACACCAAGGGTGGCAAAAATAAAACCGGCTATATCATTATGATTTTTGCAGCGTTTATAAGAATAAAATTTCCTGATGATGAAAAGACCGATGATAGTTGAAAAAACATAGAAAAAAATAATTAAAAAACCAAGCAGAAAAGTCGGTACATGGATAAGCAGATACTGGATAAAGGGCATAACTCTCTCCTGATAAATTTACTCCGGCCGGTTATTGCGATCATAAAAAACTCACTATTTCTAGCAGTTTATTATACTTTATCGAACTTTGTTGAATTAAGTCTTGGATGAGGGGGATAGCATAGAACAGTTAAGTATTCTTAATCATTATATATCTTTTTAGTGCTATTTTCCGCATACCCCCAAATATACCCCCAAATTTTGTCTTTCAGTATTCAAAATATATCACAGCCAGAGTTTCTCTTCAACCAGGAAGAAGATATTCATTCACTGAATCAAAATAAAAATGTCTGTATTTTCCTTGGCCTAATAACCTGGGTGGGACAATAAGCATTAATTTGTAATAGCTGATTTCTGTGATTTTGCTGAATAGGTGTGTTGATGATGAGCGTAACGAATATGAGACACACTTTTTCAGCATCAAAAAATCACAGATATTGAAAGCAGCTATTACATATTAATAACCTCAAGCAGGGCGGGAATTATTTTCATTTTATTATAGACTATCTACGCATTGTCATATTGTATTGTCGCTATATTTTTATATGGGAGGATTCAATGAATATGGATAGCGATATTGTTAAGCTGACACGTGAGGAATTGTATCAAATGGTATGGTCAAAACCGGTGACAAAATGGTCCAAGGAATTTGGTCTGTCTGACGTCGGATTTGCTAAGATATGCAAGAAAATGAAAGTCCCATTACCTGGACGTGGTTATTGGGCCATGATTCAGAAGGGCATTAAGCTTACTCGGCCAATCCTTAAACCGATCCATGATTCAAAACAGTCAGTGGTCGAAATCCGAAAGAGAACATTAGACGTTGTGAAATCAAAAAGTGCAGATGAAGATGATCCTCTTGTGTTATTTGAAAAGTTGCCGGAAAATAAAATTGTCGTTCCGGAACGACTTCATTCTCCACACCCATTGGTAAAAACAACAGAATCATTTTTAAAAAGCAGAGATGTTGACAAGTATGGTCGCATAATGAATCACCGTTTATCATGCCTTAATGTTCGCGTGAGCAAAGCATTGTTGTCTCGTACAATGATAATTATGAATACGATCATTAAAGAATTAGAAAAAAGAGAAATGAAAATATTTATGAAGGAACGTGGATATCCGAATACAATGCTGTCTATTAAAGGCGAGGAATTGGAAATTTGCATTGAAGAGCCTTCGGGAAAAGTTGAACATCAAAAGACAAAATCAGAACTTGAAGATGCCAAACGTTACCCTTCTTTATATGCACACACAACTTATGATTATAAGCCATCAGGGAAGTTAAGATTATTCATAGACACTTATACACGGAGCGCCATGAGAAGATCCTGGCATGATTCCGAATCCAAGAAAATTGAAGACCGCTTGAATGAAATATTTATTGGTTTCATAAAAGTTGCAGACGAAATAAAACAAGACCGATTGACGAGGGAAAAAGAAGAAAAAGAAAGACTTGAGCGAAGGAGGTTATACGAAGAAATTCAACGTCAAAAAGCTGAAGAAGAAAAAAGAATTAATGTCCTCTTAAAACAAGTAAATTCATGGTCTCAAAGCGATGCAATTAAAAATTTCATTAATCATGTGAAGACTGCTGCTATCGAGAAATATGGGAAAATTGAAGAGGAGAGCGATCTAGGAAAGTGGCTGACATGGGCAAATCTTCAAGCCCAGCGGCTTGATCCAATTTCGAAACTCATATGTGCTAACAAATATTTGGATTGAAATAAGTCAATCATACTTGTCCCTGATTAAAGGTATTCTGAAACTGACGGACCACATCAATGATTTCATCAAAGCTTGGTACTTTCCCATAGAACATTTCCTGCTGCATGTTGGCATAATCCGACCTCCAGTCCTGTAGTTGGGCATCGGTCGGCACCAAACGCAATTTCCCGGCAACAAGGTTGTGTAGTCCACCCAGGTATAACGGAAAAATACTTTGCGATGTTCGGCAATGCGGAAAAATAGTTCACGGTCTGCTGCGGCTTCATCGGCAATTCCAGCCTGGATCAACCGGTAAAGATCATAATAGTGACGGGCCATATACTCTTTGCGGCGTTTCCCGTCAGGTGAACGAAAGGTTTCTTCATGCAGAAGCCTCCTTGCCGGCCAATTTGCGAAATATGTCCGCGATCCAAGCGGGGGCATGGCGAATGTCTTTCATCAGTTGGGCTTTGGCATTTGCGTCAAGACGGCGATTGAGTTGGGTAATAATCCGATCGTCAACGTTCTTCTGGCCTAGGTGTCGGAGGGCCTGGATCAAGAGTCCGCTGGTCTTGCCGGCAGTTGCCATATTTCGCGGTGTCGTCCGCTTCAGAGTAATCTCTCGGTTGCCGATCTGCACCTTGCGGGAGAGACCATCCGTCAAATAGACGACCTTCATCGGCACCTGGGTGGAGAGCCCAAGAAGGTTTGCGGCATAAGCACCTGTTGGCTGTATTCGCGTGGCATCCCGTACTGTCAAAGCTTTTGCGATGTCATCTATTGAGGGCTGCAAAAGTCCCAACTGAGGATCAACTTTGGGATAGTCATAAAGCCCACGAGCCAACTGGCGTATCAGCCCTGCATGCTTGTGCCGTTTCAGAGCAGACGCGATTGCATCACGGCTGCCAAGGTTCTTGAAATGGTCTGGAGTAAAAACCCAACCCCTACCATGGCCATAAATTCTACTAATTATTTGATTATACGTTGTTTTTATAATTTTTACCATACTTCACCTGACACAAATATACATATGTTTTTGTGTCAAGACTATATACTATTTAGAGAGCAATGACGACATTTTTTAATAACAAAAGAACTGTTAGCCTATGCTTCTATCACACTGCGGGGGAATTGGTATAAGTGTTCAGATTACCCAGACGGACATAGATATTCATTGATCCAACAATTCTTAAAGAAGATCGAATCAGAACTTAAGCAAGTTTGAATAAAAAATTGTAATTTTAAATATATTGGTAATATTGCTAAATTACCTTTTTGTGTTATAGTCTCCCATCTTTTTCAAATAATGTGCAGGTGATTAAGTGACCCCTACCTCTGACTATCTCAAAAAAATCGAAAAAGCTTACGCTGCCGGCAATGCCACCGAGCACACACACCGTCCCGCTCTGAAAGAATTGATTGAAAGCATGGCCGCCGGAATTACGGCAACCAATGAGCCGCGCCGGGTCAAGTGCGGCGCGCCGGACTTCATTGTCACAAAAAAACAAACCCCTCTGGGCTACATTGAATGCAAGGATATCGGCAAATCACTTACAGAGGCAGAACGCACCGATCAGATAAAACGTTACCGGGAATCTCTGGGCAATCTTATTTTGACCGACTACCTGGAATTCCGCTGGTATGTTGGCGGGCAATATCGCTTAACCATGCAACTGGCAACGGTTGCGAATGGCAAAATTAAACCTGTTAAAAATGCCGAGCAATCCTTGCAGGAATTGTTTTCCGCGTTTCTGACAACCAGCATTCCAACCGTTAATTCACCCAAAGAACTGGCCGTCCGCATGGCGGCTCTGGCGCGGCTTATTCGGGATATTATGCGAGAGGCCTTCAATGAAGAAGACTTAACCGGTGACGAACCCGATCCTCTGCATGAGCAACTCGATGGCTTTCGTAAAGTTTTGATTCATGATCTGTCGCCTGAACAGTTTGCAGATATGTACGCGCAAACCATCTGCTACGGCCTTTTTGCCGCCCGTTGCAACGCTGACAGCGCTGAACGTTTTACCCGCCAGAATGCCGGATTTGATTTGCCCAAGACCAACCCCTTTTTGCGTAAGATGTTTGACTACATCGCCGGAGTAAATCTTGATGAGCGGATTGTCTGGGCAGTCGATGATCTTGCCGAACTCTTGCATCATACGGATATGGAAGCCATCCTCAAAGACTTCGGCAAACACACACGGCAGGAAGACCCGGTCGTTCATTTCTATGAAACCTTTCTGGCCGCTTATGATCCTAAAATGCGCGAAGCACGCGGCGTTTATTACACGCCGGAGCCGGTTGTCTCTTACATTGTCCGCAGCATCGACCATATTTTGAAAACGGACTTTAAACTCCCTGACGGCCTGGCCGATGCGACAAAAATAAAGGTGGCCCAAACAACCGGCAAAAAGAAAATAGATGTGCACAAAGTCCAGATTCTTGATCCGGCCACCGGCACCGGAACATTTCTCTACGGCATTATTGACCACATCCACAATGACTTTAAAGACGACAAGGGCATGTGGTCAAGCTATGTGTCGCAACATCTTTTGCCGAGGCTCTTCGGCTTTGAACTGCTCATGGCCCCGTATGCGGTCGCGCATATGAAGCTGGGCTTGCAACTCAAAGATTCAGGCTATGATTTTAAATCAGCCGAGCGTTTGAGGATTTATCTGACAAACACTTTGGAAGAAGCCCATGCCATGTCCGGCCTGCCGCTATTTACGCAATGGATCGCCGAAGAAGCCAATGCCGCAAGCGACATCAAAAAAGACGCGCCGGTAATGGTCGTGCTGGGCAATCCGCCGTATTCCGTCAACTCAATGAATACTGGCTTTGTTGAACCTATACGATCAAATTACTATCCTAAAGATGACATAAAAGAAGCCAATCCCAAAGTGCTCCTTGATGATTACGTAAAATTTATCAGGTTTGCACAAGAGCGGATCGAAAAGACAGGATATGGAATATTGGCGTTTATAAGTAATCATGGTTATCTGGATAATCCAGTTTTCCGAAGAATGCGTCATAGCCTTATAGAAACTTTTGATGATATTTATATACTTGACCTGCATGGTGACAGTAAACGGAAAGAAAAATCGCCTGATGGATCAGAAGATAAAAATGTCTTTGACATTCAGCAGGGAGTGGCAATAGGCCTTTTTGTTAAAACGAACAAAAACACTAAGAAAGAATGCTACCATGCTGATCTTTATGGTTTAAGGCAATCAAAGTATAGTTGGCTTTCAGAGAATGATGTTAGCAGTACAACATGGAAAGTCTTGACACCCTCGAAACCGTTTTATCTTTTTGAGCAGCAAGACACAAAATTATTGCCAGAATATAACAGCGGTTATAAATTGAGCGACATCTTTATGTTAATGTCCACCGGAGTAAAAACTCACAGAGATCATTTTGTATTTGATTTTGAATATCTTCCTTTGCAAAAGCGAATCACGGATTTCCGTGACCCTTTACTTTCAGATAATGAAATAGTGGAACGCTATGATTTGGCAGATACAAGAGATTGGAAACTATCGGAAAGAAGAAAATCATTGATGTCCGATGAAAAATGGAAAGATAGTTTCACAAAATGTTTGTATCGGCCTTTTGATTTAAGAGAATACTATCATCATAAAGATGTTGTAGAGCTTCCACGACAAGAAGTAATGAAACATTTAATGGCCGGCAGGAATTTAGGATTACTTACAAATCGCCAGGTCCGAATTGACAAAATACAACATACTTTAGTCACCAACTGTTCTGCAGACTTTCATGTTTTGGAGACAGCTCATGCAAGTGTTTACCTATTTCCTCTATATATTTTCAGCAATGATAAAGAAAACTTATTTGATTCTTTTGTGCGTCCAAACCTTGACCAAAAGTTTATAACGGATTTAACAACTCGTTTAAAAATGAAATTCATTCCTGATGACAAAGGCGATAGAAAAAAGACCTTCGGGCCGGAAGACATCTTCAACTATATGTATGCAGTCTTTCATTCACCGACTTACCGCAGCCGCTACGCCGAATTCTTGAAAATGGATTTTCCCCGTCTGCCGCTTACCTCTAACCCGGAACTTTTCCGCAAGCTCTGCTTGTTTGGCGAAGAACTCGTTTCTTTACACCTGATGGAAAAACAGGGGAAGAAAATCACGGGATATCCTGTCACCGGTGACAGCGCTGTGGATGCCGTGCGCTACACCGAGCCGCAATGTGAAGCCAGAGGGCGCGTCTGGATTAACGCCACGCAGTATTTCGACGGCGTTCCCAAAGAAGTCTGGGAATTTCATGTCGGCGGCTATCAAGTCTGCGCCAAGTGGCTCAAAGACCGTAAAGGCCGCAAGCTCACCTATGATGATCTCACCCACTATCAGCAAATCGTCTCGGCACTTGCCGAAACCATCATGCTCATGGAAAACATTGACGCGGCCATCACCGCCGCCGGCTGCTGGCCGATTACATAGGTCATATTCAAAGAACGATGAAAAAAACACCATGCTGCCTTATTGTTGCGATTAGCTTATTCTCACGGACTTGAAACTCTTTTTGCTTTGCTTTGTTCGACAGTCTAAGCAGAAACCTGATGGATATTCAAGAGATATAGATTCTTTCTATTATAACCACAAAAGACCCCTGATTGTAGTCACAAATCAGGGGTCTTTATAGAAACAGTGATCCACATTATTTATTGAAGGGTCTGAGTAGAGTTTCTGAATCTACATACCGAGATTTAACAAGTTCTTCGACAATTTTTTTTGTGCGTTCATTTGCTTTATTTAGTTTCTTTTGACCTTCAGGTGAATTGATCCACAAATAAATTTTATCCGGCTTTTTCTTTTCTATTCCTCCTTTTTTCATTTCTTCTCCTTTCTTTTAAAAATACAACAATGAAATAAAAAAATTAAATATTGTTAATATTTAATGTATTCTATCAAAATATTGAAGAACTTTCCATACATTCTTTGTTCTCGGCATTGAACGAGACGCTTTAGCGATACGCACGATTTCATCAAATATTTTTTTATCATATCCAATAACATATTTTACAAAAAAAGCTTGCTCTATATCTGTTGCGTCAAAGAGTAAATCTAGAATTTTATTACCGCCGCAAGATGCTGAGGCACGCCATATATAGCGGGGCAAGTGTTCTTGGAGAGCATCTTTTTTCAATTTTTCGCGTAAGCTGTTCGACTCAAATATTTCTTTCTTTAAGTCATTGTTGGTTATCAGATAAATGTCCCACAACACCCGTTCTCCTAATGATATTAATCCCTGCTTTCTTACTGTTTCGATATAATGATCGAAATACATAACAGTGTCGTGAACAGATTCAAAAGGTATTCTGATTTTATGATATAACGGCATCAATAAAATTTCAGGTATTGCCCTTATACTGCCGATTTTCCCATCTCGCCCTTTCCATGATGTTACCATAGACTTTCTACGATCTTGTTTTCCTTCAATTAAATATTCTATTTCTTTCATGTCTAGGACTATTCTTGAAAAGGGACCTACCTGGTCATCGTGTGCATAAAATTTGTCAATCCGCGAAGCCCTCAATAGAAATCCATTTACCGGATAAGGTTTTAGAGCACCACCTAAGCTATATCCGGTCACGGCAATAGCATGTTTCCCGTAAAATTCGGCAGGTGACGTGAAATTATCTTTTGATCCATCCGCCAATAGGATACCCATTAAAATAGGAACTTTGCCTTTTACATAGGCATATAAAGTCGCTCTCAAGTTCTCTTCTCTACTTGGCTTTACTAAAAAAGGTTCCAAATCAACTTTGCGAATAGCTTGCGCCATTTGGGGTACCTGCAAACCATTGTTTGGGATATATCGCGTATCCATGGGAAAATTATCACAAGCTATTTTTGTTATGTCCGCTGGTGACAAGATAGGATGTTGAAATAATTTTCCGGTACCCTGAAACACGGACCAAAGAGCACTCGTTGCACATGCAGATACCACATGATCCTGTTCCTGAAAAGCTAGAGACTCAACTTTGAGAGCGAGACCAAAGAGACTGACATCATAATTACGAACAACCGAATAATGCCTCCTTCCTCCATCTGTATCGTATGTTTTTAAACATGTTCTACCAATTATGGTCTGAGGTAAGGGTTTAACTACCATAAAGCCTAGATACGCATCATTTAATTTAGCGTGATCGATTATCGTTGTCTTCCCTCGGAGAAGATCATCAAAGTTGGTCTTCGTAAAATCAATACTAAAAAAATGCAGACGCGAACATCTTCTTCCATATTCAGTGAAGCAATTTGCATAGTATGCCATAAAATCGTCAAGATAATCCTTATCAACATAGTCAGATTCCACGACAATTGTCTTGGCATTAAGTGACGTAAAATATTCTTGAAAATAAACGCTGTGCAGTTTGACACTTATAGTTTCAAGACAAGCGGCTGATCGTCGAGAAAGAATAGTTTTTAATGTTTCAATGTGATAGGGGACAATTTCATAAGGAGTAGATTTTTTCATCTTATCCCTTAATGGGTTAGTTATATTGCGTTTTCGTATCACATTATCATAATGCGTGTCAAATATATAAAGTAGACCCTAGTCATAAGATTCCATGGACACACAAGCCATATTCATACGCTACTTTTTACCTGTCTTTCTCTTCTTAATAGCTATTTCCAAATCTTTTAACAGTGAGGAAAGATCTTCAAGGTTTTTATCCTCTAAATTTCTATAAGATGCACTGTAAACTGCATCCGGTTCCGGTGACAGTTCGTTGATCCTGCTTATGATTTTATCCTTTGACCATCCAGTTATTTTTTCTGCTATACTTTTTCGTCCTATGTTGAGAGCTGTACCAGTATCTTTCACTAATCTCTTATGCTTTTCTTCAGTTCCTATAGAGTTCAGTCTTAAGAATTTGTTTAAACTTAACATGCTGCTATTGAGGTCTATTCCTTCTTTCTTGAGATCCAGTTGAACCTCCTCTTGCGTTTTGCACTCGATTTCAGCAAGCGCATCCGCTAGAGTACTTATCAATAAAATCCCTTTTTTGATATTTTCATTATCTTTCATGACGAATCACCAAATGTAAAATTTAATTTTTTATTTACTAATTTTTTCGCGTAAACGTCTCAATATCTGATACACTTTAACCACATCAATTCCAATTTGATCTGCAATCTCACGAGGCTTATCCATCCCCTGTTCAAGACAGGTAACAACCATTTCCGCAGTTTCGTCCCCATCAGCTACTTGTCTAATAGAAGTAACCATGCGTAAGATATTTTCTTTCATTTCCAGCTCAGTCGCGGGATCAGTTGCTGAAAAGCAATCAAAATAATTCCTCACCGAGGAATCAGAATTGCGTAAATTATCAACGCTGGTTTGATTTTCACAATCAAGCGACTCCGTCTTAAACGTCTTCGTCTTTTCATACTCATGATTCACTAAGCTATCGACGACGCCTTTGAGGAATTTAGCTATATCCGGGCATTTATTCCGGTTCCAGTTCCTATAATTCCCATCTTTACCGCGGCCGAATACAAGCGCTACAGTTTCGTGAGCCATCCCCTCAGGATCAAACGTGGCCGTTCCGAGCCATTCAAATTTCTTGCATTTGTAAGTCGCATACCTAAGCAACCTGGGATACACGTAATCCCAGTCCACCTGTTCAAGTTTTTGTATAATTGAATGGTCGAAAGACGCCATCACGCTGTTTTCCTTTTAGTTTGTCATTTCAATTTATATGTATATGCCGATGACACGGACTTTTTAGCAATTTTTAATTTAAAAAAATAAATGTACACTAAATACAATATTTCACATACCATTCTATGGCATGTGAACAAGATTTAATGGGCGACAATCCATATCAGGTATATTAAGCGTTCATTGCATGAAGATAGTAGTTTTCTTGAGCGTTTTTATGTAGTGCACAAGAATAAACACGTGATACGGCGTCGCAAAAGCTTCTGCAATACATTCGTGTAAAGTGTTATTGCTATCACGTAATGATATAGAACGGGTCCCAGACATTTTTCTCCCAATAGGAATCATGGCTCCTATTTGATCATTAGGTGTAAATTGGTTAGGCCATCTCAGAACTCCAAAAGACATCTCGAAATTGGTGGAGGTAACAACACGCCGAAGATTAGCAGTAAACCCATTGCATTCTTTTATTATGGGTGGATCAATCACAATAACTGCACACGCCCTATGGTTTGTAGATACATAACGGCGTATGGTCGCATAAACGGACGCTCCATATTTTGAACTATATTTAAGCGGAACTTTGATGCTGAAAGGCAAATCCGCCACTTGTTTCGTAAAATCATCTAACTGAAATAAGACATCAGATGCGAAAACATTTGCCTCTCGATCAAACATTTCACTAATATCTGGATCAAGGGTCTTCTCACAATCTTCGATAGCACCATAAATATCACGTTGCCAGGGAAGGACTGCATGTGCAGTCTCATGGAGTTTGAGGAAGGTTTGTTTCACTTTGATAATAGTGTAATCGATATAAACAAGACGTGCTACTACATCAAATAAACCAATAATTTTGCTCAAAGCCTTTTTGAGACCAGATTTTGCTTTCCGTCTTGCCCTTTTAAGGAACCTCTCATCTAAGACTTGTTCCTCTGACACTGATATTCGAGCTGCCTCCATCACATCAGACACAGGTGTCGGGTAACGGCCAATGGCATCGGCCGCTTTCAAAGCTTTCTCAACTTGTTTTCGGATAGCGTGAAGCTGGCGTGGCTCGATAAAGCTATCATCAGGAAGAGTCATTTCTTGGCCTTTCGTGAACGAAGAAATGCAAGATATTTTAACAATTCTTCCTCTTCATCGCGAGTTAGATTATCTCTTGCAAACGTTGGAATTCGACCATGTTTTTCAGTTTCACTCCGCATGGTAGCCGCAGTTATATATCCTGCTTTATCCATGAGAACCTCATAAGCCGCCCCATAAACCTCCGCAAGGCAGTGTAGTATATTTGGCGAAGGTTTATTTATTCGGCCATTCTCAAGTTGGCTAAGATACGCATTTGATACCTCATGATCTGTTGCTTCTTCAACCTCGCGTAACGTCATACGTTTTGTTGTACGAATATTTGCCAAAAATTCTCCCAAGGATTGAGATTCCTGTTTGGGCGGCATTTCTTTTTTCTTTGGCATAATTAACCTCCTGTCTATGTTAATGATAAGAATATTATATCTCAATATGCTAAATCAAGCAAGCGTATTAAATAAGTGCTTGACAAATTATTAATGCTAAGTTAAATTAGCACAACAAAGAATACTCTCAAGGAGGACAAAAGATGAAAAAATATGGTTGAATCCCAAAAAGATTTGTTCATCGGCATATACAATTGGAAGAGAAAAATAAAGCGAGTTGAAGGAGTATGAATATGGAAAAAACAAACGTAGAGGTAAAATCAGCAGAAACAACAGAATATCTCGAAGACAAAACTCAACTGGGAAAGAATTCCGAAGAAGCTCTGCATCACGAACATCACGTTCGCATCGACGGAGAAATAGTAAAAATGGAGACACAGTTTCCAACCGGCGAAATGCTTCTAAAAAAAGTCGGTAAGCGGCCTTGTGCTTTCGAACTGATTGAAGAATTTGAACATCGCGAGAATGACGTTGTGGAGCCGGATGAAAAAGTGGATCTCCGAAAGCATGGTTTGAAGGGTTTTATCACCGCCCACAAGGAGATTGTAACCATTTTCATCAACAAAGATCCCTATGAAATCGAGAGAGGCGAACGTACTGTGTCGGACATTCTCGCAAAGATCGATCAGACGCCGGAGGGATATGTTTTGCTGGAAGAGAAACATGGGCCGCCACTTCCATTACCGACTGATAAGCCAGTGAAAATTTTCGGCTGTGAAATATTCTATTCGCAAGTGCAGTCGGGCGCTTCCGCCTAGAGAGTGGTGTGATGGAATATCCGAAAGAACAAACTGATGAGCTCAAATCTTATTGCTCTAAATTAAGTGCTTTTACAGAAGGCGGCGTGACCTTCCTGTATCTGGAAGGGCTTCGCCTTCCCGTAGGTTGTGATCCACAAGTGTGCGATGGGTTGTTATGTCCAGTGCCTCGAGATGGTTATCCCTCACGACTTTATTTCTTGGTCCAAGTTAAATCTCCCTACACTAGAAACTGGAATGTCAGCAACGCCCGTATCGGAGAGAAGAATTGGTTCGCGTTCTCGTGGAAGGTTGAGCTTGCATCGCCGACTCTTGTTCGAATATTGGTAGCCCACCTAACGGGTTTCACGAGGGAAAAATGAGAATAGACATTAAGCTGACTGGACGTTTGTACAACAAAATCGTTAGGGATCTGGCGCGGCCCCATCCGTTCGCAACGGAACGCGTTGGCTTTGTTTTTGGCCGTGTAGGTTTGCTTGCGGACGAGGGCGCCCTTATTCTCCTCTCTCGCTATCAGGTAATTCCAGACGATCAATATGTGAATGATCCCAGTGTTGGTGCACGGATAGGGAGCGAAGCTCTTACGTGGGCAATGCAGTCCCTTTATTTTGGCCGTGCAACTCGTGAAGGTATTTTCCACATTCACATGCATCAGCATAAGGGCGAAACAAGGATGAGCCGGATCGATAGCCGCGATATCCCTAAGTTTATGCCCGGATTTCAGTCTGTTAGTAGCGAAGCCGCACACGGGATCATCATCTTGAGCCTGAATCATGGCTCTGGGTGGGTGTGGCTCCCGTCTCGTAAAGAACCTATCCCTACCAACACCATGAGTGTTATCGGTGCTCCGGTTGGCATCTTCGAATGGAGGATCAAGAGGTGAGCACAGATCGTTTTTCACGCCAGTCATTTCTCGGAGAAAATTCAGAGGATTTAATTTCTCGATGCACAATAGGGGTGGTGGGTCTCGGTGGCGGCGGATCGCATATTATACAACAGTTAGCACATATAGGTTTTCAGCGTTACATCATTTATGACGATGATGTAGTCGAAGAGTCAAATTTGAATCGCCTTGTCGGAGCAAGGACTGTAGACGTTTCGGCTATGACGCAAAAACTCCATATCGCTAAGATGATGATTTATGGTCTTCAACCGAATGCGAACGTTAAAGGCTTCGCATGCAAGTGGCAAGAGAATCCCAAGCCACTTCGGGAATGTCAAATCGTTTTCGGCTGCGTAGACAGTTACAAGGGTCGCGAGGAACTCGAAATTGCATGCAGGCGTTATCTCATGCACTACATCGACATTGGTATGGACGTTCATGGAAAGGAAAGACCAGTCATCGGCGGTCAGGTAATTCTTTCTTCGCCCGGAGAATTATGCATGAGGTGTATGGGTTTTTTGACCGACGAGAACCTTGCTGCGGAGGCTGGTTTATACGGTAACGCAGGCTCTCGTCCACAGGTCATTTGGCCTAATGGTGTCCTGGCATCAACTGCGGTTGGATTGGCTGTAGAGATCGTAACCGGTTGGACACGGCATTCTCTATCTCACGCATATATGGTCTATGACGGGAATCAGGCTACGATTAGTAAAAGCATCACCCTGCGCAATCTAAAGACCGTGACCTGTCCCCATTTCTTGGACACTGACGTCGGCGATCCCATTCTCGTCGGATTATAGCGCAGTCCTGATATTCTATTCAGGATGTATGGGGTGATTTAAAAGTTATAATTTCAGTTTCTCAATATCTTTATAGCTGAAGCTGGAGCGCCCCCTGGCAGCCATTGCATTTATAAAATCAGCAAGCACAAATCACATCCTATTGCGAAATCTGGACGCACTATTCACGGTATTTCGTTAACTATGATTGACGTCACATGAAGCGAAAAAAGAATATAATCGCTTCATAATATGAAGCAATAAAAGATGATAAATTGTACCTGTACAATTTAATTAGACTCAAATTAATTAAATTCAGTTGACATATTGACTGAATTATATATAATATGGTCAATATCATGACGGAGACATGAATATGTATATTCCCCAGATACAATTAAAAAATCTGAAACAGTCGGTCATACCGGGTAAAGTAATTGTTATTTATGGCGCAAGACGAACAGGCAAAACGACTTTACTCAAGGAATTTTTGAAAAGTGAAAACGAACCATATACGCTGGTTAGCGGCGAAGATATCACTATCCAATCATATTTATCCAGCCAATCAATAGAAAAGCTCAAAGCGTTTGTCGGCACAACCCGCCTGCTTGTAGTTGATGAAGCGCAGAAAATTCCTCATATCGGTATTAACCTCAAGCTCATTGTTGACCATATGCCTGATGTTCGTGTTATCGTTACGGGTTCCTCGTCATTCGATCTGGCTCGCAGCACGGGCGAGCCTCTTACGGGACGCAAGTTCACACTGAAGCTATTCCCTCTTGCCCAATTGGAAATCGGGCAAATAGAAAAGATTCACCAAACCCAGGCCAATTTAGAAAACCGCCTTATTTATGGTTCATATCCCGAAATAGTTTTAATGCCGGATAATAAAGGTCGTGAGCAATATCTCAAAGAAATTGTGTCATCTTATTTATATAAGGATATTCTGGAAATGGATAGTGTAAGACATTCATCCAAGATCAGCCGGCTGTTGCAGCTCATTGCT
>Ga0326728_10015203_pt1 | contig 16073 bp, 17 predicted proteins | sample MB3enrmetagenome_FD_207602 | JGI IMG/M metagenome (GOLD analysis project Ga0326728, IMG submission 207602) | Lab enriched peat soil microbial communities from McLean, Ithaca, NY, United States - MB31MN | ecosystem: Environmental > Terrestrial > Soil > Wetlands > Peat | place: USA: New York...
GTGGTCCAGATCAAAGAGGCGCTCAGACGCTGGCTTTTAGGCGAGGGTGAACGCCCCATCGCCCACGGGGTCGGTGTCGACCGCAAGACGGCGAGGCGCTACATCGCCGCTGCTTTAGAGCTCGGGCTCGACCGCTCCGGGGGCGAGGCCCAGCTCACCGACGAGTTGATCGGCCAAGTGGCCGAGAAAGTGCGCCCGCACCGGCCCGATGGCCACGGCGAGGCGTGGCGGAGGCTCCTCGCGGAAGAAGAGCACATCAAGGCCTGGGTGAAACAGGACCTCACCGTGGTCAAGATCGGGATCCTCCTTGCTCGCCGCGGTGTCGTCGTCCCGCACCGCACCCTCGCCCGCTTTGCCGTCGAGCGTTGTGGAGCGGGGCGGAAGAGAACAACGGTCCGTGTCGACGACCCACCCCCAGGCATAGAGCTGCAGGTGGACTTCGGGCGTCTCGGTCTCGTCCCTGATGGCGAGCGGCGCCGGGTCTGCCACGGGCTCATCTTCACCGCGGTGTTCAGCCGCCATCAGTTCGTCTGGCCGACTTTTGGCCAGACCACAGACGACGTCATCTGTGGCTTCGAGGCCGCCTGGGCTTTCTTCGGCGGGGTGTTCCCGGTCGTAATCCCCGACAACATGGCCTCGATCGTCACCAAGGCCGAGAACACCGCCCCCCGCTTCAACGACACCTTCTTCGAGTACGCCCAGTCGAGGGGCTTTGTCATCGACGCGGCCCGCGTCGCCACCCCGACCGATAAGCCAAGGGTGGAGCGCGTTGTCTCTTATTCGTCTTGCACCAGATCTCGGCCCGCTCCCGGCAGTCGGCAAGGTCGACGAAGCTCTCTCCGGCAAAGATGTTCTTCTGCACAACAGCGTCCGACGCGATCTCGGGCGCCTGGCTCATACGGCGCCCACCGGCCCAGGGACCGGTGCCCGTCCGGGAGTTGATCAGCATGGGTACCTCAAGGTCAGATGGCCACGCGCCGTTCAGATGAGGTTGCGGCGGACCCAGTTGGTGACAACTTCGATCAGCAGCACCACGACGAAGAAACAGACGATGATCGCCCCCGTGGTCCGGTAGGCAAGTACCTGGACGCTCTGTTGGAGGAGGAAGCCAAGCCCGCCGGCACCCACGATCCCGAGGATGATCGCCGAGCGGAAGTTGATATCGAGGACGTAAAAGGCGTTCCCAACGAGCATCGGCGTGGACGCGTGTACCACGGAGGCGGCGACTTCCTGGCCTTTGGTGGCGCCCATGGAGAACACTGCTTCTCGCGGCATGGGTGAGACCTCCTCGAGCCCGTCCGCCACCAACTTGGCCACGAAACCGACAGTGCCGACAAACAGTGCCATGGCTCCTGCCACCGGGCCGAGGCCGACCGCCACCACGAAAACGATGGCCAGGATCAGGTCCGGCACCGCCCGGATCACGAGCAGTACGAGCCGAGCTATCCGTGCCACCCAGCGCCCGGAGACGTTGCGAGCGGCCAGCAGCCCGACGGGTATGGCGACCACGTACCCGGTGCACGTGGCGACGACGGCGATCTCGAACGACGTCATGGTGCCGCCAAGCAAGGAACTCCGAGCTGTCGTGAAGTCGGGTGGGAAGTACAGGACCACGGTGTCCCAGATCTGTCGCAGCGAGGTGAGAGCCTGCCACGGGCTGGTCTTGGTCACGATGAACGAGGCCGCCACCAGGGCCAGAGCGCCCGCAACGAAGGACCATCGCTGGATGCGGGCCCGGGTCCAAGGGGGCCGGATGTTGGGGACTTCAGCCTTTGCGGGCGCCCCCACATGACCCGGAGCCACTTTCTCTTGCAGCGCGCCCGCCCTGAGCGGGGACACCCGTGCGACCATCCGGTCGAGGAGAGCCGACCGGATGGCGAAGCCCCCTGCTGCGGGTGACTGCCGGGAAGCCCCGGAACCCTTGACCGGTATGCCCTCCATCCCAATGAGCGAGCGGCGGATCACGGCGGCTGTGACCTCCATGGCGACGATCATCACGAACATGACGAGCACGATTCCGATCGCCGCCCGGAACTGGAGCTCGCCCATATAGGTGTTGAGCAGGAAACCGATGCCCCCGGCCCCCACGTACCCGAGGATGACCGAACTGCGTAGGTTGATGTCCAACCGGTACAGGGCGATGGAGGAGAACGACGGCATTACCTGGGGCACGACGCCGGTCATCATCGCCTGCCACCGGGTGGCGCCGGTCGACTTGATCGCCTCGGGAGGACCGGGGGGCAGCTGTTCGATCTGTTCTGCGTAGAGCTTCCCGAGCATGCCCACCGAATGGAAGGCGAGGGCGAGCACACCGGGGAGGACTCCGATTCCTATCGACTCCACGAAGATGATCGCGAAGATCAGGTCAGGAATCGACCGGCACACCACGATCACTGCCCGCGCCACCCAACGCACGGCCGGGTGCAAGGTGGTGTTGCGGGCTGCCATGAGCGCGACCGGGATGGAGAGCACGACGGCGAGAGCCGTCCCCAGGATGGCCATGCACAACGTCACCAGGGCCAGGTAGGCGGTATAGCGGAAGTCGACAAACTGCGGCGGCACCGTCTGGGCCAGGAAATGTACGATGTTGCCGACCCCGGTAAACAGGGGCAATACCCCCATGCCGATCCCGTGCCAGCTGAGCACCAAGAGCGCGGCGCCGACCACGAAGAGCACGAGGAAACCGGCCCGCTCCTTGGTCCAAGGCGGAGTGGTCCGGGTGCCGATTTGGGCCGAGGGGACCGCTGACGCCATCAGCGGCTCCTGTCAGACCGCCAACGCACCCGTGAGCACGCCCGCGTACGTCTCCGACGCCTGGGTCCGGCCCTCGGAAACCCGGCGGTAAATGTCGGCGATCCCCTGCTCGGTGAGCTCGTCCGGTCGGGCGTCGGCCACGACCCGCCCGTCCCGCAGGCCCACCAGACGATCAGCCCAACCCCGCGCCAGTTCGACCTGATGCAAGCTGGCGACCACAGTCAGATTGTCCTCCCGGCTGATCCTCAACAGCATCTCCATTACGGAAGCCGACGATTCGGGGTCGAGCGACGCCACCGGTTCGTCGGCTAGGAGCAGGACGGGGCGTTGCATGAGAGCCCTGGCGATGCCCACCCGCTGTTGCTGGCCCCCCGAGAGGGTGTCTGTCCGCTGGAAGGCCCGGTCGGCGAGCCCAACCCGATCCAAGTGGCCGAGAGCCTCGAGGCGCAGGCTGCGAGGATACGCGAGTACGCCGAAGCGGGGGAACTTGATCCTCCCGAGGGCGCCGGCAAGCACGTTCTCCAGCACGCTGATGCGCCCGACGAGCCCGAACTGCTGAAATATGAAGCCCACCTGGCGTCGCAGGTCGCGCAGTTGCTTGCCGTTGGCCTGGGTGACATCGCAGCCCAGGACTCGGGCCCTTCCGGAACTGGGGGCGACCAGACCGTTGAAACTACGCAGGAGTGTCGACTTACCCGACCCCGAGAGCCCCAGTACGGCGACGACCTGGCCCGCGGGCACCGTCAGGTCCACGTTGTCCAGAGCGCGAGTCGCCCCAAAGCTTTTGCACAGCTGGTCGCACTGGACCACCGCATCGGTGGCCCAGTGCGAACTGAGATCAACGGGCTCGACGCGAGCGTTTCCTGCCATCGACGAGGGGGTCCGGCCGAAAGCGTTCACGACCTCCGCCATTGCTCAGGAAGACAGCTTGCAGGTGGGGGCCTTCGTGATCTGGCACACCTTGAGGACGGCCGAATAGTTGGCGTCCGACGGCGGCCCGAAGCCCCACTGCCCGGTCAGGTTGTCGCACTGGGTCACAGACGAGCAGTAGCCGTGAGCAACGAAGTAGTTGGAATTGGCGTCGTTCACCAGGACCTTCTCCATGGCGGCACGCAGCGAGGCGGGTACGGAGTCGCTCACACCCACGGGGTTACCCGGGATCTCGGGAGATGTCCATACGATCTTTAGTTCCGACCGCGGGATGTGGTTCTGGCTGAAGACTTCCGGGAGGTTGAAGTTGTTGGTGTAACCCACCTGGCAGCTGCCCTTGGCGACGTCGATCGCCGTCGTGCTGTCGGTCCCGGCGAAGACGGGGGTGATGCCGGTCGTGGGGTTGATACCCGCCAGCAGCAGCCCGTAGGTGGGGTACAAATAGCCCGACGTGGAGGACGGGTCGGAGAAGCAAACCTTCTTCCCGGCAAAGTCCTTGACCGAGGTGATGTCCGGCGTGCGCTGGGGGTCCACGACGCCGTAGCTCCAGTACCCGCCATTGGTGTGGGGGGCGTCGAGTTCGACCCCGACACTTTCGATCTTCAAGTGTTGGAAGTAGTACGCAATTACGTAGGAGAACGGGCCATATTCCACTATCTGTGCCTTGCCTGCCTCCTGAGCCTCTATGTCGGCGGCATAGCTGGTGCCTGTGTACACCTTCAGCGAGAGCCCGAGCTCCTTCTTGAAGACGTCCTGCAATGGCGCCAGGCTTTGGAGGAGCGAAGTTGCGTTTTCCTCGCCCACCGATGCCAGGATGAGCGAAGTCGGCCAACTCGCGTTGACCGGGTTCGTCTCGGAATGGACACGAGGCGACGCCCCTGCTCCAGAGGTGATCGTGGCCAGCCCGAGCGCCAAGGGCAGTGCCGCCATCAAGCAACGGCGGACAAGTTTGTTGTGCTTCCTGTTGTGAGCCCTGGCCTGTTCCATAAAGGTCGTCCCTTCGAGATATAGAGCGCGTTTTACCCTGTTCGGGCCGGACATGTGAGTCAAGCAGGCTATCAACTATTATCCGGTATCAACTCACGCGACTGGAGTGTAATCACCAAGCATTAATGACAGATGACGCGCGGGATAACGCCGTAAGTCATCGCGGTAAATCATCGATTCTCATCTCCTGACCACCAGTGGGCGGTGCCGTGGTTGCCCGCGCGCACGGCGGGCCATGCACCGTCCAACTGCACGAGCACGAAATCGGCCCTCAGGCCCGGCGTCAGGCGGCCCCGGTCGTCGAGGCCCACGACCTCGGCTGGCCCCGAGGTCACGAGGCCCACCGCTTGGGGGAGGCTACAGATCCCTCGGTTCGCGAGGGCGAACACTGCAGCCAGGAGGCTGGCCGGGTGATAGTCGGAGGCAAGGCTCGTGCACAACCCGAGCGCGACGAGTTCCTCGGCCGAGACGTTGCCGGAATGCGACGCCCGCCGCATCACGTTGGGTGCTCCCATGACGACGGGCATGCCGAGGTCTCTTGCCTGTTCGGCGGCGTCGACCGTCACCGGGAACTCGGCTACGGCCACTCCCCATTCATGGGCGAAGCGCACGGCCTCGGCGCTGTCGGGGTCGTGGACAAGCACGCGCGCCGCCCTCTCAGCGGCCAGAGCGCTCAGCTTCTCGCGGTTGGCCACCATGTTCGGTACCAGCTTCTCGGCTGCCGCCAACCTGCTGGCCACGAAGCTGTCGACGTCCTCCCCCGGGAGGAGGTCCTCGGGCCCGAGCGCCTCTTTGAACTTCTCGACGTCCCGGTACTGGCCCTGCCCCGGCGTATGGTCCTCGAGAGACATGAGCGGGGTGTCACAGGGATCCTGGCCCCGGCCTAGGAGACCGAGCGCCTCGTCGAGGCCCCTGCGGTTGCGGGCCCCGATGCGGTAAAGGATGCGGTGGTCGAGCATAGCCCTGGAGCCCCGGCGCCTCTCGGCGACAGCCTCCGTCTCGCGCCTCGCCACCTCGAGGGAACGGCCTTCGTAGGTGTCGCCGAAGCTAGCCCCGTGGAACGCGGTCGTGACACCGGCCGCGACGAAGCGGCTCTCGAGGCAACGCAGGGCGAATCCGGCGTCAAGCTCTACGGTGCGTCGCGGGAAGATCTCCCGTTCCAGAGCGTCACAATGGGTATCTACGAGGCCCGGCAGGCAAAATGCACCCCTGCCGTCCGCCGCGCCCCGGTAGGACCGGCCCTCCTCGATCGAAAGCAACGCCCCGTCCTCGTAGGCGACGGTGGCATCTTCTGCGATGCGACCAGCCAGCACAGCTCGGACATTGCCCAGCATTTCCACCGTCATCTCAGGCTGCTCCCCGCCTGGCGATCACATCTGCGGGAGGACCATCGGCGACGATGCGGCCCTCCTCGATGCACACGACACGGGTAGCAAGACGGCGCACGACGCCCATGTCGTGGAAGATGCTGAAGACAACCGTACCGGTTGCGGCGATGCCCTCGACCAGGGAGAGCACGGCCTCGCTGTTGCAGGCATCGAGGGCCGAGACTGGCTCGTCGAGCAGGAGCAGGCGTGGTGGCCGGATAGTGCCGGCAGCCAGGTTGACTCGCTGCTGTTCGCCGCCCGAGAGCAGCACCGGGTACGTGTCCCACAGGCTCTCGGCCACCCGGGCAGCCGAAAGTGCCGTCTTAGAGGCCTCGACCGCCTCGGTGCCGTCCATGCCGCCCCTTCTCGCCGCCTTCGCCACGACATCGAGGACCGAGCGCCTCGGCTCGGAGCGGAGGAACTGGCTCACGTAACCCAGGTCCTCGTCGCGCACCTCGGACATCTCCTGGTCGCTCAGACGAGCGAGGTCCACCACCTGGCCGTCGGCGCGGCACAGCAGCATCTCACCCGAGCTCGGAAGGCAGCTGCGCCAGACGCAACGCAACAGGGTCGACTTTCCAGCTCCACTGGGGCCGATGAGGACGACGTGCTCTCCCGAGGACACCTCGAGGTCGACGTCGTCCAAGGCGAGCACACGGCGCCCTATGGCATGGACCACGTACTCCTTACGCAGCCCCCGCACCGACAACAGTGGCTCCTGGTCTGGCATCATCTAGCTCCTCTCGGACCCCTCGGGCTGGTCACGAGGCCCCTCCGGTCGGCGTCCCTCTCGTCTGTCGTCCTTCGCCTTCATCCTCTGGACGCAGCCACGAGCTGCTGGCTGTAGGGGTGCTGGGGGTCCTCCAGCAACTGGTCGGTAAGGCCCGTCTCCACCACACGTCCCTGGTGCATGACGATGACGCGCCGGGCCAAGATGGACACCACTGATACGTCGTGGCTGACTACCAGGGCCGTCACCCGGCTCTCTTCGAGTACCCCCCTGATCAGGTCGAGGACACCGGCGGCCACGGAGGCGTCGAGGCCCGTGGTCGGTTCGTCCAGCAGGAGGACGCTCGGGTTGTTGGCGACGGCCTTGGCCAGCTGGACCCGCTGGCGCATACCGCCTGAGAAGGAGTAGACGGGGTCGTCCATGCGTCCGAGGTCCACGTCCATACGCCCGAGCAGCTCCCTGGCCCTGGAACGGAGGGCGGCGAAATTGCGACACCCTGCTGCCGTGAGCCGTTCAGCGATGTTGCCACCAGCCGTGATATTCAGGTCGAGGCCCTCGGAAGGGTCCTGGTAGAGAATCGAAAGAGCGCTTACCCGCAAATGGCGCCGTTGCGACGGAGTCAGCTCGAGGAGGTCGCACACCGCTCCGGCGCCATCGCGCACTTGAACTGAACCGGAGCTGGCGACGACGTCCCCGGCGACGCACCGCAGGACCGTGGACTTGCCCGAACCCGACTCCCCGATGATGCCCAGGGCCTCGCCCGGGCCGACCTCGAGGCTGACGTCCTCGCAGGCCACTACGGACCCGTACCACTTGGACAGGTTCTCGACTCGCAAGGCCCAGTCACGCACGGTTCTGGCTCCTCGCGGTCTCCGTGAGCTCCGCCTCGGAGCGTGCTGCGCGCGGGGCTGCTCTGTTCCTCTCGCACCAATCCGTGTCGCTGCACACCCAGGCCTGGCGCCCCGGCACCTCGATCAGGTAGGCCTCGGGCGCTCCGCACAAGGCACAAGCCGCGCCCTCGGTGCGCTCCACTTGGAACTCGACGTCCTCAAAAGTGAGCGGTTCGGCCCTGGTGTGCGGGGGGATGGCGTACACCCGCTTCTCCCGGCCCGCCCCGAAGAGGAACAGCACCTCCGAACCGTCGAAGTGGGGTACATCCCATCGAGGCACCGGGGTTGTGGCGAGCACGTAACGACCGTTCACCAGCACCGGGTACCCGGTCGTCTGGGTGATGACCCCGTTGCGGACCAGATCCTCGTACAAGCTGACCCACATTCGGCTGTAGTCCGCCTCGGCGTGCATGCGGGCCAGCTCACGCATGTCCCTTTCCACCCCACGAAGGGGCTCTGGCACGGGGACCTGCAGCACCAGGATCTGGTCCGCCCTCATGGGCTCCTCGGGGACCCTGTGGCGGGTCTGGACGATAGTGGCGTCGCGGACGTCCGTCGTCCACGACACGCCCGTAGTCGACACGATCAGGCGCCGCAGGTTGACGGCATTGACCCCGCCGTCATCGCCTTGGTCGATGACCTTGAGCACGTCCTTGGCACCGATGATCGCGAGCGTGATCTGAAGGCCGCCGGAGCCCCAACCCCGGGCCACGGGCATTTCTCGGCTGGCAAACGGCACCTGATACCCGGGCACGGCCACCGCGGTCAGGAGGGCACGGCGGATCTCCCGTTTGGAGGACTCGTCCAGAAAGGCAAACTGTTCGGTCGCACCGGCTTCGGCCAGTTCCTCGACGCTCACTTTGCTACCTCCAGGGGCAGGACCGGCCCTCTTGGCTGTGCGTCGATGCAGTCACCGCTGACCGGAGCGGTGATCTGACCGGCTGAGCCGGCACCGTCGGCAAACCGGCCCTGGGCCATTGCGGTCCCGGTTTTCTCCGCCAGTGCGGTCGCCGCTGTCTCCCGCGCCCGTGTCGATCCCACCGACGCGGTCGCCGCGCGGACAGCCTGTTTCCGCTCGACCATGGAACGGAAGGTCACGTAGTGGGGAAGCTTCAGGTGCTCGAGGAAGCCCGAAGAGTCAAGCCCGTCAGTCGTCATGACGACGCTTTGTTCGAGCATGCTGGCACCCTTGTCCCGGCGGACGGCGATGTCCAGGTTGGCCATGGCGATGACCTTCCGCTCGTTATGGCCGAAACAAAGCCCGTAGCCGATGTCGAACCTGTCGCGCTCCTCGTCGGGACCGTTCAGGTCCTCGATGGCTTCGACCTCGCTGACCCGGACGGTACCGATAGTCACGGCGCGCTCAGTGTGCGGGTGCAGGACCCGGACGGGTACCCGTCCGTGCCTCACCTCGCCCAGCGTGATCTCGTGCACGTAACCGTCGGGGCCGAGCACGTTGCGGTACCACAGGTTTACGAGGGCGCCTGTCTCGGCCCTGGCCATGACCGACAGCACGGCTGACCGCGGCACCCCAGGCCGCACGGGCTGTGTGGTGATGTCGAAAGGATCGGGGTCGTCTGTTTGCCGGTGCTCGACCAGCAGGTCCATCGAGGCCAAGACCCCGAGCAACCGGCCGGGGTGCCGGTCCAGCTCCCCCGACGGGCCTTGCTCTGAGCGTCTTAGCTCCGGCGACACCCCGGCTAGGTCCGCGGTCCGGTCGACCGCGATGTGAGCACCGTCGGCGCCGCGGTCAGCCATCTGGCCAGCGCCCCTCGTCTTGGCTGAGCGGCCCGCGTCACGACCCTTCTTGCCGCGACGGTCGGTGCCGCCCGCCTCGCCGGACGCGGCAGTGTCATAGGTATCGTTCGTGTCGAGGATCCGCCCCACGTAGTCGAGGGTCTTGCCCAACAGTTGCGGCCCCGGGGGGCTGCGGTACGCGGGGACAATGCGGCGGAGGATCTCCAGCTCGCTCATGTCCACCACCACTGCATGCGCCACCCTTGGGAGCGTCGAGCGGTACGAGCGCAGTAGTTGGACCGCCTCGATAATGTCGCCCTCGGTCTGGCGCAGGGCAAGAGCAGCCAGTTCGGGGGCCCACAGTCCGCCCTCGCCCACCACCCGGTCGACAGTCGAGCCCAGGCGTTCCATGATCTGGGCGATCTCGAGCTTGGCGCTGGAGCCGCCTACCCGCCTGCGCAGGACAAGCTCTTCGGCGGCCAGGATGGCTTCTATACCCCCGCGGGCCGCGGCATAACCCATCAAATCACCTCGATCGTCGTCGAGCGGGGAAGACCGACGACCCGGCCCTCATGATCGACGAGCCAGGTGTCGATGCCGACAGGAAAGGCGCTGTTGCTGGTGGCCAGCACCTCGAACACCTCCCGGCCGATACCCTCGACGGACACTCGCCTGGTGCCGTCGACCCCTGGTCCCCGGAGTTGGAGCACGACGGCGCCGTCACCACCTTGGCTCGCGGCCAAGCGGATGCAACCCATGCCTATTTGGGCGCCCTGTTCCGGAGCCAGGGGGGTACCTTTCGGGCATTGGCGTACCAGCTCGGCAGTGGGTTGGACCAGCGCTACCAGACGCGCCTCGCCGACGGGTACGAGCGGTGCCCGGGTCGATTCGGACACCTCGGCCGCAAGTTCCTCGTCGCCAACTACGGACACTGGAGTGTCTAGATCGGCCAGGGCCAGTGCAACGACGCCAGCGCCTGCCGCTACCGCGGCTGGCTCCTGCAGGCTTAGCACCTTGCCGGGGTTGGCCAGGCAGTCCAGCAGGGACCTGAAGGTGCGCTGCGAAGCGTGCACACCCAGGGCCAACGCGCCGGTCACAAAAGTTCCTCGAACTGAACGACCGTCCTTGCCAGTTCTGACTCCTCCCTACAGGCGGCCTCTTCGGCGGCATGTCCCGTCGTGAGGCAAAGCTTCTCGACCTCGCGCGCGAGCGGGCCGCCGGCCTCCGCTTCGGCGTCGCACACCGCGGCCGCCAAGGCCGCGGCCCGGTCCCGGCCGAGCAGCCCCGCCCAGCTGCGCTTGCCCCGCCACTCGACCTCCACAGTCGTGAGGAGGACGTCGCCCAGGATGAAACGCTCTCCCATTACCGGTTCTCTCACCTCGAGGGCCACCGTCCCCACGGTCGGGCCGGAACGGATATCAAGGGAGGCGCCCTCGTAGTCCAAGCAACGGTCTGCCAGCGCCACCAGCTCAGCGGGAGGCGCGACCGCTAGCAACTCGCAACGTCGCTCCCTCGCCATCGCCATGCCGCCAGCCAACCAGGCCAACGTGAACGCTCAGAGAAATCGAAGCCACACTCGAGTGACGGCAAACCAAACCTTTCCTTGCGACCCTCCCGACTTCCAGCTCCGTAGTGCTTCGCGTGACCACTTCGTTGCTCGTCTTATTGCCTGGTACGGAACGGGGAGGCGCCGGTGCTTCGTAACCTTTGGGTGAACGGCGCATTACGCGCAGGCTAACCACGGCTGTCGGGTGAGGGGGCGGCGTTGTGCAAGCGTGACCCACTGAACTCGACAGTGGAGTGCGTCACCCTCTGCCAGAAGGGCCATATGGACGGTGTGACACGCAGTTCGATCCTGCCCGCGACGTGAGCGCCGAGCAGGTCATCGACGACGAGGCACGCCTCCACCTCGACTATCTCATCAGTAACCCAGTACCCACCCACCTCGTGGGCTTGAAAGGGCTCGACGGGCAGAGCCGTAGAGCCGCCAGGTCAGCTGCGTCCCAGCCAAGCCCCCCTCGACTACATGGACGCGATCCGCCCCGCCCTGGCCGAAGAAACGTTCGCGGTCCTCCGGTGTGGTTGTCGACACGGGCCAGATGCACCCCCGCGGGGAGTCCCGGGGGAACCAGAACGTCGGCGCGTGCCGGTGTCGACCGCCCACACGAAGGGCTTCGATCCCGGGTTGGTACCCGGCACCCGAGGTTCCAACCGGCGAAGTGAGGGATCTTCGCTGAAGTGCCACATGACGTGGGGGCCCTCCCCGACGTACGGCGGAGCGGGTTCTCGAGCCAACCGTTCCTTTCGGTAGTCCACTTGTGCATTCTCCTAACCAATAGGCCCGGAGCGATCGGCTGGCGCTTAGCGCGACAGCGTGCGGTACCGGCTGGTCAGCTATCGCCCGCCAGCTCAACGGTCAGGGCGTTCGCACAGCGCATGGTGGAGTGTGCTGGCACCCGAGGATGGTCCGCGCCCGTTGTGTTCGAACAAGTTGCCCAATACCTTCTCGTCACGTCGGTTTGAGCAGCATCGGGATTCAGCCGGGTACCAAGCGTTGAAGGTTGTGCAATCATCGAGCCATGCCAGCGGCTGAGCGCATCTCGCTGTGGGCATTACCCTCCGCGTCGGATCGCGACGTCTACCGACCGTGGATCAGACATCTGGCGAGAAATGTGAAGAACGAATTCGAGCCACACATCACCTTCTTCGAATCGATCCCCAGTGAGCGGTCGGCAGCTGCAGCCATCGGACGGGTCGCCTCCGAGACCGAACCGTTCACAGCTGAGCTGACAGACACCAGATTCACTGGGAAGTACTTTCGATGTGTTGTCCTCATCGTCCGTCCCGAGGGACCGATTGTCAACCTTCGCAACAGGTTGATCGGACGCCTTAAAGAGTCGAGCGTCGGCGACTGGGATGCTTCCACCGAGGACTACTGTCCGCATCTGAGCCTGCTATACGGCACCCTCACCGCAGACGAACGTGAGCGCGCACGGGCGAACATCGATCTGACCTTGCCGGCCCGTCTTCTTGTTGACGCCATGTGCCTCGTGAACACCAGTAAAGGCAACGCGCGGGATTGGCCAACCCTTGAGACGTGGCCACTTCGGCGCGACGGGCCGCAGAGGTAGAGCTAAGCCGAGCAAGCCTGAGCTAAGCCTGGATCCACGTGCGTCCAGCAACTCGGACAATTGAGCGCAAAGGAGCGGTTGTGACCTTACCGAGCGGAAGCTCTCGATAGCCAGCCGGTGCAAGTCAGGTCCGGGAAGACGCCAGGGTGCCCGGTAGCAAAGTCTCCGGGTCCGTTGAGAGGCCTCACTCGGCCCGACCCTGCGGAGTCGGGAGTTGAGGGCTGGGGAGGACCATGTTCCGCTGGCGCCGGACGCAAGGGCAGGATGTGCATCCGCCTAGCCGAGGCCGTCGAGGCGCTCTTCGACGCGCTCGTCAAGCTGCGCTGCGGGCTCTCGCGGTCGCTCAGAGCACCTCGGCAAGGGGGCGAGTGAGCATAACGGCGGCGCAGAACGAGCGGTAGACCGCCAGCGGGCTCTCGCCGCTGAATCGCAGCTGCCGCTCGCCAACCCGTTGCACCCCGCGAACCCAGCTCGCTGCTTCGGCGATATCGGTGGTGCGCACCGAGACCTCGAGCACCGCCGAGGCTAGCGACGGGCAGTGCGCGCTGGCAGCGGACGCGACCGCCTTCTCGGCGGTCTCGCGGATCAGCTCGCAGGCACGCGTCGGATGCAGACTGTGCGCCGCCACGCGGCTGACCGGTTCCTTGACGATCGCCGTGTGCACCCCGGGAATCAGCGCACGGACCTCCTCGCACGCGCTGCGGTCGCCGGTCACGAGCACGATCGGGACTCCGTAGTGCGTGGCTACCAAGGCATTGATGCCCGCCTCCCCCGTCACCTCGCCATCCAAGCGCGCCTCGACGATGGCGCGCGGGTTGTAGGTATGCGAGAGACACGCCTCCGCGCCGACCGAGCCGTGATAGGAAACGAACAGCACGGCGTCGAAGCTCTCATCGAGACCTTGCATCATGTAGAGCGGTTTGTGGCTGCCCGAGATGTAGCACGCCTGACCGGCGAGCTCGTCAGGCGCCAGGTTGCGCATCGTGGCGTGCGAGTCGTTGACCGTGACGTCGGTCGCGCCACCGTCGATGGCGCCCATGATGGCAGCGTTCACCTCGGCAAGCAGCAAGCGGCGACCGATGGCCAACTCGTCGCTCTCACCTGTGCACTGGCGCCAGTCGACGATACCCGCGGTGCCCTCCATGTCGCTGGACAGGAATACCTTCATACCTTCCTCCTCTCGCACGCATGGAAGCACTCGTCTCGCGCGCCGAGCACGCTGTAGGTCCCGCCAGCTCTCGTCGACGCGCCGCCATGGCGCCCGTCAGAGGTTAGGCAGAGCGCGTGCAGCGGGGCGCGGAACTCGTCCTCCAGCTCGAGCGTCTCGGCTAACGCCGTAGCGCATGCCTGCTCGGGATCGGAGCCTGCCTCGAGGGCTGAGAGTACACGACGGGCCGTGGTGCCGCGGATGGCCAGCTCGCCGCGACCCGTGCAGGCAGCGGCGCCGATGCGACTGTCGCAGTAGTTGCCCGCACCGATCACAGCGGAGTCGCCGACCCGGCCGGGATACTTCCAGGGATAGCCGCTGGTGCTGACGCCGACGGCGAGGTTGCCGCCCTCATCGAGTGCAAGGACGTTGACCGTCCCCCACGGCCGATCAGGCAGCTCCATCGCGCTGATCCGATCGAACGCCCAGCGCCGGTATGCACGCTCCCCTGGTCCGTGGCTCGTCTCCGCCGCCGCCAACCCGGCGTCGCTCAGCCCTTCCCGCCAGATGCTGAGAGCCTCTTCGGTAAGAGTCGGCCCGCGGGCGATCCCCAACTCGTCAGCGAAGCGCTCCGCCCCGGCGGCCACAAGCAACACGTGCTGGTGCAGCTGTTCGCAGACCGCCCGGGCGATCGAGATCGGGTTCGGGAAGCCCCTCACTGCTGCCACCGCTCCGGCGCGGCGGGTCGTCCCGTCCATGATCGAAGCGTCGAGCTCGAGCTCACCGAGCAGATTCGGCAGCCCGCCGACGCCGACGTGGTGGTCGGCCTCGTTGAGCTCGGCTAGCCGGACCGCGGCCTCGACGGCGTCCATGGCGCTTGCTCCGCTGCGCAGGAGCGCCATACCCGCCTCGAGGCCGATCTCACCACGTTCGCTGGCGATCAGCACCGGCATCACGGCGCGTTCCTCCCCTCCGGAGAGCTCATCGAGCTCGGCTGCGGCTCGAAGACGCAGTGACAGGCAACGACGTATCCAGCCGCCTCGACGTCCGGCTCGACGTCCGGCTCGAGAGCCTGGTCGCAACGCGGTCGCACCACGGGCACCGGGTCCAGAATCGGCACCCGGATGGGAGCTGCAGCGCGCTCGGCGGGTCGCCAGCTACAGCGGTCGATTGCCGTGCTACTTCGGACAAGCGGGGGATCGCCGTCAAGAGACCCTCAGTGTAGGGGTGGCACGGATGGTCGAACAACTCCTCGGTCTCCGCCACCTCGACGATTCGACCGAGGCACATGACCGCGACGCGGTCGCAGAGGTGTCGCACCACCGCCAGGTCGTGGGAGATGAACAGCAGGCTGAGGGCCGAGCTTTGATCGCAGGTCGGCAAGCAGGTTGAGGATGGTCGCCTGCACGCTGGCGTTGTCCGCCAGAGAACTGCCGGGGTACGCGCCGAGGGACTCCTCGGCGGCCCGACGAGGTTCAGCAACTCCCTGCTTCGCCGATCCACCGACTCGGAGGAGCACCTGCGGACTTCCCTGGAGGACCCCATCCGGGATGTGCCGTACTCGGACGGGCGCTCATGGGACTGCTTCGCATCCCGCATCCCGCATCTCGCATCCCGAATCCCGAATCCCGAATCCCGCCGAGTATCGACCCAGACCTAACGATCAGGATCTTCGGGACGAGTCACTAAGAGCCCGCGCCAATAGGCACGGGGCGGGTGCCCGCCTGGATGATCGTCCATTGAACTACGGGGCAGCGATGAGGAGTCCCGAGGGTGTCCGTTCGTCACCCGATCTGATAGCGAGCGACTGGGCGAGGGAAGAGAGCAAAAAGGCGGAGTCCGTCTGGTTCAAGTCGATCACCGCCACGGCCGCGACCGCCGGAGGCACGCGCCCGTTGTCGCGAAGCGCCAGCACTGCCTCGGCGAGTAAGAGGCGGTTCTCGACGGTGTCGACGGCGGGCAGTACAGCTAGGAGCGCCTTGTCGAAGCCCTCTTCGTCGTTGACCGAGCACCTGTACAGCGCGTCTTCGATCTCGGGAGTGAACACTCCAGGCAGCCGAAGGTGAAGGGAGATGTCGAGCTCGGGGAGGTAGATCACCTCGTCATAGATCTCGCCGAAACGTTCCCGGCCGATCCCGGCGAGTGCTGGGAGGACCGCCGAAGCGAGCCGGGCGAGCGACGCGCGCGGCGTCGTAGTGCGGCGCTCCGGGGTGGCGAGACAGCATCGCTTCGCCTTCAGATTGCTCCCACACGGACAGAGCTCGTTGCGTCCCACCTTGGCCATGACCCCCACCTCCTTTGGATGATCCTTCCTCGCGCGAGGCGACAAGTGGTGGATCGAGATCCACCAGTCGTCGGGGCGGCCCGGACATGATCCGGGTTGCGATCCAAACCCAACGA
>Ga0326728_10015208_pt1 | contig 16070 bp, 12 predicted proteins | sample MB3enrmetagenome_FD_207602 | JGI IMG/M metagenome (GOLD analysis project Ga0326728, IMG submission 207602) | Lab enriched peat soil microbial communities from McLean, Ithaca, NY, United States - MB31MN | ecosystem: Environmental > Terrestrial > Soil > Wetlands > Peat | place: USA: New York...
AAAATACGTATTTTCTGATTTTATCGCGAGGTTTGCAAAGGTTTGTCAAAAAAATAGTGAGACTTGAGGTGAGCAACAGCATAAATGCTCAGAGATTACCTAAGTTATTACACCTTAGCGCCGAAGCCAAGCGACAACCGCGATAACAACTACGAGTAAGATAAATCCAAAGAAAAGCAATAAAGGCCAGCTATTCATCGCCCAACTGAGCATCGTAAAGGAACTCATTTTTGCGGGTCCGATAGTACTAATCGAAGCGCTTGTGGTCGTTTGAAAGGCCGGGTAAAAAATGCCGACAAACAGCAGTATTATCATGCCTACGATAAAGATCCCTAATGGTGATAAGAAGCTTTTTAATGCATTCATATTTGCCTCTTACACGAGCTGGGTAATAAAACTGATGGCCTGACCATAGAGCCAGATAAATGCCTGGATGATGCCCCACATCGCGCCCGAACTCAACGTGCAAACCCAAAAGTACCGAATAATTATCCACCCGCCGGTGTAAAACGAGTAATCCCATAACAATAACCGCATTATCCCCTGAGCAAAATTAACATTAAACACCGGCACTACCAAAGGTCCGAGGGAGATGGTAGTCATGATACTGAGGTCGTTAATGATTGAGTTTTGGGCGGCGCCAAAATAAGCGCCTTCCAGAACCAGACAGATTAACGTGCTCAGAAACCATGACATGGCAAGGAAACTCATAAATTTCGTACTCATAGCTTATCCCCAGCCCACATGCTTGCGCGCCAGTATCAAGGCGATGGCCGGGAATATAAACATGATCGCCGACCATAGCGGTATCATGCCGGATACGCCGACAGTTCCCATGACGCCAAAAAGGACAAGCGAAATTTCCATCACCACGCACATCGTTAATAGACTGCCAGCCTGGGGAGCGCCTTTGGGTCCGGTAGCTTCATAAGCCAGCATCCCAACAATGCAGATACCAATGTAAATAAAAGGGAACCACCATAAGGCTTGAGGGATGCCACCGGCATTCAAGATGGCATTGATCGCAGCCCCAAAAGGAATCAGCGAAGCATCTAACTCCGTGTACATCTGTGGTGGCAATCCCAGCGAACTTGAAAGTATCGAACCTGGCGACTGAATAGCATAATTATTGCCAGTCGTGGCCTGGGCCGGTGTTGTCGGCGCGAATGAACTGATTGTAATAGTTACCCCAGCGGAGTTACTGCCGAATGTTATCGTTCCGGCTTCCGAATTGTCGATATCAGGTAAACATACGCCGGAAATGATTGCAGCCGGTTGATACAGTAATTTCTGAACTCCACCGACTGATTCAGAGTAGGAAGTTATGTACGGCATGACGTTATTCTGGTCAATATACCAAGGATTTGTGTTTGCAGCTAAAGCACCAATATAGTTTTCAGTTACGGCTGTACCTGAATCTACCTGTAGTGAGGCCGTTCCACTAATATATGAAAAAGTAACGGTATGGATCCCTGACGATATTCCAGGCACACTAAATGTAATTGCAGATGTAGTCAAACTCTGCCAGCCACACTCCCCTGAAGCGTTATCAGTCCACGAGCCAGATGTATAGGTAGATAAAGCGGTATTGGCATTAGCATTAGCCACACTATTACCGGACACGTAAACATAGGCATTACTACCGCTGCCTGGCCATTCCAAATCGATACGAATACTCGTTGCAGAACCTACGTTAATTGGCGTTGTATTGAATGTGTACCATACTTGGCTGGCTGTTAGAGATGAGGCATTCATCGTTCCCAATGTCCCGATTACTGCATCGGTATTTGCATTTCTCACATTGCAGGTTATTGTACCGGTGGGCGAGCCACCCTCATAGAGATTAAATTGTACCGAACTGATTGTGGCGTTGGCTGGAAATGCTGTAAATTTTTCACCAGCTCTAGTTTCTACGCCATTGTTTATAACACCTCCCACCCCTGTAATAGATAATTGTGTCCAGTTCAAAGCTGCTAGACTAGCGTCAATCGTGCCACTGGTAGTCGGGTCAACCAACACCGAAAAGTCACCAGACTTCGTGACAATATTTTTGGTTTCATTCAGGGTAACTGTAAATGTCCCCACCGTTGAAGTCATTATCGTGTTTGTTCCTTGCACGATACTAACCGGACTGCCGACAACCGTTGCACCACTCGAGGCGACTGTCCCTGATATTCCGCTTTGGAGAGTTAATGTAAATGTCCCATAAATGTTAATCGTGAACGTACCGGTCGAACCTGTTGTGGTGATGGTATTGCTGCCAGCGTTTAGCGCAAGAGGAGAGCCGGTTACCAAACAGGACGCGCCGCTGGTGGCATAGCCCGATAGGCCAGTTCCCAAAGTTACTGTGAACGTGCCGAGTGTGGACACGGTTATCGTATTTGCGCCGCCAATCAGAGTAATCGGTGAGCCGGTGGCTACACCACTTCCATTCACTACAGTTGAGCCGGTCAAGGTCGGCGCTGTACTGGTAATCGTGTTCGAACCAGAGGATAAGGTAATTGGCGAGCCAGTGGCCACACCGGTTCCATTCACTATCGTGTTTCCTGTTGTGACTGGACTCGAAGTGTTCACATACCCAGTTGCAGCGATTGAAAAGTTACTGCCAGGTTCAAGTGTCGATGCAATGGTAATTCCAATCGAACCAGTCGAACCTGTTGTGGTAATAGTATTGCTACCAGGGTGTAAGGTTACTGGAGAACCTGTCACGGTACAACCACCAGTGGTGGCTGTACCTGAGGTACTTGAACTCAGGACGATTGTAAAAGTTCCCAGTGTGCTTACATTGACACTGTTGCCTACAGCTCCGTACGTTGCCAAGGTAACTGGTGAACCAGTGACTACGCCGGTCCCATTCACTATGTAATTCCCTGCCGTAAACCCGGTTGCACTCACTGTTATCGTGAAAGTGCCTACCGAACCAGTCGTGGTGATGGTATTGCTGCCAGGGTTTAATGTTAGCGGTGACCCAGTCACCTGGCAGGAAGCGCCGCTGGTGGCAATGGCCGTATTCCCAGGACTGAGAAAGAGGGTAAAAGTCCCTACGGATCCGGTGGTGGTAATCGTGTTCGCGCCACTTATCAGTGTAATTGGCGCTCCTGTCGCTGTTCCGGTGCCATTCGTGAGCGTATCGCCAACCTGATATGCCGCTGCTGAGATAGACCCATCGTTGCCCACAATAATTGGCATATTTGAGGCAGGGGTGTTGCCGGTGGTATATTGAATAGTTTTGCTCCCGTTGGCAGGAAGACTATCCACAAAAAGAGTTTGCGTATTGGTGAGCATGGCAGGTACCGCACTGCCATCCACAACCTGCGCATCCAAACCGGATGTTGAGAGATAGCCACCGGAAACCAGTGCGCTATTAGACACCGGAAAAATGAACGGCATGTTAGCTCTCTGAGAACAAAAGCTGGAATGACGCAGGAAGAATTGGCCGACAAATCAGGTATCCATGTAACATACCTGAGCGGAGTTGAAAGAGGCCTTAGAAATCCTTCAATCCGTAACGTTCGGAGATTGGCTCAAGCACTAGATTTACCGACCAAGCAGTTGTTCTCGTTCAAGGATTTTGCAAGCGGCAACTTCGTATAAATCAGCTAATTTGCTAAAAATGTAATAGTGTTTTAGCAAGTGAATTAATGCTAATATAAGGCATTGGATGTTATTCCCTTGTAGGGTTTAGTACCCCGCCTCGGCTGCGAACTGCTATAGCTGAGAAGTGCTAATGATATGTCGATGCTCACTTCAAATAGATTTATTTGTCAGCATCTTGTATCAATTGGGCGATTTCAATTAATTGGTAGATAACAATATCATTTATTTCTAGCACTTTCCTTGAGGGCGGGGACAAAGGGGTGGGTCGTTGGGTTATTATTTAACAGCGTTAATACTGGTTGTTGTACAATTTAAAATAACTCTGGAATTACCCGTTTTTAACGAGCAAAAGGAGAGTAACCCAAATGAATTTGCCCGTATTTGATTTGACCGGAAGAACCGCGATTGTTACCGGCGGGGGACGCGGCATCGGCAAAGGTATCTGCCTGGCGCTGGCGCAGGCCGGTGCGAATATCGTCGTGGCCAACCGGGATACCGTTACCGCCGCGGAAACAGTACGGGCAGTTGAAGCGTTGGGCAGAAAATCCATCGCCGTCCAGACCGATGTCTGTCAAAGCGCCCAGGTCGAAAATCTGGTCAAGAAAACGGTGGAAACCTTCGGCACGCTGGATATTTTGGTCAATAATGCCGGCGGCACCACCCGTGAAATGCGGGTTCCCCCGCTGCAGGTAACCGAGGAAATCTGGGACGCCGCCATTGACCTTAACCTGAAAAGTATTTTTTTGTGCAGTCAGATTGCCGCCAAAGTGATGATTCAGCAGAAGAAAGGCAATATTATCAATATTTCTTCCTGGTATGCCTATATGCCGTCGCTGGTCAGTATGCCTTACGGCGCGGCTAAAGCCGGCGTCAATAACCTGACCCAAACGATGGCGCATGTGCTGGGGCCTTATAACATCCGCGTCAACGCGGTTGCCCCCGGGGCTGTGCCCACCGGTCCCGGCGACCCCGAAATGCGGGAGCGCCGCCGTAAGTCCTGCCCGCTGGGGCGGCTCGGCGTGCCCGAAGATATTGCCTGGGCGGTGGTTTTCTTTGCTTCCGACGCGTCTTCCTATGTCACCGGCCAGGTACTGTCTGTGGACGGCGCCATCCCGAAAATAGTTTAACTGTACTGCCGAAATCTATATCTGTAAAGGTATTCATTTAGTTTATTAATAGAACGGAGAAAGAGAAGCGATGGCTATTGATGCAACTGAAATTACCCAGGAAATGATTGATGAATTAAAAAAGAGGATGAACATCGTCTGGAAGCCGCGGCGTCCTTACTTTAATACTTCGGCCACCAGGGATACCATCGCCCATTATTGCGACGGCATTGGGGATGTCAACCCCCTCTTTACCGACCCCGATTATGCCAAGAAATCCCGGTTTGGCAAGCTGGTAGCCCCGCCGACTTTTCTTTATAGCGTTTACTGGGCGGCGCAGGGCCGGGGTATGCCCGGTGTCCATGCCTGGCATTCCGGCGACCAGTGGGAATTCTACAAACGCATCCTGGAAGGTGATACCTTTACCTATACCAATGAACTGGTAGACGTTCAGGTCAAAGACAGCCAGATGGCCGGAAAAACGGTAATTCAATACCACGATATCAAATATTACAACCAGAGAGAAGAACTGGTCGCCAAGGCACATGACTGGTGTGTGCGCGCCGCGCGTAAAGCGGCGGAAGATAAAGGCAAATATGCGGATATCAAAGCGGCAGATTACACCAAAGAAGAATTGGATAAAATTTATAAAGATTACGAGTCCGAAATTGTCCGGGGGGCGACCCCGCGTTACTGGGAAGACGTTGTTGTCGGCGATGCTCTGCAGCCGGTCATCAAAGGCCCGCTGTCCCGGCGCGATATCTACGCCTGGCTCATCGGCGCCGGCAGTCCTTTCATCAAGGCGCACGGTTTAGCTATGGGATTCTTCCAGCGGCATCAGGGAGCCGACATGGTTGATTCCCGCACCGGGTTGGCCGACGTTCCGGAATTAGTGCATATGGAAGATTCCCGCGCCCAGACCATCGGTATTCCTGGCGCTTACGATTACGGCTGCCAGCGAATTTCCTGGCTGGATAATGTGGTTACTAACTGGATGGGTGACGATGGCTTTATTAAAAATCTCAACGGTACGCTGAAACGTTTCAATATTGTCGGCGATACCCATTGGATGAAAGGTAAAGTTACGAAAAAATATGTCGTCAACGGCGAGTATTTGGTTGATATCGAATGTTGGGGCGAAAACCAGCGCGGTGAAATTACGCTGCCCGGTTCGGCCACCGTCCGTTTGCCTTCTAAAAACGCGGCGAAAAAGTAGTATCGAAAAAGAGACGGTAAAATCCTGAGGGAATAAATGGCTGGCGACTGGCAAGAAGATTTTCGGCGAAAAACAGTCTCTGCCGCGGAAGCGGTGAAGGTAATCAAATCCGGCGACCGCGTCTCCTTTACCCACGGGCGGGAACCGCCGACTGTGACGCGTGCGATGGTCGCGCGTAAAGCAGAACTGAAAAACGTCAAAGTTTTCATGCGCACGCCTTCGCTCGATTTTCCCTGGTACCATGAAGACTGGAATGACAGCTTCCCGCTGGAAATCAGCTACGTCCGCCCCATCGCCAGAAATATCATGGCCGCGCGGCGGGTTGATTTTGTCCCGGGCAGCCTCATCGGCATCACGCCGCAGAACCCCCAGGTCGGCGAGGCCGATGTGCTTTTGATTGAGCTTTCCCCGCCGGATGCGCAGGGTTTCTGCAGTTTCGGCGCTTCGGTTTGGGGTAAGAAAAAAGCCGTGCAGTGTGCCAGGACTGTCATTGCCGAGATTAATCAGAGTTTTATTCATACCTTTGGCGACAACGCGATTCATGTCTCCGAAATTGATTATTTTGTGGAACAGACAACGGGACGTTCGTCCGGCGGTTCCGAACAATTGGGTAGAAAAGCGCCTGAAATCGGGCCGGAAGAGAAAAGCATTGCCGGCTATGCCGCCAGCTTGATACAGGATGGCGATACTCTGCAAATCGGCGTGGGCAGCGCCGCAGAATGCCTCGCCCAGAACGGCAATCTGGATAACAAAATCGATTTAGGTTGGCATTCCGAAACCACGCCCCGCGGTATTATCCCGCTGGTGCGGAACGCGGTCATCACCGGAAAGCGCAAGACCATCAATACCGGCAAACTTGTGGCAATCGCTCTCGGCGGCAGTGAAGAGGACTTGAAATTTGTGGATCGGAATCCATTGTTCGAGTTATACGACTCAGATTACATCCTTGACCCTCGTGTTATCAGCGCCAATGACCGGTTTGTGGGAATCAATGCCGCTGTTGCGGTGGATTTAACCGGACAAATCGCGGCGGAATCAATCGGCCCTGCGATACTCAGCGGACCGGGCGGGCAGCTTACTTTTGCCATCGGCGCGCAGTTATCGAAAGGGGGTCGGTTCATCACCACGCTGCAGTCCACGGCCCGCGGCGGCGAGCTCTCGCGCATTGTGCCGATGCTGCCGGAAGGTTCCATGATTACCGTGCCCCGCACTTTGGCGGATATCGTCGTTACGGAGTTCGGTATTGCCCGCCTGCGCGGCAAAACCCACCGGGAAAGAGCGCTGGAATTAATCGCCGTTGCACATCCGGATTTCCGTGATGGGCTCAAGCGGCAAGCAGCGGCAATGTTCTGGCCGTAACCCCGGTGACAGGGAACAATATGGCAAGATTGATTGTAACGACCAGCTGGGACGATGGCGCTGTTCCCGATCTCAAACTCGGGGAACTGCTCACTAAATATGGCATTAAGGGTACTTTTTATATTCCCCGGTTTTCAAAACGCCTGGCGCTGTTACAAAAGGCTGATTTGCGGGCGCTGGCAGCGCAACACGAAATTGGCGCCCATACTGTTAACCATGCCCATCTCACTTTAATTCCCCCTGCTGCGGCAAAAGCGGAGATTGAAGGTTCTAAATTATACTTGGAAGATATTTTAGCTGCTAAAATCAGCATGTTTTGTTATCCCTACGGGGAATATAACGCCGAAATAAAGCATTTGGTCGAGACCAGCGGATTTTCCGGCGCCCGGACCGTGAAGTTTAACGGCCTGAAAAATATTTCCGACCCATACGAATTCGGGGTGACAGTGACGGCCTCAAACCATCAGCCGGACGAAACAGACGAAATCGCCCAATATTCACAAGCGGTCTCGATAAAATCTCTTTCGGATTGGGAATTGAAGGCGAAGATTTTATTTGACCTGGCGTTCGCGGCAGGCGGTATCTGGCACCTCTGGGGCCACTCCTGGGAAATTGACGAACATCAAGACTGGCAAAAACTCGAAAGGGTGCTCCATTACATTTCAAACCGGCCGTACGTAAAGTACCTTACCAACGGCGAAACTGTTTCTGCCCGAAACCGGACTTGATAATTATCCCTGAAAATTTATTTCAAGAACCAATCTTCCGCGGTGCTGTCTTTAATTCTTCGGTAATTCTGTTTTCACTTTACTGCTTTTATTCTCGCTTCCGATATAAGCCGGAATTATCGCCGCCAGGGTAATTATGCCCAATATCAAGCAGGCATAATTTATGGATTTAAGAAAAACAGGCGCTTCGGTGGGATTTATCAGTTGGGTGCCGTTTACCACCTGCGACAATTTGTTGTAAGGTATTACCAGTGTCATCAACAGTAACGAAAATGGTACGCTTAACACTCCGGCAGTCTGGCTGATGGTATTCCGGATACCGCTGGCGATACCGCGCTTTTCCGCTGGGACCGAACCCATTATCATGCTGGAATTCGCAGGCGCAAACAATGCCAATCCAAAACCGAACAGCATCAGGCTGATCAGGAGTGTCAAATACGAAGATTTTTCGTTCAGGGTGGAAAACCATAACAGGGCTGCGGCATTGGAGGCTAAACCCAATGTTACAAATGTCCGGCTGCCGTACCTGTCGGCTAATCTGCCGCTGATTGGATTTAAAACCAGCACCAGGAAATCCATCGGAATCAGTAAAACGCCGGTTTTTAAAGCGCTGTAACCGAGTATTAACTGTAGATACAGCGACCTCAGAAACGGACCGCAGCCGAATGTGAGGTTGTTCATGAAACTGGCTAGATTCCCGGTGGCAAATTGCTTTATCTTGAAAAGTTTTAGGTCAAGGGTCGGATATTTTTGTCTTAACTCGACAAATATCACCGCTATGAAAAATGCCAGCCCGCCGACCAGAATCGCGATATTACGGAACGAAGTGGGGTCGCCCAACGTCAATGCCAACAGAATCGTAGACAGCCCGATGCAGTACAGTATCGAACCGGCATAATCGAATTTTTGCCCGACAGTCTTTGTGCCGATCTCCTTTAACTGGAAATAGCCCCAGAGTGTGCCGAAAATCCCGATGGGGACGTTCACCAGGAACATTGACCGCCAGCCGAAAAAGGTAATCATCACCCCGCTCAGAGTATAACCCGCAATCGCCCCGACATTCGCGGCCATCATATTGGTTCCCAGCCCCGTTGCCAGCTGCTCCTTCGGAAATGCGTCGGTAATGATGGCGGAGCTGTTAGAGATGAGCAAAGCCGCCCCGGCGCCCTGCAGAAAACGGAAGATAATCAGCTGTTCGCCGGTTTGCGACAAAGCGCAAAGCAGCGACCCGACCGTGAAAATGACGAATCCCAGATTGTAAAGTTTGACCCGGCCGTATAAATCCGCCAGTCGCCCGAACATCACCAACAGGATGGTAATCATCAGCTTGTAGCCGGCGATAATCCAGACGCCTTCTTCTATATTGGCATGCAAGTTCTGTAAAATCGTGGGCAGTCCGATGACGACGATGCTGGAATCCAGCGCGGCCATAAAACTGCCGACGTTGGTGACAGATAAGGCCACCCACTTATAATCCATTTTTAACTTCATGCAAGGCTCGCAGTTTCAGTGTGAATGAGCCGTTGCACAAAGAAAAAATAGTCCGGTCGTGAGCCTGACAAATCAATAATTGAAGTTTTAGTGAAATGGCGGCGCCAGAGAGAAATATTTTTCAAACCAAGACGTGCATATTCATACGCTTTTTGTATATGAACAATGGAAAAAGAAAACATGTTTTAAGTATAATTATTTTCTTTGGTAATTTCAAATTTTTAACCTGAACTAAATCCGGATAAAATTTCTATTAATATTGCAGTTTCAGGATTCATCCGCATTGATAAATTGTCGGTAGACGGCATATAATCAATTGAAACCATCCCTCGAAAAGTGAGAGAATCCGGAACCATGAAGTCTGTTTCAATCCCGGTTCCCGGGTAATAAGGATATTAACTCGTCAGAGGGGGTTAGATAATTGAAAAACCGGAGCACGGTAGTCAACAGGATTACCTTTAAGATATTCCAGTTATGTTTGTATTAATCATTCTATTTCCGGGTGACGAAGAAGCAACGCTGTGAATCTGATAACTCGCACCCGGCAGTATCTGACCGTCAATTCTGCCCTTCTAAAACAGGGTTGGCCGGTCTGGTTGGTCAGTTTTATCACGTTTTTGAACGGCCTCTGGAGCATTGCTAATGTTTTGCTCGCCAGCGTGCCCCGGCGCGTCCAGTATTTTCTGCCGTTCGGGGTGTTTCACTGGACTCGTCTGCTGACCCTGGTGCTGGGCTTTATCCTGATCTATTTATCCCTGCATTTATTTCAACGCCGCCGGGCTGCCTGGTGGGTGGCTGTCTTTGCGGCCGGTCTGGAAACCTGTGCTCATATTATCCATTTACACACCTGGTTCACCGCCTTGCCGCCCGCCGCGACCTTTGCCGTACTGATTGTCTTCCGCAACCGCTTTTCCGTGCGCAGCGAATCACGCAATATCCGGTTGGGCTTTGTGCTGCTGTTCGTCAGTCTTCTGGTAGCCCTGTTATACGGCACTTTCGGTTTCTGGGTTTTAGGTTCAAAGGATTTTGGAGCCCCTATTTCTTTCCCTGACGGGCTGATTCGGAGCCTGCGGCAATTTCTTTTACTGGGTAATTCCGACATTATCGGTAAAAGCCGGGAGGCCAGATGGTTCTTGCAGTCGCTGGATGTGCTGGGGATTGTGGCCGCCGGTTTTGCGACCTACAGCCTGTTCCGTCCGATTGTTTTCCGTTTTATTCAACTTCCCCTGGAACGTGCCCGGGCCTCTGCCATTATCGAAAAGTACGGCAAATCTACCTTTGATTATTTTAAAGTCTGGCCGGACAAATCCTTTTTCTTTTCTCCGAGCCGCGAATCTTTTATTTCCTACCGCATGGTGGGTGGTGTGGCTTTTTGTTTGGCTGACCCCGTCGGGCCGGAGACAGACAGGGACACCGTTATAAAATCGTTTCTGAAATTCTGTGAAGAGAACGGCTGGCAGGCCGCGATGATGATGCCTGACGAACCTCAAATCTATAACCAGTATGGGCTGGCGCTTTTCAGAGTCGGGGAAGAAGCAATAATCGACCTCGAACATTTTGCCGCGCACACTATCAATACCCGCCAACTGCGACGGATTTGCAAAGTATTTCAAAGTGAAGGGTTTCAGATTGTGCGGTATAAACCGCCGGTGCCGCTGGTGGTGCTTAACGAAGCGCAGCAGATTTCCCGCCAATGGCTGGCTCTTCCCCATCACCGCGAGTACGGTTTCTTCCAGGGTAAATTCGACCGGGGCTACATGGAGAAGTGTACGTTATGTGTTTTACGGGATAAAGACGGGAAGATGGTTGCTTTTATTAATGAAGTCCCCTCATATCGCCCCGGTGAAGCCGCCTTCGACCTGATGCGTTATGTCCCCGGTTCGCATTGGGGGGCAATGGACTATCTCTTTGCCCGGATGATGCTCATCCAGAAAAATGAGGGTTTCCGCACGTTTAACTTCGCGGTAGCGCCGTTTGTCGGCATCGGCGACCGGCCTAATGCCACGTTAACGGAAAAGGCGGTAAATCAGATATTTGAACGGCTTGATTGGTTTTTACACTCAAAAGGAATCAAACAGTACAAGCTTAAGTTTGAGCCGCAATGGCGGGATGTTTACGTTGCCTACCAGGGCGGCCCTATCGGTCTGCTGCGGTTGGCGCTGAACGTCAACAGTATTCTTTAGTCCGTCTTAAGATAATTAAAAAGGAATGGGGCTGACGCCCCATTCCTTTTTTGCAATAACGCTGTGAAACTGAGTTTGACTCTGTCTTAATCAATGCGCCGAAATTGTGACGTCGTTAAAATCCATGATTCCCAGCGCGTTCACCGTTAAACCCTTCACCCAGGGTTGAATCAGCAAATAGTTTTGCCCGAAAGTCAACGGTAGGCAGGCGCCATCGTTTATCATCAATTGTTCTGCCTGCTGGTAGAGCGTAAATGCTTTGGTCTGGTCGCTTTCGCCGTTCGCCTGTTGAATTAACGCGTCAAACTGCGGATTGGAATAACCGCCGTAATTATAAGTGGACCCGGAACTGAATAAAATATCGAGGAAATCCTGCGGATAGGGATAATCGGCAATCCAGCCGGTGGAATACATCTGGTCTACTTCTTGAGACAAATCTGAGTAGTAAACTTCGGGGTCCAGTTCCCGCACCTGGACATTAACTCCCAGATTCTGCTGCCATTGGTAAACCAGTGATTGAATTACCTGGTCGGTATTTCCCCCTTCTCCGGCAACGGTAATTGTGATTGGCGGCAGGTTAGCTGCGCTGCCGTAGCTTGATGCTTTAATCAATGCTTGAGCCTGGCTTACATCGAAATCCAGCCCTGTCACGTTAGCGTTGTATCCCGGTATCCCGGGAGGTAAAATACCTTCTGCTTTTTGCGCCATGTTCCGGTAAGTTAAGTCAACAATCTTATCTTTATCGATTGCCATGCAGAAAGCCTGCCTGATATCGGGGTCATTGAACGGGGCTTCTTTGCAGTTGAAACCGATGTAATCTACGCTCAAAGAAGGCGATTTGGATAAATATTGATAAAACGGCCCTGCAGGGTCCATTATCTGGTCGTAGTATTCCGCCGGCGGACTGGTGAAATCGACGTCACCGGTTTCGAATAAGTCCATGTCGCTGGTGGTGCTGTTCAGCGTCATATCAATCTCGGCGATTTTAGGCAGGTCTCCGTAATAAAGGTCGTTTCTCGCTAGGATAAATTCGGTCTCCGGTGTCCATTCCTTCACCTTGAACGGGCCGGTGCCGATGGGCGTTTTCCACCAGTTAGCGCCGCTGTTGACGTTGCTCTTTTCCACCACGAAAGATGCCGGGAAGGTTAGTTTATATAAGAAATATGATTCCGGGGAATTTATTGTGACCTGCAAGGTATAATCATCAATTACTTTTACCCCGCTGATCTGGGTTGCTTTGCCGGAAAGCACGTCATTTACCCCCGCAATATCCCCGAGGTATTCCGGCGCGGTCGGCGAATTGGTCGCCGGATTGGCCGCGCGGTTCCAGGAATATTGAAAATCATTGGCTGTTACCGGTGTCCCGTCCGAGAATTTAACATCTGTGCGCAAATGAAATGTGTAAGTTAAACCGTCGGCGCTCACCGTCGGCATACTGGCCGCGATATCCGGCACCGGTTCCAGATTATTATCCAGTTTCATTAGTCCGCTGTATATTTGCATGATATAAGAAGTAGATAGCGCTTCGTTGGACGCTGCCGGGTCCAGTGTATAAGGGTCGGTATTGGTAAAAGTCAATGTCCCGCTTCCGGCCGTGACCGCCGTTGTTGTGCTGCTGGAATTATTGTTTACCGCAGTGGTGCTTGATGCGGCACCGCAGCTGGTTAAGAGACTGGCGGCGATTAGTAATATTGCGATTGCTAAATATATTATTTTTTTCAAAGCGGACCTTTCCTTTTCGTGCTGATCTTTAGCTAATCGATGTTTTATTTTGAACCTATCCTGCGCTCTGAATAAAGTCGCCTTTCGGAATTAATGAACCTGGTAATTCGCCGTGCTCGAGCTAAGCCATGCTTTCCACTGCGTAAATAACCCGTCCATATTGAAGCCGTAGACCGTTTGTAAGGCTCCGTCGTAGCTCGACCCCTGGGCGAAAGTGTCCAGTAACTGGCTCATCTTTGCCGCACCGTATTGGTTGATCAGATATGCGACGATGCTGACGCTCTCGGCATAAGAAAGGTTGGCTTTGTCCGGGAAAGCCGAGAATGGGTCGCTCAGACTTCTGACCGTGATCAGGCTATTGCCCGTAACCGCCGCGGCTAACGGCGTTGTAAACTGCGATGGTAAGGATGTATTGAAAAATTGAATGTGCACTGCCAGACCTTCATTCAACCAGAAGGGGATTCCGTTGTATGGGTTGAAAATAATCTGGTTCACCACAACATGGGTTAGTTCGTGGGCGACGGCCGGCAGCTCGGCAGTTATGTTATCCGGCTCAATAATCACGTAAACGGCATTATATTGCGCGACTTCTTCGCCGCCCGACCATTCCGGTACGCCTAGCACCGATGCCTGATAATCCTGGGCGCTGGTATAAACGGAGATGTTCACCGTTTTATTTGGCGATGCCCCGGTGTTGCTGGCGATTAGCTGCAAAGCATTCTGGGCTTCGGTCATTATCGCTGACCCGAACGCCTGGTTCTGCCCGTACCAGTACACATTAATTTTACCCTGGCTTAATGTATTCCAGGTGTGGTTGTTGTCAAAAACAGTATATTGAATCGGGTTGGTTTGCGATGTATTCCCTGCGGCATCTTTTACTTTCCACCAGTAAGTGATATTAACGCCGGGTGGGATTTGGCCGTATTGCTGCATGTTCAGTTCATAGGAAGCGTCAACCGATGTGGCCGGGTTAAACGTTACCTGAGCTTCGCTCGTGACCTGCGCAAAACTCATCTGGTCCACTTGATACTCCAGCCGAATATCGGTGATTTTGGCGTTATCCTGCGCGTGGCAGGTAAATGTCAGGCTGTTGGGATAATCGACTTGGATTGTGCTGTTGCTTACTGCAATCGGACTGGTTCCAGATGCTGACGCCGGGGCAACCGCCGGGCCGCAAACGGCAAACAATAAACACAAAGAAACGACAAATAATACTGTTTTTTTAATCATCTTTCCTCCGCGTTACGGGCTAAAATCTCTCATCAATCCGGGCGGTTGCAATGAATTTCATCCACATTGCGTTTCACCGGTAAACGCCGGTGTTGATAACGTATTTAAGTAATATTATAATATTCTTTTGCAAAATTCACAGAAACCCTGACATAATGTTGTTTCAATGACGCTATACAATAACAAAAAAGCGCCGGAAAAAACATAGCATCATCGCAGAAATTAACCGCCCGCAGTCGCCCGGTTAAAGATGGGCGCTTTTTGTATTTTAAACACGCTTCGGTTGAGCATGATAAAATTAGTAGTGTAACCGCAGCATTGGAGAATTTCATTGGATATTAAAACCAATCCCTGGGACGATATCTTTAAACAAAAAGGCCGGTTCTTTCACGAACCTCATGCCGATATGCCCGCCGTCGCGCAATTAATGAAAGACCGCGGCGTAAAAACTGTCCTCGACCTGGGCAACGGTACCGGCCGGCACGCTGTTTTTCTGTCCAAAAACGGCTTCACGGTTTACGGCATGGACAATTCCCCGCAGGCTATTCAGTCGGCGCAGGAATGGCTCCAGGCGGAAGGATTAACCGCCGACCTGAAATACGGCGATATCACCGAACCGTTTCCTTATCCGGATGCTTTTTTCGATGCCTTAATCTCCGTCCAGGTCATTAATCACGGCGATAACGCCACCGTCAAGAGGATTGCCGATGAAATTACCCGCGTCATCAAGCCCGGCGGGGTGCTTTTCATCACTGTGGCCACTTTGAAAAACCAGGCTAAAACCTGGGAGCAAATCGAACCGAACACCTTCATGCCGCTCGACGGACGTGAAAAAGGCCTGCTGCACCACTTCTTCACCCCCGAAGAATTGCAGGAATTGTTCAGCGGTTTTAATATCACGGACACTCATTTGGACCGTGGTGGGCATTATTGTCTCACTGCCGTGAAAAAATAAACCATGCTAGCATTCTGTTCTTCACATTCTGCGCAGTTTGTTTTCATCATGCAAGCATCAGGGCACGCGCCTTTCCCTGAGTACGTTTTTTCCCAATCCGAAAACAAGTTTATTTGTTAACTTACGATAATATTCTCAATTTTAAGAATGTACGATATTAGCGATATCGTTGGCTAAATCAGTATCAAATTGGTCAGCTGCACTCACGTAATTATTCCACGCGGTTTGTGTGCCGGTATTGTAATAAGTTGTCCATGTATTCATCACATTATTAAAATCATTAATTAACGTTGTATCATTAGTGGTTGCTACAATTGACTGTAGCTGGTAAATAGTATCATTTGAAGTATCCCAGGCTAGTAGGACTTTCAAATAAGGCTGAACTTTGCTAATCTCGCCGTTTGCGCTACTAAGTTGGGTTTGAGCAGTTTGCAGACTACTATTAGCACTACTTAACTGAGCCTGAGTACTATTCAAAGTATT
>Ga0326728_10015211_pt1 | contig 16069 bp, 15 predicted proteins | sample MB3enrmetagenome_FD_207602 | JGI IMG/M metagenome (GOLD analysis project Ga0326728, IMG submission 207602) | Lab enriched peat soil microbial communities from McLean, Ithaca, NY, United States - MB31MN | ecosystem: Environmental > Terrestrial > Soil > Wetlands > Peat | place: USA: New York...
AGAGAGTCTGCGTTGTGGAACAGAAGCGAGACGGCCAGATGCGCGCCATCCTTTCCATCGAGTTTCCGGAATTGCAGAGCAGTCTGCATTCTGTTTTGTATTATACCGGCCTCCCGATCGATGCCCGATTCATCACAAATGCCATTTGCGACCAGGAAAAGAGCAAGGCTGATTATGGAAAAGCCGACTGATACCCCCTCCGGAAAATGGATTAATCATATTGGATTGAACTTTCAGGACTACAAGGGGAAAGAATCGACGCTGTGCGCCGGTTGCGGACACGATGCCATCACAAGCCAGATTATCCGCGCCTTTTTCGAATATGGTATCAATCCGCGACGTGTGATCAAGCTGTCGGGGATCGGCTGCTCGTCAAAGACTCCAGGTTATTTTCTAAACCGCTCCTTTGGGCTGAATTCGATCCATGGGCGCATGCCTTCCGTAGGAACGGGAGCGATCCTGGCTAACCGGCACATGATCGCAATTGGAGTCAGCGGCGACGGAGACACGGCATCCATCGGGATTGGACAATTTATCCATCTGCTGCGGCGCAATGTCCCGATGATCTACATCATGGAAAACAACGGCGTCTACGGGCTCACCAAAGGACAGTTTTCAGCAACGGCCGAAGAGGGTTCTGCGCTGAAAACCGGTGTGCTCAACGAATTGCCCCCGATCGATTGCTGCATCATGGCGATTGAACTCGGGTGCGGCTACGTAGCGCGCTCCTTTGCCGGCGATCCAAAACAGCTTGTCGCTTTGTTGAAGGGCGCTCTCGGTCACAAAGGGACGGCTTTTCTCGACGTGTTATCCCCCTGTGTGACCTTCAACAATCACGAGGGCTCCAAAAAAAGCTACAAGCATCTGAAAGAGACGGAGGAACTCCTGCACGAAGTCGGATTCGTCCCCTTTTACGAACAGATATCGGTGGACTACCCCGCAGGATCAATGCGGGTCATCGAGCTGCACGATGGGTCACGTCTCACTCTCCGCAAACTTGAGCGCGAGTACGATCCTGCAGACAAAGCCCAGGCTCTCCGGAGAATTCGGGAGGCGAATTCCACTGGGGAAGTGTTGACCGGATTATTTTATATCGAAACGGGCAAGCCGGACTTCACAGAGCAACTCGACATGCATGAAGAGCCTCTGGCACCCTAGCGGCCGAGCGCGTTCGTCCCTCGCGCGCTGTCCTTGCCGAAATCATAGAGGGTTTGAAATAAACCTTTTTGCCACGACTCAACCGATTTGTACGAAAGTGATTTCGGGTTTTTCGCGTGTTTGGTGTTCAAGAGCCTTAAAAGCTAATTTGTGCGGTAATTGCCAAATTTCAGCTCGACCCCGAAATCCCGTTCCTTCACCTTATGCATGACCATCTGCAGATCGTCGCGTGAGGGAGACGTCACGCGCACCTGTTCTCCCTGGATTTCCGACTGGACTTTCTTGATCTTCAGTTCTTTTATGAGTTTCACGATCGAGCGCGCGGTTTCAACGGGAATTCCCTGCTGCAGGTTCACTTCCTCCGTTACCGTGCCGCCGGCAGAAGGCAACGCCTTCCCGTGCTGCAGGTTTTTGAGCGGCACCTGCCGCCGCACCATCTTCTCCTGAATCACCTCCCACATTGCCCGGAGCTTGAATTCATCCGGCGCCCGTAAAACGAGCGTGTTCTCGGCACGGCGGAAATCGATGCTCACATCGAGCCCCTTAAAATCGTAACGCTGCCGGATCTCCTTCATCGCCTGATTCACGGCGTTGTCGACTTCCTGAAGATCACAGCCGGTTGTTATGTCAAAGGACTGGGTGCCAGCCATTTCTCACTCTCCTTATTTTTTGGGGGCCGTAGGGCCGGCGGACCGGTTGAGATTCTCGAGAATGGCCCCCAATCGTTTCAATTCATCTCCGTACTTAGCCCAATCCCCTTGCCTCTGCGCCTGAATTGCACGGTTGTATGCGTCATTCGCATCCCTCATCAGGTTTGCGGCACCGGCCGGTGCTATCGATTCGGCAGCGGCTGGCTGAGACCCCGCCACAGGAGCTTTCCCCGACATCTCCTGCGTTTCCGGCATTGCCCCCTTGAAGATTTTCGCGATGGCAGCCTCCAGCGTTTCCTCCATCGCAATCTGGTTTTCGTAGGCAACAACCACCCGCTTGAGTTCGGGAATCTTGCCGCTTTCAGATCGAATGTACAGAGGCCGGACATAGATCAGCGCCTCTTCAATTGGGATGACCAGCAAATTCCCCTGAATGACCTGAGATCCCCGCTGATCCCAAAGGGAGATCTGCTTTGAGATTTCGGCTTCCTGATTGATTCGCGCAACAATCTGCCTGGGTCCGTAGACCAGCTTTTGTTTCGGGAAGCGATAGACTACCAATTTCCCATAATTCTCGCCGTCGCTGCGAGCCGCCATCCAGGCGGAAAGGTTGTCCTTCCCCCCGGGCGTGAATGGAAGCATCAGGATAAACTCCTCCTGTTTTTCCTGGGGCAGCCGCATGATCGTGTAGTAAGGAGACATCACGTTCTCGCCCCCGCCCCCGGCGATGACCGGAACTTGCCACAGGTCCTCTTTGTTGTAGAACACCTGCGCTGTGGACATGTGATAAGTCGTGTAGATATAGGTTTGGACTTTGAATATATCCTCGGGGTACCTCAGGTGGCGCCGCAGATCCGGCGAGATCTCCGAAATGGGACGAAAGATACCCGGGTAGATGTTCTGATAAACCTGAATCAAAGGGTCCGTGGGATCGGCGACGTACATATCCACATTGCCGTTATAGGCATCCAAGACCATCTTCACCGAATTGCGCATGTAATTGCCCACGCCTTGGGTTGGACGGGAATAGGGATACCGGTCGGAAGTTGTGTATCCATCCTGGATCCAGAACAGCCGGCCTTCGGAAATGACCATGTACGGATCCTGGTCGAGCATCAGGAAAGGAGCCAATCGGCTCAACCGGCTCCGCACATCGCGAAAATAGAGAAACCGGCTGTCGGAATTCACCTTCGGGGAAAGAACGATATTGGCCTCTCTGAAATAGATCGCGAAAAAGAGTTTGCGCAAGAAAGAATTGACCGGGACGCCCCCTGTACCCTCGTAGGTCGAGTAGACATTCGCTTCCCCTGAGGGATAATCAAATTCCTTCTGCCCGCTTTTGACGACTGCGTATCCTTTGGTGAGTTCCCCAAAATAAATCTCCGGACGATTGATCTTGAAGATAGGATAGGGGGAAACCGGCGGGATATTCTGGACCAGAAGCTCCGGCAGTCCTTCCGATGTCATTCGATTGACAGGCCCCAAGGCTAGACCATATCCATGGGTATAGCTGAGGGACTCATTGATCCAGGTGCGCTCCGGCAGACTGGCCGAATTCAGTTCGCGAGGTGAAAGCATGAACTGCTGCAATTCATTGTTGAGGAAATAGCGATCGTTGTCGACAGTGATGAAATCGTAGTAGGTCCTGATTTCCTGAATCTGCTTCAGCGTGTCGAGCAACGGCTCATGATCCCAGAGCCGGATGCTGTGGATCGTGGCGGAATTGTTTTGGATGTCTTGCGGCGTGAGCGCCTTGTCTCCGGAGAGACTTCGGTCTTCCACCGACGAAAGATTATAGGCTTGAAGAGTGGCATTAATGTTATTCCGTATCTGGGGATTCTCTTTGTCCAGTTCGTTAGGCGCTACAATGAATTTCTGCAGGAATGCCGGATAGATATTGCCGGCAAACATGACGACGAGGTAAAGGAGCACAGCGCCAATCCCGGCCCGATTGCCGGCCGCGAAAATGTTGACGATCCAAAGTGCCGTGCCGATGATTGCGACGATCGCAAGCAGGGTCAGCAATGGGACGCGCGCGTGCAGGTCGGCATAGTTCGCGCCGCCCGAGAAAACGTCATGGTTGCCGAACAGAACGTCGTACCGGTCCAGGAAAGCATCGGCGGCGAGCAGCACGAATATCAGGGCGGCCAGGACCGACACATGAATTCCCGTCCGCGTCCCGCTCCCTGCGTTGCGCAGCTTGCGCCAAGACAGCGTCCCTTTGAAATAATAGAGAATCACAACGCCGGCTAATGTCAGGAACCCAAGAATCAACCCAAGCTGCACAATCTCCTGTGCCAAGGGTAAAGAGAAAAAATAAAACGACACATCCCTCAAGAACACTGGATCCTTTGTATTGAAATCGACGCGATGCAGCCAGCGCCAGACAATTTCCCAATTGCCTGCCTCGCCCAGCGCGATGAACAACCCCACGACAGCCGCAACCAGACCGGATAAACGTTGCACCGTCACTGCCGATACCGAGTACGCCGTGATCTGCCCGGTCGGCGTCGGAATTCCGATCTGGATGAGTCCAGGCCCCCGATTGGCATGGAGGAAATTGAGATAAAGGAACAGGAAACTGATGATCCAGAGCCCGGATGAAAGCAGGCCCTTCGCGTAAAGGGCAGTCGTGAAAACGATTGTTTTCCCGAGTTCCGCAAACCAGAGATAATCGAAATACATCTCCAGCGCAAAGGACAAACCGCCAAACAGCACAAAAAGTGCAATGACGACGCCTACCAGTATTATTCTCTTGCGCATGGCTCTCCTATTCCAGCTTTTATTGATTTGGCGTTTGCGTTTCCGAAACCTTTCGCTTGAAGGTCTCCCCAGGCTCAAGGTCTCAGGACAAATATTACATCAGATCTTCACGTTATTGGTAATTTGATGAGAAATCCCAGGAATTGACAGTCCCCAAAGAAACGGAGCCGCTTTGACGGCGGCTCTTTTTAAGCATAACACAAATTCCCAGATGATTTACCGCAAACCTCCTGGCCCTGCATCGTGCTATAGTGAAACGCATGCTGGACATTAGAAAAAGTTTCCATTAATTCCGGTTAGTGAACGAGAGATGCATGGCCGTTCCGATGACACTATGCAGAGACAAGTCCTCGAAGCTCGACAATCAGGTCAAAGGGTCTCTACGGCTGGACGGCCTTTCGATCCGTGATTTCAAAACTGCGAATCGGTGCGGATCGACACGGATTCGCATAAATCCGCGGTTTCATCTCTTCGAATAGATTCTAATTGAAGCGTGGCACTTGATTTTGGGAACGGGTTCTGGGTACTTTTCATCGGGCGCTTCCCGCCGGTGCAGACTGAAACCGAAACAACCTTCCGAGCAGAGATCCTCGGGAGAATCTATTGAAGGTACAGCCCGTGACAGGTAGTCAATCTGAGGATCGGAAGCGAACAGCCAAACCATTCTCCGGCAAAATCGTAAAAAAGGTGTGGATCAAGGCATCGAAAAATGTTGTGTTCAACGCATTGACGGAATCCAAGGAACTGGTTCACTGGTTTTGCGATCGCGCCTCCCTCGATCCGCGGGAGGGGGGAGAGCTCACAGCCTATTGGAGGGGAGATAAGACCGGCCAGAAGGGACGCGCGGTGATCACCCGTATACTTCCTGACGTGACCCTCGAGCTCCTTTGGCTCGAGGATGGCATGGCAGAACAGGAGCCTAATACCAGCCACACTCTGTGTTACGAGATCCGATCGAAATCCGGGATGACGGAACTGGTGATGACCGATAAAGCTGACTCTCCTTCCGATGACGAAGCGATGGCCATTCTCGACCAGGGATGGAATTCGGTATTGCTGGAATTGAAAGATTATTGCGAACGAAGGGAGCGTTCTGCAAAAGTGCGGCCGCATTCCAGATCAGGTCAGGAATCGTAGTGAACGTCATGGCACGGGCACTGACTGCACTTTTTCCCCAATATCAATCAAACCGCTTGTGGACGCCGAACGGAAGGCCGAAACGGTTCAACGCTGGAATCGCCAGGTCCAATGGGGCGAACCCAAAGGTTGAGCCGGAGTTGTCCGATCCCAATAGATTTCTGATTCAGAGCGGGTTGCCGCAAAGCGAGCCGACACCACTGCAACGGCAGATCCAATCCGGAGGGATCTTTGTCCACCGAGTGACCGGAGTTGTTCCTCCGGGCGTTCACCTCGAAGTTCCTGACGGAGAGATACACCACTCTGCTGGAGCGCCATCCTGCTTCGGAATGGGACGTTCTCCCAGCTTCTTCGTTTCTTGCAGGATATCACCATGCCGGGAAGTTTTCGGACGTCGAGCGATCGCGCTTGATCTCAGTAGAGGGGGATTGCTCATCTACTTCCGCTTCCGGCCGTCAAGATCGTTTGTGCCGGTTGTTGATAACAAGGAGCAGGATTGCCGGTACGGGTTCTATGCTCCGGAAAGAGGGTCAAGCCTGAGCATTGTGACAAGGATCGCGGAAGTGGAATCACCCGAGACAGCTTCTGAACACGAAAAAACATCTCGGAATGATAATGGGTATCGGTGGCGTTACGAACAGGAGGGGGAGTAACGTTTTGGTGGAACTCGAATCGGCAAGTTTGAGCCGCGACATACCCCCGTGCATCAAGCAAGTGTCGGGCGTCAGCAGCTATAGACTCTCGTCTCCGAAGGAATCTCTCGAATCAGTACTGACCTGCATACGCGAACACGTCAAATGACTCCAGATTCCCGATTTAGCGGCTGATTCTGCTTCCCGTCAGGTATCTGGAATCATTTTCATCCCAGAGACAGGAACCGATACCATCCATCCACATCTTCTTTAAGGGCCTCCAACCGGTCCCGCAGGATTTCGTGCAGCCGGGCATTCTCGATAGCGACGGCTCCGAGGTCCGCCACGGCATCTGCCAGGCTGATTTCTTCCGGTACGAATCGCCGAATCTGCCCCGAATAGAGCCGCATTACCCCGATCGTCACGTCCCGCATATGCAGTGGAACGACAAGGACCGAACGGATTCCTTCGCGTTCCGCCTCTTCCCTGTATTGAAGTCCAGCCTCCTGCGCGATGTCCGTAATGACCACCGCCCGGGCCTCTTTCAGCACCTTTTGGTCAATTGGACTTTGAGCTAGCTCGATGTCTCCTTTCTTGAGATAAGTTTCGCTGAGCCCATAAGCCGAAGCAAGGTGCAGGGTTCGTTTTCGCGGCCCGAGCAGGCGAATCGATCCCGCCCGAACGTTCAACTCCCTTACCGATTCCAGAAGAAGCGTCTTCAGGACCTGCTTCACCTCAAGGCTTGAATTGATCTGGTGAGAAATCCGTTGGAACGCTTCGAAGCAATGTGTGCGGCGGATCGCCTGGGCACCCAGGTTCGCGATTCCGGCAATAAATGCCTGTTCATTGGGACTGAAATCGTGCCGGTCCGCCGTGTACACGTGCAACACCCCGATAGCAACGCCGCGCAGCGTCAGGGGGACGGCAATCAGGCTGGTCAACCCTTCGCGCTCTGCTGCCACGGAATACTGGAATCCGCGCTCTTTTCTGACATCCGGAATCGTCACGCTCTGTCCTGCAAGGGCTGTACGATCGATCCCGCTTTTCGTTACTTCCACATCCCCCTTGGAAAGATACGTTTCACTTAGTCCGTAAAAAGCCCTGAGCTCGAGAGTCTGCCTTTCTTCGTCCAGCAGCCGCAATGTGGCGGCTCGATAGCCCAGGTCCGTTACTATCCGGTTCAGGATGACGGCAAGGACTTCCTGCAGGCTCAGGCTCGCATTGATTGCGCTCGTGATGGCATAGAAGATCTCAAGCTCACGTTGAGGGGAATTCTGATACTCCATGGCGGCGCACTCCTCAGAAAAGAATAGCAAAAATCAGGGAGGTTCCCTATTTTCAGGATGCAGGATTCTTGCGTATCTTTCCCGTACACTTCGCACTCCGAACCCTACCTCCTGTTTCCTGCATCTCGCAAAACCCGGGGACGCTCCTGCTATTCATCCTTTGCCGACTATCAGACTGAGTGCCAGAATTAGCAGCACCAAGGAGGTGACGACCGTATAGCGCCAATCTCGTTTTAGCATAAATTCTACCAGCGACCCTAAAACCCGGAGGACCGGTGTGGAGATCAATAAGAGAATCCCCAAGCTGAGAACGCTCGGGGGTGATCCCTTTTTCAGCCCCTCGAAAAGCTGGTGGAATCGCGTCACTTTCGTCGGCAGAGGAGTGTGGAATATTGCACTGAGCGCCAATCCGACGAACAGGACTACTGTGCTGAAAATCAGTCCCAAGATCAACATTCGGTGGACGACCTCGTTGAGCTCGCGACGGTTCTTAACTTCTTGCTCGGTCTCGATCCCGATCTCAGGCGTGGTGAAAAGTCCCAGCACGCCGTGCATGATGCGAACGGACTCGGAACCAACTGCGGCCTCCGCAGTCGAGGTTTCAGGTGCAGCCGCTCCGTTAGACTCTGCATTTGATGCGGAAGGCTTTTCGTCTTCTCCCAATTCAACCTCTCAGCGCCTGGTAGAACATCTGGATTGCGAAGAGAAGCAGCAGCAATTGGAATACCTGCTTTAGCTTCTGGCTTCTTAAGCGGCCACCCAGCCGCGTGCCGACCTGCGCCCCGGCGAGCACTCCCAGCGCCGTCGGGATCGCGATCGTCGGATCGATATAGCCGCGTCCGTAATAAATGACGGCGCTGGTCGCCGCTGTTATCCCAATCATGAAGTTGCTGGTTGCAATGGATGCCCGTAACGGGACCCCCATGACCAGACTCATAATAGGCACCTTGATAATGCCGCCACCGATTCCCAGCAGCCCGGAAATGTTCCCAGCCAGGAAACTAGCACCCATGCCAAACGGCAGGTTGCGAATCCCATAGTTCACAACGTTACCGGTGTGGGGATCGACATAGGTAGTATCCAAAATCCCTGTCGGCAAAACCTCCCGGTCCTCTTTGGGAAGTTTACGCATGCTGAAAGCCACGTAGACAAGAATCAACCCGAAGAAAATCGTCAGCAGCGAAGGTCTGATCAGTACAGCGGTGGCTCCACCGGTTAACGCACCGGCCGTAGTGGCGATCTCCAGCACCATGGCCAGCCGATTGTGTGTGAGGCCGCGCCCGACATAGACCGCCCCGGCGGCAGAGGAAGTAGCGATCACGCACAAGATGCTCGTTCCGATTGCCGACTTGATCGGCACTCCCCCAAAACCGGTCAGGAGCGGAATTAACAGAATGCCGCCCCCGATACCTAGCATCGCGCCAAAAGCTCCGACGACAAATCCCATAAACAAGGTAATCAGCATAGGGACCGCGAGTTGATTCTCAGCTCGTAACCTTCACTGAAACTTCAATCCCCTTTCGAACACTTTAGGTGACAACGCAAAAGTCCTCGTACAACTTCAGGCATCGGTGAAACCTCTGCTACTCCGGCTCCGGAACACGCGCGCCTATTTCCACGTCAATTTGCCGATCCGCAGTCTTCCTCTTTCATTGCGCGTGCGTAACTCTAATGTCCGCCCTCAGCCTGGGCATATTGAGGTGTAGTTTCTGGGCGCAAAAAAGAGGGTTGCGCTCAGGCACACACTGATGGCCGCAGCAAGCAGGCGCGCGGCGTCAGGCCCAATAGGGTGCCCCAGCGGCGAGGGCTCGTCGATGATCAGATCCCGCAATTGCGTATGATCGAATTTCACACGAAATTCAAAATCCTGAACGGAATCCAGTGAAATGGAGAAGCGCTTGGCTTCTTCCTTTGGTTTCGTAACGTTGGGGGAATCGGCATACACTTGAATAACTCCTCGTTAACAGAACATTACAGGGTTGTAACCCAAGAAGCCAGAAGCCAAAATTCAGAATCCAGCATTTGACTGTATAGGCCTTGCGAAAATGCACGGACACTTGATTCTAACAACTGAATTCTGGATTCCTAAGCCTACAAGCTTGCATTGTTTGACCAGATTCTGCTACGATCCCCAATTAATTGTTTGGCCCAAATCTCAGGGGGGAGACTATTTATGCGTCGAGTGCCGTTAGGAGAATCGCTGCGGATCATAGCCCAAGGATCTTTGAATTGGTTGGCGCAGCGGCCAATCGTCGTCTCCTTTGAAGTAACGGACTCCTGCACCTGCTATTGCAAGCACTGCGATCATGGCGGTCCCCGGGACACATCCCGTGATTTGAAGCCCTCCGAGTACAAAAAGTATATGGACGTGCTGCGTCCTTGCGTCGTTCAGGTATCCGGAGGTGAACCGTTGATGCGCCAAGACCTGAGCGAAGTCGTTCGCAACATCAAATCGGATTCGGGAACTCCTTTCGTTATTCTGGTTTCGAACTGGTCTCAAATGACTGAAGGGCGCTATCTGGAACTGCGGCAGGCGGGTGTGGACGAGTTCTGCGTAAGCCTGGATTTCCCGGACGAGCGTCATGATGATTTTCGTGGGTTGCCGGGGCTATACCGGCATCTCAACGCGTTGGTCCCAAAAGTTGCTGCACTGGGCTACGACGATATCGTAATGAACAACTGCATTACGGCAAGGAATGTCGCGGAGATCAATGCAGTTGCCGACAAGGCGGCCGAGTGGCGGGTAAATATCAACTACAGCGCCTATTCGCCCCGGCGCACGGGATGCCGGGACTATTTCTTGAACACCGAAGAACAGCAGCGCGTTCTCGATCGAGGGTTGAAAAAGATCAGAGAACGAATGAATGAATCCCATTGGATTACCAACAACGAAACAACACTGGAGGCGACGCGTCTCTACTTCAATCGTGGCGGAGTCCCGTCCTGCAAGGCAGGCCTGCGATGGCTGGTCGTAACCAGTGACGGCGCCCTGCAGCCCTGCTCTATGCAGTTCAAACGTTACGGCCTGCATGAACAGGCGCGCATGGTGCAAGAATTCACTCAGAATAATGCCTGTGACCAGTGCTACGTCTCAATCCGGTCTTATCTGGATAAAACTTTCCCCCAGCTGTTGCGCGAAAATGTGACGGAGTTCTTTTCCTTCAAGTCGCGTCTGAAAAGGAACTGTCCGGCCGCGACATAAATTCAAGCCTCTGCGGGGATAGCGCTGGTTTCAGAGCCTGCCCCGGCATTTAGCGAAGCGTGCGTGTGCTACTTTTATCTCAAAATAATTTCTGTTTACCAATCAGGAGGCGCCGTGAGGAAAACGTTATTTGTGGTCGCAATCGGCTTGTTGGTCCCTTCGCTGGCTATAGCTGCCAGCGAAGTCAATGACCGGGTCGTACGCGCAGGGGTTGTTCTTCGGGAGATCGCCCAAGCCCCGGATAAAGGCATTCCTCAAGATCTCCTCAACAAGAGCGCCTGCGTAGCCGTGATTCCGGGCATGAAAAAGGGCGGCTTCATCTTCGGCGCAAGCTATGGAAAGGGGCTGATGTCCTGCAGAACCAATAACGGCGATGGCCCCTGGAGTGCGCCCTCCATGCTGTTGCTCGAGGGAGGAAGCTTTGGAATACAGATTGGAGCCCAATCGGTCGACCTGGTGCTCGTAATCATGAATCTAACAGGTCTCGAAAGCTTGCTGAACAGCAAATTCACCTTAGGCGGGGATGCTTCTGTGGCAGCAGGGCCAGTCGGAAGAACTGCAGCCGCAGAAACTGATGCCTGGATGTCCGCCAAAATTCTAGCCTATTCTCGTGCGAGGGGATTATTCGGAGGCCTGATCATCAAGGGGGGTGTTATCCGTTCCGACAAAGATGCCAATTATGTGCTTTATGGGAAAGCGGTCGAACCCAGAGATATCCTGCTCCACCAGTCCAGTGCCCCCGTGCCAAGAGATGCCAAAATTTTCCTGGATGAGCTGACGCGCATTAGCCCGAAGCGCGTATCGAAATAGGCTGGGAACTCAAGGCCCAAACCACGAAATACGCGAACGATGCCGAAAATTGCTTGCATGCACATTTCGTGTTCATTGTGTATTTCGTGGTTAAGAGCTTTAAAGTACTCACCGCCGGTTTAGCTCGTAAATAATCTTCAACCCCTGAAGCGCCAGCCAGGGCTCCACGATATCGATGCTCCGCGTTTCCTTAGCGATGAACTCCACGAATGAACCCGTGCCGATCGTTTTCATGTCGGGGCCAAGCTCGGCGCGAAACCGGGCGACCATCCCATCCACGAGTCCCACATAGCCATAGAGCAGCCCCGATTGTAGAGAGTGCACCGTATTGCGCCCGATTGCCGAAGGCGGGCGCACGATTTCGACCCGTGGAAGTTTGGCGGTCCGTTGGGAAAGTGCGTCCGAAGCAATGCCTATGCCAGGCGCAATCGCTCCCCCCAGATATTCCCCTTCGGCCGAAATCGCATCGAAAATGGTTGCAGTGCCGAAATCGACAATGCAGGCAGGACCTTTGTACATCCGGCGAACGGCAGCCGCATTCACCACGCGGTCGGCGCCCACCTGTTTGGGATCTTCATAACGGAGCGGAATCCCCGTCCGGGTCCCAGCGTCGACAACCAGAGGCGCGACATTTAGGTAGTTGCGGCAAGCGTGCTCAAAGGTTCCGGTCAGTGGAGGCACCACAGAAGCGATTGCGATTTCATCGACTTTCCCGGAAGCAATTCCGGCCCGTTCTAACAGCTGAATCAAAAGAATGCCATATTCGTCTGTGGTGCGTTCGTTGTCCGACGCAAGCCGCCAGCGAGGGCCGAGTGTCTCCGTTTGATAAAGACCAATCGTGATGGTCGTATTTCCTATATCCACCGCAAGCAGCATAATGTCTCCATTGACGTTCCCCGTTGACGTGTTTACGGGGAACCTTTTATTTTTGGATCAAGATGTTGTCGATCAGGCGCGCTTTGCCGATCTTGACGGCCAGTGAAAGCAACACGGATTTGTCGATGCTTTGAAGTTCGTACAGAGTCTTCGGATCCGCAGCCGATATATACTGCTCGTCCGCAAGAGGTTCAGAACGGACCACTGAGCGCATGGCCGCACGCAACGCCTCTGCACTTCGTTCCCCCTGATCGTATTTTTCCTTCGCCACACAAAGTGCACGATAGAGAACACCCGCAGCCTTTCTCTCCGCGGGATTCAGGTATGCGTTTCGACTGCTCATTGCCAACCCATCCCGTTCACGGACTGTTGGGCACACAACGATCTCAACCGGGAAATTCAAATCGCTTACCATGCGTCTGAGCACCGCCACCTGCTGCGCATCTTTCTGTCCGAAATAGGCTTTATCGGGTGAGAAGCAGTTCAGGAGTTTCGCCACGATGGTGGCGACTCCGCGGAAATGCCCGGGCCGGCATTTGCCCTCGAGCACTGCACCCAATTCTTCAACTGCCACCCACGTCTGGAAGCCGGGAGAGTAAACAGCTTCAACGGGCGGCGTCCAGACAAGGTCGACACCCAGGCGTTCGAACATCTCCAAGTCTCGCTGCATTGTGCGCGGGTAATTTGTGAAATCCTCTTCCGGACCAAACTGGGTGGGGTTTACAAAAATGCTTACGCCAACATGCCGGCAGTCCGTTCGCGCCCGGCTTATAAGGGAAGCGTGGCCTGCATGCAGAGCACCCATTGTTGGAACAAGTCCAAAGGTCCCATCCAAGGAGGCTCGCAGTTGTCTCAACTCCGAAAGGCTTTCCGTTATCCGCATCATCGGGAACTGCTCCTGTTCTGATCAACCGCAGCTCGTACCAGCCGCCATAGGATTTCATTGGCCGGAGTTGGAATTCCCAGACGCCCCCCTTCCGAAACAATGGCTCCATTGATTGCATCGCACTCGGTTCGGGCTCCCCGCAACACGTCCTGCAGCATCGAAGATTTGTTGGTCGCTGTCCTCTCGGCCACTTCCCTCACCCACGTAGCCGCGTCTGCAAACGGCAACCGGATGCCTTTGGCACGGGCGATTGCAGCACATTCCTCCGATGCTCGGATCATGAGGTCTGTTGCGTCCGGCCGGTTTAGAAGTTCGCCGTTGGGTACGCGCAGCAGAGCGGTCAGGGCGTTGATCCCGCAGCTCACCGTCAGTTTGCCCCAAAGGAGGCCATCCGACTCGCCCTGATCGCAACCATAACATTCAAAGCCCGCGCTTCGAAATAGTTCAACGACCCACTCCGGTGCGACAAGGTGCGTCGCGCCTCTGCCCCCCGCCTTCACATGCCCGGGTCCCAGGAGCGTTGCACCCTCCGCAGTGGAACCAGGGAATGCTCTTGGCCCCAGTAGTTCGAGATTGCCGAGTCCATTTTGAAGTGAGACTGCCATCCCTTTCGGGCTCAGATACTGAGAAAGGGAAGCGGCGACTTGCCGCGTCTGCCAGGATTTGACGAGAACAATTGCCAATTCTGAAGGGGCGGGTTTTGCATTGAGATACTCGGCATCAACTCGAACGGTCCGGGGTTCGCCCGAATCCTCGATCAGAATGCCTCGATTACCGATCGCGGCAATCGCCTCAGCCCAGGTGCCCACCACAGTAACCTGTGCCGCAGTGGACAAACGGGCAGCGAAGAGACACGACATGGCGCCGGTGCCGAAGAGAAGGACTCGCATTTGTCTTCTCCCTGGTCTGTGCGTGGGCAGTTTGCAGTGGGCAGTCGCCAGTGTACTGCAGACTGCCCGGCAAGAACTTAATGAAAGCGAATGTTTTCACCGGGCTCGAGTTCCCGATCCGGAAGATTGATTTCGCGGATCAGGTCGCGAAGAGCCTGCGGATCCATGGAATTGGCGTGCTCCGCCGCCGGGAAGCGCCTTCCCTTCACATCCGAGATGTACTCTTGAAAGGCGCGCTCCATCTCTGAAAAGAGATCGGCATATTTCTTTACAAAACTCGGCGTAAACCTGTCGAACAGTCCCAGCAGGTCATGTGTGACCAGGATCTGACCATCACAACCTACTCCAGCACCGATGCCAATAACCGGGATCGAGAGCCGGTTCGTAATCAGCTGTGCCACCTCGGACGGGATCGCCTCGAGCACAATGGCATAGCAGCCGGCATCCTCGAGTATCAGTGAATCCTCAATCACGGTCCTGGCGGCTTCGGTCGATTTTGCCTGAGACTTCCAGCCTCCCAGTTGATGCACGCTTTGCGGAGTCAATCCAAGATGTCCCATAACCGGTATCCCGGCAGAGACGATCGCCCGAACGGCCCGGGCCCTTTCCCGGCCGCCCTCGAGCTTGATCGCATCCATCCCTCCCTTTTGAAGTAGGTTTCCCGCGTTTCTCAAAGCCTCAGCGGTCGAAACCTGGTAGGACATGAAGGGCAGATCGCCCACCAGGTGTGCGCGGGAAACGCCACGCGCCACAGCGCGGCAATGGTGCAACATATCCTGCATTGTGACGGGCAGTGTGTTTTCGTAGCCCAGCACCACCATACCTAGGGAGTCCCCGACCAGAATGCCGTCGATTCCCGATCGGTCCAGCGCGACGGCGGTGGGGAAATCATAGGCCGTCAGGAACGTGATGGGCTCTTGGTGCACCTTTTTTGCGAGCAAGGTTTGGATGGTTACTTTGCCCTGAGAACGGGATGAGGCAGAAATTGTGGACATGGCTATCTTCTCCAGTTTACGAGTAAGATGCCTGTTCGATTGAATCAGCTGTTAACAGGCAGCGCCGTCTCGGTCCAACAGGATCCAAGCAGCAATTCATATTTTATGCAAGGAACCGGTTTTTGAAAAGGCCGATCTTGTACCAAAGATGCAGGATCGAGGATGCGGATGGATTCTGGATTTGTGTGATATTGTACATGCTTGAGACCAGGAGCGACCCATGAAGGCACTGATAAAAAGAGAAGCGAAACCAGGCTTGTGGCTGGAAGACGTGCCAGAACCCAAGATCGGCATCAACGATGTTTTGATTCACGTCGACCGCACAGGAATCTGCGGCACGGACCTCCACGTTTACGAGTGGGATGCCTGGGCGCAACAAACAATTCCCGTGCCGCTTGTCGTGGGCCACGAATTTGTGGGCGAGATCGTTGAGATCGGATCGAATGTCGCGGACTTCCGACTCGGCAATGTTGTCAGCGCCGAAGGACACGTCGTCTGCGGCCGCTGCCGGAATTGCCTTGCTGGACGGCGGCATCTCTGCAAGGACACTAAGGGAATCGGGGTGAACCGCCCCGGTGCCTTCGCCGAATATATATCCGTGCCCGTCACCAACGTATGGCAACACAAAGAGGACATCGACCGAGACGTGGCATCCATTTTCGATCCTTTCGGCAACGCTGTGCACACGGCGCTTTCATTCGACGTGCTGGGGGAGGATGTCCTGATCACCGGCGCCGGGCCGATCGGAATCATGGCCGCAGCAGTTGTCAAACACGCGGGGGCT
>Ga0326728_10015212_pt1 | contig 16068 bp, 19 predicted proteins | sample MB3enrmetagenome_FD_207602 | JGI IMG/M metagenome (GOLD analysis project Ga0326728, IMG submission 207602) | Lab enriched peat soil microbial communities from McLean, Ithaca, NY, United States - MB31MN | ecosystem: Environmental > Terrestrial > Soil > Wetlands > Peat | place: USA: New York...
GGGTTGCCTTCCAGTTTGAGTATCCGTCCTTCCCTGACTCGCCCCATGATTCCGCAGGCCGACGCGCATTGCGTACACGTCGATGCGTAGTAGACGCCGACGCCGGGCACCACGAAATTTTCCGGCTGCACATACGACTCGACCAGTTCAGCACCGGATTCGATGGACGTATTGCCGCAGCCGCTTAAGGCCATCGTCGTCCCGCCGAGACCCACGATCTGCAAGAAATCCCGGCGGCTGACGCCACTACCGCTCATCAAACTCCCCTTGCCTCAACATATCAGAGCCTATTTGTGGCATTGCCAACAGTCATTTGGCCCATGGCTGGTCTTGTCGCTCACCGCGTCAAGCTTGTGATCCTTTTCATGACAACTGATGCACCATCCCATCGAAATGGCCTTGACGCGGCGCGCCGTGGTCATCGACGCCACGTCGCCGTGGCAGTAGCCGCAAACTTCCCGCGTCGGGCGGCCCTGGTCGAAGATGAAGCGCTGGATATGACGCTCATGATTGAAGCGCACGAAATCCGGCTCGTCGTGCACCTTCTTCCAGGGAATAGCTTGCTGCTTCGCCCAGTAATCAAGCAGTATCTTGATGCGCGGCTTATCTTTGACGGATTCAATACTCTGGTGACAACCGATGCATTTGTTGAGGCGCGGTATCCCGGAAACCGCGCTGCGCCTGGCATACGTATGACAGTACATGCAGTCGATTTCCATCCCGCCTTTTTCCCGCGGTCCCGCATGGATGTAATGGGGAAACTCGATGGGCTGTGTGACCACGGGCCCTAGCGCGTCATAACCGTCGGGTGTTTGGCTACCGATGGGCCCGCCCGGCTTAAAGGGCTCGTGCGGCTGATAGGGGCCGCCCGGTTGATAGGGAACGTCTTGCTGAGCGGGTTCGGCAACGGCCCCTTGCGCTGCAAAAGCGAGTGCAGCGATTATCACCGCGTACCGCCCGCTGCGAACAAGTACCCGCAAGCTATTGCAGGTCCTCAGCAGGATCACTCCCCCCATTAGAACTCCCGCGCTGCTCGGCATAGCCTGCCGGCAGCCGTTCGAAAACCAATCCGCAATCGGGACAGTCGCCTGCAGTCAACTATGCAACGGCCACCCTTTCGCCGTGATGCAAAACCCTAGATCTCGGAACTCCCCCTCCGAAACCCAGGGCCATTGTCATCAGGTTGCGGGCTTTAGCACGAAGCCAACGCAATAGCCGTGCGGCGGAATTTCGGTATCGCCGGGATAGAGCTTGCAGCCGTTGACGTCATCATTATTCCCCGGCTTATCCTTATTGGGAATGAAATTGACGCACTTGCTGCACTGCTTGTCGCCGTTCGGTTGCTCCTGAAACTTCAAGGCCGTCCGAACCGCTGCGTTTTGCGTGGCAAAGGCGCGCTCGGACAATCCGGCAAGTGGAACTACGGCAAGCGCCGTCATACCGACCTTAAGCACCTTCCGACGCGAATGTTTTGTTTGGTCTTTCATTTGAATCAACCCCCTTCGATCGCCATGATCTGGTTGCAGAGAAATCCGGCCCGGGCCGCGGGCGTGAAGCATTATCCGAGTGACCACGCGTAACTGTCAATGCTCCGGCCAACATCTTCGGATGTACCGCGAACTCAACGGAGCGAAGGTCGAGTGTGCTATAATTGAATTGTTGCGAGTGCGGGATGCGCCGTGTTTTACTGCTTGTTCGTGCACCATCCTTGAACTGCTTGCGGGCGCTGCCAGCAACATGAAGCCGAGAGGGCTGCCCTCAAATGCAAGTAGTCGATCTTACCAGTACCTCTGCAATATCGCCCGGCGCGGCTGCCCCGGCAGGATTCCCTACCAGCCCGAATCCCACCCGTGCGAATTCCCTGCGCTATCATGGTCGGCGGCGCCTGGTACAGGCATTATCATTCGCCCTCGCAATCCTCGTGCCCGCTTCCGGCCTCTTGCGCATAGACCCGAGCGCCGGCGCTCTGGTCGTACTCGATCGCCAAATATGGTTTGCTGATTTCTTTCTCATTGCCGGGCTGTGGATCATGCTCGCCAGCGGGTTAGTCATGCTCTATTCCACTGCCGGCACGGTATTTTGTGGCTGGGTCTGCCCGCAAAACATCCTGTCGGAATGGGCCAATTTCATGACCCGTAAACTCCTCGGCCGGCGCGCCAAGGTGACCATGGATGGCAGCGCTCCTATTGTGGCCGCCACCAAAAATAAAGCGCTCAACTGGATCTTGCTGGGTCTGTCGCTGCTCGCGGCCTCGCTGGTCGTTGCCGTAGTGCCGCTGTTCTACTTCTACACCCCCGCGACCGTATGGTCCTTCATGACCTGGCGCGCGGATCCGCGCCTCGCGGGTTCGCTGCACTATATCTATTTTGTTTTTGTCCTGATCATCCTGCTGGATGTCGCCTTTATCCGCCACTTCTGGTGTCGCTTCGCTTGTGTCTACCGGGTTTGGCAGCACAGCTTCCGTACACGCGAGACCCTGCATGTCCGCTACGACGCCAGCCGCGCGGACAGCTGCACCAAATGCAGCTATTGCGTGAGCTCCTGCTTCATCGAAATCGATCCGCGCAAGACCGCTGTCTACGATAGCTGCATCAATTGCGGCGAATGCGTCGATGCCTGCAATCGCATGCACCACAAATCGGGGAAGCCGGGACTGCTGACCCTCGAGTTCGGCGAGCCCAAGGAAAAGAAAGAAGCGCGGTCGCGGTTCCGTGACAATGCGACCTCGCTGGTTGCCCGCAGCAAATGGACGCTGGCGCTGGGCGCGTTCGGCGCCGGTCTGTTCCTCTGGGGTTTGTGGACCTGGGAGCCGCTCCATGTTGTGGTCTACCGCGCCGACGTGCAGCATCAACAAGGTAATCGCGACTATCGGATTGCGATATCGAACAAGCTTTACCATGCTCGGCAAGTGCTGGTGCAGGTGACGGGATTGCCTGCGGCGGATTACACGTTGGGGGCAACACAAGTCAGCCTGCCCGCTGCGGGGCATGAATCCGTGCAGCTGTCGCTGTCCGACAAGTTGCCGCGCGGCGTGCACGCCTTTGCCGTGGAAGTGACTGCAGCCGGCTGGCACGTCCGGTTTCCGATACTGCATCTTTCAGAATAGGAGGTGCCACGATGAACGACCAGGACAAACTCACCCCTTCCCTGGGCTCGGTGGAATCGCAGTGGGGCAAGGTGGACGCCGAGCACTTCGGCTATGAATCCGATGAAGATCGCAAATCCAAACGTGGCCTGGAAGATTGGGAACTGGTCGAAAAAATACCCGAGTCGCAGAAGCCGGTACCGTACTGGTTCTTTGCCGTCGTCGTCGTGGTGCTCTTGGTTGGAATCGGGCTGAGCTTTCCATTTTGGGGTCTTCGCCCCGGCGACAACCGCCCCTGGTTGGACTGGGGCTACTTGGTCGCCATTGTCTACATTGCCGTGGCCGGCTCCTTCGTCTGGCACATGGTCCGCATGTACGGCTCATCGAGGGCCGGTCGATTGGACTCGGACGCCGAGAAGGAAAAGCCCGAGGATGATCGCTGAACTGCTAGGCGGCCGGTTGATCCGAGACCGGCGCGCCGCGCTGCCCGCACTCGTGCTGGCCTTGTGCGGGTGCAGTGGCGGCACCCAGGACTCGCCCACCGAGAATTGGCGCGACTTGCAGGTACACGTAGAATCGCGCAGCTATGCTCCGATTCCTGGAATGAAAGAGCTTCTCGTGTTCGTCAACAGAAATCGCGTGCTGCCGGCGTGGGATTGCCGGGTGGATCTGCGCACGTCGGATGCGGATCCATGGAAGCAGGCCATAGAGGACGGCCATGTGGGAGTCTATCGACGCGCGGTCAAAGTCGACGAACGCGAACATTCCGTGCTGCAGATCTGGATCCATGCCGAAGGGAACGAAACGGTGCTACGCATTCCGCTTGAGTCTCAACCCGCCTCACCGGTGGGCGTCCGGGACAACAGAGTGAGCGCGACGTTGGCGAAATAGGCCATGAATCCGGCTGCCATGACCGTCGCAGCGACGGCAACCAACCTACCGTACCAGTGCTGGACAGCGTGCAAGGCCACGGGATCGTGGAACATCAGGTATCCCTCCCTAATCCCGAATACCATCTGCACCGTGTAAAAACTGAACACCCCCAGCGTCATCAGCCAGAAGGAGTGCTGTACCAGCCGCAGGGAGTAGATTGTTCGGCCGCTCAAAATCGGCAGCAGGTAGTAGGTGACGCCCATGACCAACATGACGACGCCACCGACCAGATTGATGTGGGCATGAGCCAGCGGATCGATCATGTGCCCGGGACCACCATAGGGGCTGCCAATCGAGTCGAGCCAGGCCCTGATCGGCGGCAGAACCTGCAACATGCCGTGCATCGTGCCGATGAGCAGCGAGAGTGCAGAGACAGCCAAGAACTTGACCAGGCTACGATGGTAGGTGCCATCGGCAGGAGATACTTTAGACATAGATTTGAAGATCGCTGGTTCCGCCGGCCTGCGGCCGGTATCCAGGAACCTCAAGCTAAACCGCAGTTCAGCACCTTGGGAACCGCGGCGAGCTACTCCACCGCCGTGAGCCGCTCGCTTATTCCTTAACCCGCTTCATTCCGAGGGTAAAGAGAGCAGAAGACACAAGAATACCGCCCACGAAAAGAACCACCGGAATCCACATATAGCCCACGTTCATCTGCCACTCCTGTCATCAATACAGTGATCTTTTCCTAAAAAGTCACGAATTGCCAGCTTCGCATGCGTGACACTGATTTTTAAGACTAGCACGGAGAGGAAAGCATGGCAAAGACGCATCCGTTTCAGAGCTCTGCTCGGGCCGGCTTGAAGTGCAAGACGACGCCGCTGGGCTCTGTGGAAAGGACTTCTATCCGCGGCCCAAGCTGTGCAAAATTGTTGGCCAAAGCGCGATTGTCCGCATTGTCACCGAGTATCACGTACGAAACGCCGCGCATCATGGCCAGTTGGCTGATTGGATCTTTCGCCGCCGGAGGCAACGGCAGGCCGTCGCATTTACAGGCGATCGAGGTACGTGCGGGCCACGAGCTCGCGACGAGGATCGGTGCCGCAGCGTGTCCGCTCCCCGTGCTGTCGCCGGTCCGCAGACCGTTCACGCCTTCTGCAAAGTCGCTGATCAATTGATCCTGGGCGGACAGGAGCTTGTGCCGTCCCGCCTCATAGTCGAACTGGTTCGTGCGCATGAACGCGGTGCAGATCAGGACGAGAAGCAACCAAAGCCATCCCCTCTGGACGATCAATCCGCGGCCGGCGAGCGGCGCGCACGCCCGCAGCAACCACGGAAACCCTCCGTAGAGCAACAGGGCGAGCATCAGCACCCCCCAGGTTCGATCGGCGGCCACCGCCCCGAACAGCACGCCGAGAAGCAACGTGCCGCCGGTCAGATCAGCAAGGAGGCGCCGACGCTCGTGCAACGCCACTGCCGATGTCAAGGCGAGGAGCGCAATACCCCCGAGCAACTCCCCGTTGGACAACGGATCCTCAGTGCGGCTGCCGCCAAAAACGGCTGCAGCGGCGGGCAGCGGGTTCTGCCCCCAAATTGTCCCGGGCCAGCCTAGGCGCATCGCCAGCACGAGCAATACCACCAGCGGAATGCCGAACAGAAAATATTCACGGTGCCGTCGGTCCGGTGGGTCGGTCCACCAGGTAAAAAAGAGCATTGCCGGATAAGCCAAACCCGCAGGATGCAAGCTAACGGCTGCCGCACAAACCAGCAATTGGGCGAAGAACCAGCCGCCAAATGTACCGCGTTCACTGTCCATCATCCGCTTGAGCCAGGCGGCCGCTCCACAGATCGCGAGCAAAAAGGGCGCCGCAGATAGCGCGTTGATGCTCTCGACGGTCAATGGAGCGATCAGCAGCAATCCGGTCGCCAGCAGCGCGGCCTCAGCCTGATCGTCCCGGCGGCGCCAGCGATACAACGCGGCTCCTGCCCCCGCCATGGTCAGTAGCGTCAGCACTTTGGCGGCAATCACCTGACCGGGCCACAAGACGCCCAGCGGCAAGAAAAGAATTACGCGGATATCAGGCGCACCAAGGGTGAAAGCGGCGCTGGCGACTTGATCGCCGATGGACCACGCCTGCAACAACGCTTTGGCCCCTTCCTCGGTGAGCCCATACGGATCGGTACGCAAAGTGAGTCCGACCAAAATAGCCCATGGCAACAACAACAGACCGCCGCGGAAGCTGACAAGCAGTGAGCGCGGATTCATGATCTATGCCTTGCCCGTTTGACCGGGGTCGTAGCAATTCATGACCGCTTGAAAATCGCTGTCTTGCCTGAATTGCCCCCGATGAAAAATAAATTGGCGGCGCTTCCCCTGCTCGCTCACCCCAGTCAAGCCAAACGATCGACCTGATCGATCCCGGTACAGTTTCAAGTCCTGCCGCAGTTTTATGATTTCGCCACTCTTCAGGATCAAGTCGGCGGCATTGGGTCGGATCTCGATAGCGACCGGCGCGGAGGGCAGCCACATCAGGCGCGTTGTCAGAATGCGATTGGCGCCCGCGATCAGAAAGAAACACGCCAGGAAGCCCAGCAAGTACGCGATCGGGACCTTGTTGTCGTACCAGCTACTGACGGCAAAAACTGACAGCGCCGACACGGTGGGCACGTACAGCAACGCATCCCAGAACACTCCGTGGTAGTCACGGCAGAGCGTATAGCGTGTGCCAATGCTCATGGACGGCCGCTGGCTTCAAGGTGCCACCCGTAAGCTGCTCGCGCCAGGGCCTGTAATTCTCCCACCCTGGCCTTAGAGCGCACTCTGGATGGCATTTTCGAGTTCGTTGTATAGCATCGAACCCGCCTGTTGAAAGCGAACGATACCGCGGCCATCAATGACAAAAGTCCACGGGTCGCCGGGCACATGGTATGCCTTGTAGGCTTCCGGACTATTGTATTGATCCATGTGAATAAAAATCATCTTCGTTTGGTACTTTTGCAACAGGGACTTGATCATCTGCAGCTGCCGATCGCAGGGAGTGCAGTGCGCCGGCGTGGCGAATTCCAGCAAGATCGGCTTGCCGCTGGCGAGTGCCTGATCCACCGAGTACTGATACATCCTCTCGTCCGGCTGACGATAAGTGGTGATGCGGGAAATATCGCCGTCGACATCGGCCAGAGTCTTGGTGTGCACCCGCGGTGCCACCTCGCCCAGCTTCAGGGTCAAGGAAGAATTGTGAGACTGCTGGGCCTGATTGTCGCAGGCGCTCAACACCATCAACGCCAGGGCTGTTGCCAGCACGCGCGCGCCCTGGAGAACGGTCATCACGAATACCCCTGACCCGTCTTATAGATGTTGTATCCCCAAATGATATTCGCCAGCAAGACCAGCATACCGAAGGAGCCAACCGCCGCCATCAGATGCGAAACGGTCCGTTCAACTTCCGGACCCGGATCATAGCCGCCAATGACGCCCGCCAGGGTGAACAGGGAAACCATGCCGATGAGTCCGATGTTATGCATCCAGAAGTGAACCTTGACCAGGCGCAGACTATAGATGGGACGATTGACCAAGCGCGGAATGAAATAATAAATCGAGCCGAAAATGGCCATTTCAACCCAGCCTAAAAGGTTGATGTGTCCATGCGCCAGCAAAATCAGGTGGCCGTGGGGCGCCGTATCAACGTACATGCGCAGGACCGGGATGCCTCCCATCACGGCCCCCCACGAAAAACCAATGATGGCATACACAATGCAAGCGTAAACAAACAACAGGGTCATGCGCGTGTATTCGCTGTCGTTGATTCCCGCGCGCACTGACGATGTCTGGGTCATGCTATCGATCCTCTTTGTGCGCGGCTGCACCTTCCTCTCGCACATCGTGATATTCCGACTTCCATGCGGACGGCGCCCAAATTTTTACCATTTCATCGATAAAGCCGGAGCGCCCTTCCAACGGTAGGCGCGCATCGGGCGATCCTTGGGTGGCTTTCAACTCCGACAAAAAAACGGCGAGGGAATGCAGGTCCTTTTCGGGCAAACGGGCCACATAGTCCGCCCCCTTGGCTGAGCCATGGTCCACCGTTTGCGATCGGTAGGTCGCCTCCGGCTCATGCAGGAAAGCAATCAGATAATCCAGAGTGCGCCGGGAACCGATGCCGTCCAAGCTGACTCCGTTGTTGGTGCCATTCCGCACAGCGCGATGACAGCTGGTGCAGCCCAGATCGCGAAAGCGCTCCGACCCATTGAGCCCTTCCGGCGAAAAGTCGTAATGCGAGGTAGCCGCGTACATCTTCTTCCCGGAGTGCACGCGGTAGATCTCCATGCCGATAAAGCTTACGACCGCAAACAGCACAAAAGCCGCGGTAATGCCGAACAGAATTTTTTCGCCCAATCGCAGGCCACTAGTCTTCATCGCGGCGACGCCTGACCTCCATGAAGACGACCCAGCCCGGTCGCTACCCGATTATGCGCCCCCTGTCGGACGTGGTGACGTGCGGAGCACCGATCATTCACTGGTTGGTTACTGGAACGATGGAGTTCCCGGCAGTCGTGGTCGGCGCCGTGGCCAGAAATGTGGCGATGTTGACGATATCCGCATCGGTGAGGTTGTGCGCCATCTTGCGCATCATGGCGTATTCATCATTGGCGCGGCTGCCGTCACGCCAAGAGTTCAGCTGCGTAACGAGATAGGTGTATTTCTGCTGCCCGATAACGGGAAAAATGGGTGCCGCTCCGCGGCCGTTGTAGCCATGGCATGACTGACAGGCCGACACCTTGCCTAAAACTCCATATTTTACAATGGCCTGACCAAGATATCTTTCGCCGATCGTGGTCCCGCTCTCCTTGAGCGCTTTGAGATCGGACAAATCAGGCGGGCCGGACAGCGTATTGACATAGGCGGCCACATCGCGCCGCTCCTGCTCGCTCAAGGCTGCTGCAAAGCCGGGCATGACCGCACCGGCCCCGCCCGGCGTGCGCTTGCCACCCGCCAGGTCGGAGAGTTGCTTAACGACGTAGGGAAAGCCAATGCCCGCAAGACGCGGGGCCCCCATCGCGTCCAGACCCCAGCCGCCGGGACCATGACAGGTCATGCAGGCAGGTACGTCCCCCTTGCCCTCATTGAAGATCTTCTTGCCATTGTCGATGACTGCTCCGGGGAAACCGGCATCCTCCATCGCATGAGCAACGGCAACGAAGGAAAACAAGACTGCGACGCCTGCCAGCAACGAATTGACCGCAGGCCTACCGAGGAATGCACGCATTATAATACCCCCTTATCATAAGGCAACGCGGCTGGAATCCAGCGTTACCACCTCACGCCCGTGTCGCAGCGCCGACCGCCCTACCCCACTGCCGCACGTACCCGCACCTCAGAATTCTCAAGAACTCTACTACGGATGCACGCTCATATCCAGAGTCCGGCCGCCAGGCGCCGCTGACCTCTTCGCCGGCGCGGCCGAGGTGCTAAACTCTCGCGCGGCACGACTCACCAGCAGGTCAATGTCGCCAAGGATACTCAATGATTGAAACGATAGGGTTTATCGCCTTTCTACTGGCGATCTTATTCGTCGCTACCATGGCCCCGAAGCCTTCCGGCAAGGATAAGAAAGATCCTGATTCCAGTGACAAGTAGCGCACTTCGCTGCGGCTAACGAAACGGGCCCTATAAGAAAGCCCAGCCAACATGAATGAATGCTCTCCTGGAACAGCGTCAAGCTGCCGTACTGCGTCTCCCGCGAGGGATCTCGCGCAATAGCTCCGCGCCGAGCTGGAACTCCAGATTCTCCACGGCATCCTGCAGCCCATCGAAGCTGGCCATATCCAGCATCTCTCGCAACGCCGGGGACAGCACTGCGAATTTATCGACCGCCGCCAGATTCTGAGCTTCGAGCAGCGCGCACAGCGCATCGATTTCCGCCGAGTCGATATGCGGTGCGATTTCAGCATGCGCGTCGCGGGTCGCATCCTGCGACGATTCCGCTTGCAGCACGAGCGTTGCCTCTTCGCGCAGCGTGGTCAGCGCTGCGGCCAATTTTTTCAAAATCCCCTCCACGACATCGGCGGGCCGCGAGTCTTGCAGCGCCCGCTCCGCCGCGCCCGCGAAGCGCATGACGTTGGTCGCCCCGATCATGCCCGCGCTTCCCTTGAGTTTATGCGCTCTCGCCTTGAGCTGCCGGCAAGCGAGGTCGTCATCGAGCGCAACCTCGATCGGCAGGGCGAAATCCGAATAGTCCCGCAGCATTCGGGCCAGCAGCGATTTGAATAGCGACAAATCGTCGCCGAACATTTGCTGAACCACGCCCGCATCGATCGACTTCATGAACGGACGGCCATCGCCGTGACCCGCGGACTTTTTATCATCGAAAACCATCGGAATGGGTTCGCCGCGCGCGTGTTCCACGAGCCGCCGTACCTTGCGAATCAAGGCCTGCGGGTCGAATGGCTTGCTGACAAAGTCGTCCATGCCCGCATCGAGCGCGCGCTGCCGCTCGCCGACCAATGCACCGGCCGTCAACGCCACGACGGGCAACTGCAGTTTCAATTCGGTTCGAATACGCCGCGTCGCCTCGTTGCCGTCAAGAACGGGCATCTGCACGTCCATGAGCACCACGTCAATTTCCTGATGGAAGGAGCGCAACCGCGCAATGGCGGAAGAGCCGTCGGAGCAGGTCATCACCTTGGCGCCCTGATTTTCCAAAATGCGCTGTGCGACCTCGAGATTGATGTCGCTGTCATCGACTACCAGCACCCGCACGCCGCTCAACCATTGGGCATGCAGCTCATCGAAATTCGTGGATTCAAAGACGCGATCGCAGCTGTCCGGTTGCCGGGATACCGCTAAATTGATGGCATTGAAAAGCGCGGAACTGCTCACGGGCCGTACCAGCAGAACATCCGCCGCGCGCATGAGTTGCTTGTGTTCCATGTAGGACTCGCTCGATTCGGCAACTACGATGACGGACGGCAGGTCCCCATGGATCCAGACCTTCGCGAGGCGCGCCACCCATTCATGCGCATCCGTATCGCGCAGGTGAAGGTCCAGAATGAGCGCGTCCGGCCGCGCGAGCGCCGGGCTACCCGTCATGATCGCGATCATTTGTTCGCCGGTTTCCACGACCTGCGGATTCCAGCCGAGCGCACGCACCATCGCACCGAGACCTTGCGGCGTATCGCCGTTCGGATCGACGATGAGAATTCGCAAGGCATTCGTCAGCGAGCCATCGACCTCTGGAGCGACGCGCAGCGGTATTTCGATCCAAAAGGTGCTTCCCACCGAGACGGTGCTGACGACGCCGATCTCCCCTCCCATGAGTTCCACAAAGCGGCGCGCGATGGACAATCCCAATCCGGTTCCGCCGAAACGGCGGGTGGTGGACGCATCGGCCTGGGTAAACGGGGTGAACAACCGTGCGCATGCCGCAGGCTCGATGCCGATTCCGGTGTCTTTCACTTCGCAGCGCAGACGCACGCGTCCGGCACCGTGCTCCGTGCAGAAGACCGCCAAATTCACGTGACCGCATTCCGTGAACTTGATTGAATTATGCATTAGGTTGGTGAGGATCTGCCGCACGCGTGACGCATCCCCCATGACCATCCGCGGCAACGAGGCCGCCGCCTCGACGATCAGCTCGATGCCCTTCTCCACGGCCTGCGGGAGCAGCATCTGGCTCACGTCCTGCACCAGCTCGAGCAGATCGAAGGGTTCATCCTCCAGTGACATCTCGTCGGCTTCGATCTTCGACAGGTCGAGTACATTGTTGATGACGCCGAGCAATGCGCGGCCGGCGAATTGGATCTTCGTCAGGAACTGACGCTGCTCGTCGCTGAGCGGGGTCTGTTCGAGCAAGTACCCCAAACCGATGACGGCATTCAGCGGAGTGCGGATTTCGTGGCTCATGTTGGCGAGGAATTCGCTTTTCGACCGGCTGGCCTTGCCCGCTACGGTAAGCGCATCCCGCAGCCGCTGTTCGAGCTTGCACCGATCGGTAATGTCCTGTATCGCGCCCACGATACGCACCGGAACGCCGTTATCGCTTTCCACCTCGGCCGCCATTCGGATCCAGATCGCTCGATTCTTTGCCGTGACGATGGGCATTTCGAGGTCATAACCCATTCCCGTCTCTTGCGCTGCCCGCGTCGCTTCGCGCAATCGTTCACGAACTTCAGGCAAGAGAAACGCTTCCACCAATTTCTGAGTGGGAGACACGCTATCGTCGACGTCATGGATGCGGTAAGTTTGTGCCGTCCACTGCTGCTCTCCCGACGCGATGTCGATCATGAAGCCGCCGACGCGCGATACGTTTTCGGCGCGCTGCAGTAGCTTCACGCTTTCCGTCAATCGGCGCCGGGCTTCCCTTTGGGCAGTGATGTCATGGCGCAGCATGTCAATGAGATGCCGATTCCGCGCGAGCAACAGCAACGCAGCGGCCAATGCCCCCGCCAAGCCGGAAATGAACGTTCCCAACGGTAAGATGCCTGCGGGACCCAATAGCACGTGCATCTCAAGCCCTGAGTCCGCGAGGCGACTCGCTCGCGCTGAAGTCGGCAATATCGACGAATTCGGCTCGATGGCCGCCCGCCATTTTCGCGCAATGGACGCCATGTTCGGCCGCAGCGATGAGATCACTCGGAACGCCGCAGGCGAGCGGCCCCTGGGATAAGCCGGCCGCGGCGACGTTCGTCGCGCCGCCCACGGATAACGTGATCCGCCGTTCGGTGGCAGCGTTCAACATGGGCAAGCCGTCAATGGCCTTGAGCGCACGGCCTGCAATGTTTTGCGCGCCTTCGTTGTTCGTTTCGGGCAGGAGCAGCGCGAACCTCCCGCCACCATGACGAGCCACCAGGTCGCTGGGTCGCTGCGCCACGGAACGGAGGGCGTCGGCAACCGCGCGCAGACAGGCATCGCCGGTCTCTTCGCCGAATTCGCCGTTGAGAGCGGTGAAACCGTCGATATCCGCCAACAGCAGCGAGAGCGGCGCATGCGAACGCTGCGAACGCAGCCACTCCTGCGTCAAGGTTTTCTCCATCTGGCGCCGGGTCATCGTACCCGTGAGAAAATCCATCGTGACGGCGCTCCTCACCGTATCTGACAATGCCTTCAACTGCTGATAAGTGCGTACCCGCGCCAGCACCAACGATGCATGCGGCGGCTTGCCGATGAAATCTGCGCCGCCGAGTTGAAGTCCCACCGTTTCCAATTGCGGGCTTTCGTGGCTGGTCATAAAGATGATGGGCACCGACGTCAACCTGGGGTCGCTCTTGAAAGCCTTGCATATTTCAAAGCCGCTGAAGTCGGGGATCTCAACATCCAGCATCACCAGATCAGGAACGGTTTCGCGCGCCAGCTTGAGCGCGACTTGACCGGACGTTGCAAATCGAAGCGGCGTGTAATCGTTGAGTATCCGGCTCAGGATGCGGATCACCGTCGGGTCGTCGTCGACCAGCAGAATGCTGAATTTCTCTTTGGCTTGCATTGCGCGAGCCTTTACAGTCCGCTTGCTCGAGGCAGCCAGTTGTCTCCCGGCGACAAAGCCGATTCAATGGCGTCGGCCAATGTCGTCGCATCGAAGGGCTTTGTCAGAAACGCGGCCGCGCCGAGGTTCATGGCGCGCTCACGCAGGACGGGATTTTCGTTCGCCGTGATGAATATGATGGGTGTCGCCGCCGATGCGACCAGATTTTGCAGGCGGTCGGCGACCAAGAAGCCGTCACCGGCCGGTAGGGAGACATCGAGAACCACCACATCCGGGTTGTTTTTTACCACCGCGGATACAGCGCTCACGGCATCCTTGGCCGTATACACGGTGTACCCCATGCTCTTCAGGCGTACGCCTATACCGAGCAAAACGGTGCTGTCGTCATCCACCAATAACACTCTCTTCATGGATTCATTTCCTGCTGCGGTGTGATCTGTCACAAAGCTGATTAACAAACGGTCCTTTCGGCTTCAAACATGCGCCATGCTTTCCTAAGCCTCCGGCGCCGGAACCTCGACCGTCAAAAAAATGCCTAGGAGCGTGACGCATCTCGAACTTCTGCAAGTGATGTGCCAAGACGAGGAGACATCCTTGGATTGTGGAACGAATGGCGCAGAAGTGAGCGCGACGTTCGGATTGAATTCCCGCTTATGGAAGAACTCAACTCCAAAGCAGCGGCCCAACCGCACATGCTGCTCGTCGATGATGATCCAGGCGCCATTCAACTCATGGGCGGCATACTGACGAACGTGGCCGGGCTGCGTTTTGCCACGAACGGCAAGGATGCGCTCAGGCTTGCCGGTGAGTTGGTTCCTGATCTGATCCTGCTCGATGCGGAAATGCCGGGAATGAGCGGTTTCCAGATCCGGCGCCCTGCGCGTGGGCGGTCGCGTGCTCGAAGCCGTGAAAGCGCTCGGCCTTGTACACGAGGGCGCAGTGCCGACGCGGTCCGTGAGCGTAAGCGTCGGTATCGCTTTTCATGACGACGCGAGCCGGTGCAGGGGAACATCGCACGGACACTGCACCGCCAGCAATCTGGTCTTGACGGCGAACTGGGCGTTGTATGCGGCCAAACGCGCCGGCCGCGCGCAGGCAAAATTGTTCGACATCGAAGACGTATGCATGCCGGACTCGGCGCTCGCAACCGCGCGCTCGCCGTAAAGCGGCTTGAATACGCCCTGGTGACAGATCGCGCAGTTCACTTTGGACCGCAGGTGACACCCGGGCAAGTTCAGGCTACCGTCGGCACCATGGCTTTCGAGAATCACGCGATCAACCGGTCGATCGTCAAGCTGCGTGCCGTGGTGCCGGAGAACGCATTCACTGCCGGCATCTTGGGATCGGAGCGGGTCGGCAATGGCATCGTCATCAATTCTGACGGGTTGATCTTGACGATCGGCTACCTCATCACCGAAGCGACGGATGTTTGGTTGACGGTGGCCAACGGACATGAAGTGGCGGGACATGCACTGGCCTACGATCAGGTGACGGGTTTCGGCTTGGTGCTCCCGCTGGAAAAGCCAGGCGTTCCACCGCTCGAGCTAGGTTCATCAGCGGGTATCCAGGTAGGCGATGAAGCCCATGTGCTCAGCTTCCCGGAATTTGCCATCGAGCAGCCGGTGCACGTCGTTGCGCGGCGTGAGTTCGCCGGCGCGTGGGAATATCTTCTCGAGGGTGCGATATTCACCGTGCCCGCACATCCTCATTGGTCCGGCTCGGCGCTCGTCGACGATGACGGACTGCTGGTCGGCTTGGGATCGTTGCTGGTACGGGAAGCCGTCGCGGGCGAGGAAACGAACGCCAATATGTTCGTTCCCATCGATCTGCTGAAGCCCATCCTCAACGATCTGATGACTCGCGGCCGCGCAAATCGCCAATCGCGCCCGTGGCTCGGCATATACGCTGCAGAAGTTACGGGGCGGGTCTACGTGACCGGCGTGGCCGAAGGCAGTCCTGCTCAAGTAGCCGACATTCGGGAAGGCGATCTCATCCGTCAAGTCGGCGATCGAGAAGTCGCCACGTTGCCGGAATTCTACCGTCATCTTTGGTCGCTGGGGCCCGCCGGCGTCGGCGTGCCCTTGACGACCGTGCGCGGCGGCACGAGCCTGCACGTCATCGTTCGTTCAGTGGACCGCACGGATCTGTTGAAGCGGCCGCAAGCGCACTGAACATCCGAAACGCAGCCGCTCATGCCGGCATTGGAAGCGGCCGGCGCGGACCTGCGCCTCAGGCGGAGGTCTCGCGGGCCCGCAGCAATTCTCGACCGCGCGACAGCACGAATTCCTTGAACGCAACGGCCATCGGCGACAAGCGTTTCTTGGTCAAATGCGCGACATGCCACTGCCGTATCACGGGTGTGTCGCGTACGTCCAAGACCACCAATCTCTGCGTCTGAATTTCCAAGTCGATGGTGTGACGCGATATGAAGCTCACGCCCATGCCGGCCATCACCGCTTGTTTGATGGTTTCGTTGCTGGCCATTTCCATGCCGACATTGCAAACCAGGCTGTGCTCCTCGAAGAACTGCTGCATGGCCAAGCGCGTGCCGGATCCGGGTTCGCGCACGATGAAGTTCTCCCGGGCCACTGTTTCGACCGAGATACGGCGGTGCGCGGCGAGCGGATGATCCGG
>Ga0326728_10015213_pt1 | contig 16066 bp, 13 predicted proteins | sample MB3enrmetagenome_FD_207602 | JGI IMG/M metagenome (GOLD analysis project Ga0326728, IMG submission 207602) | Lab enriched peat soil microbial communities from McLean, Ithaca, NY, United States - MB31MN | ecosystem: Environmental > Terrestrial > Soil > Wetlands > Peat | place: USA: New York...
TTGACGAGAACGACGTCGCGCGAGCCGGCGGCGAGCATTCCGCGATTGACCGAGGCCACAAATCCCATATTGCTCTCGTTACGAAGCAGCGTTATTCGTCCTTCGGAGGCGAGCGAACTCAACCAAGCGCTGAGTCTTGAATCGGGAGAGCAGTCGTCTATAACGATGACTTCCGCTGGGAGATCGTCGCAGTTTTCCAACAACGAGCGCAGGCAACGCTTCGTCTCCTCAAGACCTTTATAGACAGGTACAACTATCGCAATTGCGACCCCGGCAGGCGCGACCCTCTCCTCCAATTCGGACGGAAGATAATCTGCAATAGGCAGAACGAGACGAGTCGGCCGCCCCAAGAACAGAGTCCGCTCTTGGTGTTCTTTACGAAAGCGTTTCCGCTTCTTGGAATTCATCGGATGCCGATAGGCGGCGCGTAGTTTCAGCCAAAGCATCGAGTCGCTCAAGCGCCGCCACGGCGAGGCGTTGATACGATCCCGAGGACATGAATTTTCGGCGATACACGCATCCTTCTCGGCGACAGTTTCTCGCGGGGCTGACGCCGTATCCCCGCCGTCATCGATTGCCGCGCCGTCGAGTCCGGTAAGCTCCGCGCTGAACAGGGCCCGCTCTTCGCGCCAGCCATATTTCTTAAAATGCAGGAGCGGGTTGAGCCCCGCCTTGGCGACGTCGGGATTGGCGGCGAGATAACCGCGCGTGGAGAAGAAGGGGCCGGGGTTCCGCCCTTCGGCGGCGCCGTAGCGCAGATAGTGATAGGCCGGATCTATATTTGCCGCCGCCACATCGCGGTTGTTGGCGAGATACCAGTTCGCGTCGAATAGCGGCGAGGCGGCGATGAGCTGATACTCGCGCGCGAGCCGGCGAAATTTCCGGCGACGGCCGGGAATCCACCTCTTGAGGCCGGTGAGCTTCGCCGGCAACCGTCCGTCGTACTCAGGTCGCTTGAGCGTCGCGAGCACCCGCACCTGCTCTTCGCGCTGGCGCCTTGTTTCGTTCGTCAACGCATCGCAACGATCTGTCGCTTGGCGATTCGCCCCTTCGAGTCGCTCAGCGCGGTTGGCGAGTTCTTCAATTTGCGCCTCGGCCTTGGCCGAGTCGACCTCCGCCTGAACAATGTGCGCAGCCTGGTCGGCGATCGTCGCTTCAAGTTCCGCGATCCTTTGCCGGCTCGCCTCTTCGAGCCGCTCGGCGCGGTCGGCGAGCTCTTCGCCTTGCGCCAAGACCTCGGCCAAGTCGCGCTCCGCTCGATCAGCGTGCGCGGTCCCGTCAGCGACGAGCGCTTCGAGTTCCGCGATCCTTTGCCGGCTCGCCTCTTCGAGCCGCTCAGCGCGGTTGGCGAGCTCTTCGATTTGCGCGCGGGCCTCGGCCGAGTCGCGCTCCGCTCGAGCAACCTGCGCGGACTTGTCGGTGACGACCCGTTCGAGTTCCGTCATCCGTCTGATCAAGCCGCCTGCGTTTTCGTCGACGCGCGCTAGCTCGCTTTCAGAGCGAAGGATCTGTGCGTCCCGGTCTGCGACGGCCTCGTGGAGGCTGCGTTCGCGTTCCGCCGACGCCGCTCTTTCGTCCCTCGCGGCGGCCAACTCCATCCAGCGCGCGCCAAAGTGCGAGAACCGCTCTCGGACCGCCGCGACTTCATCGTCTGCGCCGAGAGCGCAAAGCGCCTTGACCGCCTCCGGCGCCCGATCGCCGAGAGCCAGCACGCCGAGACCGTGGCAGTGCAGGAACTCGAAGCTCGGAGCGTCCCGCCTCAGTTCGTCGAACAGGCGCCACACGCCGAAATCGCCGCGCCGCTCGTTCGTGTCGTGGAACAGCACGACGGCGCGTTCCGACAACTTCGGGCGCCACGCATCGAAGTCGTGACGCGCCGCTTCGTAGGTGTGGCAGCCGTCGATATGCAGGAGGTCGATCGTCGCGTCCGCGAAGCCGCCGCCGGCCTCGTCGAAAGTCTTGCGCACGAGTTGGGAAAACGAGGCGTACCGGCCAGCGTGGAATTCCGCGAGATCGGCGTAGACCTCCTCGCTGTAATAGCCCGCCTGTGCGTCACCCTGCCACGTATCGACCGCGAAACAGCGGGTCGCCAGTCCCAAGCGAAGGACCGCTTCGCAAAAGGCGGCGTAGGACACTCCGTAATGGGTCCCCAATTCGACCAGCAGTTTCGGTTTGCACCGCTCAATGAGCCAAAATGCGAAGGGAACGTGCCCCCACCAGGCGCTCGGCCGGCCCAGCCGTTCGGGGGGCCAGAAAATCGGGTCGCCGCTCTTCGACGTCAGCCAACCGATATCTGCTTGTTGCACGTCCACTCTCTTTGTCGCGAGGCAAGACGATCGGGAAGCTTCTATTCGCTCGGCCCGTCCACGGGCGTCAAGCGCGGGCGCGCGCGGCAGAATGCGCGTTTGGCGCGGCGCGCCGCGACAAAGTGTCGTGGCGCCAATCGGTTGAGCGAACACGCCAAGGGCGGCGCGGTTCCTTGTCGACGAAGACCCTGGCCTGCGAATTGTGACGCCGGCTGTGACGGAAGTCCCCCGTCGCAGCGCCGAGGACGCGCGTGTCGCCCGCCACGCGACCGCGACCAGCCGTTTCCCTCATGCAAACGTCGTAGTATAGCCCCGCTCGGCGCCGACGCGCCGTTCACGAGCAAAGGGTCGGCATGCGGCTGTTGGTCACCGGGGGCGCGGGGTTCATCGGTTCGGCGGTGGTTCGCCGCGCGATCGGCGAGGGCGACGACGTTCTCGTGCTCGACAAGCTCACCTACGCCGGCAACCTCGCCTCGCTGGCGCCGGCGGCCGGCAGTCCGCGCTATTCCTTCATATGCGCCGACATCTGCGACCGCGCCGCGGTCGAGGCGGCGTTCGCGCGATTGCGGCCGACCGCCGTCCTGCATCTGGCCGCCGAAAGCCACGTCGATCGCTCGATCGACGTCCCTGCCGCCTTCATCGAAACCAATGTCGTGGGAACGTTCGTCATGCTGTCGGAAGCGCTCGCCTATTGGCGCGGGCTGCAGGGCGAAGCGCGCGAGACCTTCCGCTTTCTGCAGATTTCGACCGACGAAGTGTTCGGCTCGCTCGGCGCCGAGGGTCTGTTCCGCGAGGACAGCCCCTATCGGCCCAATTCTCCCTACTCGGCCACCAAGGCCAGCGCGGATCACTTGGCGCGCGCCTGGCGCGAGACCTACGGCCTGCCGACGATCCTCACCAATTGCTCCAACAATTACGGCCCCTATCATTTTCCCGAGAAGCTGATCCCGCTGACGATCCTCAACGCGGTCGAGGGCAAGCGGCTGCCGGTCTACGGGCGCGGCGAGAACGTCCGCGATTGGCTCTATGTCGAAGACCACGCGGCGGCGCTGCTGACGGTGGCGCGGCGCGGCGCGGTCGGACAATCCTACAATATCGGCGGCCGCAGCGAGCGGCGGAACATCGACGTGGTCCAGGCGATTTGCGACATCCTCGACGAAATCCGGCCGAGAGCGACTGGCTCTTATCGCGAGCAGATCGAGTTCGTCGCCGATCGGCCGGGGCATGATCTGCGCTACGCCATCGATTCGGCGAAGATCGAGCGCGAGCTCGGCTGGCGGCCGCGCGAAAGCTTCGAAACCGGCCTGCGCAAGACCGCGCAATGGTACCTCGACAATCCCGACTGGTGGGGCGCGATCCGTTCGGGCCAATATCGCGGCGAACGTCTCGGGCTGAGCGGCTAGCGGCAGGCGCAACTCGCCAATCCACGGAGGTTCGCCGGCATGCTGGTCCAGGACACGCCGCTCGCGGGCGTCAAGATCGCGACGCCGAAGAAGCATGGCGATCGCCGCGGCTTCTTTTCCGAGGTCTACAACGAGGCCACATGGCGCGCGGCCGGCGTCGACGTCCGCTTCGTGCAGGACAACCATTCCCGATCCGCCGCCCCTGGGACGATCCGCGGGCTGCATTTCCAGATCGCTCCGCACGCGCAAGCCAAGCTGGTGCGCGTCGCGCGCGGGCGCATTCTCGACGTCGCGGTCGATCTGCGCCGCTCGTCGCCGACTTACGGGCGCCATTTCGCCGTCGAACTCTCCGCCGACAATTGGGCGCAGATGTTCGTGCCGGTCGGCTTCGCCCACGGCTTCTGCACGCTGACCGACGACGTCGAAGTGCTCTACAAGGTCTCCGAATTCTATTCGCCCGCGCACGATCGCGGGCTCGCCTGGGACGATCCCGATCTCGCCATCGCCTGGCCGGTCGCGTCGCCGAGCGCGGTTCTTTCCGACAAGGATCGCCGATGGCCGCGCCTGCGCGATCTCGGGGAAACCTTCCCATGAGGCGCCGATGCGGATCGCGGTGACCGGCAGGCGCGGACGCGCGCTTGACCCGAGCTCGAGTTCGGAGAGCTGAAATGCGCGGAATTGTTCTGGCGGGCGGCAGCGGCACGCGCCTGCACCCGATGACCCTCGCCACCTCCAAGCAACTGCTGCCGATTTACGACAAGCCGTTGATCTACTATCCCTTGAGCACGCTGATGCTCGCGGGAATCCAGGAGATTCTCGTCATTTCGACGCCGACCGACCTGCCCGCCTTCAAGCGCGTGCTGGGATCGGGCGCGCAGTGGGGCCTGAAGCTCAGCTACGCCGAGCAGCCGCGCCCAGACGGATTGGCGCAGGCCTATACGATCGGCGCCGAATTCGTCGAAGGCTCCGCGTCGGCGCTCATTCTCGGCGACAACATCTTCTATGGCCACGGCCTGACCGGGATCCTCACGGACGCGGCCGCCGTGCGCGAAGGCGCGAGCGTCTTCGCCTACCGCGTCAGCGACCCGCAGCGCTACGGCGTCGTTGAATTCGACGCCGCCGGGCGCGCGATCTCGCTGGAGGAAAAGCCGGCGAAGCCGAAGTCGCCTTGGGCGGTCACCGGGCTCTACTTCTACGATTCACAAGCGCCGCGGCTCGCCGCCGGGCTGAAGAAGTCCGCGCGCGGCGAGTACGAGATCACCGATCTCAACCGAGCCTATCTCGAAAGCGGCGCGCTCGCTGTGCGGCGTCTCGGGCGCGGATTCGCCTGGCTCGACACCGGCACGCCGGAGTCGCTGCTGCAAGCGGCGCAGTACGTGCACGCGGTCGAGCAGCGACAAGGCCAGAGCATCGCCTGCCTCGAGGAAATCGCGTTTCAGCGCGGTTGGATCGGGGTCGAGGACGTTCGCCGGGCCGCCGCGCGACTGTGTAAGAACGGCTACGGCGCCTATCTTGCCGCGCTCGCCGAGGAGCGCGCGCCAGAATGAGCCAACCGGTCTCGCCTTCCAGAGCGCGCGAGCTCTCTCGGGTCGGCCCGACCCGCCATCACCACCCCTTCAAAATGAAGATCCTCGCCCAGCGCCCCATCGCCAGCGCGGTCGCGTAGGCGAAGCCGTCGGCGCCGCCGAAGATGTGGCGGCGAAGGATGTAGTACTTGAAGAACTGCCAGGGGAATTCGGTGGCCATGCGCAGCCAGCCGACGTGGCTCGGCGTGATGCCCTCCTCGCGCTGCAAGCAATAGTAGCCAATCGTCTTGACGACGATGTGGGCGAAATCGCGATAGCTCTTGTGCAGGATGTCGCTCTCGAGCTGCACGACGTCGTCGGTCGGCGCGACCTCGTCGTGGGTGAGCGAGTCGCGGAAGCGCGTTTTCGTCCGGTTGTAGAGCCGGACGTAATGATGGCAGTGGGCGAAGGGCGCCGGCTTGTCGCGCCGCGGATAGACGACGCGCACGCGGGCGCGGAAGCAGCGCGTCGGCGGCAGCGGCGAAGCGAAGATTTCCGCCAGCTCGGCGCGCAGGCCGTCGGACAGCCACTCGTCGGCGTCGAGGCTGAGAATCCAGTCGCAGCTCGCCACGTCCTCGGCGAAGCGTTTCTGCGGGCCAAAGCCGTTCCACGGATGATGGACCACGCGCGCGCCGAGCCGTTCGCACAACGCCACCGTCTCGTCGGTCGAGCCGGAATCGACGACCAGCGTCTCGTCGACCAGGCCGGAGACCGAGCGAATGGCGCGCTCGACGCGGTCGGCCTCGTTGCAGGCGACGATCGCGCAGGCGACGCGATTGGGCCGAATCGCCTGCGGCGGAGCGCTGGGGGCCTTTGGCTGCGGCGACCGGTCCAGCATGGATCAGCCCTCCGGCAAGGCGCGCCCTGACGTCGCAAGCGGAGCGACTCGCCAAGACGCGACTCCCGCCGCCGAGCGAAGATCTTGAAGCGGCGCTCGAGAGAAACCATCAGGTTCGAGAGCCAACCCCACCCGACCGACCATCCGTCCCGTCTCCCTGCCCGGTCCCCTACTACCAGATACAATCGCCGATTGACCGCGACGCGACAGATTCACACGTCCGTGACGTCGTTACTATGACGCCAAGTGTGACGCTCGATCGGCGTCGAATCACGCTGGCGTGACGCGGGTCGCGCACAACCGCACGCCGCCGCGGCGCGGCGCCGAGGATCGATGGCGGGACCCCTCCTCGCTTGCGCAACGCGCGCAAACTCGCCGCATGACGTAACGCGCCGCTGTAGCGCGCGCAAGGCGGGCCGGCCACGTCCGCGATGTCGCAGGGCGCGCTCATGCGCGCGTCAATCGAGGGTGCGGCGGAAGCGGGTGAGAGCGAGGAAGGCGTAGGCGGCCACGAACAGGCCGAGCGTCGCCAGCTCGAAGCCGACGTCGTCGAGAGTCCCGCCTTTGAGCATCACCGCCCGCACCACCCGGAGGAAATGGGTGAGCGGGAAGATCTCGCCGACGTTCTGCGCCCACACCGGCATGCCGTGAAACGGGAACATGAAGCCGGAGAGCAGGATCGACGGCAGGAAGAAGAAGAAGGTGAGCTGCATCGCCTGCATCTGGGTGCGCGCGAACGTCGAGAACGTGTAGCCGAGCAGCACCAGCGCCATGACGAAGACGAGAATGGCGGTCAACAGCAACGTCAACGAGCCGACGAACGGGACGTGGAACAACAGCCGCGCGGCGGAAAGAATTACCGCCACCTGCACCGCTCCGACCACGAAATAGGGCAGCACCTTGCCGAGCATGATCTCGGCGCCGTTGGCCGGCATCGCCAGAAGACTCTCCATCGTGCCGCGCTCGAGCTCGCGGGTCAGCGCGATCGAGGTCATCATCACCATCGTCATTTGCAGGATGACGCCGATCAGCCCGGGCACGACGTTCAATTGCGACACGCCGGCGGGGTTGTAGCGGCGATGGATGGTGATCGTCAGATCGTTCGCCGCCGCCTCGGCCGCCTCCGCCTCGCGTCCCTCGACGCGCAACAGCGCGCGCTGCGCCAAAGTGGTGAGCGAATCGAGCGCGCCGCTGGCCGCCGCCGGGTCGGTGGCGTCGGCGACGACGAGCAGCTCCGGCTTGTCGCCGCGTTGGACGCGCGCGCCGAAATCGCTCGGGATGACGACGACGAAGGCGACCTCGCCGGCCGCCACCATTCCCTCCGCCTCGGCCATCGTCTTGGGCTCGGCGACGAAGCGATAATAGTTGCTGACCTCGATCGCCGCGGCGATCGCCCGCGAATACGGGTCGCGCCCCATCGCCACCAGCGCCGTATCGAGCCGCTTGGGATCGGTGTTGATCGCGTAGCCGAACAGGATCAGCAGCAGGATCGGGATGGCGAGCATCATCGCGAAGGTGACGCGGTCGCGCCGCATCTGGATGAATTCCTTGGCGAGGATCGCGCCGAGGTTGAGGAGGGAGAAGCCGGTCATGACGGCGTCCGCTCTTCGTGGGCGAGGCCGCCGCCGACGCCCATGAAGTGGATGAACACGTCCTCGAGGCTGGTCTCCCCCGGCGCGACGGTGACGCCGTCCTCGCGCGCGAGCGGCGCCAGCGCTGCGGCGAGGCGGTCATGGTCGACGCCGGAGACGTGCAGCGCCGCGCCGAACGCCGCGACCTGCTCGACGCCGTCGAGCGTTTCGATGCGCGCCAGGAAATCGCCCGACGGCGGCGCGGTGACGACGAAGGTCGACAGGCCGGAGGCGCGCACGATCTCGGGCGCCGTGCCGGCGGCGAGCATCTTGCCGTAGGAGATGTAGTTGATGCGGTGGCAGCGTTCCGCCTCGTCCATGTAATGGGTCGAAACCAGCACGGTGAGCCCGCCGCCGGCGAGACGGTGGATCTCGTCCCAGAACTCGCGCCGCGCCTTCGGATCGACGCCGGCGGTCGGCTCGTCGAGCAGCAGCAGCTTCGGCCGATGCATGATGCAGGCGGCGAGCGCGAGGCGCTGTTTCCAGCCGCCCGACAGCGCGCCGGCGGTCTGATGGCGCCGCGACGTCAGGCCGAGCGTATCGAGCGTCGCCGCGACGACCCGGCGCCGCTCGGCGAGATGGTAGAGCCGCGCGACGAAAAGCAGGTTCTCCTCGATCGTCAGGTCCTCGTACAGCGAGAATCTCTGCGTCATGTAGCCGACTTCGCGCTTGATCAGCGCGCTGTCGCGCCGCACGTCGAAGCCGAGCACCGTCCCCTCGCCCGCGTCGGGCGTCAGCAGGCCGCAGATCATGCGGATCGTCGTCGTCTTGCCGGAGCCGTTCGGACCGAGGAAGCCGACGATCTCGCCCGCCGCGACCCGCAAGGCGACGTGGTCGACGGCGACGACGCCGTTGAACGCCTTGGTGAGGCCGGAAACGTCGATGACGTTCATGGCCGCCTCTGCGGCAGGTCGACGTCGACGATCTCGCCCGGCTGCAACCGCAACGCGACGTCGTGGGCCGGCCGCGCCTCGATGAGGTAGACGAGGGTCTGCCGGTTATCGAGCGAGTAGATGACCGGCGGGGTGAACTCGGGCTCGCGCGCAATGTAGCTGACCGCCGCGGTGAGGCCCGCTGGGCAGCCGTCGCAATGGACGGACAGTGGCTCGCCGAGCGCGAGCGACGACATCGCCTGCTCGGGCGCGTAGAGCGTCAGCTTGAGCGCGCCGTCGGGCAGCATCGACACCACCGGCGCGGTCGGGCCGGCGACCTCGCCGGGATGGCGGACGATGTCGGAAATCTGCCCCGCCGCCGGCGCGATCAGCGTGCGCTGGCCGAGCCGCCAGCGCGCCTGGTCGAGCGCGGCTTGCGCCTGCTTGACGCGGCTCTGGGCGGCGGCGATCTCGTCTTCGCGCGCCGGCAGCTTGGCGACGGCGAGATTGGCGGCGAGCTCGTTGACCCGCGACGCGGCGACGTCATAGGCGGTCTGCGCTCGGTCGAGATCGGCCTGGGGCGCGAAGCCGCGCGCGTTGAGGTCGAGCTCGCGGTCGAGCGTGCGCTTGTTGTCCACGGTTTGCACCTTGGCGGCGTCGAGCGTGGCTTGGATGGCCGCGATCTCCTCCGGGCGGCGGCCGTAGAGGATGTTGGCGAGCTCCGCCTGGGCCTGGGCGAGCGCGCCTTCGGCGTTGCGCACGGCGATTTCCGCATCGGTCGTCTCGACCGTGGCGATCGTCTCGCCGGCCTTCACCAGATCGCCGCGGCGGACGTCGAGCGCGACGATGCGGGCGACGTCGATCGGCGCGATCTGCACGTATTCGCCTTCGACATAGCCGAGGACGGAGACGCCCGAGGGCGCGCAGGCGGATAGCCAGCTGGCGACGAAGCCGATCGAGCATAGGGGTTCGAGGATCATGGCGCCCCCTTCCGCGCGGCGGCGAGCGCAGCGTCGAGATGGGCGACCAGCGTCGCGCGGATCGCCTCGCCCTCGCGCGGGCCGATGTCGTTCCAGCCGAGCCGGCGCAGCGCGACGCGCCGGGCGAGGCGGAAGTAGAGAATCTGGCCGAGCATCGCCAAGGTGGCGAGCTTGGTCGCCGGCGCCTCGGCCGGCGCGCCGGTCGCCGCCGCCCAGACGACGCAGATCCGTTCGTGCAGCGGCGCAAAGGCGTCGTCGTAGATGCGTTCAAAGGCTTCCGTCGGCTCGAACATCTCGCGCACGACGAAGCGGGCGATCGATTGCGCCTCCGGGCGCACGACGAGGAAGCCGACAAACGCCGCGACGACCCGCTCCAGCAGGGCGCGCGCCGTCGTCGGGGTCAGCGGCGCCGCGCCGACCGCGGCCAGCGCCGGCTCCAGCATGCCGCGCACCGTCTCGACGACGTGGTCGGCGCAGGCGAGGCGCAACCCTTCCTTGCCGCCGAAGTGGTAGGCGATGCTGGCGAGATTGGCCCCCGCCGCCGCGGCGACGGCGCGGGTCGAGGCCGCCTCGAAGCCGTTAGCGCCGAAGAGATCGAGCGCGGCGCGGATCAGCGCCAGTCGCGTCGCCTCGCCGCGGCCCTCGCCCACTGCGGCTGCTTGGCTCTTCGTTCTTGCGGCCATGTCGGCCTCCGGTAATCAAACGATTGATTAAATCAAAATCCGAACGCTGGCAAGGGCCCGGGGCCTTTGCCGCTCCTCGCCTGCCATTCCGGTCCAAACGGGATCCCAACGTGCCGCCGCCTCGGACCTCGACCGCGCCGGCCCCCCGTTCGCGGGGATGGCGGGAAGCGCGAAGCGGCGGCGCAACCAGGCGAAACGAAAGGAAACGAAGCGGGGCGCTTCGTTTCGCCCGGTGATCGTCGTTCGTCCGCCGCCGCGGCGGAATCGGCGATTTCGTCGTCTCTCGCCTTTTCAAAGACTTGTCCGTCATTTCGTTTCGCCTTGGCAAAAACGCCGCGCGCCGAGGGCCAATCCCTCGGACGCGCGGGCGGAACGCTGGCGGGCGCAGAGGGACCCTGAGCGCAACGGAACATTCTCGTCTGCATTCTGATATTCAGAAGGCAATTATCCGCTCCGCCCGCCGCCGCGCCGCCCTGCCGCCCCAGCGCGAGCGAGGATTCGGTCCGTCCGCGCCGCGCGCTTCGACCGATGCTGGATTCCCAAGTTCGCGGGAATGACGCTTCAGACGCGCGCCCCGCAGGCGTCCTGGCTCGAACCTCGGCGCGAGCGGCGACGGCGGCGTCGGATGACGACTCTTTCAATGAGCGGTCCGCCAAGCCGGACGGAGGCGCAACAGTAAGTCTTTGCCGATCCTTAACTACGAAGTTCGGCTCGATGAATAGTCACCGCCGGTTCACCGGCCATTAGGGCGCGCCGATTAAGATTCACGCCCTCTTTGGACCTTCTCGGTCGAATTGGCCTGCCGTGGCCGCCGAAGCGGAGACAGTGCCATGCGCGCGATTCCAGTCACGCCGGCGGCGAAGGGGGCCGATCCAGACGGCTTGGGCGCGCTGGCAAAACTGGCGACGGAGTCCCTCGAAACCATCACGAACGATCGCGACGCCACGATCGCCCAGTTGCAGGCGCAGGCGCAGCGCCATCAGGCCGCCTTCGACGCCGTGGCGCAAGGCATTTGCTACTTCGACGCCGAGGATCGGGTGATCCTGAGCAATCGCCGCTTCGCGGAGATCTATCGGATTGGGCCCGAGCAGATCCGTCCCGGCGCGACGCTGCGTGAGATCGTCGAACTTCGCATCGCCGCCGGAACCTGGGCGACGGCCGCCGACGACTATCTTGCGTTTTGCGTAGCGAACCATTTGACCAAGGAAGCGATCGTTTGGAAGAGCGAGCTGCGGGACGGCCGGGTCATTCAAATGCGCCGCCAGCCGATGCCCGGCGGCGGCTGTGTCGTGACCCACGAGGACATCACCGAACTCAAAGCCGCGCGCGCCGCCGCCAACGAGCGCCTGTCGCTGCAAGCTCTGATCGACCGGCTGCCCGACAACCTTTGGGTCAAGGACGTCAATAGCCGCTTCGTCATCGCCAACCAGGTCACGGCGACCCGCATCGGCGTGGCGGGGCCCGCGGAGCTGATCGGCAAGACCGACTTCGAGCTTCTGCCGATGGAGCTCGCGCAAAAGTTCGCCGCCGACGAGCAGCAGATCATCCGCTCCGGGCAGCCGATGACCGATATGGAGGAATTCGCCTGGGGCACCAAGCAGTGGCTGTCGACGACGAAAGTGCCGCTGCGAAACCTGCACAACGAAATCATCGGCGTGGTCGGAATCTCGCGCGACATCACCGACCGCAAGCTGGCCGAAGACCGCATTCATTTCATGGCCAACCATGACGCGCTGACCGGGCTTCCGAACCGCGCTCTGCTCGAAGATCGTCTGTCGCAAGCCATATTGCATGCGCGGCGATACGATCGTCGGGTGACGGTGCTGTTCGTCGATTTCGACAATTTCAAATTGGTCAACGACAGCCTCGGCCACGGCGCCGGCGACGAACTGCTGAAGACCATCGCCAAACGCATGGTCAATTGCGTCAGGGCGACCGACACTGTCGTACGGCTCGGCGGCGACGAGTTCGTCGTCGTTCTCTTCGATCAGCCCAAGAACGCCGACGCCATCTCCAAGGCCGTGCAAAAGATCCAAGCGGCGATCGGGGAGCCCGTTCGCCTGGAAGGCCATGATCTCAGGGTGACGAGCAGCATAGGGATCGCCAACTATCCCGACGACGGCGTCGACGCCGACACGTTGATGGCCAACGCCGATGCGGCGATGTACCGCGCGAAGGAAGTCGGCCGCGACAATTTCCAATTCTATACGCCCGAGCTGAACGCCAAGGTCCAAGGGAAATTCCTGCTGCAGGAGGAATTGGGAAACGCCGTCGCCCGATCCGAGTTCCTCCTGCACTATCAGCCGCAAGTCGATTTGCGCTCGGGGCGCGTCTTCGCGGTCGAAGCCTTGGCTCGGTGGAACCACCCGAGACTTGGCGTGGTCCCGCCGATGGAATTCATTCCGATGGCCGAGGAAACCGGCCTGATCGCGCCGATCGGCGATTGGGTGCTGCGCGAAGCCTGTCGGCAAAACAAGGCTTGGCAGGATGTCGGCCTGCCGCCGATCGCGGTGAGCGTCAACGTGTCGGCGCGGCAATTCAAGGAAAAGAACCTGATCGACCGCGTCGTCGGCGCGCTGAAGGACAGCGGGTTGGAGGCCAGATACCTCGAGCTCGAGCTGACCGAGAGCCTGATCATGCAGGATATCAAACTCGCGGTCGCGACGATGAAGGATCTGCAAGGCCTCGGCGTTCGCCTATCGATCGACGATTTCGGCACCGGCTATTCGAGCCTCGTCGCGCTGAAGACCTTTCCGGTCACGCGGCTGAAGATCGACAAGTCGTTCATCGACGGTCTTCTCGCCGACGAAAACGACAGGTCCGTCGCCAGCGCGATTATTTCCTTGGGTCAGAAGCTCAATTTGAGGGTCATCGCGGAAGGCGTCGAAACCGAGGCGCAGGCGGCGTTTCTGCGCAACGTGAATTGCGACGAGATGCAGGGCTACCTGTTCAGCAGACCGCTGCCGGCCCAGGGGATCGAAGACCTGCTCAGCAGGATGGCGTCAGGCTAGAGCGAATTGCAGCGACGTCGAACCCGGCGCCGCCATTGCGAGCGACCCCGCGCCGGCGCCGGAGAATTGCCCGACGCTCGGCCAGATCGCGTTGCTGACGCGAATCGGCAAACTGTAGGCGCGATCGCTGATCGCGCTACAAGACGCCGCCGCCGGTCGCGCATGCAAACGTCGCGGAAAGCGCCGCGACCGGCGCGCGCGGGTCGGCGGGGTCGGCGGCGCTGAGCGGCGCGACGAGGGCCGGCAAGACGACTGTACATGCCGGCGAGACGAAGATTCATGACGACGCTCCCCGCCCCCTAGCCCGGCGCTGGGCGCATGCGGTCCGCGCGTGGTCCGCCGACGCTCAGGGCGCGGCGCGCCAGGGATCGACCACGGGCGCGCGCGCCATTTCGAATTCCCGGACGTCGCGGGTGACGACAGTCAAACCGTAGCACAGCGCCGTCGCGGCGATGATGAGGTCGGGCTGAGAGAAGGTGTGGCGCGCCTTGCGCCCGGCCTCGACCAGGAGCCGCCACCTGAACATCACCTCTTCGCTGACCGGCAGCGTCCGCTGCTCGAACATCGGCCGCACTGCGCCATCGAGCCAATTCTGGAGCTCGGCGCGCTTTCCCGCGTCGGCCACGCACTCGACGCCGAAGCGGATCTCGGCGAAGGTCACGACGCTGACGAACAAAGATTCCAGCGGTTTCGCGGCGACGAAAGCGACGACTTTGGGGTCGGGCCGCGCCCTCCGCAGTTCGCCGAGCACGTTCGTGTCGAGCAGCCAGCGCGTCACAGCTCGACGCCGCGCACCGGCGCGCGAACCCGAGTCGGCGCGATCTCGAGCTCCTTGTGCGGGGAGGCCCGCAGCGCCTCGACGAGCGCCGCCCCGGTTCGCTCGCCTTTCAGACGGCGGAATTCGTCGGCGGCGACGACCACGACCTCTTCGCGACCGCGAACGGTGACGAGCTGCGGCCCCTCGCTGCGGGCCTTCCGCACCAGTTCGCTGAATCGCGCCTTGGCGTCCTGCAGCAGCCATGCGCCGGGCCGCCGCGGGGCGCGCGAGGGTTTCACCGATCTAGTCATGCTGACTAGATATCACGACCGCGCCGGAGCCGGCAAGGACCGTCGCCCCCTACCCATCGCCGCCTCGCCGACCTATATCGGGGTCCCCGCAGTTTCCCCCCGAACCGTCCGGAGCCGCAAGCGCTTGACCGCCATGACCGACGCGAGCCTCGACAAAATCCCCGTCACCGTCGTCACCGGCTACCTCGGCGCCGGCAAGACGACCCTGCTCAACCGCATCCTCACCGAGCCGCACGGCAAGCGCTATGCGGTGATCGTCAACGAGTTCGGCGAGATCGGCATCGACAACGAGCTCGTCGTCGGCGCCGACGAAGAGATTTTCGAAATGAACAACGGCTGCATCTGCTGCACCGTGCGCGGCGACCTGATCCGCATCATCGAGGGCCTGATGCGGCGCAAGGGCAAGTTCGACGCGATCGTCGTCGAGACGACCGGCCTCGCCGACCCGGCGCCGGTCGCCCAGACCTTCTTCGTCGACGAGGACGTGCGCGGCGCGGCGCGGCTCGACGCCGTCGTCACCGTCGCCGACGCCAAGTGGCTGAGCCAGCGCCTGCGCGACGCGCCGGAGGCGAAGAACCAGATCGCCTTCGCCGACGTCATCGTCATCAACAAGACCGACCTCGTCTCGCCGGCCGAGCTGCGCGAAGTCGAGGCGCGCATCCGCGCGATCAACCCCTATGCGCGGCTGCATCGCGCCGAGCGCTGCGACGTCGAGATCGCCGAAGTGCTGGAGCGCCGCGCCTTCGACCTCGACCGCATCCTCGACATCGAGCCGGAATTCCTCGCCGCCGAAGACCACGATCACGATCACGACCACGACGGCCACGGCCATCGCCATCACGGCATGAAGCACTATCACGACGAGGATGTGCAATCGGTCGCGGCGAAGCTCGAAGGCGACCTCGATCCCAACAAGTTCATGCCGTGGATCAACCGCCTCACCCAGGAGCGCGGCCCCGACATCCTGCGCTGCAAGGGCATCGTCGCGTTCAAGAACGACCCCCAGCGCTTCGTCTTCCAGGGGGTGCACATGATGCTCGACGGCGAGCCGCAGCGCGACTGGAAGCCGAGCGAGAAGCGCGAGTCGAAGGTCATCTTCATCGGCCGCAACCTCGACGAGGCGGCGATCCGCGAGGGTTTCCTCGCCTGCGCGGCCTGAAGCGCCGCGCCGATCGCCGCCGCCATGGTCGAACCGACCTCCTCGCTGACCGCCCACCTGCGGCCGCTCGCCGCCGGCGCCCCGGCAGTCGCCGCAGCCTTCATCGGCGGCGAGCCGGCTTTGGCGCTCGCCGACGGCGTCATCGTCATCGGCGGGCCCGGCGCCGAGCGGCGCGTCGCCGCCCACCCCGAGGGCGCGATCCTCGTCGCCGCCCGCGACGGCAAAACGCTGCTGACCGGCGGCGACGACGGCCGCGTCGTCAGAACCTCCGTCGACGGCGCGGTCGAAACGATCGCCGACGAAAAGGGGCGCTGGATCGACGCGCTGGCCGCGCAGGCCGGCGCGATCGCCTGGGCGGCCGGCAAGCAGGCGCGCGCCCGCGACGCCGCCGGCGCGGTGAAGTCCTGGGCCGCGCCGACCACGGTGCGCGGCGCCGCCTTCCTGCCCAAAGGCTACCGGCTCGCGCTCGCCCACTACAATGGCGCGTCGCTGTGGTTTCCCAACGCCGCCGCCGAGCCGACCTTGCTCGAATGGAAGGGCTCGCACCTCG
>Ga0326728_10015214_pt1 | contig 16065 bp, 12 predicted proteins | sample MB3enrmetagenome_FD_207602 | JGI IMG/M metagenome (GOLD analysis project Ga0326728, IMG submission 207602) | Lab enriched peat soil microbial communities from McLean, Ithaca, NY, United States - MB31MN | ecosystem: Environmental > Terrestrial > Soil > Wetlands > Peat | place: USA: New York...
AGTCGCGGGAGGGGATGGAACTCGCCAGTGAGAGCGATTTGCTCGTGCTGCACCCGGCGCCGCAGTCCCCGCCGCACTTCATCGCGGAGTTCCGCTGTCGCGGGCTGGTGCGCGAGGGCGAGGGCGAGGGCGCAATTACTGAGTGCGAAAGCTTTCATGTGGGCATCTGGTTTCCGGCCGACTATCTGCGCAGGGCCGATCCATTCCAGATGATCCGCATCTTTACACCGAATGTGTGGCATCCGAACATCAGCCGCCAGCACCCGCTCATCTGCACGGGCAAAATCGCGCCGGGCACGCGCCTGGTGGACATTCTTTACCAGATTTACGACATCCTCACCTACCAGAAGTACACGCCGAACGAGTACGACTCACTGAACAAGGCTGCGTGCTCCTGGGCGCGCGCCAATGCTCAGATGTTCCCGATCGACCGGCGTCCGTTAAAACGCCGTTCCCTGCAACTGGAGGTGCGCGAGCTATGAGACTTGTGAACAACCAGGCAGACATTGCGCTGACCATGCTGAACAAGTTCTGCGACGAGGTGAAGCCGCGCGGACCCTGGCGCTGGCAGTGTGCGGTGCAGAACGGCGCGTTGCTACCGCTAGATGCTTCGTTTGCCGGCGGCTTCTTGCGCCTTACCACACCGCAGCATCCGGGCGAGGACTGCGCGCACGCGCTCCATCGCGCCATCGTGCGCAACGGGACGCTGACCGGCGGAGTGAAGACCGTCTTTCATGCCGTCCGCAATGAATTCTTCCTCTGCGCCGATCTGGTTGTCATCGGCGAGCAGCAGTTGCTGTCGCGCCTCAAGTGGGCTCTGAACGGCTTCCACGATGGGCTCACTGCCTCCAATCCCGCGCGCGGCGAAGATGCGGCCGATCATGCCGCTTCCATCGGCGCGCCGCGGAACGGCATCGCCGATCTGATGCAGGATTCGCGGTGGGAGTGCCACCCGCGCGCGGAAGGCGAGTACTCGGTCGCGCTCGATGCCAAGTCGGCGCCGCCGGCAACGGTGCGCGTCGGCCAACAGGGTCTCTCGATCGGGGTCGAACTGGCGCGCACAGGCAACGACGCGCTGGCATCCGAGTATGCGCTCGCGCTCTATCTTCTGTCCGCGTCCAGCCACATGCGCCTTGTCCGCGCCCTCAGAACCGGCACGCAGACACAGCGGATCTTCTTGCTCGAGGCGCAACTGCCGCACCGCCCCGAGGCGGAGGAAGTTGACCATGCACTGGCAGCGCTCTCCGTTGCCTACAGACAGAGCGCCAACGAGGCGATCGCTCTTCTGGACGAAGCGGCGGCGCGGAGCTACCTGGCCGTTCGCGGTTGCTCAATCGCCCCCGAACCCAACAACAGAGAGGAGAACTGAAGATGGGAAAGGCCAACACAACAGCCGAACTGGAACTGGAGATCAGCGATTTCTCCGGCCAGAAGGTCTTCAACGTGGCCAACGCGCCCACCGATAACACGGTCGGCGAGCTGATCCACGAGATGCTGGGGAAGATGAATCTTCCTCGCAACGACTCCAGCGGAGCGCCCCTCACCTACGCGGCACGGCTCGAGAGGGAAGGACGTCACCTGCATGCTTCGGAACGGATTGGCGATGTGCTCGAAAGCCACGACCGCCTGACGCTGCAGCCCAACATAGATGCCGGATTGATCTGATCCGGCACGGGAGGAAAAAACGGTGACGCCCACGGTTCCATATCGATTTGCGATTGCGTTGTTTGCCGAAGACCAAACCAGCCTTGGCACCTTCGCCGTGGAGCACGACTGGGAGCCGGTGTGCGAGTGGACGCGCCTCCATTACCAGCGGCGGGGCGAACTGCCCCTCGATGGCGATGACGGCGCGTCCGTTCACCCGCACTGGGACGCGAGCCTCGGCGAACCCTGGTGCAGCGGATACCGCGTGGAGATGGCGCGCAACGGGCAGCCGCCTCTCGCCTTCCGATTCCCCAACTCACACTTTCGCGACGTAGCAAGCATGGCGGCGTCTTCGCTCGTTGAGAGCGGCAGACTGACAGCAGGCGAGCGCTACAGCTACGTTCTGGTTGCCTATCCCGAGCCGGCCGCACCGCCGGAACCGGGCGGACTTCGCGTTACCAATGCCTCGCCGCGCATGCCGGCCAGGCCGGCCTCCATTGCAGACTATCTGCGCAGAAGCAGCCCTCAGGGCGAGGTCGATCCCGGCGACATGCCGGTGTTTGTTGCGCCTCAGGTCCTCGAAGACGCCGCCAGGCAGACTCGCGCCTGCGAGGGAACGGAGACGGGCAGCATCCTGATCGGCTCGCTGTGGCGCGACGAACAGAGCCACGAGTTGTTCGCCGAGGTCACCGCGCAGATTCCCGCCGAACACACGGCCGGGACCAACGTCAAACTCACTTTTACACCGAAAACATGGTCGGCTGCGAGTGCGGCTTTGCAGTTGCGCGGGCGCGGAGAGATCCCGATCGGATACATGCATTCCCACCCAGTTCGAACGTGGTGTAAGGACAAAAAGTGCACTCCCGAGTCGCAAAAGAGCTGCCGCCTGGCCCGGGATTTCTTCTCTGCTGACGATGTCACGGTGATGCGCGCCGCATTTCCACGCGCCTACTGCGTGGCCATGGTGGCCAACGACACGGCATTTACCGATCTCACCTTCAGCATGTTCGGCAACCGGCAGGGTCTCATCCAGCCGCGAGGTTTCTATCTTCTTGAGGAGAGCAGCCATGGCGCGTAGACAAGGGGAGCCGCAAAACGCTTCCGAGCAGATATTCGAAGACATTATCGGTGGAACCGGCGCGTTCCGCTCTCAATCCGATCGCGTGGCGGGCCTGGCCCATCTTCGCGCCTCGGGCGTCGAGTCCGCGTCCATCGATTCCGTGCTGATCGAGCGCATCGCGCAGGCCAACCACGCCCTGCGTGTCGTAGAGCAGGAGCACGGAAACCTCCGCGAAGTAATCTCGCGCCTGACTAGCCCGCCTTACTATCCCGCGGTATTTGTGGCGCCCGCGAACTCCGGCATGGTGCACGGGGCCATCGTGCAGTTGGAAAACGAGCGCCGCGTTGTGCAGCTCGGAACCGATGTTGCGCTTGAGTGTCTGCTGCCGGGCGACGAAGTGTTCGTGAGCCACGAGCGCAACTGCCTGCTTGCAAGGTCTGACAACCACAGCTTCCTCACCGGTGAGATCGCAAGCTATAGCCGGTCCACTCCCGATGGCCGCCTGGTGCTCGTATCCCGCGAGGAGGAGCTTGTAGTTCTGCCCATGGCCTCGCTGCGCAAGGAACAGTTGAAGGCTGGAGATGCCATCCGCTTCAACCGCAACGCCGCGCTCGCCTTTGAAAAGATCGAAACATCGAAGGGCAAGGAGTACTTCGTCGAGTCCACGCCATCGGATACCTTTCACGAGATCGGCGGACTCGATCGCGAGATCGAACGGATCAAGGGACTCATCTCGCTACACATTCTGCACGGCGACGTCACCAGCAGATACCGTCTGCCACGCAAGAAGTCCGTGCTCATGGAAGGACCTCCGGGCAACGGCAAGACCAAAGTTGCCCGCGCCACGTGCAACTGGCTTGGTTCTCTGTCTCGAAGCGGCCGGTCGCGCTTCATCAATCTCAAGCCGAGCGGCATGAGCTCCATGTGGCACGGTGTCTCCGAGGAACGCTGCCGGACGCTCTTCCGCATCGCCCGCGAAGCTGCCCAGGATGAGCCCGATGTGCCGGTTTTGATCTTCATTGACGAGATAGATTCACTGGGCGCAAGTCGCGGCGATTCGATTCACCGCATCGACGATAAGATCCTGAATGCATTTATGGCCGAGCTCGATGGCCTTGAAGATCGCGGCAACATCGTAATCCTCGCGGCAACCAACCGCATGGATGCGCTCGATCCCGCGCTGCTTCGCGCCGGACGCCTGGGCGATCTGGTGCTGCACTTCCCGCAGCCCCGGGGCAAGGCGGCTCGCGCCATTCTTGCGCGCCACCTGCCCGCCGATATCCCCTTCGCGAGCTACGGCGCCGGTCCAGCAGCAACCCGCGAAGCTCTGCTCGATCAGGCGATCGCCCAGATCTTCGCCCAGACCAGCGACACCGAGCTGGCCAACGTGACACTGCGCGACGGCAAGCATCGGCTGGTGCGCGCCGCCGATCTCATCAGCGGAGCGCAGCTCCAGTCCATCGCTCAATCGGCCGTCGAGCGAGCCTGCGTTCGCGACGCCGAAGGCGGCCCGTCTGGCGTCTGCGCAGCCGATATGTCGGCGGCAGTCGAAGAGTTTTTCCAGTCTGCGCCGCGTGCCCTCACACCGCGCAACGCGCGCAACTACCTGCACGATCTTCCTCAGGACGTCGACGTGGTCCGCGTCGATCCGGTAGAACGCAAGGTGCTGCAGCCCATCCGTTACCGCGTGGAGGCGGCGTGAGATGAAGAAGAACTCTGCCAACGCAAGACCGAACTACGTGCTCCCCAAACTCTGCGGCGCGGATATCGAGCTGGGCAACTTCATCGCAGGCGTCGAGCGGCCCGGAGGCACCGGCCATGAGGCCTCGCGCGCCTTGCTCGCGCAGATCCATGGCTACCCGAAGTCTAATCGTGGCTACTTCGGGAATCTATGGTCGAATTCCTATGGAGCCCAGCGTACCGGCGCCGAGCCCTACGTCGTGGACTACGCAGTCTCCGGCGCTGCCGAAGCAAACCCGCAGGACACGGGAAGAAAATTTCTTGCCGGCAACGGCGCGTGCGTCTATATCGACCTCGATCACCTTGAGCTCTGCATTCCGGAAGTGCTCAGCGCATTCGATCATGCCGCGGCATGGCACGCCATGCTCCGCATCGCCCGCACCGCGCTGGCTCTGGCCAACCAGCACAGGCCCGAGTCTCGTCCCATCCAGGTTCTGGTCAACAACACCGATGGCCTTGGCCTTTCTGCTTACGGAAGCCATCTGAACTTTCTCATCAGCCGCAGAACCTTCAACAACATCTTCTGGCGCAAGACGCACTACCTTCCTTACCTGGCCTCTTTCCAGGTCTCCGGCATTATTCTCACTGGCCAGGGCAAGGCCGGCGCTGAAAACGGCCGGCCCTTCACGCCCTATCAGATTTCGCAGCGCGCCGACTACCTTGAAGTGCTGCGCGGTCTGCAGACCACCTACTGCCGTCCGGTCGTCAACGAGCGCGACGAGCCGCTCTCGGGCCGGAAGAAGGACTTCCACCTGGACGATCCCGCGCGGCTGCATGTGATCCATAGTGACTCCACGCTCGCGCACGGCTCCTCGGTGCTGCGCGTGGGTCCCATGCAGTTGATCCTCGCATGCATTGAAAACGATGTTGTCGATGCCCGCCTCATCCTCGATGACCCCGTCGCCGCTGTGCGCGCGTACAGCCGCGATCCCTCGCTGCGTTCGCGCGCCCTGCTCATCGGCGGCAAAAAGCTGACCGCCGTAGAACTGCAATCGGCATATCTCGAAGAAGTGAAGCGCCATCAAGCGCGCGGCCTGCTTGAAGGCATCGTGCCGCGCGCGGCGGAGATCATCGCGCTGTGGGAAGACACGCTCGTCAAGATGGAGAAGGGCGATCTCATGTCGCTTGCTCCCCGTCTGGACTGGGTGTTGAAGCTGGCAACCATCGAGCGGGCGATGGAACAGAACCCGTCGCTCTGCTGGGAGTCGCCAGAAGTAAAAATCCTCGATCACATCTATTCGAGCCTTGGCTCCGACGGCCTCTACTGGTCCTACGAAGCCGGCGGAATGACGGAGCAACTTGTATCCGACGAGCAGATTGAGAACTTCACAACCTGTCCGCCCGCCGACACGCGCGCCTGGACCAGGGGAATGTTGCTCGAGCGCGCAGCTCGGGAAAACATCGAAGTCGATTCGGTGAACTGGGACAAGATCACATTTCGGATTCGCAGCTCTCACGGCTGGCCGGTCCTGCGAACCATCGATCTCGACAACCCGCTTGGATTTACACAAGAGAGAACCCAGGCGCTGTTTGACAGCAGCGCGAGCTTCAACGAACTGCTCGACGAGCTCAAGGCCATGTCAACAGCAGACGCTCAACCGGAACCACTAACCGCAGTCAACTGAAAAGGAGAAACACAACCATGCGCTTTCTCGAACGCACACGTGAACCACTGCAGCAAAATCCCGGCTCGGGCAACGGAGACTCGGGCGAGTCTCTCACCCAGGCCAGGCAGGACGCCGACCGCATGTTATCCGTTGGCGACGATGCCATCCGCAGAGCATTGTCAGCCGGCAACTCCGAGGGCTTCCTTCGCTCCGTAATGCAGCGAGGCGGCGAGTAGAGATGACGGACTGTCTGTTCGGGGTGGAAACCGAGTACGCAATCGGCGGTGGGCTCGGGCAGGAAGGCTTGGACCGTTTCGCAACGGTCCGGGAGCTTCTTGAACTAGCTCACCGCTCATGCCGCAACGTGCCCGACGAAATATCGTCGGGGATGTTCCTCGAGAATGGGGCGCGCTTTTACCTCGACAGCGGCAACCACCCCGAGATCTCCACGCCCGAGTGCTCAAACCCGTGGGACGCGGTTCGCTATGTCGAGGCCGGCCACGCCTTCCTGTCGAGGCTCAACGAGGAAGCGAATCGAAAGGCGGAAGAAAAGGCCGGCGTCTATCGCGTCAACGTCAACTATGCGGGTTCGGCGGCAACCTGGGGTTGCCACGAGTCCTACCTGCATAGATCCAACCCCGCGTCGCTGCCCGCCGATCTCATTCCGCACCTGGTCACGCGCATCGTCTACACGGGAGCGGGCGGGTTCGACCCGTTTTCGCCAGGACTGCGCTTCACCCTCAGCCCCCGCGCGTCGTTTGTTGAAAATACAATCTCGGCTGAAGCGGCCGAGGAGCGGGGAATCTTTCACACCAAAAACGAGCCGCTGTGCAGCGGATACAACCGCTTGCACGTGACCTTCGGTGAAAACCTCTGCTCCCACTGTTCCATGTTTGTAAAGGTCGGCGCCACAAGCCTGGTGCTGGCCATGGCCCAGGCAGGACTCAACCCCGGAAGGGACGTACGGCTCAAGTCGCCGCTCTCCGCTCTGCGCATCGTCTCTACCGACACCGGCCTCAGCAGCCAGGTGCAGCTTGAAGACCGCAGCCAGAAGTCGGCAATTGAGATACAGCGGCACTATCTCGCGCTGGCCGAGGAGAACGCCGGGCGCGACTTCATGCCGCATTGGACGGCGGCTGTTTGCGTGGAGTGGCGGCGCATCCTCGATCTGCTCTCTGAAGGGCCGCAAGCTGCAGCACGTTCGATTGACTGGTGCATGAAGTGGGCGCTCTACTCCAACTACGCCTCGCAGTGCGGCCTGGATTGGCAGTCGCTTGGCGAGTGCTCCGATCTGCTCGCCTCAACTGCCCGCCATCTCGGAGCCAGTTTGAAGCCGGATCAACCCTTCCCCTTCGATGCTCTCTTCGTGGTGGTTGAAGCCGAGCCGGAACTCAAGCGCACCGTAGATTCCGAGCTGTCCCGACTAGGGGTCTCCATCGACGATCTGAAGCGAATGTTTCAGATGCGCGCGGAACTTCTTGAGATCGATACGCGCTTCGGCCAGTTGGGTCCGGAAGGCGTCTTCTCGCAACTGGACGCTGCCGGCGTTCTCAATCATCGCGTTCGCGGCGTTGACAACATCCGGCACGCCATCGAAAATCCGCCGATTGGAAGCCGCGCCAGTCTGCGCGGTGCGGTGATCAAGCGGATCGCGGGAGATCTCAAAGGCAGGTGGAACTCGAGCTGGCACCACATCTACAGCCCTGTCTACGGCCGGCGTCTCGACCTTTCCAATCCCTTCGCGCTCGACGAACGATGGCACGACATCGAGCGCGAAGATCCCAACCGTGTATCGCGGGAGCAATTATGAAGCTTTGGCAATCCAGGCGATCGCAGAACGCAGCCACTAGCGGCAACATGGACGAAGAGACCAGGACGGCCGCCCCGTCCATTGGGCCGCATCTTGAATCCCGGCTTGAGAGGCTCCGTCTTCGTATCGAGGCGCCAGACGCAGACACCTTCTCCGTGCGGCGCGTCCCCGCCAGTCCGAGGAGCTTCAACAAGCCCCGAACCAATCTGCTCGTCAAGCGCTCGACGGAGAGCGGCCGTTGTGTGATCTGCGTCGATGAGGATCTCGAGTACCGCGGCAGCGACCAGTCGCTCGCACGCAGCTTTGCCTCCGGTCCCACACAGCAGGGCTGGAGGATTCTCGCCTTCGGCGGCAGCCTCAAGGGAGACCTGTCCGAGGTCCTTGATCTGGCCTTCAACATCCTGGGAACAGAAGAGACGCGCGTCGAAGCCCCAACGGAAACCCGTCCAAAACCAGACAGCCTGCTCGGCGCATGGGCCGTCGATCTAACCGCGAGTGTTGCTTCCATGCCGGCCTGCGTCACGCTGTTCCGCGACGAAGAGGTCGAGCGCGCGGCCGCATCGATTCTGGACTGGCGCGGCACACTGCCTCTGATCGTCGGCGAATCCGGCATTGGCAAGAGCAATCTCCTGCTCGGTGCGGCAAAGCTGCTGGCCCCACTCGGAAAGAAAGTTCTCCGAGTAAACATGGGAGCTGTCATGGCGGGAACTCTCTTTGAGAGCGAGCGCGAGACGGTGCTCGACAAGCTGCTCGGCGAAGCGCGGGCGTCCGGCGCGGTTCTCGCCATCGAGCAGGCGGAGTGGGCCGCCGTCGGCATTCCGCGCAGCGCCGTCATGCTGCGCGAGGCTCTGGACCGCGGTGTGCGCCTCATCGCCACCGTCATCCCGGACTGCGCGGATCGCTTTGCCCTCGACCCGCTCGCATCCAGAGTTGAGACGATACGGCTCAGCGGGTTATGCGCCAGCGACACCAGCCGCGTTCTCGAACTCCTGCGTCCTGTTCTCAGCGAACACCACGGCGTCGCAATCGATTCCGGAGTCGAGCAGGCAGCGGTAGAGCGCTCCCGGGAACTAGGCGGCGCTCTGCCGGGCAAGGCGATCCGGCTGCTGGACTCAGCCGCCGCGCGCGCACGGCTCACCGGCCGCCCCGCCGTCGAGCTTCTCGACATATATATTGTTGCGTCCCGGATGCTGGGGCAGGCCGTCTAGACGCGGCCGGCCCTGGGCATCGGGTTTAGAGCCCTTCCGTGAGCCCGTCCGCGCTGCGCTTATAGGAGAGCCGAACCCCCTTGTGACGGTGGGTCTGGATCAGCGCTGGATTCAGGTCGGCATCCCGCAACGCCTGCTTGAGCCGATGCACCAGGTTGTTGACGAAGTGTTTCCGGTAGTTCCGATGGCCAAGACCGGCCAGAAACTCCAGAATTTCTTCCCGCGTGCGCCAGCCCACCAGCGGATCGTTGCAGCCGGGTTCCTGCTTGCCGGTTGCCAGAAATTGAAAGACCTCAGCCAACTGCGGCGCCAGCGTAAAAGGCTTGCCCCGGTCGAGCGTGAAGGTCGCATGACCATCGGGCCGAGTCTGATAGAAGACGTTGTACACAACCGGCTCCGACCCAAATCCCCCCTCATCGCCGTCCTCGACCTCCTCGGCCGAAACTACAACCGGAGCATTTTTTATCTCCACTTCCAGGTGCTCCAGCCGGCGAATCAGTTCGTCCAGATCTCCCAGGATGAGTCGGATCTCGCGCCGCCAGCGATTGCGAGTAGCCTCGGAAACGTAGCGCCCTCCCGGTGCAGATGCTCCACTAGCCATACTTCCTCCCAGTGACCGCGCAACGCATCGATGCGGGCGGCCCTGCAGAGGGCATAGCAATCGGGTGGAAAAACACAGGAATGTTGACAGCAAAGGACTTTTCAAACAAGGAAGCTGGCGGATGTTGACTTGAGTGGTTGACTTTGCAAACCGCAACGCGATTGATCGCAGCAATCGGCGGGAGTTCGCATCATCCGCGCCGAACTGCCCGGTGAGTTGCCGGTCGCGCGCTCGCGTGCGACTGAAACTCAACCCAATCCTTCGCAGCTAGGGCTTTAAGCGATCCGCATGAGCTTCCCGATCTCGCCAAACAGCTCATCAATCGCTTTCTTGATCGCTGGCTCCAATGTCTCATGCAGGAACCTGGCGATCGACTCCGTATCTCGTGCGGGAATCGCCAGCAACCGGGAAAGATCTTCTGCCACGCGCAACACCGCTTCGTATGTGCCATGGCTGCCAAAATCGAGGCGGTGTTCGAGCAACTCCCTGACTCTGATCTGTACGCTTGTCAGCAGCTCGCGATCTTTGCGCTTCATGCGCTGCCCAGCCCGAAGCGGAGCCAACGCCAGCTCGCAGGCGTGGATCACGTCATCTGCGCCGCGAATCTTATTCAGGCACTTCACCTGCAGGCTGCCGCTGTCCTCTAAGTCGGCACTGCTCTGGCCGAACCCCTGGGCAATGTCGTTGTCTCTGTAGATATCAACCAGGTTCGCCCGCCCTATCCCCTTGCTGCCGTATGTATGGTAGAGCGCGCCAAGAATCGAGCTCAGCTCCCTGACGTTTCCCGGCCAGCTATGCCGGCAAAGTTCATCGAGAATCTCCTGGGGCAGCCGGGGACCATCCTCGGTGATCTTCATCCAGAGCTTCTGCGCGATCAGGATAAGATCGCTCTTGTCTTTGTTCAGCTCCGGAGTTCGAATGAAGCACTTCCTCAGCCGGTAGAGCAAGTCGAGTCGAAACTGTCCGCCCCGCACCATGCTGTCGAGATTTTTGTTGGTGGCCGCGATGATGCGCGCAGTTACCGGAATCATTGTGTTGCCGCCCAGGCGGCGAATCTCATTGTGCTCCAGTGCGGTGAGCAGTTTTGCCTGGTGCGCCAGTTGCAGGTCGCCCACCTCGTCGAGAAAGAGGGTTCCGTCGTTCGCCACCTCCCAAAGCCCGATGCGTGTCTTCGGCGGCGCTCCGGAAAACGCGCCCGGCTCGCATCCGAACAACTCGCTCTCCAGCAGTTCATACGGAACCGCCGCGCAGTTGAATTCGACAAAGGACTCTCCACGCCTTTGGCGGTCGTGAATCAGCCTGGCGACAATCTCCTTGCCGGTTCCGGTTGCGCCGATGATCAGCACCGGCTCCGTGTGCCGCGCGGCGCGAAGGATCCGCTGCCGCACCATGTGATATGCCTCGGACTCTCCCCAGTACTTCTGCGCCAATTCCTCTTCGCCGGGAAGATCCACGGGTTGGCATGAAGGGCCGCTCCCATCCTCGGCATGATTCCGGCGCCCATCCGATTCGCAGTCCGCCCATAACTCGCCGAAAAGCTCCTCGCCGATCCCCAAGATATAGATTCCATCCTTGCTCTTGCTCGCAGCCTTGCCCAGCAGAGCCTTTACCGACTGCTCCAGTCGTCCCAGGCTCGCAAAATCCACATCGATATAGGGGATTCGCGCACTCTCGCCCAGCATCTGTTCGGCAAGCCCCTTCCGAGCGTCCTTGCGATGCCGGTCGAGGTACAGCACCGGCTGCTCTGCGAACAGGCTCAAAGCGGTCTTGCGCACCACCACCACCACGGGCCTGTGCAGCTCGCCCACTTTCTCTGCAAGCCCGGCAGCCTTCTCAATCAGCATGCGGGCCCGCGGCTTGCGACGGTAAAAGAGCACGCCTTGAATCGGCATCGCCTGTCATTCTCCCGGTGAGGTATGCGTACAGCTTACAGCAGGAATCCAAAATCGGTCGGCCGAAACTCCAAGCCCGTCAATCCGCGGCGCTGCTCAGCGGTGGCGCGCCCAGTCTGCTTTCGGCTTCGCGCATCTGCCGGAACCGGTTCAGGTCCCCCATGTGGCGCGTCTCCGACAACGCGCCGGCCAGGGCCCGAAGAAACAGATAGTCGTACCGGCGCAATCGCGTTCGCAGGTGCTCCAGCATGGGAAGTATCGTCCAGTTCAGGCTGGTTCCTCCCTCGCGAACGCAGCGCAGCAACTCACAAAGCGCTCCTGCGGGATCGGCCCGGTCCAGAAGCGCAAACACGTAGTGAAAGTAGAGAATCCTCGGCACCACGTACGACTCGGCATCGGCGCGCGCCTCCCAGGCCAGCGCCACCTCGGCGCGCGCCTCCTGTTCGCGGTCCATCAACATCAGCGCCCGCGCCAGGTGGCAGCGATTGCTCGCCACCTCGAATCCCTCTGCCACACAGCCGCGCAGCAACTCTTCCGCGCCGCGATAATCGCCGCGTTCGTACAGGCTGTAGGCCCGCTCCCTGCGCGACAGCGGGCTCGGTGGTATCTCCGGCTCACTCATAAGGTCGTTGAACCAGGGCGCCAGCCCCGCTCTGCGACGGAGCAAGTCCCGGCTGTTCGACGTCCCCCATGTCTCCGTCTTAGTGAATGGATCGCTCAGGTCGAGCAGCTTGCCCGCATCGTTGTCGGACACAAACTGCCAGTCGCAGCGCGCATTCGGGCTTCCCGCAAGCCGCCGCACCACTTCTCCGCGCACCATCGCCCGATTGCTCTGCGGCGGGTCGCTCATCGCCCGATCGATCTCCTCTTCGCTTACCATCCGGTGGTCCAGAACCCCTGCCCGGTCCAGCGCCGTAAAGATCCCCGTCGGCCCCAGTTGGCCAAACCGCGTGTCGATCTCAAACATGTGGTTGCGCATCGCCACCAGCTTCTTGCGGTCGACTAGCTCTACCGCAGCCGGCGCCGGTGTGATGTTTTCACTCTCTTTCTCCTGCTCCTGCTCAAGAAGCACGGTAAACAGGCTCTGCTGAAGGTCGTCTTCCTCGTCTGGATCGGCATGCACCGTTGAACTCAGATTGCTTGCCATCGCATCGAGCGCCAACGAGTCGATTCCCACACGATCCGCCTCCACCGCATACAGCGAGTGCTTGATCGCCCAGTCCAGCGTCTTCGACACCGCCTCCGGACCCTCGTCGAGCCGCTCCAGAACCCATCGCCACACCCGGCACACCTCGCTTGTCCACGGCGGCATGAACTCGGCGCTGGAAAACTCCTCGGCCATCTCCAGATAGTGCCGCTGCACTTCGATCGCGGTCTTCGAGCCGCCGCGGCGCAGCTCCAGCTTCGCGCGCAGCGTCACATCGCCAATCACCGTGTGCATCGCTTCCACTGGATAGGCAAGTGCAACCCGCGCTCCCGGTTCATGGCCCGCGTCCGTCATCGCCGCAATCAGCGCTGTTGTGCCAAACTTCAAAAACAGCGCCGTCTGCGAGCACAGGCTCTCTCCGCACACCACGTGCAGCCGCTTGTACTTCGTGCTCAACGGCTCCAGCCGCGTGTTCCACATACACCGGCTGCTGCCCGCGCTGTCGCCATCCAGCACGGTGAAGTACGTCAGCCGCGGCGCCAGCGTGAACTCCAGCCCCGCCTTCCCCGGATGGTAGCCGCCCGCCCCCGTGTAAATCGGCCGCGTCGCAAGATGAGGAACCAGATGCGTACGCATCGCGTCACCGGACCCGCGGTAGAGATACGACTCATGCGTCCCCCACGTCGAGCCCGTGCCGCTGTAGTCCACGTTCGAGCGGAAGACCAGAATCTGCTTCCCCATCAGCCGCCTCTGTTTCGCCGTGTGCGCCAGCCGAGCCATGATCCGGTGTCCGGCCTCCACCTGCCGCACCAGGTCCCACGGGTTCGAGCACTCCGGCGTCGAGTACTCCGGATGCGTCCCGCAATCGATATAAAATCGCGCCGCGTTGGTCAGATACATCCCGCTGGAGTTCAGGTCTTGTAGATGCGTCAATTGCGCTCCCGCCGCGCGCAGTATCTCCACCGCCGTTTCCTCGCCCGGCAGCCCCGCGCCGCCCCGCCGCCCCGCCGCCGCATATTCGGTCTCAGCCCCAAACAATAGTTCTGCCATCGTAGTTTCTAAGCCTCACATATATATATGCAACCAGTTAAGTGACCCGCATGCCCGCTCACCTCGTGCACTCTCCTTCCGCGCGCGAAAAGTCAGCGACATGCAAGCCCCCCGGTCCACTCCAGGCACCGCCGGTCACCGCGCTCGGTTAACGGAAAAGTTTCCGCGATTGCAACTCAGCTTGCCGAATAATTCCAGCTTCGGCGTATCCTCCAAATAGAGGTGAATCCATCCCAAGTACAGGACAAGATCGCGCTTCAAGCAGCAACCACAAAGATCAACGTAACCGCAATAGATTCAACACTTACAAAGCGAGTCTAGACTAACCCCTTTATTTTCCGCACTTACGCGGAGGTGACTATATAAGTCCTTTATTTTTATACTCTTATGTAATTAGACTCCGAATTGAGAGAGTTCCCATAACTCACCTGTATTCAACATCTTACAAATCACAGATACCAACATATGAGATTCGCCATCCCCGCCACTCACCACCGGCGAGTTGGGGTAGACTTGTCCCCATGGCGCTCGAACGGCCTCGCCTGGCATTGCGGATCGGAGTCACCGGGCATCGCAAGCTCCCGGCCCTAGACCTCTGCCGCGCCGCCATCCGAAGCGCTCTCGCGATGGTGCAGAGCGCGACCCTCAAGATTCGAGACGAGTCGGCAGCCGCCTTCGCGCCTGCCCCCGTTCTCTTCCGAGCTGTCTCCGCTCTCGCCGAGGGTGCTGACCGGCTCTTTGCCGCCGAAGCCCTCGCGCTGAGCTTCGAGCTGGATTGCCCGCTCCCATTCCCGCAAGCCGAGTACGAAAAGGACTTCCCCACAAACGTCGGCGAGTTCCGCCAACTCCTTTCCCGGGCCGGGCAGCACGTACTTGAACTCGATGGCCGCACTGCATCTGGAATGCGGTCGGCCGCCTACGAGTCCGCCGGTCGCGTGATGCTCGATCAGTGCGACCTGCTGGTGGCCGTCTGGGATGGCGAGCCGGCAAGGGGCCCGGGCGGCACGGCGCAGATCGTCGAAATCGCCCGGCGCAAGGGAATGCCCATCCTCTGGATTCACTCCGAGACTGGCGCTGCTCTGCTGAAGACGCGCAGGGAAGCGGTGCCGCTCGAAGAGAAAACTCTGCTCGCGATCCTCGAGCATCTGCTGAAGCCGCCGCAATCGAAGGACCCGGATGTGACCGGCTCCTATCGCGCCGCCATTCCTGAGAATCCCTCGCTGCTGAGCCGTGGCTGGGATCTGTTTCGGCGCGTGATGACCGTGAGGCTCAAGCTCAGCCCGAGTTATGAAGAGCCTGAGCCCAAAGGACCCTTCGTCCAGCTCTACAAACACTTTGATGCTCTCGCCAACCGGATGGCAGGACTGTACCGGGGATCCTACGTGACCAGTTCGACGCTCGGGGTCTCGGCCGTCTTTCTGGCGCTCCTGGGCTTTGTGTTGCCGCGGACGCTGGAGGTGTGGTTGTCGGTCGAACTAGCCGCGGTGGCGCTCGTCTACGCGCTGACCTTTGCCCTGAACCGCAAAGAGTGGCACTACCGCAGCGTCGATTGCCGCTATATCGCCGAGCAGTTTCGCGTTCTGTGCGCGGTTTACCCGCTGGCGCTTACCGCGCCGCCGCCGCGGATTCCGGCCCATCACCGCCACGGCAACGTTGCCAGAAGCTGGATGGAATGGCTGCTGCGAGCCTGCATTCGATCTGCGCCAATGCCGGCGGGCAAGGTCGATCCCGCGCGTCTCCGCAATGCGCGCACGGAGTTGCTGGAGGGTTGGATTCTGGGCCAGATCTCCTATCACCGCCGCAACCAGCAGCGGATGGAATGCCTGCAGCAGCGCTCCGATCTGCTGGTTCGCTTGTGCGTGGCCGTCGCGGCCGCAAGCTGCGTCATGCACTTCTTCGTCTCCGACCATGAAATTGCAAAGTGGTTCACGCTGTGCGCGGCCGCCTTTCCGGCCGTGGCCGCCGCGTTCCATGCCATCGCCACCCAGGGTGAATTCCGCCGCCTGGCCAACCGCTCCAACGATATGTGCGAAAGCCTGGAAAAGATCGAGGCCAGATTTCTGGCCCTGGGCGGTACCCCGTCGTTCGCCGATCTGCGCCGCATCGCCAACGAGGCCGCGGAGCTGGTCGTCGAAGAGGTTGCCGACTGGCAGATCCTCTACCGCAAGCCCGTTGAACCGAATTGAGCGCAGGCTCGGGTGAGATCCGGCGACCAATGCGATTCGACGCCATCCAATCCACTCGGCTATAGTGATTCGGATCAGGCAATTCTACGGAGTCCAAACATGTTCAGCAGAGAAGTGAAC
>Ga0326728_10015215_pt1 | contig 16065 bp, 17 predicted proteins | sample MB3enrmetagenome_FD_207602 | JGI IMG/M metagenome (GOLD analysis project Ga0326728, IMG submission 207602) | Lab enriched peat soil microbial communities from McLean, Ithaca, NY, United States - MB31MN | ecosystem: Environmental > Terrestrial > Soil > Wetlands > Peat | place: USA: New York...
TCCCTTGGGCCTGTCTGTGTCGTGATTCTCCTGGCTCCCGTCCTCTTTCTGACGGGCTGCCCCTCCGACCAGCAAACCCAGTCAACTCCGCCGCCCCAGGCCATCGCGCCGCAAGCCTCGGCCCCCGCTCCCGCTCCCCGGCCCCAGCCCCCGCAGCCCACCCCCAGCCAGCAGCGCGTCCGCTCCCTCATCGCACAGGTTGAGGCCGCCTACGCTCGCGGCGAGGCCAGCTACCACAAGGGCCAGCTCGCCGACGCGAAGATCCAGCTCGACCGCTCCGTCGACCTCCTGCTCGCAAGCGGCTACGATATCGCCGCCGAACCCCAGCTTCAGGAAGAGTTCGAGCACCTCGTCGACCGCATTAACGGCCTCGAGATGGAGGCCCTCAAGCAGGGCAACGGATTCGTCCCGCCCCAGGAGATATCCCCCTCCGAGGCCGCCAACGACGTCACCTTCACCGTCGACCCCAACGCCATCGCCAAGGCCCAGGCCCAGCTCGCCACCACCAAGTCCGACCTCCCGCTCGTCGTCAACGAGTACGTGGCCTCCTTCATCAACTTCTTCGCCTACACCCAGAAGGGCCACAACACCCTGCTCCACTCCCTGCAGCGCTCCGGCCGCTACCGCGCCATGATTCAGCGCGTCATGGCCGAGGAAGGCATGCCCCAGGACCTCATCTATCTCGCCGTCGCCGAATCCGGCTTCAATCCACGCGCCCTCAATGCCCGCTCCCACGCCGGCGGCATGTGGCAGTTCATGCCCTCGCCCGTCTACGGACTCACGCGCACCGCCTACGTCGACGAGCGCTTCGATCCGGAAAAGTCCACCCGCGCCTACGCCCGCTACATGAAGTTCATCTACGACCAGCTCGGCGACTGGTACCTGGCCATGGCCGCCTACGATCACGGCGCAGGCAACATCCAGCGCGAGGTCGAAAAGACCGGCTACGCCGACTTCTGGGAGCTCTACAAGCGCCACGAGCTGCCCGCCGAGACCCAGAACTACGTCCCCGAGATCCTCGCCGCCATCATCATCGCCAACAACCCCCACCAGTACGGCTTTGACGACATCGATCTCGACCCGCCCATCCTCACCGACACCGTCACCGTCTCGGAATCGGTCGATCTGCGCCTGGTCTCGGACCTGACCGGAGCCCCGGTGGACGAGATCGAGGCCCTGAACCCCAGCCTCCTGCGCATGGTCACGCCGCCCGACGCGCCCTTCGATCTGCACCTGCCCGCTGGCACCGCCGCCCTCTACACCCAGCGCATCGCGCTCATTCCGGCCGGGCACCGCAACAGTTGGCGCTACCATCCCATGGCCCCCGGAGACACCCTCGATTCCGTGGCCCGCTTCTTCCACGTCACCACGGCCGAGCTGGCCTCCGCCAACCAGTTGACCGCGGGCCAGGACCTCGCCGGCGTTGAAGCTCTCATCGTCCCCGTGCCGCTCACCGAAACCGCCACCACCCGCGCCCGCGTCTACACGGTTCGCAGGGGCGATACCCTGGTCACCATCGCCGACCGCTTCGGCGTCTCGCTCACCCAGCTCCGCCGCTGGAACGGCATCAAGGCGGGCATCAAGGTAGCCGTGGGCAGCAAGCTCAATATCGCCGAGCCGGTCGCCCGCCGCACCGCCACCGGCCGCAAACTCGCATCGCCGGCTGCAGGCAAGGCCTCCTCCTCGAAGAAGTCAACCTCCGCCGCTTCTTCTGCCGCCGGCTCCAAGTCCACCCCCGCAACTTCCGCCAAGAAGACCCCGCCGGCCAGCAGCTCTTCCACCAAGGCCAAGGCAAAGCCGTCCTCGACGACAAAGTCTTCCTCCTCGAACTAAAAAATCCCTTCCTCCATCAAAGAAATCCTTGTCAACCGAGCGCGGTTGTGTGCAAGCTATAGCTACACAAACTTCCGCATCGATACGTGTTGCGTGAAGTCATTTCCTTGAACAGGCTGCCCTGCCGGTTCCGCTCCCATGCGCCGGGGCCCGGGACGCAGCTAGCCGCTGGAGGCAATCGGATGGATGACGTGATCAGAATGTACGCAATGAGCGACGGCGATCCTCTCGGGGAAGATAATCTGGATCCCGCCTCAGTGAACGATTTCGAAGACGATGAAGACGCCGGAGGGGCGGCCATAACCACCTCCTCGGACGACGACGATCTGGCCGAAGCCCCGGCGCCCCCACCTGCGCCTCCGGCTCCCAAGCCAGCCAAAAAGAAGCCCGCAAAGAAGGCTGTCAAGAAGGCCCCGGCAAAAAAGGCGGCAAAGAAAGCTCCCGCCAAAAAGGCCGCCAAGAAGGCAGTAAAGAAAGCCGCCAAGAAGGCCCCCGCAAAGAAGGCGGCGAAGAAAGCCGTCAAGAAGGCCGCAAAGAAGACCGTGAAGAAGGCCGCAAAGAAGACCGTGAAGAAGGCCGCCAAGAAGGTCGCGCCCAAAAAGGCCGTGAAGAAGGTAGTCAAGAAGGCCGCGCCGAAGAAGGTGGACAAGAAGTCGAAGAAGGCCGGCAAGAAGAAGAAGTAACCCTTCCAGTCCCGCGCAAGCGCACAGCAAGAGAGCCCGCTCCGGCGGGCTCTCTTGCGTTTCACTCACTCTTCAACCAACCACTTCAATCAACCACTCAATCGACCACCGAAACGGTGTGCCCCACCCAAACGACGTACTGTGTCGTTTGGGTGGGAAACCTCAGCACTCAACCAGCGCGGCTCACCAACGGTGAGGCGTTCGGATTACTTCCCCGGAATCGCCGCCAGCACATCCGACGCCGCCGTCTGAGGATTCACCCCGACCCACACCTGCGCGATCTTGCCCTTCGGATCGATCAGGAAGGTGTTGCGCTGGGCCATCACCATGCCGTTGCGTCCGCCCACGGAGCCGTAAGCCGCCACCACCTTGTGCTCGGTGTCTGAGAGCAGGTGGAAGGTCAGCCCGTCCTTGGCGCAGAACTGCTGGTGGCTGTCGGTCGAGTCCACGCTCACCCCCAGAATCACCGCGTTCTTCTTGTCGAAATCCGCCAGCGCGTTCTGGAAGTTATGGGCCTCGATGGTGCAGCCCGTCGTCATGTCCTTGGGGTAGAAGTAGAGCACCACCCACTTGCCGTGGTACTGGGCCAGCGAGATCGGCGAGCCGTCCTGCGAGGGCAGGGTGAAGGTGGGCGCGGCCTGCCCGGCTGCAGGCACAACGGCATCATCGGCCTGGGCAGGCACAAACGCCAGCGCGGCAAATATCAGCACTGAGAGAGAAAGCAAAGACAAATTCTTCACGGTACAACCTCCATCGGGTTCTTGAGAAACAGAAATCGGGCGAGCGGGGAAGCTCAGGATCGCAGGTCGGGCATGGACGGGCACAAGTCCACCCAAATCCAGCGCTGGCTATTGGACGAGAAACTGACCGCCGAGGACTCTGAAATCCGTCTACTATTCGACGCCGCCCCCCCGCTGCGCCGTACCCACAACGGTGTGTGCCCCATCCATTCCGCGTTTTGTGCGGAATGGGTGGGAGAGAGTGACACTATTTGAGGGCCGGATCAATGGCAGTCCGCCGCGGCGTGCCCACAATCGCGATCCCGGCCTCCCGGGCCCGTGCAACCACAGCCTCCCGGTCGAAGATCAACGTCCGCCCGGCCTCCACAGACAGGCAGCTGGCATTCGCCCGGATCATCGTCTCCACCGTAGGCACGCCCACCACGGGCACGTCGAAGCGCATATCCTGGTTCGGCTTGGCCACTTTTACGACCGTGAGGCGGCGTTCGAGAGTCGACGCGTCCCCCTCAAGCGACGACATCAGCCGCCCGGCGCGCTCAATGGCGGCGTCGGTGCCCTCCATGGCCTCGACTGCCACGCAGGCCTGCGCCGCCACCACCACCGTCTGCCCGATGTCGAACCCGGCAACCGAGGCGGCAACCCTGAGCCCGTACTCGATGTTCTTCCGCTCTTCCTCGTCCGGCGCGCGCTCCGTCAGCACGCCCTCGACGGCCAGCAGCGGCTCCAGAAACGACGTCGAACTCATCAGCTCGATGCCCTCGTCGCCCAGCACCTTGGCCACCGCCCCCAGCAGCATGTCGGTCGAGCGGGTGCGCAAATTCAGCAGCAGCTTGGCCAGCCGCCAGTCCGGCCGGATCGAAGAAAAGATCTGCTTGTGCTTGACCTGCCCGGCCATCACGGCCTTGGTGACGCCTTCCTTTTGAAAGGTCTCAATCAGCTTCGACAGCTCTCCCAGCGAAAGCCAGTGGACGGTGATGGAGGGATCGTTCTCTGCCCGCCAGTTGATCTCCGCGTCGGTCTCTTCTTTGATGGCGGCCACGCACACCGAGTGCCCCTCGCCCCGCGCCGCATCCAGCAGCAGGAAGGGAAACCGTCCGTTACCGGCAATGAGGCCGAGTTTCACTGATAAATCCGTCTCTACTTCTTTTAATTCGTGCTGAAACTGAATATAACAGCGCCGCGATCCCGCCCTGGAGGGGCGAGTCGAGATTAGCCCAGGGCGGAAGCCCTGGGGTAGGCGGAGCCAATTGGTGCGCGCCCCGGAGGGGCGCTGCGAACCCTATCCCCATACATACCGTGGATCGTACTCGATCCGGTGTTTCTTCAAGAACGCGAGAAACTCCTGCTGAAAATCGCGGCGTTCGTGGTGTTCCTTCTGCCGCTGAATGTAGGCAATCGTCGCGCCCATCTGCGATTCGCCAACCGAGAACGCGCCGTACCCTTCCTGCCATGCGAACAGCCGCTCGCCCTTTGTCTCGTGCATCCATTGCGATGAGACGCCCTTGATGATTCGCATAGCCTCGGAGACAGACATCGTTGCAGGCAGCGCCAGCAACAGGTGCGCGTGGTCTTCCGTTCCGCCGATGGCCAGCGGTTTCATCGCGTGCCCGCGCGCGATGCCGCCCATGTAGGCCCAGAGTTCCGATTGCAGATCGGGCGAGATAGCCTTGCGCCGCTCGCTGGTTGAAAAGACGCAATGAAACAACGCACTGCAATAGGTGTGGGACATGGCGAAATATTACTCCACCCGCCAGAGATCGTAGGGTTCGCAGCGCCCCTCCGGGGCGCGGACTCTTCCTATGCAACGAAGCCCAGGGCTTCCGCCCTGGGCTAATCTCGACGCGCCCCTCCGGGGCGTAATTGCCCTTACTTAATCACACCCCGCTCGCTCTTCTCAATAAACCGCACCAGCAGCGCCACATCCTCGCCTTCGAGCTCGCGCAGCTTCTCAAGCGCCTGCGTGGTGTTCAGCTTCGAAACCAGCAGCAGCCGGAAGGCCTTTTGCAGCGCCTTGATCCGCTCCGGGCTGAAACCCCGCCGCTCCAGACCCATCGAGTTCACGCCGAACGCCTTGTTCTCTCGCCGCGACGACGTCTTTGAAAACGGCAGAACGTCCTGGGTCACAATCGTCCCGCCGCCAATAAACGCATGAGCCCCGACGATGCAGTGCTGGTGCACCGGGCAGAATGCGCCCAGCGTCACAAAGTCCTCAATGATCACGTGGCCGGCCAGAGTGGCCGCGTTGGCCATGATCACGTGGCTGCCGACATGGCTGTCGTGGCCCACATGCGCGCAGGTCATGAGCAGATTGTGCGAGCCCAGCCGCGTCACTCCTCCGCCGCCTACGGTGCCGCGGCTGATCGTTACGCACTCCCGGATCGTGTTGTCGTCGCCAAGGACCGTCTCAGTCGGCTCGCCCTTGTACTTCAAATCCTGCGGCGCAACGCCCACCGACGAGAAGGGATAAAAGGTGTTCCCGGCTCCGACCTTGAGCCGCCCGTCGAGCACGACATGGGAGATCAGCCGGCACTCCTCGCCCAGCACCACCTCGGGGCCGATCGTCGAAAACGGCCCCACCGTGCAGGACTCCGGAACAACCGCTCCCGGAGCCACGATCGCGCTGGGATGGATGCTCACTGGGCAGGCTCCGCGGCGGCCTCAGCCGCCGGTTCGGCAGTATCGCCGGCCGGCGTCTCGGCGCCGCGGTTAACGATGGAACAGGTAAGCGTGGCCTCGCAGACCAGCTTGCCGTCAATGAACGTACGGCCCGTCATCTTGCCGATGCGCGAGCGCATGCGGATGACGTCGATCTCAAAGCGGAGCTGATCGCCGGGCACAATCTGGCGGCGGAACTTGGCGCCGTCGATGCCGGTGAACACGGCCAGCTTCGAATGCCGGTCCTCAATATTCGACAAAATCAAAATGGCGCCGGCCTGGGCCATGGCTTCGATCACCAGTACGCCGGGCATGATGGGCGCGCCGGGGAAGTGGCCCTGAAAGAACGGCTCGTTCATCGTCACGTTCTTGATGGCCACCAGCCGCTTGCCGTGGTCAAACTCGATGACCCGGTCGATCAGCAGAAAGGGGTAGCGGTGGGGCAGGATATCCATGATCCCGAGAATGTCTAAGACCATCGAGGAAGACCTCCAAAGAGCGGCTGAATGTAGTGTTTACGCTCCTTTGGATTATAAACAAGCCGCACTAGAAGCTGTTTCATAACTTAGTTTTGAAAGGGCACGCCTTGACAGGCAGCGGAAAGACAATTGACCAGGCGCTGTTTTGAAAGGGCACGGCTTTAGCCGTGCCGTACAAGAGCCCACAAGGTCGCGGGCTTTAGCCCCTGAGGGAAGGCTTCCAGAAATCACGAATGGTCAGGAAACAAGCCGCTACTGCTTCGCGATGTGCGCCGAGGCCTTGTCCGGGTCCCAGAAGTCGCTCGAGAGATTGTCGTTGTACTTCACATCCGTCACGTAGAACTGGCGCACCTGTTCGCCGTTTTTGGTCCGCGAGATGGTGAAGGGCGTGGCGATGCCGTCGATCGTGCGGTAGCCGGCGTAGTCCTCAACATCGGTGTTCTTGTCGTGGTAGACCGGGTCGCGCCACTGGAAAATCCGTTCGAGCGGCAAGTGGGTCTGCGTGTCGAGCAGCAGAGTCACCGACTCGTTCTCGGCCGAGATCAAAGTGACCTGCTCGGCCAGGTGGCGCTCGGCCAAGTGCTGGCCCTCGTATACAAGAATCGTGTTGGGGTCCTTGAGCCACACCTTGACGACGGTCTCAACCGAGTGGTCGCGGCGGCGCAGGTAGTCGTTCAGAATCTCGGCGTCCATCGCCTTCTTGCCCCGGAACGTGACCTCCCAGCCCTTGCGGCCCACAAAGAACTCGACCACGTCGCGGTGCTTGGTGAGCTCGATGCGGTCCATGTCCGGCCAGGCGTGGAACTCGTAGGCCAGAGTGGTGCCGGGGTCGGGCCGGCCCTGAAAGAAGGCCGCGATACTGCCCTTGAGCATCTGGTTCTTCATGTTGAGCCAGGCGTCGCCGCCAAGAGCCTTCACCATGGCGTCGAGCGCGGCGCGAGCCTGCGCGGCGTTCTTCTGGGCCTCGTCGCTCTGGGCGTGGGCCAGGCCCGCGGCCATCGCCAGAACCAACACAACACCGAAAAGCCTTGCCTTCACCATCGCTCCCTCAATCTGCATCTACTGTATTGGACGCGGCTGATGTATTGGACGCATCTCGAGCCCGTCTGGAAGTGCGACGCCCGCCCCTCACCCCACCAGCACCGCCCCGCCGTTCACATTCAGCACCTCGCCGGAGATGAACCCAGCCAGCGGAGTACACAGGAACAGCACCGGCCCGGCGATCTCCCGGGGCCAGCCCACGCGGCCCACCGGGATACCGGCGGCTATCTTCGGCCCCACCTCCGGATCGTTCACCGACGGCGCGGACATCTCCGTAGCCACCCAGCCCGGGGCCACGCAGTTCACCCGAATCCCCCTGGGGCCGAGTTCGGTGGCGAGGCTCTTGGTGAGGCTGATGAGCGCGCCCTTGCTGGCGGCGTAGTCGGCGTGGAAGGCCTCGCCGCGCTGCCCGGCGGTGGAGCTAATCAAAACGACGTGCCCGCCGATGCCGTCCGCGCCTTTGCCCTGCCGCTCCATCTGGGCAACAGCCGCCCGCACCAGGCCGAAGACGGCGTCAAGGTTCACGCCCATCGTCCCACGCCACTGCTCGTCGGTCATCTGCGCGATAGGAGCTTCGTTCGGCGGCCAGATGCCGTGATTGGCCACAAGAATATCAAGCCGTCCGTAGGCGGCAACGGCTCGCTCCACCAGCGCGCGGCCGTCGGCTGCGGAGCCAAGACTCTGTTCCAAAGGTGCGCAGCACGCAGTGCCGCCGCAGTCGGCGGCGAGGTCCTCGGCCCGATCACGAGCTTGCTTGTAGCTGAAGGCCACGCGCGCCCCCGCTGCCGCAAAAAGACGCACAGTCTCAGCTCCGATGCCACGCGAGCCGCCGGAGATCAAGGCGACTTTGCCGTCAAGTGAAAGCGGAACAGAGTTCATAGGTTTTTTGCCCTTGGTTTCTCAAAACGAGAATATCGCCAGCCAACTACGTATGTGTCTGGCTGCTCACGAGTAAGTATCTTCACGCCGCAGCCCGCAGTAGAGGAGTATGACCTCGGTCCCTTCGATGTCGTAGCGGAACCGGAACCTGCCGGAACGCAGGCGGTACTGACCTTCCCCGACCGGTACGTTTTCCAGCTTCCGGATCGGGTGCTTGCGGCTCTTGTTATGGGGATCGGCCGAGAGGATAGCGACCGCCTCTTCGAACCGCTCTACCGCTTCAGGCTGCTGGCGGGCGAGCTTTCTCATCAGCCGTTCAAAGTGCGGAGTTGAAAGGACTGCGTACGCCTGCTCTGCCATGAGTTCGCTCTATGCGGTTTTTCTTGTCGCGCTCCGCTTCAACTCGGCAAGAAGCGCGGAGGCCGGACGGGCTTTGCCCTTGGAGCGCTCCTTCCGGCTCGTCTCGATCGAGGCCTTTACCTGAGCGTCGCGCTGCTCGATATAGTCTTCAAGCTCGTCGGCGGGCATGATGCCGATGACGGGAATGCCGTCCTTCTCCAGGATGAAGTACTCGCGGCCGTTGTGCGCCCGTCGGGCGATCTGCCCCAGGTTGATGCGCGCTTTGGTAATGGGCAGACGACTCACATTTGCCATTGATTAATCCTGATCAACGTTCCTTACGATCATACCCGAAACAGAATATTCCGGTGCAACTGGCTTCCGCTTCAACGCCCCGAAGCCCACGCCAGCCACTGCGGCTCAGCTTGCGCGCCGATGGCGATGACGTGCACCTGCCCGCCGATCCCGCTCGGGGGCCGGTCGATCTCGGCCGTTCGGCTGGCGGCCTCAACAATGTTGCCCGCTACGGCTCCAGCCTCGTTCAGCGACACCTCCCCGATCGGCCGCCGCTCGGCCAGAAACGCGAGCGTAGCGGGCGAGAGAAACCGCCGCCCCGCGCCGTTATAGACAGCCTTCGACATCCACCCGGTCTCGCCGTAGACCCAGATGTCGCGCGTACTCTTCCCGTCGAGCGTGGTCTCAGTGACACGGCCGGCGGCGGCGCGGTGGCCGGTCGAGTCCATGCGAACTACAAAGTTGCGCAGCGTAGCCTTCTTGAGCGCCGCGTCGTAGCTGACCAAAACGACAGAGAATATCTCGCGGCCCGCGTAGGGCTTCAGGACTCCGGGGTAGCGTCGGTCAAACTCGCGAACCGCGCGCAGGCAGGCTTGGCTCACCTCAGCCATCGAGATACGCGCCGGGTTCGGGCCGGTTTTGCTCAAAGCATCGGCGACCACCGCGTTCATGTCGAGCAGGCGCGGAGCGGTTTCCATGTACTTGCAGGGGTCGGCTCCGGATGGCGGCGGGGCGACAAAGATGGCGTCGCCGGTAACGACGGCGACGGTGCGGGAGGGCTGGGCGGGGACGATGAGCTTGAAGGCTCCGTCGCACTGAGCGCCGAGGAAGGTGAGGCGGCTGTCGGCGGCGACCGCGACACCGTCGCGCGAGGGGACGACGGCGACGAGGGTGGCGTGGGCCGGGATGGAGAGCGCGAGTGCGAGCAGGGCTGCAAGGGTGCGCGGCATCGAGATCAGTATGGCATGGGGCGCGTCAGGAAGGGCTGGGGATAGCGAGGGATTCGGAGGGCTCGGCGCCGATGAGGGCGAAGGCTACCGCGGTGCAGGTAAGTGGCAGATCTCCGACGATAGCAACGGCGACGGGGAAGAAGTACTGGAGGAGCCAGTGCCCCGAGAGAAACGAGAAGTGATACGCATTGATCGCCATCGATACCAAGTGAACGATTACAACAGTCAACGCATAAGCGGGCATCGCAACAAGGCGCGCGCGGGTTTTCGTCTCGCGGTTGAGTGCGCGATGTCCGCGGCCGAGTATTAGCCCGAGACAACTCGGAGTAACCAGCCAGGCGAAGACAAGGTTGAAGAGGATGCTGGTGATCCACTCGATGACAGTGAGAGAAAGTCCTCCAATGTGCGCCCGATAGATGATGCCAAACAGAGCCAGACCGAAGGGCAGAGCGAGAGCAATCCAGAAGGCGCCCATCTTGCAGGCGAATCCGAACAGACGGCGGGCGCTGCGAGCGAGTCCCCACATGGCTGGTTGCAGGCCAAGGCTCTGACCGCCGCTACAGGACTCCGCGAGCCGCGCAATAGCGAACAGGGCTGCCGAGTAAGCCAGGAAGGCGATGAGAAAGAGCGCAATGGAAGATGGAACGAAGATCAATGCCGCAGCTGGTACGCTCATGGCGTGTTCGGCTGACCCCAGACCGGCTGTCGGATTTCGGGCAAGTTCCCGCATTGCCATACCAAAGGTCACGCGCCCGATCACGGAACGGGCCTGAATTGTGGAGTAGGCTACGATGCTCGCACAGGCCATCGGTAGCCACAGGACAGGCTTATCGCGAAGCAGTTTCAGGGTTTGGCGAATGAGGTCGAGCATTTGGAGATCATGTTAGCAGCGCTTGCTTATGGGTAATTGGATAGTATTCGCATATGGTTCGCGATTCCAAAGCAGTGAATTTCAGCCGCTCCGATCATGGTAGTCATGCTCTTTCGATCGATCAGGCGCATCGAGCGATCCTTGAAGAACGGCTAGCTAATTACAGACGTGAGAGCGAGAGCTTGTGCTCAGTTGAGCAAGTAATTCGTCGTCTACGATTGAACTGCTCAGCGGCATCTGGCAAAACCCGAAGACCATCCCTCGGGGGCTGAAGCCCTGGGTGACTAGATTAGCTTTTGTTGGCACGGATAAATCCGTGCCCTTTCAAAGCACGTGGGCGTCGTCCTTACAGGACTTAGGAGATTTGGACGAACTTCTTCCCCACTCTGAAGCGCGGGGCTAACTACCCCTGCGCCTACGGCGCGTCCGGCCCTAACGCCGCCTCGCCCGCCAAAAGGAACTCAGCCCCAGATACAGGAAGACAGCCGCCACCGCCACGGACAGCTCCACGCTCTTCATCGTGTGCGTCTTCCAGCTCTGCCAGGCGTAGCCGCCGAAGACCAGCGCAAACAGCAGAAAGAAGGTTCCTGTGACCTCGAGCCAGAGGATGCCGCCGACGCGCTTGAAGGGCTTGAGGAATCCGCCGGCGCCGCGGGCGGCGGCCGTGGACACCTGGGCCGCGCCGCGGCCGATGTTGGCCGCCGTGCGTGCGGCCTGCTGAGCCGGGCTCTGGGCTGGGCCGGTTGAGATCGAAGCCGAACCAACCCGGCGCGGCGCGCTAGTTTGATGCGAGCCAGGCTGCTGCGGGCCGGCCAGATGCGCGCCCACCATTCTGCCCGCTACGCGCAGACCGATGCCGAGAACCCGTCCAAATCGCTCTGCCTTCATTCCGTTTATGATGGTAGCAGCGATTGGCTTTCTCGCGCCCTGGGCCGGATGCGTTTGCGGGCTTTGAAACGCGAGCGAAGCAGATCGCTGGGCGCAGCTCACGCCGCCCGGCCGTTCATGGAGGTAACCCGGTGACATCCCGTCTGCGCGAACTGATCCAGCAACTCGGCGAAGCCATCCACGAATCGGTCATCGAGAGCGAGCATATCGCCGGGGTGGTGCAGGACATCCGCCAGCACGGCTTCGACGTGCTGCTGATGCTGGAGGCCACAATCGGCCTCAACGAGGTTACCAAGGAGCCCGAGGAGATCGAGGGCGAGGAGCCGAAGCCGGCCGCCCCCGGAGCCTTCACGCAGCACGATCTGCACTTTTTGCGCTCCCTGCGCATCTCAGTAGAAGGCGAAGACGAAAAGGACGGCCAGAACATCGGCTAGTTCCCAGACCGCAAAGGTTCGTGCTTCCCCAGCTTGAAAAATTGAGATATGGCACACCCATCTCCACTCTCAGCCTGTGACTCCCATGAGTCACACCCCTGTTCCCTTTGGTCCCTTTGGTCCCTTGGTCCCTGTTCCCTAGTCCCTAGCCCCTAGCCCCTGGAGCAAACATGGCAACCGTACAGATGAGCGTGAGGCCCGAAGATCTTTCCTCGATGCCGCACGGATGCGAACGCATTCCCGAGCCTGGCATTCTGGTGATCTTTGGCGCGAGCGGCGACCTGACCAAGCGCAAGCTGCTGCCGGCGCTCTTTCACCTGCGCCAGCACAACCTGCTGCCCAGGGAGTTCGCCATCGTAGGCGTAGCGCGGCGGCCGCTGGGCGAGGAGTTCGCCCGCGACATGCGGGCCGGGATCGTGGAGTTCGGAGGCGCCGATTCGACCGACCCGGTTCTCGACGAGTTTGTGAGCCACATCGGCTACTACGCGCTGGAGTTCGACGCGCCAGACCAGTACGCGGGCCTCAAGGCGGAGCTGGACCGCATTGCAAAGGAGCGGAACCTGGGGCCGAGCCGCCTCTACTACCTGGCCACCGCGCCCGAGTCGTTTGCGCCCATCGTTGAGAACCTGGGCGTCAACGGCATGGCGCAGCTTGAAACCGGCCGGGCGGCGGTGGTCATCGAGAAGCCCTTCGGGCACGATCTCGAGTCGGCGCGGGAGCTGAACCGGCAGGTGAACGCAGTCTTCCAGGAGGAGCAGGTCTTCCGCATCGACCACTACCTGGGCAAGGAGACGGTGCAGAACCTGCTGGTCTTCCGGTTCGCGAACGGCATCTTTGAGCCCATCTGGAACCGCAACTACGTCAACCACGTGCAGATTACGGTGGCGGAGACGCTGGGCGTCGAGCGGCGGGGTCCGTTCTACGAGAAGGCCGGCGCGCTCAGAGACGTGGTGCAGAACCACTTGATGGAACTGCTCGCGCTCACGGCTCTGGAGCCGCCCTCGAGCTTTGAGGCCGATAGCGTACGCCGCGAGAAGCTGAAGGTGTGGCGGGCGATCCCGTCGATCCCGCCGCTGAACGCGGTGCGCGGCCAGTACGGCCCAGGCGTGGTCAACGGCGAGCAGGTCCCAGGCTACCGCGAAGAGGATCGGGTGAGTCCGCAGTCGGGCACGGAGACCTACGCGGCGCTCAAATTGCAGATCGACAACTGGCGCTGGGCCGGGGTTCCGTTTTACTTGCGGGCCGGCAAGCGTATGGCCAAGCGGGCGACGGAGATCTCGATCCAGTTCAAGCAGCCGCCGCTGTTGATCTTCGACCGCCTGGCGGAGGCCTCGGCCTGCCCCACCATTCAGCCCAACCTGCTCACCATCCGCATCCAGCCGGACGAGGGGATCGCGCTCAGGTTCGGCGCCAAGGTTCCCACCAGCCCGGAGATGGCGGTTTGCCCGGTACACATGGACTTCGACTACGAGTCGGCGTTCGGCAAATCCAGTGCCAACGGGTACGAGCGGCTGCTGCTCGACGCGCTGCTCGGGGACCAGACGCTGTTCAGCCACCGCGACGGGGTCGAAACCACCTGGGCGCTTTACATGCCGCTCTTGAATGCGTGGCGAGAGAAGACGCCGGAGGTGTTTCCCAACTACGCGGCAGGAAGCTGGGGCCCGGCCTGCGGCGACCATCTGCTGGAGAAAGACGGGCGGGTCTGGCGGAACGATCTGGGGCGGCGGGGGTAAGAGGCAGGGACCTAGGGACCAAGGGGACAAGGGACCTAGGGACCAAGGGACCACCCACCACCCAACACCCAACACCCACCACCCAACACCCACCACCCAACACCCAACACCCAGCACCCAACACCCAACACCCCCAGCCACCTAACCACCTAACCACCCACCACCCGCTAAACTAAGAACCAATGACCGCAAACCTCTTCGACTCCAACCCCTCCGAACCCGGCTGGCACACCGCATGGTGCGACGGCGGCTCCCGCGGAAACCCCGGACCCTCCGCCTACGGCGCAGTCATCCTCGACCCCGCCGGCCAAACCGTCGCCCGCCTCTCCCACTTCCTCGGCATCCAGACCAATAACTACGCCGAGTACCACGGACTCCTCGCCGTCCTCGACTGGGCCCTCGCCAACCACGTCCCCCGCCTCCGCGTCATCTCCGACTCCGAGCTCATGGTCAAGCAGCTCAAGGGCCAGTACAAGGTCGCCAGCCCCATCCTCCGCCCTCTGTGGGAGCAGGCAAAGCTCTTGTCCAAAAGATTAGAAAAATTCGACATCCGCCACACCCTCCGCGGCGGAAACAAAGACGCCGACCAGCTAGCCAACGAAGCCATGGACAAAGCCATGGGCAAGCGCCCCGCCCCCCTGCCCGCTTCCGCCCCGCTCGCCCCCAAACCCCAGCGCCAAATCCTCGAGGGCTTCGTAAAAAACGGCGTAGTCCACCTCATCGAGGGATCCCTCCCCGAAGGCATCATCGTAAAAATCATCCAAGAATAAATCCCCCGACACTTGCCGATAATTATCGGCAACTCCCCCATACTGAAAACAACAATCGAAAATACCCAAGAAAAGGCCCAGCCAAAAGCTGGGCCTTTTCCATTCCACCCTCAACCCGCCACAACCGCGGGGTGCCCCATCCAACGCGCAGCCTCATCGCGCGTTGGGTGGGAAACCACCACCCTGAACCAACCACTAACCACTCAACACTCAACACCTAGCACCTAGCACTTAACCACCTAACCACCTAACCACAAAAAAAGGAGCCACCATGACCACCCAATCCGACCAACGCCACCAATCCCGCGTCAACCTAACCCCCGACTTCCACCGCTGCACCCACATCACCACCAACGGCCGCCGCTGCCTCGACCCCTCCATGACCAACAAAGCCCTCTGTTTCGCCCACGAGAACCGCCGCATCCGCGCTCTCATGAAACCCTGTCCCCCCTCCACCTTCAACCAGGTCCCCCTCGTCCGCTTCGTCTACATCGACGACATTCGCGACGTACTCGACAACATCAACGCCGCCCTCGACGCCCGTGCCCGCCACGCCATCGACGACCGCACCCTCTCCGGCATCCAGCGCATGTTGGAGACAGCTCTGCGCGCCACCCGCTACCTGGAAAATGCCGAGAAAAAGGTCGAAAAGGAAGAAGCCATCCTGGACGCCCGCTGGGACGACAACGGAAACCCCTACGCCCTCGACCCCGAAACCCAACCCGCCAATCTCGACTCGCAGCCAGCCGACCCCGCCACAAATACTGTCATCCCGAGCGAAGCGCAGCGGAGTCGAGGGACCTGCGGTTGTCTTTCGGACTGCGGTTGTCTTTCAGCGTCGGACCCAACCCACCCCAAACCGCCGGCCTCCCAACCCGCCGAATCAGGCGAGCAAGCCATCCCCGGCACCCTCTCCACGCTAACCGCCCAGGCCGAAGAAACCTCCCCGGAGGGCCTGGACCCCATCCCGCAACCACTGCCAAATCAGATAGTTAGAGGAAGAGAAGCCATAACCCGTTTGTTTTCGGCACTTACAAAACGAGACAAAATAAAGCGCCTCGATTCCTACACTTACGTACTGGAGGGCAAAACCATGACCCCCATCTCCAGCGCCCAGTTCCGCGGCAGAATCAATCGCACCACCCAGCTCCACAAAATCTACTTCAAGCTCCCCGGCGCAGCCATGTAAGGGAAAAATATCGCGCCGCCGAGCAACAAAACCCGCAAAAACCGGGCCGAAGAGAAGCCCCACCCCCACCACCAAACCCAACCTGCGCCCAATCCCCGCCAACCCGCCAACCCGCCAAGTCGCGCCAGCGACGCCAACCCGCGAAGCAGCAAAACAACGCTGACTTGCTGACTAGCTACGTCGCGCCAGCGACGCTGACTAGCTGACTCGCTGACTAGCTGACTCGCAAAGAGCTTCAGCCCGAGGTCCCTTGTTCCCTAGGTCCCTCGGTCCCTAGTCCCTAGTCC